>WNGR01003013.1_pt1 | contig 21902 bp, 20 predicted proteins | sample 5407581 | NCBI WGS metagenome assembly WNGR01 (sample SAMN13153383, study PRJNA577476) | soil metagenome | isolation source: 80 cm soil or saprolite under Garry oak tree replicate 2 | place: USA:California | collected 2016-06-15
TCTTGCGCTCAAGATGTTCGACATGCAGTCGAGTGGCAAGGGTGCGGCGATCATGGCGGAGCCGATCATCAGTGCCGGAGGCGTGTTGGTCCCGCCCAAGGCGTTCATGCAGGCGCTCCGGAAGGCGGCCGACGATCGCGGAATGCTTCTCATTTTTGACGAGGCGCAAACCGCCTTCGGTCGGATCGGGAAGAAGTCCGGATCCGAGCATTTCGGGGTAACTCCCGACATCATGACCATGTCGAAAACCTTGGGCGGGGGTTTGCCGCTGGCGGCTGTTTCGACAACGCCCAAGATCGAGGATGCCATCCACGAAAGTCACTTCACGTATTATACGAGCCACGTCTCCGATCCCTTGACCGCCGAGGTCGGCCTGGCCGTCCTTCGTGCGATCTCCCAGGAGAAGCTCGTCGAACGCGCCAACGTCATGGGGGCGTACCTGCGTGAGGGGTTCGAAAAGCTTCAACAGAAGTATGAGCAGATCGGCGACATCAGAGGCCTCGGCCTTCTTCTCGGGGTCGAGCTCGTCGCCGACCGCAGCTCGCGGAAACCGGCGCATAACCTCGGAGCTCTCACCACAAAGAAATGCTTCGAGTACGGACTGAGCATGAATATCCGGCGACGGCCGGAGCGCGGATCGGTTTGGCGTATCGCGCCTCCGCTTACGGTCTCGACGGAAGAGATCGACGCGGCAATCGATATTCTGGATCGTTCGCTCAGAGAGAGCCTCGACGAATTGTCGAGAAGCAAAGCCGCTTAACGGTCAGTAGTGCAATTATAGAGGCCTCCCAATGTTCGCAGCTACGCGTCTATCTTCGGCCATTCTAGCCACGCTGACCGTCGTCGTCACGTCGCAGTCGATCGCGACGGCCAACGCTGCGAGCCCTACTCTGGAAAAGATAAGATCGTCCGGAAAGCTTACCTTCGGGTACAGGGAGGCCTCTATACCGTTTGCCTACCTTGGTGCGGATCAAAAGCCCGTCGGGCTATCGCTGGATTTGTGCTCCGCCGTTGCCGACAAGGTAAAAGCCGAGCTGAAAACGGACAAGCTGGAGATCGCCTACGTGGCGGTCAACGCTTCAAATCGCATTCCGCTCCTGCAAAACGGTACTGTCGATGTTGAATGCGGCAGTACCTCCAACACGGCCGAGCGCCAGAAACAGGTGTCGTTCTCTTCTTCGCCATTGGCAGCCCCAAAGGATCTTCAAGGCAAAACCCTCATCGTGACTCAGGGTTCGTTGAACCTCGGAGTAGCGGAGAAGGTCATCGGGGAGGATAAGCTGGGAGCGACCATCGTTCAGACCAAAGATCACGGCGAATCGATCTTGATGCTTCGGACCGGCCGTGCGGCGGCCTGGTTCTAAGATGACATCCTCATTGCGGGTCTCATCGCGACGTCGCCGAATCCCAAGGCGTTCCGAATGCTCACGACCACCTATGCGCCGAGCTATTACGGCCTGATGCTTCCCAAGGGTGATCCGGAATTCAAGGCGCTGGTCGACGATGTGATCAAGGCGCAGATGGCATCGGGGCAATTCACCAAGCTTTACGAGAAGTGGTTCGAGGCAGCGATTCCTCCGAACGGCCAGAATCTTTCGCTTCCGATGAGCGCCGCGATGAAGGAACGAATTGCATCTCCCAGCGACGCATTGACGCCCTGACAATCACTGCAGAGAAGGCACGACGAAATGTTCGATGTGCTGTTTCAGCGGGGTTTCGATGGGAAGCCCTATTATGAGTATCTCTTGTCTGGCTTGGGCTGGACGCTGGCACTCGCCTTCCTGGGGTGGTGGATAGCTTTTGCAGTGGGAGTTCTGGTTGGCGCCGGCCGTACCTCCAGGAACGGATTCATATCAAGCGCATCGAGACTCTACGTCGAGGTGTTCAGGAACATCCTGGTACTGGTTCAGATGTTCCTGTGGTATTTTGTCCTGCCCGAACTTCTGCCCTTCGCAGCCGGCGAGTGGATGAAGCAACTTCCACCGCCGTGGTCATCCTTCTTTCCGGCGCTCATTTGCCTCGGGCTCTATACGGCGTCGCGCATAGCCGAGCAGGTTCGCGCCGGCATTGAGGCGCTCCCAAAAGGCCAGAGAGAGGCCGCCGCCGCCCTCGGGCTCGGAGGAGGGCAGGTCTACGCGTATGTGATCGTGCCCCAAGCGCTGCGACTCATTGTTCCCAGCCTTACCAGCGAGGCGATGGCCATCTACAAAAACACCTCGGTAGCGCTGACAATCGGTCTGCTCGAGCTCACGGCACAAGCCCGTCAAATAAGCGAGCAGACGTTCCAGACATTTCCCGCGTTCGGTGCAGCGACGATAATATATTTGATCCTTGCGCTCGGTGTGTATCAGCTCATGAACTTCATCGATGCGAGGGCGAAGGTCCCGGGCACGTCAGCGAGCCCGAAAAAATCGTCGCCTTCGAAAGATCCTCCGGCGAAGGCGTGATGCCCATGAACGGTCTTGATTTTTCAATTGCTCTTGATTCGCTTCCGTTCCTCGCCCGAGGGCTGGAGTTCTCCCTTGCGCTTACAGTGGTCGCATGCCTGGCGGGAATTTCGCTCGGAACCATCCTCGCGCTCATACAGCATTTCCAAATCCCCGGCCTCGCACAGGCGGCGCGAGCCTATATCGCGATTATCCGCTCAATCCCCCTTATCCTCGTATTGTTCTGGTTCTTTTTCCTCGTTCCGATCCTGCTCGGGGGGCTTCACGCTGGAGGCCATCCCATTCCCGTTGGGCCGCACTTCACGGCTTTTGTGACATTCAGTCTGTTCGAGGCCGCCTACTATTCGGAGATCATTCGCGTCGGTCTTCGCTCGGTTCATCAGGGGCAGTTCGAAGCGAGCAAGGCGCTGGGCTTGTCAACGTTCGATACCTACGCGTCGGTGATCATGCCGCAAGTGTTCCGGGTGGCAAGCCCGATCATTCTAAGTCAGACGATCATTCTCTTTCAGGATACGTCGCTGGTCTATGTCCTCTCTCTGACGGATCTCGTCGGGGCGGCATCCAAGCTGGCGCAGCTTAATGGCAGAATCGTCGAGATGTATTTGACGGTCGCCGCAATCTATCTGGCGATCTGTGTGGTGGCGTCGCAATTCGTCTCGGTGCTGCGAAGGCGCGCCGCAATTCCGTTCGCGGGTCGATAGCCATGGGCATGAGGGAAAAATTGATGTTGGAGCCCGGGGCTAATACCTCGACGAAGTCGGAAATTCTGGTCGTCGAGAATCTGGTACGAAAGTACGGCGCCTTTACCGCCGTTGATAAGGTGAACCTGCAGGTATCCAGGGGCGAGCGGATCGTGATCTGTGGTCCATCGGGGTCGGGGAAGTCCACTCTCATCAGGTGCATTAATCGTATTGAGACGCACGATTCGGGCCGCATCGTCGTGGATGGCATCGAACTTACGGGCAGATCGGCGGATGTTAACAACGTCCGAAGTGAAGTTGGAATGGTCTTTCAAAGCTTCAATCTGTTTCCGCATTTGTCGGTCGTCGAAAATTGCATGCTCGCCCCGATGAAAGTGAGAAAGTGTTCTCGCGGCGAGGCGCGCAGGCGGGCGATGGACCTGCTGGACAAGGTCAAGATCGCCGAACAAGCCGAAAAATAAAGGATAATGTTGTTCGACGAACCCACGTCCGCTCTGGATCCGGAAATGGTCAAGGAGGTTCTCGACGTAATGATCGGTCTCGCTCGCGACGGGATGACGATGCTCTGCGTAACCCATGAGATGGGGTTTGCGAAAGAGGTTGCGGATCGAGTGATATTCATGGATCGGGGATCGATCGTTGAAGAGGGGACGCCCGACAGTTTCTTTGGATCAGCAAAGACCGATCGGGCGAGGGCGTTCCTCAAGCAGATCGTTCGGTAACGCCGCATGGGGGTGGGGCATGACAGAAGTGCTCACGAATTCGAGGATGCGCGGAGAGCCGCGGAAAATATCGTTTGCGAGACAGTGTCGTTAAGCGCCGGCTTCCAGAACATTCGATCGACTTGGGCAGGACGCATCGGCATTTCCGGACCTCAGTTGTCGATTTTGGCGGTCATCGCTTCGATGGATCGGGGTGGCGGAGTATCGGTCAAGGAAACCGCGAGCCGAATGCGAATTGATCCCTCCTTTGTTACTCTATGCACCAAACGGCTGGAGAAAAATGGTCTGTTGCGGAGGCGTGTGTCGCCGATGGATGCTCGACTTGTCATGATGTCGCTGACGGAACGTGCCTCTGAGTTCATTTCAGGAATGATGGACGACCAGGTATCGATCTGCAGATTGATATTTGCCGGGTTTGACGACCGGAAGCTGGGTCAGCTTGCTCGCACCTTGAACGGCGCGAACTCTCTCTTGGAGAAGGCCCAACTCCAGGCCCGGCTATCGCCGCTTCGTCCGCGACCTGGCGACTGATTCAAAAATGGCAGGTGGTACGGGTCGATCGACGATTTCCCTGATGGCGAAACTCGATTGGATGCGCGCCACTCTCGGTAGCCTCGATAGTTGTGTGCGGTGGATCCGCTCGAAGTCCTGAATGTCCTTGGCGAGCACGATGGCAAGGTAATCGTCTGTCCCGGACATGAGAAAGCATCTGGTAATGGATGGGCATGTTGCGACACCGGCCTCAAATGACTTCAAAGCCTCATCGCACTGACTATCCAGCGCGATTCTAACCAAAACTGTGGTGGTGTATCCGAACAAATGTGTGTCGAGAACAGCGTGATAGGCCTTTATCGCTCCGGCATCTTCCAGGGCCTTCTGGCGACGAGCGATAGCTGTTGTGGAGAGACCGACACTGTCAGCCAGTTCGACATGGCTCTTGCGCGCGTTGTTGGCCAAGTGGTGCAAAATCACCATGTCCAGATGGTCGAATTCCATAGTTTATATCCTGCGCCAAACGTCTCAATAGTGCTTGTTTCATGCGAAATATAGCAAAAAACTGCGAATAACGCACGAAAACAATTCGTTTGCCATGTTAATCAACCGTAGAAAATAAAGGGAGAAGCAAATGTTGGTTGGTGTTCCGAAGGAAATCAAGACGCATGAGTACCGGGTGGGTCTAACGCCGGGTGCCGTTCGTGAATACGTCGCAGCTGGACATCAAGTCGTGGTCGAGAAACAGGCTGGGTCCGGCATAGGCGCAACTGACGAGGACTATCAAAACGCCGGAGCGCGCGTCGCGGATGCGGCGCGAGATGTATTCGCCGCGGCCGACATGATCGTTAAGGTGAAGGAGCCTCAGCCCTCCGAGTGGACCCAACTGCGCGAGGGCCAAATACTTTTCACGTATTTGCATCTGGCGCCGGATGCCGAACAGGCGAAAGGCCTGTTGAAATCGGGATGCACGGCGGTCGCCTACGAGACGGTCACCGACGCAAGCGGTGCGCTGCCGTTGCTCGCGCCCATGAGTGAAGTCGCGGGCCGGTTATCCATAGAGGCCGCCGCTGCGGCACTGAAGCGACATGCCGGGGGCAGGGGTCTTCTTCTTGGAGGCGTGCCTGGGGTTAAACCGGCCAGGGTCGTTGTCATCGGTGGTGGCGTGGTGGGTACTCATGCCGCCCGAATGGCGGTTGGTTTGGGCGCGGAAGTATCTATTCTCGATCGATCCCTTCCCCGCCTGCGCGCCTTGGATGAGCTGTTCCACGGTCGTGCTCGCACCCGCTTCTCAACCATCGAGTCGCTGGAAGAAGAAGTGTTGAACGCCGATGTTGTCATCGGAGCCGTCCTCATTCCTGGAGCCAGTGCCCCAAAGCTCGTCAGTCGTTCGATGCTGGGGAGGATGAGGAAGGGCTCTGTTTTGGTGGACGTTGCAATCGATCAGGGAGGTTGCTTCGAGACCTCCCACGCCACTACTCACGATAGCCCGACTTACGAGATTGACGGTGTGGTCCACTATTGCGTGGCTAACATGCCGGGCGCCGTACCGCTCACGTCAAGTCAGGCGCTGAACAACGCAACGCTCCCGTTCGGGCTCGCGCTTGCAAAGAAGGGGTTCGACGCGGTTCTGGATGATCCGCACCTCCGAGCAGGACTCAATGTTTACCGCGGTCGACTGACGAATTCAGCCGTTGCGGAAAGCCTGGGCATGCCATTTTCGCCCGTCACCGGGGAGTAAGCGGCGTGATCTTTCGCTGATCGGCTCCTCCCAGCCTGGGCCGCCCTGCGGGGCGGCCGCTTTTTAAGAGGTCTTTGCATTGGCCAATGATCCAATCCTGAAACTCGCCACGGCAGACAGAGAATGAGAGGGCTCCACTGGCGAAGTCGGGCGGCAGCGCACGGTGGGGGGCAATCGATTGACTTACTCCGGCATTCGAAGGGAATTTTCATTCGCGTCAGTCAATCTTTGCGCAAAGCCACTCGGCTTCGAAGGTAAACCAATGAAACTGCTCCGACGCAAAAATGCTGGCGGCCGATCCTCGGTTTTGTCGAATTTCAAGTTTGGAACGAAGATCGTATTGGGTTTCGGTTTGGTCCTGGGGTTGTCGGCTGTCAGCATGACGGTTGCTTATTTTGGATTTGAGCGAGTTTCCGGCGAGATCAAGATTTATCAGGGTGTTGTCGATGAAGCGGACGTGCTCCGCACTATCGATCGAGAGTTAAACTCGTATCAGATGCTGGTGCGTTACTACGCGCTCACGGATTTCGCTGCTGACGAAGTGGCCGCACGCTCCGCCGAAAAGACGCTCAACGGTGCTATACAACGTGCAAGTGCCGTGGCAACCGACGCCAATCGCCAGCACATTGCGGTGCTGACGGAAAAATTCAATCAGTTCGTCGCGCAATTCGGGGAGTTGTTCTCGATCAAGACCGCTAACGCTGAAATCGCAACCAACAGGCTATCACGAACAGGAGCTGCGCTTATCGATCGCCTGAAAGCGGTCGCCGAAAATACGGCGGAACAAAGTGCCGCACGAGCCCACGCCAAGGAGGCGGCAGGCAAGGCCGCGGCGATGGTCGCGAGTGTTCAGAACTTCCTTATTCGTCCTGATCAGGATCAATCGGTCGCCAACGCAGCGTTGGCGAAAATCGCAGCGCTCCGGTCGGACATTGCCTCCCTTGAACGAGAAATCAGCAATCCCGAAAGGTCGATGAAGCCTCTTGCCGACGCGGTACTAAGCTATGAATCCAACTTCCGTAAATTCGTTCAGAATGCGGCAGAGATCGACGACATTACCGCAACGATGACCGGAGCAGCCGACACCATGACAAAGGCGGCTTCCGACATGAAGGAAGCTTCGACCAAACAGCAACGGGCCTTTGCTGAAAGTTCGCTGCGAATTGCGGATGGAACCGGCGTCTTCGTCACGATGCTTGGATTTGGCGGTCTCGCCATCGGCGCCGTTCTGGCCCTGTTGCTCGGTCAAGGAATATCGAGGCCCATGGTGGGGATGTGTGCGGCGATGCATCGCCTCGCAGACGGCCATTTCGACGTCGTACTACCCGGGCTCGGGAGGAATGATGAAGTTGGGCAGATGGCAGCCGCGGTCGAGGAGTTCAAGAAACAGGCTGTTTACAAAGCTGAGCGCGAGGCGACGGAGCGGGAACGGGCGTCCCGGGCGGCAGACGATCAGCGGCGCTCCGAACTCAACCGTTTTGCCAGCGATTTCGAAAGCGCAGTCGGAGGTATCGTTTCCAACGTCGCGGGCTCAGCAAGCGATCTCGAAGCCGCGGCGGCCACATTAACCCGAACCGTCAACGACGCTCAAATGCTCGCGAGTCGCGTGGCGCGTTCGTCCGAGGAAGGTTCATGCAACGTCCAATCCGTCGTTGCTGCAACCGAGCAACTAACTGCTTCAGTCGGCGAGATCGGTCGCCAAGTGCGCGAGTCCAGCCGGATATCCGCGAGCGCGGTGGCGCAAGCGGCGGTCACCGATCAGCGTATTTCAAAATTGTCAAAGGCCGCCCAGCAAATTGGCGACGTCGTCAGATTGATCACCGCAATTGCCGAGCAGACGAACCTGTTGGCATTAAATGCAACCATCGAAGCGGCGCGCGCGGGTGAGACCGGTCGCGGGTTTGCGGTGGTCGCGGCGGAAGTAAAATCGCTTGCGAGCCAAACCGCCAAAGCAACAGAAGAGATTTCCGCACATATCGCCGAGATGCAAACGGCGACAACCGCCTCCGTGTCCGACATCAAGGACATTGGTTCTACGATCAGGCATATCTCGGATATCGCTGCGTCTATCGCTTCCGCAGTCGAACAGCAGGACAGCGCAACACGCGAGATCGCGCAGAGCGTTCAGAACGTCGCGCATGGAACGCATGACGTAACACAAGATATCGTCGAGGTGGACCGCGGAGCCCACGATGCCGGCGCAGCGTCCGGAGCGGTGTTGAATTCCGCGCAGACCCTTTCCGCCGAGAGCGTGCGCCTTAGAAACGAGCTGGCCGGATTTATGGCCAACGTAAGAGCGGCATGACGGCCGCCATTCCACAATTGTCGAACATTAGCAGGAGGGCATCATGGTAAAAATTCTGAAGAAGGGACGCGACGCCACGGCAGTTGCTGCGCAGAATGCGGTCGTCCGTGGGGCGGTCGAAGCGATTCTGGTCGATATTGAAGCGCGCGGCGACGTCGCCGTGCGCGAACTTTCGGTGAAGTTCGATGGTTGGGATCGTGACGATTATCGTCTGACGGACGCGGAAATCCGCGCGTGCCTGAGCGAAGTTGGGTCACGCAACCTGAAGGACATCGAATTCGCACAAACTCAGGTTCGTGAGTTCGCGATCAAGCAGAAGGGTGCGCTTCGGGATATCGAGGTTGAAACGATGCCGGGGGTTATTCTCGGGCATCGAAACATTCCCGTTAACTCCGTCGGTTGCTACGTGCCCGGCGGAAAATACCCGCTCCTTGCTTCGGCTCATATGTCCGTCATCACGGCGAAGGTGGCGGGGGTCGCCAGGGTGATCACCGCGGCGCCGCCGTACAAAGGCAAGCCTGCTCCAGCGATCGTCGCGGCGCAGCACTTGGCGGGAGCAGACGAGATCTACTGCCTCGGTGGCATCCAGGCCATCGGCGCAATGGCGATTGGAACGGCGCGCATTGCTCCGGCGGACATGATCGTTGGTCCCGGCAATGCCTATGTCGCCGAGGCGAAGCGCCAACTTTACGGCCGCGTGGGCATCGACTTGTTCGCGGGTCCGACTGAAACCTTGATTATTGCAGATGAGACCGTTGACGGCGAAATCTGTGCCACGGACCTGCTTGGACAGGCCGAGCATGGCCCCAACACACCTGCTGTCCTGCTCACCACTTCCGAAAAGCTGGCTCGCGAGACCATGGCCGAAGTCGAAAGGCTACTCGAAATTCTGCCCACCGCAGACGTCGCGCGTCAAGCCTGGCAGGATTACGGCGAAGTATTGGTTTGCGATAGCGAGGAGGAAATGCTGCGTGAGGCCGACAATATCGCCTCCGAGCACGTCCAGGTCATGACGCGCGATCCCGACTACTTCCTCAAGAACATGACGAACTATGGAGCCCTGTTCCTGGGGCCGCGAACGAACGTGGCCTACGGGGATAAGGTGATCGGCACCAATCACACTCTGCCAACGAACAAGGCTGCTCGATACACCGGCGGTCTCTGGGTTGGAAAGTTCATGAAAACCTGCACGTATCAAAAGGTGCTGACGAACGAAGCGTCGGCTCTCATTGGTGAGTATTGTTCAAGGCTGAGCCTGCTGGAGGGCTTTGTGGGGCATGCCGAGCAAGCCAATATTAGGGTGCGCCGGTATGGAGGCCGGAACGTGCCCTACGGGCAGGCGGCGGAATAACGGATGTCTGTCGAGCTGCCGGGCGCACCGAATTTTCGACTGGACGGCAAACGCGTGCTCGTGACCGGTGCGAGCCGTGGCATCGGTGCGGCCGCCGCGTCGTCGCTGGGGGCATGTGGCGCTGACGTCGTGCTCGTCTCGCGCAATGCCGGTGACGTATTGGCAATCGCGGAAGAGATTTGCCGATCCGGCGGCAGCGCGTCGGCGCGTGCGCTTGACGTGACCGATTCCGAAGCGGTGACCCGAATGGCAGTTGAGGAGGCGCCATTTGATGTTCTGATCAATAGCGCCGGCACCAACCGGCCCAAGCCATTTACAGAGGTCACCGAGGACGACTACGACACCGTCATGTCGCTGAATGTGCGAGCGACGTTTTTCGTAGCTCAAGCAATCGCTCGCCGAATGATCCAGGGAGCACGACGAGGATCGATCATAAATATTTCGTCGCAAATGGGGCATGTCGGTGGGAAAACGCGAACCGTATATTGCTGCTCCAAATTTGCTGTCGAAGGCTTGACGAAGGCGATGGCCATTGACCTCGCTTCCCACGGGATCCGCGTCAACACACTTTGTCCGACCTTTATCGAAACTGCGATGACCAGATCGTATTTTGCCGACGAGCGGTTTCGCAACGACGTCATTTCCAAGATAAAGCTGGGTCGACTGGGGGTCGTCGAGGACATTACCGGCGCACTGGTCTATCTCGCGTCTGACGCTTCGTCGTTGGTCACCGGAAGTTCATTGTTGGTCGATGGCGGTTGGACGGCGGACTGAGAACGTTCACGACGCCGGTCAACGTTGAAGTCGGTTTGCGGCTTGACTCCCGCCACCAATGTTCTCATTATGTTCTTTGCACCGGAACGTCCTCGAAACGTCACGAGCGAAACGGGATGGCAACGACAGCCACCATCCTGCATGCGGACCTGGACGCCTTCTATGCCTCGGTAGAGCAGCTGCTGGACCCTTCGTTGCGCGGCAAACCAATCGCCGTCGGCGGTGGGGTTGTGCTGGCCGCTTCTTACGAAGCCAAGGCCTTCGGCGTGCGCGGGGGCATGCCGGGGCGACAAGCGCGCGAGCTCTGTCCGCACCTCATTTTTGTCGGCGGGAATTTCAGGGAATACCAACGGCTGGGCGACGCCGCCATCAAGGTGATGGGCGATTTCACACCCCTGGTCGAGCGGATTTCAATCGACGAGGCGTTTGCCGATGTTGCGGGCTGCACCCATCTTTTCGGTTCACCTGCCGAAATCGCAACGGCGATCCGTCAACGCGTGCGGGTGGAATTTGGCCTTCCGATCTCGGTCGGTGTAGCGCGCACCAAGCATCTGGCAAAAATTGCCTCGCAGGTGGCCAAGCCTGACGGGTTGGTAGTCGTCGATCCCGACACCGAGCTGGAATTCCTTCACCACCTGCCAGTCGAACTGATGTGGGGAGTTGGTCCGGTCACGAAGGCGCGGCTGGCCGAGATCGGCGTGCTCACGATCGGGCAGTTGGCAAAGACGCCGGGATGGTCGTTGGAGCGATTGCTCGGTCCCGCGGCAGGAGAGAAACTTGCAGCGCTGGCGTGGAATCGCGATCCGCGGGAAATCAAGGTTCACCGCCGGGCCCGCTCGGCAGGAGCGCAGTCGGCGATTGGCAGGAAGCCCGCCGAAGAGCGAATTCTTCGGCCGACCCTGCTTCACCTTGCAGATCGAATCGGCACCCGGCTTCGCGCCAAATCCAGGCCTGGCCGAACCGTGACGGTCCGCGTTCGCTTCGCCAACCTGAACTCAGTCACCCGATCGGTAACGCTCGACGCACCAATTTCCGCGACCGTGATCCTCGCCGAGATTGCCGAGGATCTGGTGCGCGCGGTGCTCGCCGATTACCCTCACGAGAAGACCATCTCGCTCCTAGCGATTTCTGTGTCGCATCTCCAAGAGCACTGGGATGTGGAGCTGGAGCTCCCGCTTGGGCTTGCAGATGAAGCACGTCGCCCTGGTTCCAAAAAAGGCATGGCCCGTTGGGCGGCCGACCACGCCGTCGATAAGATCCGCGATCGTTTCGGGTGGGATGCTATCGGATACGGATCGGTGGCGCTGGGCGCCTCATCTTCCGTTCCCGACGAGTTTCGCAAACTCGCCGAAAAGGACCTGTGACAGTCACCAGTGCATCATGCACCCGAGGGTATGCGCTTCTGCGAAGAATGGGGCGGAGCGACCGTGGCGGGTCTAGCCAAGGGCGGCCTCTCAAGGCCGCCCAACCTTATATTTTCTTGCATATGGCGCCGGTCATAGATGCCGGCCAGGAGCGCAACTCTCCGAGACGAGGATCCGTTCAGCTCCTGGCTACGGCGACGGCCTTGATCTCGATGACCAGGCCCGGACGGGCGAGGCCGGCGATGTCCAGAATGGTCCATGTCGGGTAGGGAGCGGGCACGTACTGAGCTTTGACCTTCATGAAGTCGGCCAGATGATTATTGGTGTTCAGGCCGACATGGTAGGAAACGAGTTCAACCAGATCGCTCATCTGGCAGCCAGCTTCTTCGAGGACCAGTTTGATGCGTTCGAACGCGTTGACGAACTGCTGCTCGGGCTTATCAGGCATCGAGCCGTCGGGATTGAGTCCGATTTGGCCGGCCACGAAAACGAGGCCTCCGGCCTTCACCGCGGAAGAATACTGAAACTTGTCGAAGATCGTCCCGCCGCCTGCGGCGGCGAAGATCGGGTTTTGGGAGGCATAAGTGTTCTTGGTCATTGGGGACTCTCTGGTTGGGAATGTTAGAGCCGGGTTCCGGGAGCCAGTTCGAGGCCGAGTAGCAGACGGCCATAGGCTTCGGAGATCGGCTCGGGCTGGAGCAGAAAATGCGAGCTCATCGCATGGATGTCCCGGAACAGGCGTTCGATCCGGGTGCCCTCGGGCAGCAACGAGCCGCCCAGTGCGGCGAACAGGCGTTGCGCCGAGTTCAACGCCTGGCGGGATGCGATCGCGACTTTCGTGCGGCTCAATCCACGCTCTTCGTGCGTGAGGGCGTTGCTTTGCAGTATCCGGCTTTCGATCGCCGCCGTTTCCGAGATCAGGAAGTCCCGCAGAAAGCTCATCGTGGCGGCGCTGGTTCCGGCATCGACCTGGGCGATCTTGTCGTTGATCTGGGCTTGCTGGTTGCCGGAACTGATGCGGCTCCGAATAATCCTGATGCACTCTTCGCTGCACGCGCTGGCAACGCCGAGGGTCGGAGCCAGCACCGACATCGCGTTGGCTGTGTTCAGGGGAAAGTCGTAGAGCGGCTCGGTGTTCGGGCAGGTCGGGTGCTTCTTGCCTGCCTGCAATTCCGCCCAGCTCATGAAGCGATGCGACGGGACGAACGCCTTGCTCAGCGCGATGTTTTTGCTGCCGGTGCCCCGCATCCCCATCACGCGCCAACTCTTGTGGTCGATGGTGAATTCGGATTGGGGGACGAGAACGACGTGGGGAGCGGGGACGTCGCCGGAACCGGGAATATTGATCAGAAGGCCAAGCCAATCCGAAATGTCCACGCCGGACGCATAGCGCCATCGACCGCTCAGGACGATACCACCATCGGCCGGCTCGATCATGATGTCCTGCCCGACGCCGCCCGTCAGCATCGGGACAACAGGCGATACGCCGGGCGCGAAAATCTCCCGTTGGGCGTCGGCCGAGAACTTGCCGAGCATGATGATGTTGGCGCTCGTCAATCCTGCGAGCCAGGCGGAGGACGAGCAGCCCGACGCAATGTTGAAAGTGGCCTCCCAGGCTAAACGCGGCGAGACACCGAGGCCGCCGAAACGTGTCGGCCGCATCAGATTGAACAGCCCTGTTTCGAACAGGCGTTCGGCGACATCGTCCGGAATCCGGCGGGCCTCTTCGACCCGAGCGGCCTGTTCGCCGAGCCACGGCGCCAGGGCGGCCGTTTTTTCGATCACCTTCTCTGCATCGCCCGCGGCCGGATAGACATCATCGGTGGTCGTTTGAGCCAAACCCATTGCGATTGCCTCCTCTCGCGCTGCCATCTGCTTTTGGTAGCGCGAGCCGCAACAGGGCGCTGTATCGCCGGATACGTCGTCAGGACGACGCGGTGATCCGCTGCCGACCTCTCGCCTGCAATCTCACTCCGGCCGGCCGTCCTTCCGCAAATGCGCGATGAAGAGTCGCACGGCCACGGTCGGCACGGCATCCTCCCGGTAGCATATTTGCATTTCGCGCCGCGCCCAGCTGTCGGATAGCGGAATGCAGCGAAGGTTGAGCAGTTCAGCATAGGGCAGCGTGAGGCTGCCCGGCAGAATCGCAATCCCGCATCCCTGTACGACAAGCGCCCGCGCCACGTCGTAGGTCGCGGTGCGATAGGCGTGCCGGATCGTGCGATTATGCCGGCCGGCTTGCTCAGCCAATTGCACAGATAGCGCACTCGTGACTGCAATGCCGATATGGTCGAAGTCCAGCAATTCGATAAACGTCACGGACCTCTTGGGCCCGAGTACGTGATCCGACGGCACCAGCGCCATCAGCCGGTCTTCGCGATAAAATTCGGCGGTCAGCTCCGCCGGGATCTCCTCAGATCCGGAAACCAGGCCGACGTCCGCGCGTCCCTCGCACACGTCGCGCACGATCGCCGAGCTCATCAGCTCTTGCAGTTCGATGCGGATCAGCGGATGCACCCGGGTAAAGGTCGCGATCGACGGGATCAACTGTTCGAGCAGGGCCGAGGCGCTCGCATGGACCCGCACCTGTCCGCGCGCGCCTTGAGAGAACTCGCTCATCGTTCCCTGGATGCGATCCATACGCGCAAAGAGGTCGCGGACCTGCCGCGCCAGTTCCTCGCCGGCATAGGTCGGCGTCACGCCGCGCGACTGCCGCTCGAACAGCTTTGCCCCGTAGTGGTTTTCCAGATCGTGAATTCTCTTGGTGACCGCGGATGGCGCGATGTTATGGCGCCGCGCGGCATGGGTGAGATTGCCCAGTTCCACAATGGACAGAAACAGCCGGAGCGTCTGGATATCAGGATCGGCCATCATTCTCCCTCCGCTGCGAGGCCGGTAGCGTTCGTAATATACGAACACTATGCTCGTTAAATAGAACTTCTCTATCCCCGAATTCCAATTATTTTGGGAAATTGCGCCCGTCCGATCAAAATAGCGTTTCCGTTAAGAGAAACCGCAGGACGGCCCCGGGGAGGACGACCAAAATGGCAATGCAATCGAATCTCGCTTTCGCCGAGCCCGACCGAATGGATCAAGGCTTGTCCGCCGGCACGATTTCGGCACGCCTCGATCGATTGCCGGCGACCCGGACCGTTTGGAAAATGATCATTCTGCTTAGCCTCGGCATGTTCTTCGAACTCTACGACCTGCTGTTCACAGGCTACGTCGCCCCAGGCCTGGTCAAGGCCGGGATACTGACGCCCACCACACCTGGTCTGTTCGGCTCGACCGGCGTAGCGAGCTTCGTGGCCGCGCTTTTTGCCGGATTGTTTATCGGCACCATCGCCTGCGGCTTTCTCGCTGATCGGTTCGGCCGACGCGCGATATTTACCTGGTCGCTGCTCTGGTACAGCGCCGCCAATCTCGTGATGGCATTCCAGACGAGCGCCTTCGGCCTCAACAGCTGGCGGTTCGTCGCCGGATTAGGGCTCGGCGTCGAGATCGTCACCATCGGCGCCTACCTTTCCGAGCTCGCGCCAAAGCATCTGCGTGGCCGGGCCTTCGCCTGCTCGCAGGCGTTCGGCTTCTCGGCGGTACCGGTCGTCGCCTATCTCTCATACCTGCTGGTTCCCAATGCGCCGTTTGGACTCGACGGCTGGCGCTGGGTCGTACTGATCGGCGTGATTGCTGCGGTTGCCGTCTGGTGGATCCGCACCGCGCTGCCCGAAAGCCCGCGCTGGCTTGCGATGAAGGGCAGGCTCGACGAAGCCGACCGCGTTCTCACCGAACTGGAACGCCGCGTCGAGAAGGATTACGGCAGGCCGCTACCGCTGCCTGCGCCTGCCGAACCGGTTTCGCCGCACGGCAAGTTCGCAGAAATGTGGGCGCCGCCTTACGGCAAGCGTGCGATCATGATGATCGTGTTCAACGTGTTTCAGACGGTGGGTTATTACGGCTTCGCCAATTGGGTGCCGACGCTCCTGATCAAGCAGGGCATCACCGTGACGACGAGCCTCGGCTACACCACGGTGATTGCGCTCGTTGCGCCGATCGGGCCGCTGCTCGGCCTGCTGTTCGCTGATCGTTTCGAGCGCAAATACGTGATCGTCGTGATGGCCGGCGTCAACATCGTCTGCGGCCTGCTCTTCAGCCAGGCGTCCTCGACGGTCGCGATCATAACATTCGGCATCGCATTGACGCTCGCCGGCAACATCATCTCGTACACCTATCACACCTACCAGCAGGAATTGTTCCCGACGGGAATTCGCGCCCGCGCGGTCGGGTTCGTCTATTCGTGGAGCCGCTTCTCGGCGATTTGGAACGCTTTTCTGATCGCATTCATGCTCCAGAATTTCGGCGTCACGGGCGTGTTCATCTTCATCGGGGCGGCCATGGCCGTCGTGATGCTGGTGATCGGCCTGATGGGGCCGCGCACCAGCGGACTCGAACTTGAGAAGATCTCGCATTGAAAACGATTCTCGAACTGCCTGGCCGATTGCTCTTCCTGTCCGCGGACGCCGAAATCGTTCGACGGCAGCTGGATGGTGCGGATCTGCCACTTGCGGGTTCAGTGCCGCTGCGCAACGAAATCTCGACGGACGAGATCACGCCGGTTCCGACCCTCGTTGTGTTCGATGAACGGATCGGCGAAAGCGCGTATATCGGCTTCAAGGCGGGAGCAGAAAATCCGATTGGCCATGGCGCCTTGAAGGCCGGCGGCTTTTCCGTGCTCGTCGGCGGCGCACGGTATGGCAAGGGATCGTCGCGCGAACATAGTCCGCTCGCCGAAAAAGCGGCGGGCGTCCGCCTCGTGATAGCCGAGAGCTTTGAGCGTATCTACCGTCAGAATGCCGACAATATCGGCTTGTTCACCTCCACCGATTTCAGTCTGATCGATCGTATCAGCCGCAGCGCACCGATCGCCGTCGAGGACTTGCTCGCGGGCCGTGACCCGATCGCGGCCGCCGTGCTGCGTGCGGGCGGGCTGCTGAACTACGGGCGAGAAAAACTCCGGGCTGTGGCGCCGGCCGTTATCGCCGACGATCTCCGACCGAAAACGCTGTTCGAGAAGATTGTCGCTCGCCACGCCATTGGCACTGCGGACGCCGGCCCCGTCGCCAGGGTCGGCCAAAGCGGTTTTGTGCGGGCGGACATTCGCTTCATCCACGACATCTACACGGCCATGTGTAGCCATCTCCTGCGCGAGAAGTTCGGAGATGATCTCGGTCTGCACGATTCCGGCTCGATCATCGTGTTCGAAGACCATTATTCCTACACGCATCTGAGCCGCGCCCATCGCAACCTCATGCCGCACGTGCGCGAGCTCTCGCGGGCGCATCGAGACTTCGTCGCCGAGCACGGCCTTCGCCATCACGGCTATCTCGACGACGGTCCGGGCTCGCAGGGCATTTCACACGCGCTGATGGCCGAGCGCTATGCCAAGCCGGGCGAACTCATCGTCGGAACGGATTCGCACACCCCGCACAGCGGTGCGCTCGGCTGTGTCGCCTTCGGCGTCGGGACGACGGATATCGCCAATGCGTTCGTGACGGGCGCCGTGCGGATCGTCATGCCCGAATGCATCAAGGTCGAACTGGTGGGCGATCGCAGGCCCGGCGTCACGGCGAAAGACATCGTTCTGCATTTGCTTGCGCTGCCTCAGATCAGGGCTGGCGCCGGAGTAGGTCGTGTCTTCGAATTCACTGGTGAGGGAACAGCGGCGCTTTCGATCGACGAGCGCGCCACACTGACCAACATGACCGCCGAACTCGGCGGCTTTACCGGCATAGTTGCGCCTGATACGGAGACCGTGCGTTTCATGAACGAACGCCGCGGCGAGACTTTCACCATCGAAGACTGGATGAGGAGCGACGAAGGCGCGACATACGCGGCCGAAATCAAGGTCGATGTCGCAACCCTCTCGCCAATGCTCGCGCGTCCGGGCGACCCGGGCAACGGACTTGCGCTGTCCGCGTTGACCGAACCGGTCAACGTCCACATCGCCTATGGCGGCTCGTGCACGGCGGGCAAGCGCGACGATTTCGACTGCTATCACGAAGTCATGTCCTGGGCCGCGCAGCGCGGCCTGAGAGTAGCTGATGGTGTGCAGCTCTTCCTGCAGTTCGGCACCATCGACGTACGCCACTATTGCGAGGAGAAGGGCTATCTCGATGCATTCGTCGCGGTCGGCGCTGAACTGTTGCAGCCCGCCTGCGGCGCATGCGCCAATTGCGGTCCGGGATCGTCGGAGACCGCCGACCAGGTCGTGATCAGCGCGATCAACCGCAATTTTCCCGGTCGCTCGGGACCGGGCCGGGTCTGGCTCGCCAGCCCGTACACGGTGGCTGCGAGCGCCATCGCCGGGCGGATCGCGGGCTTCGATGACCTCAAACGCAACGCGTGATCGGTCGCGCCCACGCGTTATTCGCCCGGAACCAGGCTCCCGAGCGGCGGCTTCGGCACGCGTTGGTGCTTTCGGCGCGAAAGATACAGCATGAGGCCGGTGACCATGAACAACGGCATCAGGGCTGTGGCCAGCATGAACAGCAGCTTGCCCGGCCATCCAAAGATGCTGCCGCGGTGGATGTCCAGCACGCTGGAAAATATTCGCTCGCCGATTGGCTTGTCCGCGTAGATTTCCGATGAAATCTGCTGGCCGGTGACGGCATCGATCCGGAATTCGTCGCGGGCGCCGTCATGCGAAGCGTCTCGCGGCCACGCGCGGATGCGCATCACGGTGCCTGCGCCTGATGGTAGCGTCAATTGGGCTGTTGCGAAACGGCCGCCCTGTTGGTGCAGGAATGTCGACCAGGCGGGGTCGAATGCAAGCGATGCGGCGTCGGCTGGGCCGGTGCGCCGTGGCGATTTCGGTTGCATCGGTGCTGCAACGACCGAGGGGCGCGACAGCAGCCAGATGGCGCCGTTCTTGTACCAGTCGAACGAATACCACAGGGCGGTCAGCGCCATCACCAGATAGATCGCGAGCACCCAGGTGCCGACGACGGAGTGCAGCGAACGCTGGAAGCCACGGCCGCTCAATGCCAGGTTTGGCTTCAGCCACATTTTCAGGCTGCCGGCGCGGCGCGGCCATCGCAGCACCATCCCGGAGATCAGCAGCACGATCAGGCCAATCGTGGCGACGCCGTTGATCGGCCGGCCGTAGCCATTGCCATCGCCGGGCAACAGCAGCCAGCGATGCAGCTTGCGAACGGTGGCGAAAAAGTTTTCGCCGCGCGGCGTCCCGAGCAAGCGGCCGTCATGCGGATCGACATAGAGCGAGGACGGCCGCGAGCCCCCCTCGTTGCGGGCAAACCGGATGCGCGCCGCCGCAGACGGATCGCTTGACATCGTCACGGCCGAGACCTTGCCAAGGTCGTGGACGGCTTGCAGCCGCGCGATCAGCTCGTCCGGCGTCAGCGTCGGCGCGGAGCGGGGTTCGACCCGCATCATGCCGGCATTCAGGAGAGCGCCGATCTCGTCTTCGAAACTCATGGTCGCGCCGGTCAGCGCGATCAGGCTCAGCACCAGCGAGACCGCAAGGCCGACGATGGAATGGAGCTGCAGCAGTGCTGCCTTGATCGGTTGTTTGGGCATGGATGGTAGGAGCATCTCGTGGGAAGACGGCTCAGCGTCTCAGAACTTCACCGTCGCCGACAGCGATACGCGCCGCGCATCGCCCATCGCGACGTTGAGGATGCTCACGGCTGACGGATAGTACACATTGTCGAACAGGTTCTTGACGTTGAGCTGATAGACCACCGGCAGGTTCTGGTGTTTGGTCTCGTAGGTCGCAAAGACGTCAGCGACCACGTAAGACGGCAGCACGAACGAATTCGCGGCATCGCCCGGCCGATCGCCGACCTAGCGCGCGCCGCCGCTGAGGCGGAGCCGGCCCGGCAACGCCGTGCCGAAATCGTAGACGAGATAGAGCGAAGCGGTGTTCTGGGCGACGTTCTGCAGAGCCTTGCCGGCAAGGGTCGGATCCTCGACCACCCGTGCGTCGGTATAGCCATAGCTTCCGATCATGCTCCAGTTGTCGGTCAGTTTTCCCGTGACATCGATTTCGGCGCCGCGCGAGCGCACCTTGCCGGCGGTACGATACTCGGTAATGCCGGTTGCGGTGTTGAGCTGCGACACCAGCACGTTCTTCTTGTCGATATCATAGAGCGCCATCGTGCCGGAGAGTCGCTTGTTGATGTCGAACTTGACGCCGGTCTCCCATGAGACGCCCTCTTCGGGCGCTATGTTGGAGCCGATCACGACGCCGCCGGTGAGGGGCGCGATGGTCGAACTCGGCTTCAGCGATTGGGTATAGCTCGCATAGAGGGACAACTGGTCGGTGAGCTTGAGGATAGCGCCTCCGAGCGGCAGCGCCTTGTCGCCGGAAAGATTGGTGTTGGTGATAAACGGGCGTCCCTTTCCGGCCAGTTGTTCATATTCCATCCAGCGCACGCCGCCGACCAGCGCGAGCCGGTTGGTCAGGTGCAACATATCCTGGAAGAACAGCGATCGGGTGCCGAGCTTGTCGGTCTGGTCGCTGTCCTGGGCCGAGACGGTCGTGCCCGGCTGCACCAATCCGTAGACCGGGTTGTAGAAATTGAAGTTAGGGATCGTCTGCCGGATCATGTCCTGGCGGTAGATGGTGCGATATTGGGCGTCGCCGCCGAACAGCACGTCGTTGCGCAGTCCGCCGAGCCAGAAGCCGCCCTGCAGGTACGACGTGCCGTAGCTGACATTGCTGAGCGAGCCCCGGGTGCCGTCATCGCTGCGCTTCTCGATTCCGGTCTTGGCATCGACTGAGGTGATGCGGAGCTGATTGGCGCTGAAGGTCTCGGTATTGTAGCTGTAGGCCGCATAAAGCTTCCAGTCCGCGTTGATGCGGTGCTCGACGGAAGCCTGCATCAGGTCGGATTGGCCCCACATGTTGTTGAAGGGCTCGTCGAGCCGGCGCGTCGCCGGAATTGCAAGCGGCGCCTTGGTGTTGGAGTCGAAGGCCGTGCCGCGGTCGAAGGGATAGATGAATTCGCGATGCTCGTAATTGAGCTGAACCGTCGTGTTGTCGCCATACCAGGCCAGCGACGGCGCAACCAGCATTTCGCGGTGGCGGCCGAAATTGCGCCAATAGTCCTCGCTGACGCCGTAGCCGATGAAGCGATAGGCCAGACCGTTTGTTCCGATCGGCCCGGTGATATCGAAAGTCCCGTCTGCACCGCTCTTGTTGTTGGCGTAGGTCGAGCCGAGCAAGGTGACCGATCCGTGCTGGTAGAGTTCCGGGCGCTTGCTGATCGTGTTGACGATGCCGCCGGGATCCATGATTCCGTAAAGCAGTGACGCTGGCCCCTTCAGCAACTCGACGCTTTCGACGGCGGGATTGAGGCTGCGGCCCTGAACCAGCGGCATGCCGTTGCGCATGATCGAGCCGTCGCGGTTGTCGCCGAAGCCGCGCCGCATGACGGCGTCCTGGGTGCCGGCGAGTGTGTTGGTCTGGGTGATGCCGCTGACGTTGACGAGCGCATCGTCGAGGTTGCGCGGCAACTGATCCTTCAGCACTTGTTCCGGCACCACGTTGACGACTTGCGAGGTGTCGAGCGGCGAGGCGCCGTTGCGCAGTGTGGAAGGGCTCGGCATCGCGCGATAGCCGAGCTTGGCTTCATATTGAGCGGCCGCTGCAGCGGCAGCGCGTTCTGACGGTGTTGGCTCTGCAGGCGTAGCATTCCGATTTCGCTGACGTGACGCCGTAGCCTGGGTTCGCGGCGCGGAAGCACCCGCCGGGCCCGCGGGCTTGCGCTTTTGCGTCGGCGATTCCACCGTCACTGCCGGCAATGCGACGCTCGATTGCGCGTTTGCCGTCGTCGCCGATGAGGACAGGTCAGCCAGCAGAAACGCCGCACCGATCAGCAAATGCGCCTGGTTCCTGTCGGTTCTGTTGCGATGATCCTCCACGAGCCGACAATCAACATGGGTCGTCACTTCAATTCCACTTCCACTTTACCAAACAGGATTCAC
>WNGR01006362.1_pt1 | contig 21902 bp, 19 predicted proteins | sample 5407581 | NCBI WGS metagenome assembly WNGR01 (sample SAMN13153383, study PRJNA577476) | soil metagenome | isolation source: 80 cm soil or saprolite under Garry oak tree replicate 2 | place: USA:California | collected 2016-06-15
GATCAACGCCGATAACGTGACCGTCAAGAACGTCAAGGTCACCACCGGCGGGAATTTCGGCATCAGCCTCACCCACACCGCCGGCGTCACGATCGCCAATTCCACCATCAGCGGCCAGAACGCCACCACCGGCCGGGTCGGCTCGGCAATCGATGATGTCTACGGCGACTCGACCGGGATGACGCTCAAGTACAACAACATCTCCAACTTCAAGACCGCCATCCAGATCTCAACCGGGCTGGCCGACAGCAACTACATCCATGACCCCGGCTACCTGGCCGGCGATCACACCAACGGCTTCTACGTCAACGGCGGCACCCAGCCGCTGACCATCCAGAACAACACGATCTTCGACCCGCTGGGCCAGACCGACGCCATCAACCTCGACGCCGGGACCCCCGGCCCGGCCGCCCCGGTCGCGAACAAGACCGTCAGGAACAACCTGCTCGCCGGCGGGTCCTACACCATCTACGGCGGCGCCCCCAGCGGCAGCCCCACCTCGAACATCGTCATCACCGGCAACCGGTTCGGCCAGAACTACTTCCCCAAGAGCGGCCAGTACGGCCCCGTCGCCTACTTCGACCCCACCGGGACGGGCAACACCTGGTCCGGCAACATCTGGGACACCACCGGGCAGGCCGTCCCCTCCTCCTAACCTCCGCACCGCGATGGTGCAGCACACCGGCGTCGCCGGCCCGCGGACAGCAGGCCGGCGACGCCGGCGTTGCAGGTCCCGGCCACGCCCGCTCGCCGGCACCTCTCCAATTTCATCTCTGTGAGTAGTTTTCTAATTACGTTCCGTAGATCAACGGGTTAGACTGCCGATGCAGCCTGCAGACGGCACGTGCGAGCGGAAGCAGGAAATGGAGACGGCGCAAACGACTACGCTGGGCGACCAGAGCAGCCAGGACGCCTCAGACGGCACCCAGGCTGACCGGCGCGCGCAGGCAGCCGAGTCACTGCCGAACGCGGTGCTCAGCGGAACATCACGCTACGACCCAGATGAAGTCGGCCGGGCCCGCGCCGTCATCCGGCTGAACCTGTTTTGCGTCGTGGCGTGGATTGCCATCAATATCACCGCGGCATGGTGGCTGCACAACGCGCGGCCTGCCGGCGTGGCGGCCGCCGGGCTGGCGATGGCCGTGATTTGGACTTGGGTGCTGCACCAGATCTCTGACGGCCGGAAGATACGACGCGCCATCGCCGCCTACACGATAGCGGGCCTTCTTCTGCTCCTTGTCATGGGCTTGTTCGTTCCGGAACTCTCACTGATGTTCATATTCGCGACGTTCATCTTCCTGGCCTTCGGCCTGTCCTACATGAGCGGCCGAGCATCGATGCAGGTAGTAGCTCTCACCCTTGTTGTTGCGCTGATTCTGTCGTCATCGGTGGCACTTCGCTGGGCCAGCGGCGTGCCAGATGACATCTTCCGCTGGGTCAACCTGACCGGCATGCTGATGGCGCTGTCCATCGACGCAACCATGTTCATCCTGCTCCGCAGGACCCTCGAGGCGCGGGCACTGCGCCTCGTGGAGGCGGAGCGGGAGGCGGCACAGATGCAGCGCAGGATCTCTCAGCAAGAACGGCTTGAGAGCACTGGCAAGCTGGCCGGCGGGGTGGCCCACGACTTCAACAACCTCTTGGGGATCATCCTCAACTACACCGCGTTCATTGCCGAGGCGGTAGAAGACCGGCCTGAGACGCTCCGTGACGTCGAGCAAGTGCAAACTGCCGCCATGCGGGCGGCGGCGCTGACCCGGCAACTGCTCATCTTCGGCCGGCGTGACCTCGTGCATGGCGAGGTGATAGATGTCAACCAGGTGATCGGTGAAACCGAAGGGCTCCTGCGGTCCGCGGTCGGCGAGCACATCGAGTTCCGCACGACGCTCGCCGCCGGGGTTCCCCGGGTGCGGATGGATACTAGTCACCTTGAGCAGGTTCTGCTTAACCTCTCGGTCAACGCCCGTGACGCTATGCCGGACGGCGGGTCCTTGCTCATAGAGACATCGCAACGCCAGTTCAACGACGAGGAACGGCACGCGACAACACCGAGACCCGGCCGTTACGTGTGCCTCAGCGTGACCGACACGGGGACCGGCTTCACCGACGAGGCGCGCCAGCACGTATTCGAGCCATTCTTCACGACCAAGCCGACCGGACGCGGGACGGGCCTCGGGCTCGCCACCGTCTACGGGATCATCAAGGATGCGGGCGGCGACATCCAGCTTTACTCGGAACCCGGGATCGGGACAACCGTGCGCGTCTACATCCCCGAAGCCGGTCGTGACACCGCCGGGGCGATCGCGGCCTCCTCCAGCAGCCCTCTCGAGACGGACGGTGCGGGCCGCACAGTGCTGCTGGTCGAGGACGAGCCGCAACTGCGGAAGATCACCGCCCGGATACTCGAACGCCACAACTACCGATTGCGGGTAGCCGAGAGCCCGCACGATGCGCTGGCCATGATCCGGGAAGACGCGCGGGTCGAGCTGCTGCTCACCGACGTCGTCATGCCAGGGATGTCAGGCCTGCAGCTCGCCGAACAGGCTGCTTCCTTGCGGCCGCACCTTCGCCTCCTGTTCATGTCCGGGTTTCCGCGAGACCTGTGGGAACGCGGCGAAGTCGACCAAGAGCTGGTGATCCTGGAAAAGCCGTTTGACTCCGGACAGTTGCTGCAGAGAGTCTCCGAAGCCCTAAGCCAGCACCCGGAGTGAAAGGGAAGCGACCCCGGCCTAACGGACCCAGTGCTACGCCTGGGTGCTCTCAGCAGTGAGGATTTCGCGGATTTTGGCGAGGAGAGTGGTTTCCGTGAATGGTTTCTCGATGAGGTGGACGCCGGGTTCCAGGACGCGCTGCTGGCTGAGCAGGCCTTGAGTGTAGCCGGACATGAACGCCACCCGTATCCCGGGCCGCAGGACGCGGATCCTGTCGGCGAGTTCGCGGCCCTGCATGCCCGGCATCACGACATCGGTGAGCAGCAGGTCGACGTGTTCCAGCTGGCCGGTGACGGCCTGGAGCGCGTCGTGGCCGCTGGCTGCGGCGGTTACGTGGTAGCCGTTGCGTTCCAGGATCCGGCGGGTGACCTCGCGCATGGCGGGTTCATCCTCGACCACCAGCACCGTCTCGCCGTGGCCGTGCTGCGGCCGGCCGCGCTGCGCCGGCACGGCTGCCGCCTGGGCGGTGACAGGCAGCAAGATGGTGAAGACGGTGCCGAGGCCGGGTTCGGAGTAGACCTGTACGTTCCCGCCGGCCTGGGTGATGATCCCGTAGACGGTGGCCAGCCCGAGCCCGGTTCCCTCGCCTTTCGGCTTGGTGGAGAAGAACGGCTCGAATACCCGGTCCACGACGTCTTTGGGGATCCCGGTCCCGGTGTCGCTGACCTTGACCACCACGTACCGGCCGGGTGCCAGGTCGGCCTGCCCGGCCGCGGGCTGGCCGAGGTCCGTGTTGGTGGTCTGGATGATCAGCTTGCCGCCGCCTGGCATGGCGTCTCGGGCGTTGACGGCGAGGTTGACCAGGACCTGCTCGATCTGGCCGGGGTCCGCGAGCACGGATTCCAGGTCTTCGGCCAGGTCGCTGACCAGCTCGACGTGCTCGCCGAGGGTACGGATAAGCAGTTGCTCGACGCTGGTGACCACCTCGTTGAGGTCAAGCCCACGCGGCTGGATGACCTCCTGGCGGGCGAAGGCCAGCAGCTGGTGGGTCAGGCCGGCGGCTCGCTGGGCAGCCTGCTCGACCTGGCCGATGTCATCGTGGACGGCTTGCCAGCGCCGGCTGGGTAGTTCCCTGGCGACTTCGTCGCCGACGAAGGAGGCGTAGTTGGAGATGACGCCGAGCAGGTTGTTGAAGTCGTGGGCGACCCCGCCGGCCAGCTGGCCCAGGCTTTCCAGCCGCTGTGACTGGTGCAGCTGGCGTTCCATCCGGTCCCGTTCGGCCTGGGCGCGCAGCCGCTCCCGCTCGGCCTGGATCTCCAGCCGCTCGGTCACATCGCGGACCACGGCGGTGACCAGGATCCCCTCGTCGGTCTCGATGGCCGACAGGGAGATCTCGGCGGGGAACGTAGTCCCGTCGCGGCGGCGGCCGGCCAGTTCCATCCCGGCGTCCATCGGGCGGGGCCGGGGATCGGCCAGATACCCGGCCCGGTGGCCCAGATGCGCGTCCCGGACCGCGTCGGGGACCAGCATCTCCACCGGCTGGCCGATCAGCTCGTCCCTGCCGTACCCGAACAGCCGCTCGGCCTGGGCGTTGACCAGCGCGATCCGCCCGTCGCCGCCGACGCACACCATCCCGTCCGGGGCCGCCTCCAGCAACCCGCGGAACCGGGCGTTGGCCCGCTGCTGCTCGGTCACATCCCGGGTGATCGTGGCCACCCCCGTGATCGCCCCCGTGGCGTCGGCGACGGGGGACATGGTCAGCGACACCTCGACCGTCGTCTGGTCCTTGCGGACCCGCCGTGTCTGGTACTGCTCCACCCGCTCACCCCGGGCCACCGCGGCCAGCACCCGCGCTTCCTGGGCGCGGTCGGCCACCGGGATGAGTACCTCGACGTGACGGCCGATCATCTCGGCGGCGGTGTACCCGTACATCCTCTCCGCGCCCGGGTTCCAGCTCGTGATCACGTGGTCGAGGGTCTTGCCGATCACCGCGTCATGAGAAGACTGGATGATCGAGGCGAGCTGGGCCGCCGCCTCGGCCGCCCGCCGCCGCTCGGTCACATCCCGCACCGCGGCGGAGACCAGGATTCCCTGGTCGGTGTCGATCGCCGACAGGGAGATCTCGGCCGGGAACGTGCTGCCATCGCGGCGCCGCCCGGTCAGTTCCATCCCCGCGCCCACCGGCCGCGGCCGGGGATCGGCCAGATACCCGGCCCGGTGACCGGGATGGGCGTCCCGGACCGCGTCGGGGACCAGCATCTCCACCGGCTGCCCGGCCAGTTCGTCGCGTCCGTACCCGAACAGCCGCTCGGTCTGGGCGTTGACCAGCACGATCCGCCCGTCGCCGTCGACGCAGACCACGGCGTCCGGCGCCGCCTCCAGCAGGCCGCGGAATCTCGCCTCGGCCCGTTCGGCCTCGGCCAGCGTGGTCACCAGGCGTGCTCGCATCAGCTCGGCCGCCCGGCCCAGATCTGCCAGCTCGGCGGGGCCGGCCGCGGGCACGGGCGTGTCGTAGCGGCCCGCGGCGACCGCCACGGCCGCCTGCCGCAGTGCGCTGACCGGCCGCAGCAGCCAGCGGCGGACCACCATCACCGCGCCGGTCACGATCACGGCCACCATCACGCAGACCGCCACCAGGGCAGCCAGCAGACGGCGTTGCCCGGCGGTCAGCTGGGTGGTGACGTGTGCCTGCATGCTGGTGATCTGCGCCTGCAGCGCCGCCATCCGGGTGCGTACCGCTAGTGTGTAAGGCCGGGTAACCGCGATGTCGGCCTGCAGCGCCCGCGCCCGCGCGAAGTCACCGTGCCCTGCCGCGGCGAGCTGCGGAGCGGCCACCCTGGCCAGCCACGCCCGCTGGGCGGCCGCGGCCGCGGCCAGCTGGCCTGGCATCCGGGGGTAGCGCCGGACCGGCACGGCCAGCCGGGCCTGCTGCCCGGGGATCTGGGCGGCGGCCCGCCGGAACGCGGCCAGCTCGGCTGGCTGTCCGCTGGTCACGTAATTCCGCAGTGACGTCTGCTGGCTGGTGTAGTCGTTCAGCAGCCCGGCCGCCGCCGCGGCGGCGGGGACCAGCCGCTCCGACAGCTCCCTCCCCGCGGCACGAGTACCCGCCGCCGCAGCCAGCGCCACGATCAGGATGGCGCCCGCCACCAGCAGCGACAAGGCCGCAGCGATACTCACGCGCCGCCACAGGCCAAGGACTGGTGCCATGCTCGCGCCTCCGATCAGGGCAGTGGCTGGCTCACCTGTCTGGCAAATACTATACGTCGCTATCTGATTACAGTAAGTGTCCTGCCTCGGTGGCGCGCCAACCGTTCCGGGAGGTCGCGGATCGCGGCCGCCCGCAGCGTCGAGCCTTCGGCCCTGGAGTAATTGGCCGAACGGCCGGATCAGCCGCCGCCCATCGCAGCCCCGCGTCGTCGCCAGCACGCCACCGGTTATCTCCGCATGGTCGACGAAGCGTTCATCGAGAAACGAACCTCAGCGAGCGCGGAAGTAAGCCTGCCGCGGCACCGGCCGGCCCAGCAGGGAATCCAGCGCGATGCGGGGCATGTCGACGCCGCTGGCGATGGTCAGCCCGAACATGCCGGGGACGTAGGGCCCGGGCCGGACGGCCCGGCCGGGGAAAGGAAACCAGGGCCGAAGGAACCAGCCGAAATAACCAGGCCTAAAGGACAGGGATAATGCCTCCCCGCAGACAGGGAATTGTCCTCTAAGAACCCCCAAGGATATTACCGAGAGTGGTCATGACAGTGCAGCCAGCAAATGAGAGAAGGCCATGTCATGACCGCCAGGAAAAACGCCGCCGCCATCCCCGCCCCGCCCGCACCCCGCGCGCCCGCGGGCCGCCGGCTGGCCGGCGCGGCCGTGCTCGGCGCCGCGGTGCTCGCCGCGGCCGGCGCCCTGGCCGGCGGCGCGGCACGTGCCGACGCCACGGTCCTCACCAACTGCGCACCCACCCCCGGCACCTGCAGCTACCCCGGCGCGGCCACCACCGGCGTCCCCGCCGGCACCACCTTGAAGCAGGTCCCCGCCCAGGTCACCAGCGGGCCCGGCTGGACCTGGAACGCCACCACCAAAACCGCGGTCGTGACCGCGGACGGGACGGTGGTCAGCGGCCTGTCCGTTTCCGGCACCCTGCAGATCAACGCCGATAACGTGACCGTCAAGAACGTCAAGGTCACCACCGGCGGGAATTTCGGCATCAGCCTCACCCACACCGCCGGCGTCACGATCGCCAATTCCACCATCAGCGGCCAGAACGCCACCACCGGCCGGGTCCCACCGGCCGGGTCAGCTACGCCATTGACGACGTCTACGGCGACTCCACCGGCACGACCATCAAGGCCAACAACATCTCCGACTTCCGCACCGCCGTCCAGATCTCCACCGGCCTGGCCGACGGCAACTACATCCACGACCCCGGCTTCGCCCCCGGCGACCACACCAACGGCTTCTATGTCGGCGGCGGCACCCAGCCGCTGACGATCCAGAACAACACGATCTTCGACAGCCTCGACCAGACCGACGCCATCAACCTCGACGCCGCGACCCCCGGCCCGGCCGCCCCGGTCGCGAACAAGACCATCAGGAACAACCTGCTCGCCGGCGGGTCCTACACCATCTACGCCGGCGCCCCCAGCGGCAGCCCCACCTCGAACATCGTCATCACCGGCAACCGGTTCGGCCAGAACTACTACCCGCAGAGCGGCCAGTACGGCCCCGTCGCCTACTTCAACCCCACCGGGACGGGCAACACCTGGACCGGCAACATCTGGGACACCACCGCAAAAACCGTCCCCTCCTCCTGACCCCCGCACCGCCACCATCCCCACCCCGGCGTCGCCGGCCCGCCACCAACGGGCCGGCGACACCGTCATTCCCGGCCTCGCCGGCACCCGCCCGCCGCGCCGAACAGGCCGCCGGGCACCGGCCGTCCGCCCGATCGAACTCGCCGTATCCTGTCGGCCTCCTGCACCGGCCAGCGCGGTCTCGCTGATTCCGTCAAACCTGATGGCTACACTTGGTAGCATATTCATTACGTATCGTAGTCGGGATGTTCGGCGTGTCCCGGCTGCTTGTCGGCGGACGTGAAGGGACCCTCCGGCAGGCGGAACCGGCCGTCGGCAGAAACGAGGTCCCGTTGAAGGCACGCATGCTCGCTCTCCCAGCCTCCCTGGCCCTCATCGTGTTCGGCGGCACCATGTCGGCCGTGGTCCTGCACCTGAATCTGGCCTCAACGCACAACGCCCTGCCGTCCGGGGCCCTGCCGTCCGGGGCCCTGCCGTCCGGGGCCCTGCCGTCCGGGGCCCTGCCGTCCGGGGCCGCGCAGGTCCCGGACGATTGCATCACGGTCCCGCACGCATGCGGCTTCCCTGATGCGACCAGCACGGGCGTGCCGGGCGGGACGGCCCTGCGGTCGGTCCCCGGGGAGGTATCCAGCGGGCCGGGCTGGCACTTCGACCCGGAGGGCGGCTACGTGATGGTGACAGCACCCGGCACCGTGCTCAGCGGCCTGTTTATCCCCTGCACCCTGGAAATCGACGCGTCCGACGTGACGGTACAGGATGTACAGGTCGTGACCGGCGGGAACTTCGGCATCAGCCTCCGCCATACCACGGGCGTCACGATCGAGGACTCCACGATAAGCGGCCAGAACCTGACCAGCGGCCGGGTCAACTCGGCGATCGACGATGTTTACGGCGATTCAACCGGGATCGTGATCAAGAACAACGATATCTCGCGATTCAGGACAGGGGTGCAGGTATCGACCGGGCTGGTAGTCGGCAACTACATTCACGACCCCGGGTTCATTCACGGTGATCACACCAATGGGATATATGTCGCCGGGACGACCGAACCGCTGACGGTCTACGGCAATACGATCTTCAACAATCTCGGGCAGACCGACGACATCAACCTCGCCGCATCGACTTCACGGCGCGACGTGGCCAACAAGGACGTGGCCAACAAGATGGTGGTGGATAATCTGCTGGCGGGAGGCGGCTACTCCATTTACGGCGGCGGCGTCCGTAATGATCGCACGTCGAACATCGTCATCAAGGACAACGAGTTCGGCCGGCTCTACTACCCGGAAGGCGGCCAGTACGGTCCGGCCGCCTACTTCGACCCGCGGCAGGCGGGGAACGTCTGGTCGGGGAACGCCTGGTCGGGGACCAGCCTGTTCGGCAAGGTCCGGCGCGGGCGCCTCCTGCCGGTTACTGTGCTGCCCGAGGTCCCCCGGTCAGGAGCGCGGCCGCGCAGCGCCGCGGCCGCGGCCGGCTAGCGCTGCGCCTCGCCATGTCATCAGCGCTTTCCGGGTCGCCAGACGTCCTGCCCGACATCGCGGTCGTGATCGTCACCTACGACAGCGCTCACGTCATCGGCGATCTCCTCGATTCCCTGCCGGGGGCCCTCGACGGCCTCACCGCCGACGTCGTCGTGGTCGACAACGGGTCGAGCGACGGGACCGCCGACCTGGTGGCGGCGCGGGGGACATGCCGCGTCGTGCGTTCGGCCAATGTCGGTTACGCCGGCGGCATCAACCGCGGCGTCCGCGAGGCCGCGCAGGCCCAGGCCATCCTGATCCTGAACCCGGATGTGCGGCTCCATCCGGGGTCGCTTCCCCCGCTCCTGGCCGCGCTGCGGGGACCCGGGGTGGGCATCGCGGCCCCGCGCGTGCTCACCCCGCAGGGGGAACTGCACTTGTCGCTGCGGCGCGAGCCCACCCTGCCGCGGGCACTGGGCCTCACCAAAACGCGGCTGGCGGTCTTCTCCGAATACGTCTACGACCCGTCCGCATACGCCCGGCCGTGCACCGTGGACTGGGCGCTCGGCGCTCTACTCCGAGGAGACCGACCTGGCGCTGCGGGCACGAGACGCCGGCCTGCTCACCCGGTACGAACCGCGGTCGGTCGCGGTCCACATCGGCGGGCAGTCGGGCCGTAGCCACCGGACGCACGCCATGCAGATCGTCAACCGGGTACGGCTGTACCGGCGCCGCCACGGCGCGCTCGCGTCCTGGGCCTACTACTGGCTCGTCGTGGCCAACCAGATGTCGAGAGTGCCGCGCGGGCGCCGTGAATCCTGGCACGCGGTTGTGGCGCTGCTCAGGCCTTTCCGACGCCCGGCCGAACTGGGCTGCTCGGGCACGCGCATGCCACGGTAATGCCGCCGGATGGATAGCGCGGACCGCCTGGATTTTCGGATCCTGATGTAAAAGATGTCGCAGTGTGGCCGACCGGCATTACAAGGGCCATGGGGTAGAAGCGCTGGGGGATAAGAATGGCTTGGCACTGGAGAGCCAGGAATGGCATGAAGGAATATAGTCCGGGCCTGGCCGCCCGGCCGCCGGGTCATGACGCCGAGGCCGGCCGCCCGGACCGGAGGATCGACGCGGTCACGCTGCTGAGCTGCTACGCGTTCCTGCTGATGGCCATACCCTCGTCCCTGGTCGTCGGGTCGCTCGGGGCGGCGGGCGCGCCCGCCGCCATGCTGGCGGTCGCCATACTGTGCTGGTACCTGGTGGCCCGCCAGCATCCCAGCCTCGGACTGGACCGGGGCAGACAGCCGGTCCGGGTCGCCGCGACGATCTTCGCCGGCGTGGTGGTGGCCGCGTACATATCGGCTAGCCGGCATGCCGTGCTCGCCGCTCAGCAGAATGGCGCCGACCGCGGCCTCATCGTGCTAGCGGGATGGGTCGGCGTGCTGGCGCTCGCGGCGGACGGGATCGGCCGGGCTGACCGGCTGAGGATCCTCCTTCGCCGGATCGTCATGCTCGCCGCGGCCATGGCCGCGCTTGGCGTGATCGAGTTCTGCGCCGGCGTGGATCTCACCAAGTACATAGTGATCCCCGGCCTGTCCGCGCATCAGCAGATGACGGATCTCATGAGCCGCAATGGCCTGGTCCGGGTGACGGCGACAACCGCGCAGCCGCTTGAGTTCAGCGCGGTGCTGGCGATGAGCCTGCCGATCGCCCTCCATCAGGCCCGCTTCGCGCCCGCGACGCTGCGGGTCCGCCGCTGGCTTCAGGTTGCGCTCATCACGGCAGCGGTGCCGATGACCGGATCACGCTCCGCCTTCTTCGGGCTCGCGGTGATCTGCATCATGCTCTTCCCGACCTGGCACAGGCGCGAACGGCACCGCGCCTACCTGGCGGGGCTCACCGTGCCGGCCCTCGCTTGGCTGGTTAAGCCGAGCCTGGTCAGCAGCTTCACTGCGCTGTTCAGCGGGCTCGGGACCGACCAGAGCAGCCTGTCTCGTGCCAACGCCTACTCGGAGGCGGTGCCCTATATCGCCGCACACCCGTGGCTCGGCCGGGGGTTCCAGACGTTCTTTCCGCAGACCTATTTCTTCGTCGACAACCAGTACCTCACTTCGCTGGTTGAGACCGGGGTTTTCGGGCTCCTCGCCCTGGTGGCGTGCTTCGCTACGGGCTTGTTCACGGCTCGGAGCGTGCGGGCCGCGGTGACCGATGCCCGGACCCGCGACCTGGGGCAATGCCTGGCTGCATCGATCGCGGTCGGCGCCGTGTGCTTCGCCTCGTTCGACGCTCTGTCCTTCTCCATCGCCGCCGGCCTGTTCTTCTTGCTGCTCGGCTGCGTGGGGGCGGCATGGAGGCTGGGGCGCACGCAGCAGCTGGCGGGGGACTAGCCTAGGCGAGTCGTGCAGGTTATGGAACGGCCGACGTCCCGGGGCCCGTTCGCCTGCCCGCCGGCCTAGGACGCCTGGCGTGACGGGCCGACACTGCGGCCGGGTCGTCACCGGCCTGCGGATCGGCACGCCTCATGGCTCCCTCCCGGAAGGTCTGTTCCTCCGGTATGGCCGGCTCCTCCGGGAACGCCGGTCGATGAGGGAAAGCCGGGATATCAAGGAGAGCCCAGTCCTGAGGGAGCGCCGGGGAGTCCGGGAGCGCCGGCCGGGCCCTGAGCCGCCGCCGGGTGACCAGCCCGTCCACGACGATCGGTGTCCCGAGGCAGATCACGAGCAGCAGCGCGCCGACGATGACCAGCGGGCGCGCCGTCTGGCTGATGCTGAGCGTCGCCCGCGGCGAGAAGGAGAGGGTATCGGCGCGGACCCGGCTGGGGGCCGGGACGCCCCGCTGCAGCTGGGCGAGCTGAGTGCTGATCTGCTCGGTCACCGCCTGGAGCGTGCTCTGTACCCCGGCTGCGTCCGTGCCCGCGACCGTGACCAGCAGGACCGATCCGGTCGTGAAGGTGGTAACGGGCGGGACCGCGACGGTGTACGAGGCGGTGAATCCCCGTGCAGCCAACTGACTGACGGTTGCCGGTGCGGTCAGTTCCCTGCTGACGGCGTCGGCTGTCAGCGTCAGCGAGGGGCCGAAGCTCAGGAACGGGTTGCCGCCGTTCTGCTTGGAGGCCGCGTGTGATGCCAGCAGGACCACGGAGGAAGCCGACTGGTAGTAACGCGGCATCTTTGCCGCGGCCCCGGCGGCGCCGACCCCTGCCAGAATGACCAATACTGAGGTAAAGATCCATCGCGCCCGCCAGATACGGACTGCTTGCCTGAGTTCCATCCAACCCGCCTAAATACTCGAATATACGGCTTTTCGCGTCGGCGGCACGCGCAATTTCTCAGCAAAACAGGCCATAAGGGATTGCCTGGATGCGGGGTGCCGCCTTCCCTCTATTCTTAGTTTACGGATTACGAACTGCCCGTTCCCCCGCCTTGGTTCACTATAGTTATCTCGGGCCTGGGCGGTAGCGTTCAGGCATGCCCGTGGTCTTCGCGCGGGGGAGCGGAAAGCGGGGAGCTTGCGATGGCGGTGGCGCGATGAGTCCTCTCGGGAAGGCAAGAAAAAGGATTCGCCTGATCCTGGTGATAGCGACGCTCCTCCTAGCGGCCGGGGCGGCGTACGACATCGAGATTAGCCAGCCCAGGTACCTCGAGAGCGCAACAGTAGAGTTGTCCCTGCCGAAAACCCAGAATGCCCCGAATTCCTACTACATGTTCGCGCCGTCTCTTATCGCCAGCGGCGAGGTAATGGTGCAGCTCCTGATGAGCCCGTCGGCACAGCGCCAGATCGGCGCCGCCGGCCGCGGCTCCAGTGTGAGCCTCGCGCTCGTCAATTTGTATAACGAGGATTATCCCGATTACGGCGTCCCGCTGGCCATGCTGACGGCGGCTTCGCCGGTCGCGGCGGATGCCCACCGCACGTTCGAGGTCGCGGCGCGCGTGTTTGTCCAATTCCTCGCGGCACGGCAACAGCAGATGGGAGTCCCGCCGCGCGAGCGCATCTCGGCCCGGATCCTCGGGGATAGCGGGCCCATTGTCCAGGTCGGCTCGCATGCACGCGTGTTCGGCGGGCTAGCCCTCCTAGCGGCGATAGCGGTCGGCCTGGCCTGGAACGGTGCCGGGCGGTGGGGCACGGGAGCCCGGCCGGAGCCAGCAGTCACGTGACTATGACAGGTGAGGTGGCACCGCTTGAGTCTCATGCGCCCTCCGGCCCGCCGGGCCAGGACGCGCGCGCCCGTGGCTGGCGCAGGCGCGCAGACCGGGCTCGCGGGACGGCAGCTTGAGCGGTTCCCACCATGAGCGGTTATCCCGGTACCACCGCACGGTCGCGCGCAGGCCTTCAGGAAACGGCGTGCGGGGAGCGTAGCCGAGGGCGCGCAGCGCCGAGTCGTCGAGGCTGTAGCGGCGGTCGTGGCCCTTGCGGTCCTCGACCCGCGTGACCACGTCCCAGCTCGCGCCGCAGCAGTCCAGCAGGGCCTGCGTGAGCTGGATGTTGGTCAGCTCCACGTCACCGCCGATGTGGTAGATCCCCCCGCGCTGACCTCGCTCGAGGGCAAGCTGGATGCCGCGGCAGTGGTCGTCCACGTGGATCCAGCCGCGGACGTTCCCGCCGTCGCCGTACAACGGGATCGCCAGCCCGTCGAGGAGGTTCGTGGCAAAGAGCGGGATGACCTTCTCGGGAAACTGATAGGGACCGTAGTTGTTGACGCACCGCGTGACGACGACATCGAGCCCGTGCGTCCTGAAGTAGGAGCGGGCCATGAGGTCCCCGCCCGCCTTGGCCGCGGCGTAGGGTGAATTGGGTGCCAGCGGCGCGTCCTCCGACCACGAGCCGCGGGCCACGCTGCCGTATACCTCGTCGGTGGAGACCTGGACGACCCGCCGGACCCCTGCGTCCAGGCACGCCTGCAGCAGGACCTGGACGCCGGCGACATTGGCCGCGACGAAATCCGACGCGCCGGCGATGGACCGGTCGACGTGGGTCTCGGCGGCGAAGTTGACCACGATGTCGTGATCCCGGGCCACCGCCCCGACCAGTTCCGCGTCACAGATGTCTCCGCGGATAAACGTGAACCGAGGGTGGCTCGCAACTACCCGCAGGTTGGCCAGGTTGCCGGCGTAGGTAAGCCTGTCGAGCACGGTCACCCGGGCGTCGGTGAACCCGGGATACCCTCCGGAGATCAGGGTACGGACGTAATGCGAGCCGATGAACCCGGCTCCCCCGGCTACCAGGATTCTCATGAGCTTATCTGCACCTTGCTGTGATCGCCGAGTACCAGGCGGTGCGCCCGGGGCGCGTTCGGCGCCGGCGTCACCTCGACGTCGTGGCCGATGAGCGAGGCCTCGATCCGCCTGACCCCGCTGACGGAGGCCCCGCGCAGCACAATGGAGTACTCGATCTCGCTGTCGACGATGGTGCAGTCCTCGGCGATGGACGTGAACGGGCCGACATAGGAACCGTCCACCCGCGTTCCCGCACCAATGACGGCGGGGCCCACGATGCGTGAGCGGCTGATCCGGGCGCCGTGCTCGACCACCACGCGGCCGATGAGCTCGGTCGTGTCGTCTACCGTGCCGAGCTGGAGCGCCTCGGTGCTCTCCAGCATCATGCGGTTGACCTCGAGCATGTCGGCGACGTTACCGGTGTCCTTCCAGTACCCCGAGATGATCGTGGACCGTACCTTGTGGCCGGTGTCGATCAGCCATTGCAGGGCCTCGGTGATCTCGAGTTCCCCGCGGCCCGACGGGCCGAGCTGGCGCACGGCCTCGTGCACGGCGGGGGTGAAGATGTAGACCCCGACCAGCGCGAGATCGCTCCTCGGGCGCTGGGGCTTCTCCACCAGGCTGACCACCTCGCCGGCCTCGTCGAGTTCGGCGACGCCGAACTGGCGCGGATCTGGCACCGTGGTCAGCATGATGTGCGCGTCGGGCCGGCCCGATCTGAAGTCATCGACCAGGGCGGTGATGCCGCCGACGATGAAATTGTCACCTAGGTACATGACAAAATCGTCGCCATTCAGGAAATCGCGCGCAATAAGGACCGCATGAGCCAGGCCGAGCGCGGCTTCCTGCCGGATATAGGTAACATTTAGCCCGAACGCCTGACCATCGCCGACGGCCCTCTGGATGGTCGCCGCGGTCTCGCCCACCACGATCCCGACGTCTGTAATGCCGGCGTCTCGTATGGCCTCAAGGCCATAGAACAGAACGGGCTTATTGGCCACGGGGACCAGTTGCTTGGCGAATGTATGTGTAATCGGGCGAAGTCGACTGCCCGATCCCCCTGCCAGCACAAGTGCCTTCATGATTAAAAAATAGCGCACCCGGACCGAATCGCTATAGCTCCCTAGGGTGCTTTACGTCACTCTCTGCTTACTCCTATCTGCCGCGACTTCTGCTGACCGCCGGACTGGTATATCGCCCTTTTCCGTCCGGCTTTGCGCCACCGCTACCAACGGCCGACCAGGGGATTTCTCATTTGTACCGGTCCTGCGAATACTGCGCATTTGCGATAGCCGGAAACTGTTAGCCGTAAATCGGCGCGAAAACATCTGATTGCTATCGGATTTCACTTGAAAAAACTACGGTGAGCCGGCCAACTTGGCGCGTTATCCGCGGGCACTCATGTATGGTTTCGCTGGTACACGGAGCATCACGCGGCTGCGCGTGAAGAATCAACCATATCAAATGGGGGAACGTTAAGTATGTCCGGAAAAAACCGCGCCTTCGCCCTCGCCGTCGCTACGGCTGCTCTCGTCGGCGTGTCCGCGCCGGTGGCCCACGCTGCCTCCGGTCCGAGCGGCTTCAACAACGACAGCCTGCTGAACGTCAGCGGCAACCAGGTGCCGCTCCAGGGCTGCAACAACGACATCCCGGTCAACGCGGGCGTGCTCGCCGGCCAGGTGCCGCTGTCCGACATCTCCGCTCTGCTCGGGCTGGTGAACACCGGCAACGAATCCTCGTCGGTCAGCCGGGACTGCAGCCAGACGCCGGCGCAGTCCATCACGTCGACGACGACCACCGGTAACTCGACCAGCACCGCCGCCGGCGCCATGGCGCCTGTCAGCCACGGCCCGAACGACACCAGCGGCTTCAACAACGACAGCCTGGTGAACGCGAGCAATAACCAGCTCCCGGTCCAGGTCTGCAACAACGACATCCCCGTCAACGCCGGCCTCGGTGTCGTCCAGGTGCCGGTCGATGGCGTGTCGGGCGCGCTGGGCCTGCTCAGCACCGGTTCTGTCACGTCCACCGTGACCCGGCACTGCGACCAGACGCCGAGCCAGACCAACAGCAGTACCACCACCACGGGCAACACCGTCACCAGCGGCTAATCCCTGAAAACCGGCGCGGGTGCCCGGTCCCGGACGGCGGGACCCGGCACCCGTTCCCATGCCCGCGGCGGCTACGCCCGCGGGGTCACCTTGTTCGAGACGATCGCATGCCCGGAGCGGTCGTACGCGGTCCACTTCCACGGCTTCGGCCCCTTGCCGAACGGGAACGCGAAGAACCTGGCGCCGCCCACCGTGACCAGACGCATCTGCGTGGTCTTCCCGTCCGGGCTAGTCACCACGATGCGGGCCACCGACTGGTCCGCGCTGCCGACCGCTACCGCGGGGACTCCGTCGGTCCAGAACCTCACGCCCGTGCCGAGCCCGGCCGCCGAGGTGGCGTTCATGCAGCTGCTCGCGCCCGTCCCGCCCGCCTGTCCCGTCAGGCAGGCACCCCACGGTCCCAGGTACGCCGCGGCCGACCAGGCGCTGCCGAGGTAAGACCCCGAACCGACCCGGCCCGAGGCGCGGGCCAGTCCGTGCTGGCCCGGCCTGAGCCAGGCCCCGAAAGCCGCCATCCCGCCCGTCGCGTTGAACGGGATCGCGGTGGCGATCTCGCCCCGCTGTGAGTACGCGGTGGCCGAGACGACCGGAGCGCCCAGCGGGATGGCGAACGCCACCATGCGGACGCCCCAGACCGTCGCCGGATGCAGGGTGAGCGTGCTGCCGTTCCCCAGCCGGACGGTGACGGAGGAGACGTCGGCCCGGAGCTCTCCGAACTGCACCTGGGTCGGCCCGCACGAGAGCCCGATGAACAAGACCGGATCCGCGCTCTTCAAGGCGGCGGTCGGGACGGACGTGCTCACCGAGCCAGATGCCAGCGCCGGGCCGGTGGCCAGGAAGATCTGCTGGCCGCGGCCCGCCCCGCCGGCGCCCGGCCTGCCCGCGACGATCTGCCAGCGCTGGCCGTTGACGGTGCCCGACGCGATCAGCCCGGGCGGGGAGTGCGGGCTAGGAGGCCGAACGGTCGCGCTGTAACTGGCCGCCGGGTGCTCCGTGGCGGCTTGCCGCAGCGAGGGAACCGCGACGACGCCGGCCGCCACCACCGCGGCCACCCCCGCCACCACGGCCGCCCGGCGCCGCAGCCTGATGCCCCGGCCGCGCCGCATGGCCCGGTCGACAGGTGCCTCCCGCGGGCTCACGGCTCCGACCGCCAGGTCGAGCCGCTCGTACAGATCGCGCTGGTCGTCGATGCTCACTGGAACCCACCGTCCACTAGTTCCGCGCTCTCCCGCAGGGTGGCCAGCGCGCGCGACGCCTGGCTCTTGACCGTGCCCACCGAGCAGTTCAGCTCCGCCGCCGCCTCGGCCTCGGTCAGGCCCAGCCAGTAGCGCAGCACCACCACCGCGCGCTGCCTCGGGCCGAGCCGCTGCAGGGCCGCGATCAGCACGGAACGCTCGTCGTACTGCCTGGTCGTGTCGGCGCTGGTTGTGTCGGCACGGGCGGATTCGGGCGGCGCGTCGGTCAGCCGTTCGGCCACCCGCTGCCTGCGGAACCTGTTGCGGTTCTCGTTGATCACGATCCGCCGGACGTAAGCCTCAGGGTTCCCGGTCCGCCTGACCTTCGGCCAGAACGCGTAGGCCCGCGCGAACGCGGCCTGAGCCACATCCTCGGCGTGGCCCTGGTCGCCGGTCAGGGCGTACGCCAGCCGGACCATGGCCGGCCACCGGCTGTGCATGAAGTCGCGGAACTCCTCGTCCAGCTGCGCGCTCATGGCTCACCCCTTCAGCCATGCAGACCACCGGCAGACAGCTAATGGTTGCATCGGGGCTCCGCCCGCCGCGTCAGCGCACCCCGCGCGGGCGGAACTGCACGCTGATCCGTGGCCCGACCGGCTGGGACGTCTTCGGCACCGCGTGCTCCCAGGTGCGCTGGCAACTACCGCCCATGACCAGCAGGTCGCCGTGCCCGACCTCGAACCGCAGCGAGGTCCCCCCGCCACGCGGGCGCAGCATCAGCGGCCGCGGCGTGCCCAGCGACACGATGGCCACCATCGTGTCCTCGGTCTTGCCGCGCCCGATCGTGTCACCGTGCCAGGCCACGCTGTCCCGCCCGTCCCGGTACAGGCACAGCCCCGCGGTGCGGAACGGCTCGCCGAGCTCCGGGCCGTAGTGCGCGTTCAGCGCCTCCCGCGCGGCGGTCAGCACCGGGTCGGGCAGCGGCGCGTCCTCGCCGTAGAAGCAGAGCAGCCGGGGGACCGCCACCACCTTGTCGTAAATGTGCCGCTTCTCGGCGCGCCACGGCGCCAGCTGCAGCAGCCGCCCGAATACCTCCCCCGATCCCGTCAGCCAGCTGCGCCGCAGGTCCACCCAGGCCCCTCGGGTCAGCGACGTCCGCCGGACCGAGCCTCCCAGCGCCCCCAGCGCCGGCTCGTCGCAGACATCGAGCAGGGATTCCTGGACCAGAACGCTCATGCGAACAGCCTAACGCATACCCAAAAGCATATTCGAGCCTCAGTGGAGCGAAGTAGCAGCGTCTCGAGCCGCTGACTCGATTTCATCCATCCGCGATCATGGAGTCATGACCTCTCGGCGTGTGGTGGTGGTTGGGGCGGGCATTGTTGGCGCCGCGGTGGCAGCTCGGCTGGCCGAGGCCGGCCTGCGGGTGACCCTGCTCGACCAGGACGAGCCCGGCCGCGCCACCAGCCGGTGGAGCTTCGCCTGGGTCAACTCGAACGACAAGGCGCCCCAGCCCTATCACGACCTCAACCACGCCGGGATGCGGGCCTGGGCCGAACTGGCCCCTGACCTCGACGGCGCCGCCTGGTATCGCCCGTCCGGCCACGTCGAGCTGGCGACCGCGGGCACCGGCGAACTCGAAGCCCGCGTCAGTCGCCTGACCGAGTGGGGCTACCCCGCTCGCCTCGTCAGCCCGGCCGAAGCAGCTGAGCTCGAACCGGCCCTGCGGCTTCCAGCACCGGCGGCCGCGTTCTTCCCGGATGAGGGCTACCTCCTGACCGAACCGCTGATCGCCCGCCTGGTCGCGCGCGCGGAAAGCCACGGTGCGCAGGTCCTCACCGGCGAGCCCGCCCGCGTCACAAGCATCGACACCAGCGGGGACGCTCCGCCGCAGGTCCGCACCGTCGCCGGCGCCGTGCTCGAGGCGGACGAGGTGATCTGCTGCGCCGGCCGCTGGACGCCCTCCCTCGCCGCGGTGCCGCTCATCCCCTGGCAGAGCAGCGGCTCGACCGCACCCGGGCTCGTGGTCCGTGTCGGCCCCGTCGCCCCGCCGGGCCCGGTCCGGCTGCTGCACACCCCGGATCTCGCGGTGCGCCCGCATCCTGGCGGCCTGCTGCACCTGGAGGCCGAGGACGCCGCAGCCGCCGTGGACCTGCACACCCCCGAACCCGAACTGCGCCGCTGGGCCGCCGAACTCCTCCGCCGTGCCCGTCGTACCGTCCGCGGCCTCGACGACGCCCGGGTGGTGACCCACCAGGTCTGCGTCCGCCCGCTGCCCCCCGACGGCCAGTCCATCGTGGGCCGCCTCCCCGGCGCACCGGGCATCTACGTCGCGGTGACCCACAGCGGCGTGACCCTGGCCGCCCACCTGTCCCGCCTCATCGCCGCCGACCTAACCACAGGAACCCCACCCGCCGCGCTATCTCCCTACACCCCCGCCCGCTTCACCCCGACGCCACTGGATCCGGGGCGACTGGATCCGGGGCGACTGGATCCGGGGCGACTGGATCCGGGGCGACTGGATCCGGGGCCGCGGCGTCCTTCAGCGCGGCCTGGAGCCGCTCCGCGGGCACCCTGATGTGCTCTGCGGTCAGCGCGGCCGCACGGTCCGCGTCCCCGAGCCTGATCGCCGCCAGGATCGCGCGGTGCTCGGTCAGCGAGTCGTCCATGTTGCCGCGCAGCGCCAGCGTGCGGTTCTGGAACCGGCCGATCTCGCCTTCTAGCCGGTGGTGCACCTCCTGCAGCTTCGGGTTGCCGCTCAGCTCGCATACCAGCTCGTGGAACGAGACGTTGGCGGTGAAGAACTCCCGTACCGCACCCTCGGCGCTGTGCACCGCCATCTGGTCGATCAGCTCCTCCAGCCGCGCGAGGTCCGCCTCGGTAACTCGCGGAATCAAGAGCCGGATCGCCATCACCTCGAGCGCCTCGCGGACCTGGTACGCGTCGATCAGCTCCTGCAGGGTCAGCGACCGGACCTCGGCCCGGCGCCTCGGCCGCATCGTGATCAGCCCTTCGGCCGCCAGGCGGCCCATGGCTTCCCTGATGGGGCCGCGGCTTATCGCAAGCTCCTTGGACAGTGCCACCTCGGACAGTTCGGTGCCGGGCAGGAGGTGATCAGCCAGGATCTCGTCGCGCAGGTGCTCATAGACCCGCTGCGACAGCGTCAGGTTGTCGAACGCCACCGCCACTAGCTCACCCCTCCGCCGAATCTAACCTACGAAGCCGCCGGATCGGCCCGGCATAGAACGGCTGTTCAAGGAACGCTACCTGCACCGCGAGCGTGATGACGTCGCAAAGGTGATTGCCCGCGCTCAACTGCTCCCGGCACTCATGGCTCCCGCCTTAACTGTCAGCACCCCGACCAAAGATCTTTTAGCCGAACGGTCCGGCTCACCAGCTCAGCCCAGCGATCCTCGTTCCCCCTCGGTGATCGTTTGTCCCCGGTTGCTCCATCCGGTCAAGAAGCACCCACGCAATTGCCTCATCTACAGTGCTTCTGTGACGCTGCCGCCCTTCACTCGGGCCATCCGTGAGCCTTCGCCGCGTCCTAAGGCGGCGCGTCCTGGGTCGGCGCGTCCGAGTCCCGCGGACCTGGCGGCGGCCGCGAACCGAACCATCCCCGACGTGCTGCCTGATGCGGGGGAGCCGCTGCGCGTGCTGTTCTGCGGCATCAACCCCAGCCTGTACTCGGCCGCGACCGGCTGGCACTTCGCCCGGCCGGGCAACAGGTTCTGGCCCGCCCTGCACTTGTCCGGCTTCACCCCGCGGCGCCTGGCCCCGGCCGAGCAGGACCTGCTCGGCGGCTACGGCCTGGGCATCACCAACCTGGTGGCCCGCGCCACCGCCCAGGCCGCCGAGCTCGACCCCGCCGAACTCCGCGCCGGAGGCGAGCGCCTGGCCGGCCTGATCGCGGACCGCCATCCCGGCGTTCTCGCCGTGGCCGGCGTCACCGCCTACCGCACCGCCTTCGGCCGCCCCCGTGCCGCCATCGGCCCGCAGCCCGACACCCTGTGCGGCGCCCGGCTCTGGATCCTTCCCAACCCCAGCGGCCTCAACGCGTCGTGGACCCTGCCCCGGATCGCGGAAGCCTTCCGCGAGCTAACCCGCCCGCCAGGTACATGAGGTGCGTGCCCGCCGGTCCGCCCTTGCGGCGGGCGGCCGACGGTGCACCAGCCGGAGCCAGCCGGGAGCGCCGGGTTCGAATGCCTGGTGACTGGTACCCGGCGCTCCCTTGCTGACGCCCCCCAACTGGCTCCCGTATGTAAGAGCGCGGCACCCCCCGATCGCCAACGCTTTTTGACAAGATTTCTCCGGAGACCTCTGGAGGTGCTGGGTGGCGAGCACGGAACCACAAGGGTCAGCCGACGACGGCACCGAACCCGATCCGAGGTTCACCTTCGCCAACGAGCGGACGTTCCTGGCCTGGAGCCGCACGGCGCTCGCGCTGGTGGTGGCCGGCCTCGGCGTGGTCCAGCTGCTGCCGCCGTTTC
>WNGR01005038.1_pt1 | contig 21853 bp, 24 predicted proteins | sample 5407581 | NCBI WGS metagenome assembly WNGR01 (sample SAMN13153383, study PRJNA577476) | soil metagenome | isolation source: 80 cm soil or saprolite under Garry oak tree replicate 2 | place: USA:California | collected 2016-06-15
CGTTGCTCCAGTGTTGGAGGAATTGCTCTACCCATTGATTGCTTCGTTCTGACTGTCCGTTGGTCTGCGGGTGATATGCTGACGAAATATTCTGTTTGATCCCCAGAACTTGACAGAGGTTTCTCATGAAGATTGATATGAACTGAGCCCCTCTATCAGTAATTAGTCGCTTGGGCAGACCATAGTGAGGGTACGCGTATTGCAGGTATAATTTTGCGACTCCTTCACTAGTGATGGTTTCGTTACAGGGGATGAACAGGGCCGCTTTGGTGCAGTCGTGGTCCATGATGGTTAGGATCGAATCGTATCCTTTTGATGGGGGAAGTTTGGTGATGAAGTCCATCGTAACGACATCAAACGGTTGTGCTTCAGGGTCTGTCGTGATAGGATATAGGTGCGGTTTTTGGTGGTGTGTGTTGATCTTGTTGGCCTGACACACTGCACACCCTTTGACGTATTCTTCCACGTCCTTTTTCAGGTTTGGCCACCAATAGTTCTGCTTTAGGAGTGCAACTGTGTTGCCGATTCCAGGGTGTCCGCAGTATGGTGGATCGTGAAAAGCAGAAATTACCCCCCTCTTAAGATTGTTGTTGCTGGCAACAACCACTGCATCCTCCTTCCACCAGGTGTTATGTTCCTGGTGTAATTGGTACGTGTTGGCCCACTTCTTGGTTGTTTCCTCGTTCTCCAGGTTGCTCATATTGATCTTTGAGCGGGTGTCTATTTCTTCAATCGGATCATCGCTGGCTAGTTTGATGAAGACATGTGATGGTAATACCACCACATTGTCATTGTCTTCCTCTCCAGTGTCGTGGTCTGGTCTTCTGGAGTGTTACGTTGCCACCGAACGTCAGCCTTGACTTAGGCTCTGGTCGTGGGGCGCAATATGACTTGGTGTATATAGACACGGACTCGTTGTAGGTCACGTGCTAAGGTAGGTCACAAGGCTTCGCATGCACTTGGACGCAAGACAATACTGATCAATGATACTCCAAGTAGAGAAAGGGAGTAAGAGCCCTTATGTCTTGTTGAATGAAGAGGAATGCTAGTGGCGATTCAAGAAGACCAAGCTGGAGTCTTGGTCTTCGAAAGCTACACCTTAAGTACTACATGAAGAGGGCTTTAAAGCGCCTCTTGAACCTGAAACCTGATACTGCTATCCTAGGGTCGAGTCATATTATCATACATGTGATTCTCTGGCTGACTGATGCGTAAGTCTGTGACTAATTACCACTTACTCACGTAGCCACAACCTATGAGTAAGTGTCTTTGAGGTCGACACGTAACATCACCCCCTTTTCAGCCTTTGCACCCACGCAAAATCTCTTCGTTGACGTGGAGCGCATCATCCACAAACCCTTGGTTGTTCGCGTTGATCCTCTTGATAGCGTCAGCCATCTCCAATCGTCGAACAACTCCCAACTTAGCTGTGGCCAACTGTCCCCACGCCTCCTCGTTCTCTACCAAAACGGTCTCCATCCTTTCCAACTTGGCTGTTACCATATGGAATCGGTGAACTTCCACCTTGAGTGACAGATCACCCTCTCGGTCGATCAGCCAGTCTGTAAACTCCCGTCCTTGTGCGTCCGCTTTGACGTAGTCGAGCTCTCCGGTTGCATAGGTCGGCTTGCCATCGAATGCATACACCGCCGAGGCGTACAAGGGTCTGCTAAACACCTTGTCTGAGTCTCTGTGAAGCGCTATTACCAGCGGGTTAGGGGCCATAATGGCCTGCGTGTAATCAGCCTGTTGCGTGGCTGTTTCAGAGGGTAGACGGATGGGGTAGTCGATGAAGTGGGCCCCTTGGTTGCGTTTGAACCCGATGGGGTCCCGCCCTTGTACTGCTGCGGGCATATATGCCCTCTTGTACAACGGGTACCCACTGGTTGTGAGGGCGTATGGAGTCTCGTCGGGGTCGTCAGAGTCGCGATAGTTCTTTATGAAAGGGTGCTCATCTGGGTACCAGTCTCTGGTACTGGTGGTACGACTCCAGGGTCCTCCCATTGCTGGCGTACTTGGCGGCGCTGTGCTTCCCAGGCTACCTTCGCGGCGTTTCTCTTGTGCACGGCTCGCACGAACTGCTCCTCCCTCCACTGTATGCTGACCTTCTTCGGCATCTGGGGCTGTGCTTCCCTCCACGTGGGGAGGGATTTGCAGTACTCCTTTAGCCTCCCAAGGCTCATTATCAAGCGCTTGGGTGTCGGCTTGGCAAGTTGGTGTGGCTCCCATCCCACAAGGGTCTGACATCTCTCGCAATATGGGTGATAGTGGACGTGGGTGCACTGGCATCGTCTGGAGGTCTGGGAAGACCTCCCGCACTCGAGCCAGCTCTTCCTCTGTGAGAGGAGCGGCGAGTTCGTTCTTGTCGTGGATGTGGGGTTGTATGTACTTCTTGGCACAAAGTTCTTGTGCCTTGTCATAGGTGATGAGCTGGGAGTCGAGTTCGGCTCCAAAGATCCGCTCCAGCGATCCAAGGTAGTAGTTGTTGGTGGCATCAGACATGGGAGACGAATGAGTGTTTGTGGTAGGAGTTGTGAGAGGGATGACGGGATACTTGCCCGTTGTTCCCTTCCTTATATATTCGTTCGAAGCGGTCCTTGAATTTCTGAACTCCCTTATCGCTTCAGGGGCATGTACGTCCTTGTGATCAACCCATTCATTGTCCAAATCCGGGTAACCCTTCCATTTGATGAGGTACTGCCTTTTACGTCCCTTGCCGAACTGCCGAGAGTCTAGAATCCTCTCGACTTTGTATTCTTCCTCGTTATTGATGAGGTCTGGAGCTGGTCTCGAATAGTTTGATCCGTGTAGTTCGGTTTCTCGGTAGGGTGTGAGAAGATCGATATGAAATACGTCATGAATGCTCCACTGCGTGGCAAGTTTCAATCGATAATTGACAGGGGACATCACCTGGATGATTGGAAAGGGGCCGTGTCTTTTGGGCGCAAGCTTGGCAGTTGGTTGATTAGTGCATAAGTGGCATCCTTCTAGCCACACGAGGTCCCCTTCTTGATATTTGGGCGTATCTTTATGTTTGACCCATGACTTTTGTGCTTTTACCATCAGTTCTTGGGCACGTTGTCTAGCCCTTTTGAATTGATCCAATCTCAGCGCCACTTGTGGTATCGGTGATGGCTTATCTGTCCAATCAGCTCGTGGGTTAAACCTGTATAGTATAAAGAAAGGGGACTCTCTGGTGGTCTCATTCGGCCAATTGTTGTGCGCGAATTCCGCTAGTGGCAGATAAGCATGCCAGTTATCTTGACGCTTGTTGACCCAGAATCGTAGGTATTGTTCTAGCCATTGGTTCATGCATTCTGATTGCCTGTCTGTTTGGGGATGGTACGCTGTTGAAATGTTTTGCGTCGTCCCCGTCCCCTTGCATAGTCCCCTTATGAACCTTGAAGCAAACTTTGGGTCCCTGTCACTAATGAACTTTAATGGGAGTCCAAACCGCGGGAATATGTGTTGGACTATCAGTCCTGCAGTTTCTTCGGCGGTCATGCTCTCTTTACAGGGGATGAATATCGCTGCTTTGGTACAGTCATGGTCAGTTACTGTGAGTATCGAGTCATACCCCTGTGAGATTGGCAATTTAGTGATGAAATCTAGAGCCACAGTTTCGAACGGCATAGCTTCGCGTATAGGAAATATGGGTGATAGCGGGGCCCTGGTGGGTCGTGTATTGATCTTATTCCTCTGACATTCGGCGCATCCTCGCACGTAGTCCTTCACGTCTTGCTGCATGTTTGGCCACCAGTATCTGCAGCTTACCAGTTGGTGTGTTTTGTTGATTCCAGGATGTCCGTATACCAGCACGTCATGGTGGGCTTGTATGAAGGTTCGTTTGTGCTCCATCTTTCCCGTTACTACATGGCGTCCTTCCTTGTACCATATTCCTTCGACTTTCTTTAGATGATGGGCATTAATCCACGACTTGAGTAACTCCTCGTCTTGGGCATAGATTGGGTCCGTCGCTTCCATTTCTTCTTGGGCTATGATCTTTCGCATAGGAGGGGTGCGCTGCGTTGCTCCTGCCCTTATGAAGACGCGATCTGGTAACACGACCACGTCTTTGTTGTCGTTGTCTCCTTGGTCGTATCCTGGGCGTCTTGACAGCATGTCAGCTCTTCTGTTCAACCTACCAGGGAGGTGACATATCTCGAAGTCATATTCTGATAGTTCCAATACTTCTCGTGCTACTCTCCTTGATATCCGTTGCAGCAGTCTCCAATACTGCAAGTTGAGGTGGTCGGAGTAGATGATGATTTTATGGGGGGATCCCGCTAGTAAGGGTCTCCAGTTCTTGAGTGCCATTACAATGGCCAGGAGTTCGAGGTCGTAGATGTCGTAGTTTCGTTGTGCTTCATTGAGCGTTGCCGAGTAGTACCCTATAGGATGCTTTTTACTGTCCTCTTTTTGTTGCAGAAGCACCGCTCCTACCACGTATCCTGAAGCATCTACTTCCAACTTGAACTGGTCGTCCAGTTTGGCGTGTGCCAATACAGGTTCTGAAGTGACGCGTTTCTTTAGCGCATCAAACGCTTTTTGCTCTTCCGTTCCCCACTGCCATTCTTGGTCCTTCCGTGTGAGCTTGTGTAGTGGTCGCGTGATAAATGCAAAATCCTGGATAAAGGGGCGGTAGAAGTTCAAAAATCCAAGGACCTTTCAGACTTCCGTGGCATTTTTGGGTACCAGCCACGTGTCGACGCCCGCAATTTTGGCGGGGTCCATATGTGTCACCCCCTTTTCAAGGATTACCCCCAGGTAATCCATGGAGTCTGAATGAAAGAGACATTTCTCCGGTTTGAAGTAGAGATCATGAAGTTGGGCGATTTTAAGGATGTCGTGGACTGCACGTCAGTGATCGTCTATGTTAGTGCGGGTGGCAATTCCAATGTCGTCCATGTAGATTCGAATAGTGGTACCAAGGGGTTCATGTTTGAGAATGATGTCACGATAGATGTAGTTCATCATGGTTTGAAAAGTCGCTGGTGAGTTGGTGAGTCCAAAGTACATGACCGTAGGTTCGAAAAGTCCGTATCTGGTTTTAAATGCCGCTTTATTCTCATCTCCTTTGCGAATGCGTATGTTGTTGTACCCCCATTGGACGTTGAGCTTTGTGTATATGTGCGCGTTACTGAGATCACGGATGAGGTCCGCAATCAAGGGAAGGGGATATTGATTTCGGATTGTAAGGGCATTGATTTTGCGGTAGTCTTGTACCGGTCACAGTTTTCCGTCCTTTTTGCGGACAAAGAAGAATGATGATGCATATGGAGACTTCGACTCACAGATATAGCCCTTCTCGAGTTCGTTGTGAAGGAATTTCCGTACTGCTTCATCCTCGATTCGGTTCATTGGGTAGACTTTGCAATCTACTGCTTCTGGTGCGTCCTTCTTGAATTCAATCGCATGGTCCCAGGCTCGCTTTGGTGGAAAGCGCTTTGATTCTTGTTCGCTGAATACCTTAGCGAATTGCTGGTATTCTTTTGGAACTTCCACCTTCTTTGTGTACTGTTGTGCTTTGATCGCGAGTTTGGTGGAGGTTGTAGCCGCTAGTCGGCTGTTGTTTTCTCCTTTTACTCGTGCGATTATTGGGTCTCGTCCTGGAATAAAAGGGTTTACAGACCGCAGGATAATGGGTAATTCTTTCTCGTCGATGACGCCGTTTTTCCATGTGAATTTCGGTTCGAAGGCCGCCATCCATGGGTACCCCAGTATAATATCCTCATTTCCGATGTTTGTGACAAGGAATTGTATTGTTCTTCTAGTTCCTCTGGTTTGTATTTCGAGGGTGATGTAGTGCATAATCTCCCTGGCTTGATTTGCCGTGTTATCGATATTCCATATCTTTCGCAGCTTTTGTAGGGGTCGCTTCCCTAACTTCATGCGTCGTATGAACTTTTCACTCATGAAACAGTTGGTTGCTCCAGAGTCTACGAGTGCTCTTGTGTCGGCCATTGCATTGCTAGTTCTGATAGAGACAGGAATGTGCATGGATCGAAATTGCGTAGTCACTATTACAGAATTGAACTTATGAACTGCCCTCACCCAGGCCGATGGGTTCAGGCGTGTTGAAAACCCTCCTTTCTGACAAGATCTCTCATTACCAGTTCTTGTATGTCTTCTCCTGCTGTTGCTACTCCTCAAAGCCATGAATCGGCCTGTTGCTGTGGAGTCTGAGTGCTTGATCGCACGATCGAGGGTTGTTCTTCTTCGCATACACTCCTGTCGTCTACTATTGCCTCACGTCCTTGACTAGGATGTGGGACCCAGTTACGCGATCCATTGGACTTGTTCCATGTATGCTGGGGGCAGTTGCGACTGAGATGTCCCTTTTTGTGACATGTATAACACTCAACTTCGCGTAGGTCTCTCGTATTTCCTCCGCCTCATCCCCTTTGCATGTATCCTCCCCGTGGGACATATCCACCTTGTGGCATGGTTGTGGGGTCCATTTCTTCACTTCCTGTGACACGCCCTCTTGTTCTTCCTGCCGACGTATCCATTGCATTTGGATCGGTTAGCATTTGTCGGGGTATCCATCCTCTCGGCCGAGAGGTGGTTATGCCACCGTGGTGTGCCTTTAATCGTGCCTTCATATGGATATAGTCTTGTTGATGATTGATAGCCGCTTGCTTCCATTGTTCGTAGGTGGTTGGTCTATCGAGTTCCAGGATCTTTTGGTATAACCCCGTGGGCAGCCCATCGGTGAATACTTCGATGGTCTGAGGCACATCGAATCGGTACTCAGCTAAGCGAATAAGCTCTTCGATTTCGATGATGTAGGCGTTGATGTCTTCTCCTTTCATCTTGACTCCTGCTCGGAGTATTGACTGTGCGTTCTCTTTAGCTAGACTGTCGGCGAAACATCGTGTGAAAGAGGCAGCCACTTCATTCCAAAGTCGCTCATCGGTGGTGTTGATTCCTCCTTGTATCTGTTGGGATAGCCATCGGTTAACCGCCATTACCCATTCATTAACTCGAGCTCCTTTAACATATGTGAGGAAGAACATAGCTCGTCGATATGGGTTGATCACGAGGGCATTATCGTTATTGACTGCCCAGTACAATTCCCACTCATTGATGAACAAGGTCGTTTTCTTCCTGTCACCATCGTAGATTGTGGGAGGTTCTCCTACTAACTTTCCTTGTTGGGCTTGTTGCAAGGGTAATGGTGGTGGTCCCCAACCGCCTCCTGGTGGTCCTCCAGGTGGTACTCCTCCTCCGCCCGGGTATCCTCCTCCTCTGGGGAATCCTCCTCCTCTGGGGAATCTTCTTCTTGGTGGGTCGTCTTGTGGAAGTCGGATGGGTGGCAATTCTGGCAACCTTTCTGGTCCTCCACTTGGTGGGTCAGGTCTGTCTGGTTCTTGCGCCCGTTGTAGGGCTGCTTTGTCGTCGTTTGTGCAAGGTATTCTGTGTCCCGTTTGTGGGTGAATTTCTCCCACCATTTCCCATCTGAGGTAGGTAGATCCTTCTGTCATTATTTCTACCGGTTCAGTCATTGTAGCCATTTCTGGTGGGTTAATGTGGATCGACTCAGCTAAGTTAGCTAGTCCTTCTTCTTTGGTAGTGTTTCCTGGTACTCCTGTTTCAGCCGTATTTTCGGAGTTTGCACTTTCCCTGTCTTCTTCTTCGTCTTCTGTTGATGGTGCAGGAGTTCGGGGAGTCGGTACTTGTTGTCCGTCAATTTGTCCTACTTGTCCTGCCGTTCATACTTCGTCTTCAAAGATGTCACACCGGTAGTCTGGCCCTGTTGGTCTTACGACGTCCCACCTGTTTTGGGGCACGTTCCAAGTAATTTCTGTCCAACACACGAAGTCGTGATTGAACTCAACTGGGTAGTATTGTGCTGGTCTTGTAGGGATGTTGACAAAGTACCCTGTGCTGCCTCGGACGGTCCTCCACCGTGCTGCTTTGAGATATATAAGAGGTACGTCTCGTTCTCCTCTTTCGTTGATCGAATAGGGTACGAAGCCCCAGCGTTCTCGAGTGGTGATGCGTGCCACGATGAACAAGCTTGGTCTTAATGTTACGTTGCCACCGAACGTCAGCCTTGACTTAGGCTCTGGTCGTGGGGCGCAATATGACTTGGTGTATATAGACACGGACTTGTCGTAGGTCACGTGCTAAGGTAGGTCACAAGGCTTTGTGTGCACTTGGACGCAAGACAATACTGATCAATGATACTCCAAGTAGAGAAAGGGAGTAAGAGCCCTTATGTAACGCCACGACTGGCATTATCGTGCGACGTGCGTTCGTGATCTGTCCTTGTAGAGTGAAGCTGTATCAGGGCCTCAGTTCGGTGATGCACAAGTACCAAGTCGAGCTGTGCTCAAGACTGGCGTGAGTGGAAATGCCAAGTCGTCTACTACGACTAGCGGGTGCGAGACAAAATCGAAGGTCTGCGTTCGGTTGGGTATGCGAGGCAAAACGAAGGCCCGCGGCGATGAGAGGTAAAGATGGAAACCCTCCTTTGGATCAACCCAAGAGATCCCTTATCTGATGAGACTAGAATGTCGTGGATTGGAAGAAGTCAAGTCTACCGTACAAGCTAGGTATACTATGACTTATATAGTGTATGAAAGGATGTTTGTGAGACACAAACATATGACGTATCCTACTAGAATGATCCTAGGAATGAGTCATAGTATCGTAAGGGTTAATCAGCGACATCGTCAGGGGTAGGCGAGTATCAGTCAGCGGCCTAAGCCAGGGTGAGTCATAGCATTGTACAGTACGTCAGAGATAAGGGAAATGTCCATCATGCGAAGAAGAGGAGCCAATAGCGAATGGCCGTACGTATGGTCAGGGTCAAGGGCAATGGTCTTATCGTAAGGGATCAGTAAGCAATGATGTCATGGAAGGGATAGGGTCCGAGTCTGGGTCTGAGTCATACGTCATGATGATGTCAAGGGGGAATGGGATGAGTTATATCAAAGGAACGAGGCTGTCCGTGAGGCAGTGCACATGATGGGGTTCGAGGCATGAGTCCGATAAGGCATGGTGACGTGGATGAAGGTCAAGAAGGCAGAAGTGGTCCAGTTCGGCATGGGTCAAGGCGAAGGATGATACAGAAGAAGTGGAAAATGAAGGATTCCCTTGCAGTGTCGATAACAGTACATTGTATCCCGTGACAAGTAGGGCGTGATCGTAACACCTTATGTCTTGTTGAATGAAGAGGAATGCTAGTGGCGATTCAAGAAGACCAAGCTGGAGTCTTGGTCTTCGAAAGCTACACCTTAAGTACTACATGAAGAGGGCTTTAAAGCGCCTCTTGAACCCGAAACCTGATACCGCTATCCTAGGGTCGAGTCATATTATCGTACATGTGATTCTCTGGCTGACTGATGCGTAAGTCCATGACTAATTACCGCTTACTCACGTAGCCACAACCTATGAGTAAGTGTCTTTGAGGTCGACATGTAACATGGAGAGGGCGTCTGCTTGTGCATTTTTATTTCCCACGACGTGTTTGAGTACAAAGTTATACTCCTGGAGTTCTTGGAATTCTCGGGCTATTCTTTGGCTAATCTTGCGGGGTTCCTTCCAATATAATAGGTTGGAATGGTCCATGTGTATGATGATCTGCTGTGGTGCTCCTGCAAGGTAGGTTCTCCAGTGACGAAGGGATTTTACGATGGCTAATAGTTCTTTGTTGTAAATGTCATAGTTCCGTTCAGTTTCGGAGAGTGTGGTGGAGTAATAGGCCACTGGGTGCCAATGTCCAAGTTCGTCTTTCTGATTTAGGGTTGCGCCTATTGCATAGTTTGACGCATCTACTTCCAGTTCGAATGGTTGTTCCAGCCTTGGCATGAGTAGTACCAGTTCTTCGCATATGAGCCTTTTGAGTGTTTGGAAGGCCTCTTCTCTTTCTTCCATCCACTCCCATGGTACGTTTTTCTTCGTAAGTTCGTTAAGGACTCTTGCGATTTTTGAGAATCCTTTAATGAACCGTCGATAGAAATTGATGAACCCCATCCATCCTCGCATTTCTGTGAGGTTTTTTGGGCGTTGCCAGCCGTCGACCCCTTGTACTTTTACATGATCCATGTGTACTCTTCCCCCGCCTATTACCAGCCCCAAGTACTCAATTTCCAGTACTTTGAAGGTACACTTTTCTGGTTTGAGGAAGAGATCATGTTCCTCTAGTTTGTCCAGTACTTGGTGTACGAGTTGTTGATGATGAGGGATATTGTTGGGCATAGCAATTAGGATATCGTCCATATAGATCACGACTTCGCCTGTTGCGGTAAGGTCTCAGAATATAGTATCCATCATTGTTTGGAAAGTACTTGGAGAGTTTGTCAGTCCGAAGAACATGACACAGGGTTTGTAGAGCCCTAAATTTGTTTTGAAGGCTCCCTTCTCCTGATCTCCTTCTTTTATCCGGATGTTATTGTACCCCCAACGGATGTCGAGTTTGGTGAACAGGGTGGCATTTCGAAGTCGATCAATCAATTCTGGAATTAATGGGAGGGGATATTGGTTTTTGACGGTTAGGGAATTCAACTTTTGGTAATCCTGTACTGGTTGTAGCTTCCCATCCTTCTTTTTGATAAAGAAGAATGGTGATGTGTATGGGGATTTTGATGGTCGGATGTACCCTTTCTCCAGTTGCTCTTTGATGAATTCTCGTAGCAAGTCTTCTTCTCCTCTTGCCATAGGGTATATTTTGCAATTGAACGACTTGGGGGCGTCTGGTAGAAGCTCTATGGCGTGATCCCATGGTCTCTCGGGTGGGAATTGATGAGACTCCTTTTCGTTGAATGTCCTGGCGTGCCATCGGTATTCTTCTGGGACCATTTGTTCAAAGGTCTTCTTTGTCTTGTCCATAGCCTGTTGGGCTAGTTCCGATGCAGTTGTTGTTTTCTGCAGAACTGCATATGGCCCTTCTTCTGTATTTAGGGCTTCCCATTCTTCTTCTGTTATTGTTGTCGCTATTTGGGTTTCTTCTGGTTTGACGCTTGATATTACCACTGGTTGACACTCTTTGTCCAGTGTTGCGTCCTTCCAGTGAATCACAGGCTCGAAGGTGGTTAGCCATGGGTATCCCAGGATTACTTCGTCTCTCCCCAAATTGGTTATGAGGAATCGTAGGGTCTTTGTCTCTGTCCCCATGCGTACTTGTAAGTTGGTGAAGTGACTGATGGCGCCGTCTTGGTTGTGAGTCCCATCTACATTCCAGATCTTTATGGGAGTTTCTACTGGTAGGTATCCAATCTTGAGTCGGTGGAGTAGATTCTTGGAGATGAAGTTGTCGGTTGCTCCAGAATCGATGAGGACTTCTCTTTCAGCCGTCACGTGTGCAGATTCAAATAAGACTGGGATTTGCATGGATCGATATCTGCTATTGTACATGCTAATTCGTAAAGCCTTAGCCCAGGCTGGGTTCAGGCATTGAGAAAATCCTTTTTGCCAAAGAGTTCGTCTGCGAAGCAGTCTCGAACTTCCTCTGATTCTGCGTGGAGGGTGGCGATGAGGGCTTGTGCCTTTTGTGCTGCACTTACTGGCCCTTGGGTTTGGATGGTAACAACTGGGGTATTAGATGTGGATGCCTCTGTGGCCCTTGCTCCTTGGTTTGGGCAATATCTGGCGATATGTCCCTTTTGATTGCAGCGGAAGCAAAGTCCACTTTGGATCCTTTGTCATTTTTCTTCGTCCGTGAACATTGCGCGGGCTCTAGTGCGTCCTATGTCCATGGCGTTTGGGTTGCAGTTGCCAAGTGCATTCCTCCACTGTGGCTTGGTTGCTCCTCCTCTCTGTTCTCCTCCCTTGACCCTTTCCTTTAGGTAGATGTATTCCTGTTGGTGGTGTCTCGCTGCTCTGGTCCAGTCGTTCCATGTTACTGGGTGGTCAAATTTTACGCAGTTGGCCACCAATTTATATGGTAGGGCCCTTTGGAGTACATCGAGGGTAGCTTCTCCATCAAGATCGTATCCAGCTTTCCTTGCAGTGGTGGTGAATTGGGCTATAAACCCATCAAGGTCGTCACCCTTCATCCTGAGTTCTCGTACATTATGCTGGGCTTTTTGTTTTTCTGCAGTATCCGTGTAGGCCTGATGGAATCTCGTCTCGATTGTTGCCCATAGATTTTCTTCGGTGTGGGGTACTCCTCCAGTGACCTGGTTTATGAGCCACTGTGCTTGTTCTTTGACCCAATCGTTTATGAGGGGTCCTTGGATATATGACAGGAACGTCATGCTTCTTTGATAGGGAATGGCAAGTTGTTCCACATGTGGGTTCATTCCTCGATAGAGGAGGAAGTTGAGTAGAAAGGCTTTGCTTTCTTCTCGATCTCCATGGAATTCTTTTGGTGGGTTGCCTCCCAATTTTCCGGTGAGTGTGGGTGGTGCTGCGGGGGCTCCGCCTCCGCCACCTCCTCCACCTCCTCCTCTGCCGCCACCTCCACCGCCTCCGCCTCCACCACCTAGGGGAATGCTTTGGATGATGAGTCCACTTCTGCTGGTGGTTGCGGCCTGGGTGTTGGTGGTTTGTGCTTGAGTACTGGTCATGGTGTAGGGTGTGAAAATTTGAGGGGTGGGTGTAACTTGTTTCCCTTTGTCTGTGGGGTCTTCGGTGTCTGTGAGTTCTCCTTCCAATGAATCAACGTCTATCCCGTGTGCGGGTTTGTTTCTGTAGGGTCCTAGACCGTATTCGAGTGGGGCTGGTTCAGTGGTGTACCAGCTTCGTGCTTTGTCGTTGTAGTCGATTAATGACCACAGACGTTTGTCTTCAAGGTAATGGATTGGAAGGTAACCTTGAAGATTTTTATCGAATACGTAGTACCCTTCTTGATCGGCAAAACTTTTGTAGACTGCTGTTCCTTTGATGTTATCTGGGAGATCGTCTTCGGTACTTCTCTTGATGAGCTCTGACTGAAAGGTTGCTCTGGCTCTGCTGGTGGAAGCCATGTTGGTGAGAGACTTGACTTAATGTAACGCCACAACTGGCGTTATCATGTGATGTGTGTTCGTGGTCTTAGTTCTTCGTAGAGTGAAGCCATATCAGGGCCTCAGTTCGGTGATGCACAAGTATCAAGTCGAGCCATGCTCAAGACTGATGTAAGTGGAATGCCAAGTCATCAATACGACTAGCGGGTGCGAGACAAGTCGAAGGTCCATGTCTGGTTGGGTATGCGAGGCGAAATATGAAGGCCTGCGACTGTGAGAGGCTGACGATGAAAGCCCTCCTTTGGAACAACCCAAGAGTTCCTTGTCTGGTGGAGACTATGTCATGATTGTGGAAGAAGTCAAGTCTACCGTACAAGCTAGGTAAACTAGGGTTTATATACTGTTACAGGATGTTTGTGTTGAACAAACATATGACACGATCATAGTCAGTATGAGTCATGATGACGTAGGTAGTGAGGTAGGCATGAGTCAGTGTGCATCATAGTGACATCAGTGATGATGTCATATGGAACAATTTGTAAGTAATGAGTCATGAGTCTGAGTCAGAACCAAGTCATGGGGATTCCAGCACGTAAGCGTAATGAGTCATATGAAGAGAAGAAATAGGATGTGAAACGTGTCCGGATTGTAACAGTGAACATGTCCAAAATCGTAACATTACCCCCCTTTTAGGGTTGAAGTCGGCTTGACTTCAACTCTTGCCATTGCTGTAAAGGCTGGGGTCCGGTATCTCATTGTCTTCGCCATGCATGAGTTGGTCCCAAACTTCGTCACACTTGTGAGTATGCAGGAAGTAGAGATTCCCCCTGCGGCCGCAGTTGTGGCAAAGCTCCCTGGTGGGGCAGTCTACCTCTTTGTGACCTGGATTATTGTGTAGACACTTCCTGCACCACGTGGAGATGTGGTCGGTGTGATTGAGTGCTTCTTCTACCATGTGTGTGGTGGGGGGTGGTATTGCAAGTCGCTTGAACAAACACTGTGGGGATCGGTGTGAGTGACTCTGGCAATACGTGCACTGTTGGTTGGGGTGGTTGCGGAATGGGCACTGCTTGCATTTGTGGGTTCGACTTCCGCATTCCCAGCAGCCCCAACATCTTGGCTCATCATTGTTACGTTACCACTAACGTACTGCCTGACTTAGGCCGGGTCGCCGATCAAACTAGTTGCACAAGTCGATGATGTGAACGATGACGCAAACCACTAGCTGAATAGTGGCGCAAGTGATGTAGAATAGTGTCCACACAAGGGAAAGATGGATAGCCACACTGGATGAGGGGAATAGAGGGATAGTGTCCACACAAGGGAAAGATGGATAGCCACACTGGATGAGGGGAATAGAGGGCTCTGCTATAGGCTCTGGTACTTCTGTGGCGAATACAAGAAGTCAAGCTGGAGAACTACCAGCGACTCTACTACAGCTTATAAGGACTCCTACTAGTGTACAGTAACACACTATGAGTCATGCTCAGTAAGCGATCAGTAAGCGAAGAGTAAGCAACAACGTGTAACACAAGAATGATGAGTAAAACCAAGTATATACAAAGAGAAGTGAAACAACAATGAGGCCAGATGTGAAACATGAGGCATACAATGAATCAGTCATCCATCAATATCCAGGCACGAACCATGAGTCCAGAATACTCCTGTGCCTTCCAGTACATTCCATGCCTTTCCATGGGCAGCACACCCCTTCGACGGTCTTCCATCCATCGGTGTTCTCCACGATAGCCCCTTGCTTATGTAGTTAGCCCGATCCATACTAGGGCTGGGCTTCCACTTAGCTAATTGTTTATGATTCTCTCGATGTATCCTCCTCCACCTTGTAGGCGTCGTAGGAACGCCTCCTGTGGGTCTTCGGCATCTTCTGGTTCTTCGGCAATGTCCGGTGTGTCTAGCATCGCACGTACTGTCTCTCCATCCTCGTCGTCTCCATGTGTCCAGAGGTGTACTTCGGCTTCGTTAGGCATCTCTTGAGTGGTGTCGAGGTCTTGCAGCTTCCCTAGGCGTGTTGATGGTGTGGCAGGGACTTCGCGGGGCTCATACGTAACAATCATGGAGTTGCGGCATTTCGAGAGGGCCACAAGGTCGTAGGTTTAGTGGGCGATCAGATGGGGAATGGGTAGGTCTGACGACTATATGGGCGTACGCATCTGATAGTGTCTGGTACAGACATGCCCTCTCCATCCAGTCTTGAATACTGGCGATGGCCTGCTCCATGTCAAACTGTGCTCTGACCAATTGTCTCTCCTGCCTTCGTATGTCCTCCAACTGTTTCTGGATTTTGACCTCCAGATCCAACTTATCCCATAGTCGGGACACCTCCGTGTCAATGTGCGGGTCTTCCAGTCACCTCAGCACTTCATCGATGGCGAAGGCGTGAGGGTTGTCTGACAAGAATTGTTGGATTTGGGTGTTAGTGAGGGGAATGGGTAGTTGGACTGGGTTGGACGTATGTAGGTATACCAGTCCTGCATATGGTGAGGCTCCTCACCTCATGCAGCCGACCACTTCTTGGCCCTTGTTGCAGTAGTAAATGTAAGGTGCAAGCACCTTCTCGTTGGTCTGATCGTTGTGTGGGATGTATAGTGGGTAGAAGTGGAGTGATGCAGTTTTGTTGGGGAAGTAGGGGAGTCCTGGGTCTTTGTCGTCATCGACATCGGACTCTCTGTCATAGTTGATGGGTTCTTCTACTTCCTCAACTCTGGTGGCGGCTGCCAAGAGGCTTTCGATCATGGCTATGAAGCCATCGGTGGGCATGGAACAGATTGTATTGGCTGAGGGGATCATGATGGGGGGTGGTGTGGCAATGTGAATGCGAGGAGGGGATAATGGTTGTGACTTGTGGGGAAGATATCGTATCTCTTTTGGCTTCGTCAGCCAGGACAGTGTTCTGATAGGCGGCACGCTCTCCAACGGACTCATATTCGTCAATGGAGAAGTTCATGAGGACTTTGTGGATTTGTAGGGAAGTGGGAGAGAGAGAGAGATGTTGTCTGCTTTTGTGTCTTGGTTACCCTTCTTTTATGTGTTCTTGGGTGCTCCTTCTTCATTGGGGTATTGGCAATAGAAGTCGGTGATTAGTTCTGGGGCGTGTCTCAAGTGCTCCACAGGTTCCCAGGTACTGTCACTGGTGGGAAAACCTTTCCACTTGACTAGGTAGTGGAGTTTGCACCCTCTGCCTTGTTGTTGGACTTTTTGCACTTCTTCAGCCTTGTACTCCTCTTCTCCATCAATAAGGTCAGGTGGAGGTTGGGTAAAGTTGGGGCCATGTAACGCCGTCTCCTTGTATGGGGTTAGGAGGTTTGTGTGTATCACCGGATGTATCTTCCATTGTGCCAGAAGTTCTAGTTCATATGATACGTCTGATAAGACCTTCTTGATGGGGAAAGGTCTGTATCTTTTTGGCGCTAGTTTGGATGTGGGATAATGGGTATGGAGATTGACCCCTTCTAGCCAAACAAGGGTTCCTTGGGCATAGGGCGTGAACTTGGTTTTGCCCCTTTCTGCCATGAGGCGTTGTGCATGCTTGATGCAGTCTTGTGCCTTGTTGTGAGCCTCTTTTATGTCTTGCAGACATTCGTCCACTGCTTGCACCTTTGTCCCCTTTTCCTCCCATGTTGTTCTTGGTTCGCTTCCCATTATCAATTTGAATGGTGAGCTTCATGTCATTGTGTTTGGCCAGGAGTTGTGGGCGAATTGTGCAATTGGGAGGAGATCTGCCCAATTGTCTTGTTGCGTGTTGCTCCAATGCCTTAGGTATTGTTCAACCCATTGATTGCTACACTCAGATTGTCCATCCATCTGAGGGTGGTATGCTGATGAGATATTCTGCTTGATTCCCAGAACTTGACACAGGTTTCTCATGAATACAGATATGAATTGTGGTCCTCTGTCCGTGATGAGTTTCTTGGGTATTCCGTAGTGAGGGTATGCATGTTGCAGGTATAACTTTGCGACTCCCTTGCTGTTGATTGTCTCATTACAGGGGATGAATAGTGCTGCTTTAGTGCAATCATGATTGGTGATTGTGAGTATCGTGTCATATCCCCTTGATGGTGGTAGTTTTGTGATGAAGTCCATAGTGACAACTTCAAATGGTTGTGCTTCTGGATCCATAGTGATGGGGTATAGGCGTGGCTTTTGATGGTGTGTGTTGATTTTATTTGCTTGACACACTGTGCACCCTTTGATGTATTCTTCTACATCCTTCTTCATATTGGGCCACCAATAGTTTTGCTTTAGTAACGTTGTGGTGTTGGCAATTCCTGGATGTCCACGATATGGGGGGTCATGAAAGGCAGAAATTACCCCCCTCTTAAGTTTGTTGTTGCCGGCAACAACCAAGGCATCGTCCTTCCACCAGTTGTGACCTTCATGGTGTAATTGGTATGTATTGGCCCATCTTCTGATCGTCTCCTCATTCTCCAGGTTGCTCATATTGATTTTTGAGTGTGTGTCTATCTCTTCAATAGGGTCTTCGCCTGCCATTTTGATGAAAACTTGTGATGGTAGTACCACCATGTTGTCGTTGTCTTCCTCTCTGGTGTTGTAGTCTGGTCTTCTTGAGAGCGCATCTGCTCTCACATTTTTGTTCTGGCTACATGTTTGAGTATGAAGTTGTATTCTTGCAACTCCTGGAATTCTCGTGCGATCCTTCGGCTGATCTTCCTAGGTTCCTTCCAATACAGTAGATTGGAATGGTTGGTGTGAATGACTATTTGGTGAGGCGCTCCTGCTAGGTAGGTCCTCCAGTGATGAAGTGATTTTATGACGGCTAATAGTTCTTTGTTGTAGATGTTGTAATTTCTCTCTGTTTCTGAGAGTGTTGTGGAATAGTAGGCTACTGGATGCCATCGTTCGCGTTCATCCTTTTGGTTCAGTGTTGTGCCTATGGCGTAATTTGACGCATTGACTTCTAGTTCGAACAGTTGTTCTAGTTTTGGCATGAGGAGTACCGGCTCTTCACAGATTAGTCTCTTCAGTGTTTGGAAGGCCTCTTCCCTTTCGTCTGTCCATTCCCATTGGACCCCCTTCTTGGTAAGTTCGTTCAGGGTTTGTGCAATGTTGGAGAATCCTTTGATGAATCATCGGTAGAAATTGATGAACCCCATCCATCCTTGTAGTTCTTTGAGGGTTTTGGGGTGTTGCCAGTCATCAACTCCTTGGACTTTTACGTGATCCATCCGTACTTTTCCCCCTCCTATGACCAATCCCAGGTATTCAATTTCTGGTACCTCAAAGGTACATTTTTCTGGTTTGAGGAATAGATCATGTTCCTCTAGTTTGTCTAGTACTTGGTGTACTATTCGTCGGTGATGGGCGGTATTGCTGGGAGTGGCTATTAAGATGTTGTCCATGTAAATTACAACTTCTCCCATAGCCATGAGGTCCCTGAATATCGTGTCCATCATGGTTTGGAAGGTGCTTGGAGAGTTTGTTAGCCCGAAGAACATGACACAGGGTTCATAGAGCCCTAGGTTGGTTTTGAAGGCTCCTTTCTCCTGGTCTCCTTCCTTTATGCGGACGTTGTTGTATCCCTGATGAATATCAAGCTTTGTAAAGAGGGTGGTGTTCCGGAGTCGGTCAATTAGTTCTGGGATCAGTGGTAGGGGGTACTGATTTTTGACGGTTAGGGAATTCAATTGGCGGTAATCTTGTACGGGTCATAGTTTCCCATCTTTTTTCTTGATAAAGAAGAACAGGGACGCGTATGGGGACTTTGATGGTTGAATATATCCCTTCTCTAGCTGTTCTGTGATGAATTCTTGTAGCAAATCTTCTTCTCCTTTCACCATGGGGTATATTTTGCAATCAAACGCTCTTGGAGCGTCTGGTAATAGTTCTATTGTGTGATCCCATGGTCTCACTGGTGGGAATCAATGTGACTCTTTTTCATTAAACATTCGAGCATGTCGCTGGTATTCTTCTGGGACCATTTGTTCGAATGTTTTTATAGTTTTGTCCATGGCCTTCTGAGCTAGTTCTGATGCAGTGGTGGTTTTGCAAAGAATGGCGCATGGCATATCCTCTTCTTGATTTATTTCCTCCCATTCTTCTTCTGTCATTGTTGTTGAGATTTGTGTCTCTGGATTGATACTTGAGATGACTACTGGTTGGCAATTTTTGTCCAATGTTGCATCCTTCCAGTGGATGATGGGTTCAAAGGTGGTTAGCCAGGGATACCCTAGGATTACTTTGTCCCTTCCCAGGTTTGTAATAAGGAAGTGAAGGACTTTTGTTTCTGTTCCCATGTGCACCTGTAAGTTGGTGAAGTGACTGATGGCGCCGTCTTGGTTGTGCGTGCCGTCTACGTTCCAGATTTTGATGGGTGTTTCTACTGGAAGATAGGCTATCTTGAGTCGGTGGAGCAGGTTCTTTGAGATGAAATTGTCTGTTGCTCCTGAGTCGATGAGGACTTCTCGTTCAGCCGTCACGTGTGCAGATTCAAATAAAACTGGGATTTGCATGGATCGATATCTGCTATTGTACATGCTAATTTGTAGTGCCCTAGCCCAGGCTGCCAGGTTCAGGTGTTGAGAAAATCCTTTTTGCCAAACAGTTCATCTGCAAAGCAGTCTTGAACTTCTTTGGTTTCCGCATGGAGGGTTGCAATGAGGGCTTGCACCTTTTGAGCTGTGCTTACAGGTCCTTGTGTTTGGACTGTGATGACGGGAGTGTTGGATGTGGAGGCTTCTGCAGCTCTAGAGTTTCGCTGCGGGCAATATCTGGCTATATGCCCCTTCTGGTTGCAGCGGAAACAAAGTCCACTTTGGATCCTCTGTTGTTTTTCCTCATCGGTGAATGTTACTTGTGCTCGAGTTTGTCCAATGTCCATGGTGTTGGGGTTGCGGTTGTTGAGTGCATTCCTCCATTGGAATTTTGTGGCACCTCCTTGTCGATCGTTCCCTTTGACTCTTTCTTTCAGGATAATATATTCCTGTTGGTGTGTTTGCGCTGATCTTGTCCAATCGTTCCACGTGACTGGGTGATCAAATTTGATGCAATTGGCCACTAGTTTGAATGGTAGGGCCCTTTGAAAAATGTCCAGGGTTGCTTCACTGTTTAGATTGTACCCTGCCTTCTTGGCTGTGGTGGCGAATTGGGCTATAAAGCCATCTAGGTCGTCTCCCTTCATTTTGAGGTCCCTAATATTATGTTGGGCCTTTTGCTTTTCCGCGGTGTCGGTGTATGCCTGGTGGAATCTGGTTTCAATAGTTGCCCACAGGTTTTCTTCTGTGTGGGCGACTCCTCCTGTGACTTGATCTATGAGCCACTGTGCTTGTTCTTCGACCCAATCGTTTATGAGGGGTCCTCAGATATATGACAAGAATGTTATACTGCATTGGTAAGGGATGGCGAGTTGTTCCACATGTGGGTTCATTCCTTGGTACAGGAGGAAGTTGAGTAGGAAAGATTTGCTTTCCTCCCTGTCTCCGTGGAATTCTTTTGGTGGGTTGCCTCCTAGTTTTCCTGTGAGTGCGGGTGGACCTGCCAGTACTCCACCACTGCCTCCTCCACCTCCACCTCTGCCACCTCCTCTGCCTCCGCCACCTCCTCTGCCACCTCCTCCTCTGCCACCCAGGGGAATGGTTTGAACAGTAAGACTGCTTCCACTGGTTGTTGTGGGGATGGTTGTGGTAGTTTGAGCTTGAGTTGTGGTGGACATGCTGTATTGTGGGAAAGCAGGAGTAGGGGTTTGTTGGTGGGTGTCTTTAGGATCTTCGGTGTCTGCTAATTCTCCGTCCGATGAATCGATGTCTATTCCATGTACTGGTTGGCTTCTGTAGGCCTAGACTGTATTCTAGTGGAGCTGGTTGGGTTGTGTACCAACTTCCAACTTTGTTGTCGTAGTCGATTAATGTCCAAAGACGTTTGTCTTCAAGGTAATGGATGGGGATGTATCCTTGAAGGTTCTTGTCGAATACGTAGTATCCTTCTTGTTCGTCGAAACTTCTATAGACTGCTGCTCCCTTGATGCTGTTGGGGAGTCTGTCTTCGATGCTTTGTTCAATGAGTTCTGACTGGAATGTTGCTCTGGCTCTACTGGTTGACACCATGGTGTAGAGACTTGACTTAGTGTAATGCCACAACTGGTGTTATCGTGCGATGTGCGTTCTGAGGGTCTGAGTCTAAGCGCAAAACTGGATCAGGGTTTCAGTTTGGTGATGCACAAGTATCAAGTCAAGCCGTGCTCAAGACTGATATGAGTGGAAAGGCCAAGTCAAGTCGACATGACTAGCGGGTGTGAGACAAAATATGAAGGTCTGCATTCTGTTGGGTATGCAAGGCAAAAGACGAAGGCCCGTGACCAATGAGAGGCTATATGTTATGTATGAACCCCGCGAAGTCCCTGCCACACCACCAACACGCTTAGGGAAGCTGCAAGACCTCGACACCACTCTAGAGATGCCTAATGAAGCCGAAGTACACCTCTGGACACACGGAGATGACGGGGATGAAGAGACAGTACATGCAATGCTAGACGCACCGGACATTGCCGAAGAACCGGAAGATGCCAAAGACCCACAGGAGGCGTTCCTACGACGTCTACACGGTGGAGGAGGATACATCAAGAGAATCATAGATGATTAGCTAAGTGGAAGCCCAGCCCTAGTATGTATCAGGCTAACTACATAAGCAAGGGGCTATCGTGGAGAATGCCGATGGATGGAAGACTGTCGAAGGGGTGCGCTGCCCATGGAAAGGCATGGAATGTACTGGAAGGCACAGGAGTATTCTGGACTCATGGTTCGTGCCTGGATATTGATGGATGACTGATTCATTGTATGCCTCATGTTTCACACTCAGTAAAAAAGAAAGTCGGTTAAAAGTCTGGCCAAAGTCATGTATAATTGATTGACTAAACCAGGACTTGAGGTAGTATTTTGTGACTTTTCATTGACTAACAAAGTCATGTTGCAGTCAAATAAAGTCAG
>WNGR01006152.1_pt1 | contig 21839 bp, 23 predicted proteins | sample 5407581 | NCBI WGS metagenome assembly WNGR01 (sample SAMN13153383, study PRJNA577476) | soil metagenome | isolation source: 80 cm soil or saprolite under Garry oak tree replicate 2 | place: USA:California | collected 2016-06-15
AAAAGCAGTGCTCCTTGTTTCCGCAACGGAGTTGGGTATTGGGTCGCTGGGCCCTAGCTGCATGCCGTCCAGCATTTTTTGACCCTGCACACCAACCCGAGCTCTTATGTTTTGCCCCCTTTCCTGCTTTGTTTAACTACAAGAGGCACGTTGTATTTACGCTTCTCACAAAGGTAGCTCGCTGCGACAAGTCTTCCCCGACTTTGGATCCTGGAACACAAGCTGATTTTTCAAAAAAAAAAAAAACAACTGATGATGGCGCCCTTGAAAGAACGCTTTTCCGGACTTGCCAGGGCGACGCGTTGGCACGGACAAAGACCGCATGTAGGGATGCGAGTAATCGTCACCGTCCAAACCACAGGGGTCGGCAAGTGCAGAGGAACGGGGGGATAACAATAGTGGGGACGTTCGAGCAGATGTACGTTATTTCTACGCCGGTTGTGGAGTAATTGATGTTCTATCGTGAGGCTTGACTTCCCTGCCTCATCGTGTTTCTCATGCAGCGACGAGCACGAGGGTTCTCAATGTTGCACCGAACTTCGGAGGCCATAGTCGATGAGCTCATATGACTATCAACTGGACCATCACCCCAAATCGAGGTGACCTGCAGCCGCGGGGTACATCGCCCGATTGAAGGAGAAGGGCCCAGCTTACCTACGATCCACAAACGAAAGCGAAATGACGTGGTGGCGGGGGGAAAGTCAACGCTCCGTTCAGCTTTACGCTGTGCGGCGCCAAGGAAGTGGCTGCTTACTATCTGTTCTTAGCTTGCGGACACTCTGCGATCCGACGGGAAGAGGCATCACTCTCACCCCCTCGACCCGATCGCTTTTTCCCCCTATTGCATTGTTTGACTCGCGTGTAACTTCAGCGTCGGATCAGCCATGAAGGTCGTGCATTTGTTTGTTGTATTTTACCAAGGTGACGGGTTGTGGGTGGTGAAATGGATGGTCGATCAAGCTCGATCAAGACTCGGAGTCATCAGCACGTCCGATACTCTTAATTTCGTTACCCCTGCAACAGAAGATACTACTCCACACCTCTATGACAGCAGGCAGGTCCAGAGGCGCATTGATGGGATCATGCCAGCCCGATTAGTTCCCACGGACCGGGCACTAGACTTATCGAGCGATCAGATCGATCAGACATACAGCGCTCGTCAGAGAAATGAGACAAAGATAGGGCATGCAACAGAGTTGCACGCGTCAAGATGGAAAGGCTCCATTTCCCAAACACATTCCTGCTCAGCAGGATCATGATCTGACAGAGAGAATGCTTTCCCGCCCACGGCCGGACAACTGGGTGGATACATCTTCTGGTGTTGCAGAGGTGAGTCGTCTCTGACGATTGATAGGAATTGCGCACATCCATTAGCGCTTGCTGTGAAAGCTGCTTGCTCTCTTGAATGCAAGCGGCAACCGCGAGCGCGAAAGGAGCTTGAAAAAACTAAAAATAAAACCCGAGGATCTTCATCCATTGATTCATCTGTACTGCACTGTATCCCATCTTGTCTATGAGAGGTCATCCATTTTCCCGACGCCATCGGCACGATCCGCCGAAAACCGAGACTGAGGTCACCGAAACCTACTACTGTAGTTCTGAGAACGATAGATTCCGTTTAGCGGGGGCGACGCCAATCGCGTGGTTTTTCGAGCCGATTGGGGCCAATACAGTAGATCACACCATTTTACCTGTACCGTAGTTGCATTGACCCGGGAACAACTCGACATGGTTGATGTGAGTTGAACCTTGTCCTTCCTTGACAAATGGCTCGTCCTCAACTAGGAACGCCACACGCCACACGCCTGTCCTATATCCTGTAGATGGTGTACTGCATGTTGACTGCATCCAGTACCAATATATACGAGCGTGCTAGGGGAGTGCAATTGCCCTCGACGTCGGTTCGCCCATAACAGATCGCGTCGAGTTTTATTAACGATTCTGCTCATCGAGTTCTGATGAGTGCTTCGACTCGCGCCTCCTTGCGCGCGCGATGGCCGCACCAGCGGGAGGAGCGAGAAACTCGCAGCACGGAGACCACCGCACCGCACCGCACCGCATCGCATCGCACCGTCTGGATACACCGATCCCGGTCCGAGGAGCGGCATGTCGTCTGCTTAGCGAGGGGAAGGAAGGGCCCGTCAGGTCGATGGGACGACGGACTACCGGTGAGCGGAAACCGCGAGGAGCTAGATACGACTCATACGAGCGGGTAAGTTATAAGAAGAGGGAAACCCACACCTCCAGCGGGGATGAGACAGAGAACATGAGACTCGAGTACCAAGGACGGGTAGGCGCCTCGTGCAAGCCAAGCCGTCTTGCAGGAAGGAAATGGTCAACCAAACCGATGATACAAGGATCCGGAAAAAGCTCAGTGTCATCGAGTGACTCTCACAATACCGACGGTTGTCTTGAACTACTTGTAGGCCTTGCTTGGGAGAACGTTTTCGTACCGGGTCGAGCCAGGGCAGTGGATACGCGCGCGCGGCCACTACACCCAGAGTCACCAGGCGGTTCAGATATCGACGTCAAAGTGCTTCGTCGTGTGATGCAAGCAAAACCCCAGTACTTGACATCCCAGCGAGTGTGAGAGCCGTGCCAAGCGCAGCCTAGATACAGGATGAAAGTCGCTGAGTCGAAAGATACTCGAATCGTAAATTTGTGTTAGCTTTGACGGTACGCACCGAGGGACCTGAAGGAGGTGACAGTGCGCCCTGGTTGCATGATCTCTCACCGGATTCTGTTCTGTCGTTACACGTTCTCGAGTTTCTCGTGATAGTACCGTCACGCAGCTTGCTCTCGCTCTTCTTTAGTAGGCAACTTTGAAGATCCTCTGAATTTGACGTAACTGAAATAAATAGCATGACCACAGATAGCTTAAGGGCTGGGTAAAATACAGTGCAGTCGGACAATCCCCGAGTCTCGACTCGGGGGTCTCCAGCTGCGCCGCTCTATACCTTAGTACCGCCGATTGGCACACGCTGTACTACAGAATGCATGTCGCTCAGGACAAGCCCGCCGATTGCATCTGGGGCATAGCGTCGCTATGCGATTATGAATTGCGGTCCTAATTGACGAATTGGAACCGGATTGACAAACTGCACGACGTGAAAGGGCGGCTTACCACATGTGACTATCTCCACAGAACCCATTCAAACGCGCAGCGACTTCACCTGTGATAGAGGCCTGACATCCAGGCAACCTACAGCGGAATGTAGCTTGCTGAGGCGCCGCGACTGGAGGTGCTGGTGCTACTGTTTGGTTCGGAGGCTGATTTCCGCGGTTCACTGAAGCGGGTCAGTCCACCGATATGGTCTCCGATGGAGTACAGGGTTCACCTAGTCTCCGTACCCAGCTTGAAGAGCCGTTTTGAGTGCCCTGTACCCCGGCGACGGGACGGTTTGGGGGTCCCTTGGGGGTCGCGCCACTATTGTGCGTTGCCGAAATGTCATGGTCGTCCCAGTCTTCCTCATGATCCGGGTCATATTCTACTCCGTTCACACCGCCGCTTGCTCAGCGTATCTCTATTAGAATGTAGGGAACACACGCACGATTTCTCTGGCAGTCTACAGGGATCTGAGGCCCTCCCGACATCCCTGAGTGTGATTGAGAGTGGGACATAATTGGTGCTTGCAAGGCGTGACTCGGATGAAATCCAAGAGCAACATGAGTATCGTTAGTAAGATCGGGAATAGGCATTATTGCATTTCGATGTACTCTGTGTGGTGGTGGGTCCAAATGGGTAGTGGGCGCATGGGTGATCTGTACTTGAGGGGTTGGGAAGGCCGGATGGGGACGACCTGACACTGGTAATGGTTGAGACGCGGGTGGATACGCGGACTGATGTTGAGAGGATAGCGGTTCATACGGGGGCGGCAAATGAGACGAGGTAGTCCTAGGGCTAGGATCTGAAAACGTTCGCGGAGATCAGCCGGGAGCATCGGAGAAGGTGCCAAGCGAACCTACTTCTGGAAGGACGCCCAGAACCCTGCGCAGGACCTACAGCGAGATAGTTGCTCGCCACATTTGGCACGGGAATTGCAGTCGAAGAGGGGAGCTGGGGGAAAGTGGGCGGGGGCGGGGGCGGGACGGGCCAATGTCTCGTAGCCATCGATAAAGTGAGATCTGCGACTTGACTGACTTCTCATTTCTCCGATGGGGACGTATATATATTACTACAATGATGATTTACCCGACGTGAAGGTACAGCGCGCGGGTGGAGAGACGCATGCCACAAATGGGCGGAATCCGGTCGTTATCAGGGCGCTTCCAGCTGAGGAAAAGAAGCGATGGTCATGAGGACCAGAGCTGGCTATACAGATGGAGTTGGTAGACTGCAGTGATCCCATCATCATCATGAGGCCCGCGATAAGGGCCACGACAAATTTGAATTACAGTATTTCCGGGTTTTTGGATGGGCGCAAAACCAATCGAATCAGGCATGGGAGACGGCCAAAGTACTGTAACTGAAATTATGGGCGGGGGACGCCTTTGTTTCCCATCCGTTCCCCATTCGTCCCTGGGAAGCGTTTGCTAAAAAAAAACGATGGAGTGGCGCCATCTACCGGCGCTACGCCTTCATCTAACAACGTAACGATCTAAGTTCCGCATTGATTCCGGGGCTTCCTGGCGTTGGGGGAGTTCCTCCGTAGAGACCACGAGGTTGGGTGCTCCCGTAGGTCTCGAAATTCAGCGCATGAACCTATCTGAGTTGTAAATTCAACGTGGCTTACGAATGGCAGAATTCTTCTCTTATATAGCCTAGGGAACCGCACGTTGCCCGCCGTTCGCGCGTTCTCAGATTGCAGCGAAGTCGACAACCCGATGCGTCTGAAGAGTAGAGGATATGACCGGCACCACCGGTCGAAGAACGGAAGAGATATGTCAAACTTGGCAGCCCCGCGAGTTAAGCGGGCGACTGTGAAATGCGTTAATATGCGGATTGCTTGAAGCTTGAAGCTTCGATCTGAGTATAGAATCTTGGCGCGATTGGCATCCTGTACCGTGGCTGGAACTACTCGGATCCTCATTCATCGGGAACGAGAGTTCCGTACGCTTTCTGAACTCCGTGGGTCCCAGAGAACTGGAAACGCTGCTCCCAACCTGAGATCTGCTGTTCGATCACCGCGGTCATCCTGGGTCAACGCACCCCGTGGTCGATTCAAGTTCGAAAATGAATTGAGAGCTTGAGGAACGCGAAGGGTACACAGCCTAAAGCATCCCAAAACAAGCCGAGCACAGCCCCACGCAGCCCCACGCGGACGTTCCAGGTGGACACCACTGGCGGGCATCCAAGGTGACAACGTAATGGGATCGTGTTCAAAAGAAAAAAAAAGGAATCGTGCGCGAAACAACCGAAAAAACGAACGTGAGGCCAGCGAAGTGTAACGAGGGCTTTGGTATCACCCAAGCAAGTTGCCTGATCGATCGTGACGAGAGTGGTATGCCCGGCAGTTGCCCGGCTTGGCAACTTCCCGGGAGGAAATCGGCCGACCGGCAAACCGGGCCGACAAATTATCCCCTACACCAGCAGGTCCAGTTAACTTACACGCTGTCGGTGGAGTCTCCTAACCCCGCAGTCTCCTAACCCCGCACACTAACCTGACGTTGGCGCCCTTGAAGGAGCACTCCTCCGGATTTGTCAGTGCGACGCCTCGGCAGGCGGACAAGGACCGTGTGCGTGTATGGATGTTAGTAATTACTATAATCGACTCCGTCCAAACCACCACAGGGGTCCGCAATTGTGCAGAGGGACGGGCCAACCTGAGTGACACGCGTGCGTATTCCGCGGAGCCGTTCGCGTGATTTCTTCTCCCAGAATAGTGACCAAAGAAACATCACTGGGCGGCTTCTTTGGCTTCAGGTTATAGCTTTGACGACCCGCGTCCGAGTCGAAGACCCGGGAGAGGTAATAGTCATCACACATCACTGGTTGCAACTGTCGCTGGATTCTGCTCTGTTGTTACAGTCTCTGGTTGCTCAGGCTATCGCTCTTCTTTCGTGGGAGATTCAAGTTCCTCTCGAGGTTGAGTAATGAATAAATAGCATGACTCCGGGTTGGGACGACGTTAAGTACAGGCGAAAGCGTGGAATGTAGTCGGGACGCTGCCGAGTGTCAGCTTGCGAGTCTCTAGCTGTGCCTCAGGTCCGTCCATTGGCACACTGTGCACCGCAATATTTCCATCCCTCAGGACAAACCCGCTGCTGGCATCTGGAACATCGTGTTGCTATACCATTATGGATTGCCATCCTGATCGACGATTAGGGACACAGTTGACAATTTGCGTCGACGTGAAAGGATCACCTACCACATATGTGTGTCACAGCAGAACCCACCCAAACGTGCCGCTACATCACTTCTGACAGAAGCTGTACACCCGGGAAACCTACAAGGATATGTAGGCAGCTGAGACTCTCGTACTGGGAGTTCTACAGTTTGTCGTCGGGACGAGCCTCGCGTTTTGGACCCGCCGGAGAAGAAGGAACGGGATGGCGGTCCCTTTGCGCGCACATCACCATCATGATTTTCCGGATATCCTTCAGCGTCCGAGTTGTCCTCTATTCCGTTCACACCATTTACTCAGGGAATTCATGGTAAGTGTAGGGAACATACGCACGAGTTCTCTGGTGGTCGGCAGGGATCTGAGTCGCTCCCGACATCCCTGAGTGTGAGCGAGAGTGGGACATACTTGGTGCTTGCAAGCCGTAGCTCGGATAAGGCCCAGGAGCAACAGGGGTATTATTAGGAAATTCGGGATTGGGCATTGTTACACTCCGCTGCACTCTGGGTGGTGGCGAGTCCAAATGGGTAGTGGGCGCATGGGTGATCTGTACTTGGGGGGTTGGGAATGGGGGATGAACTGACACCGGTATGGGTTGAGACGCGAGTGGATATGCGGACGGATGTTGAGACGGTAGCGGTTCATACGGGGGCGGCAGATGAGACGAATTAGTCCTGGGGCTAGGATCTGAAAACGTTCGCGGAGATCAGCCGGGAGCATCGGAGAAGGTGCCAAGTGAACCCACTTCGGGGAGGACGTCCATAACCTGCTGAGAGATAACCGCTCGCCACACTTGGCACGGGGATTGCAATTGGAGCAGAGGGGGCCTGGGGGAAAGGGGGCGGGGGTGGCCAGTGGCTCGTAGCCATCGATAAAGTAAGATCTGCGACGTGACTGACTTCTCGTTTCTCTGATGGAGACATATATATATCACTACAATGTTTAATTTACCCGACGTGAAGGCACAGCGCGCGGGGGTGGAGAGACACATACCACAAATGGACAGAATCATCCGGCCGTTATCGGGGCGCTTCCAGCTGACAAAAAGAAGCGATGGTCATGAGGACCGGAGCAGGCCATACAAATGGAGTTGGTACTGCAGTGATCCCATCATGAGGCCCACGATAAGGACCATGACAAATTTGCACTTACAGTATTTCTGGGTTTTTGGACGGGCGCAAAGCCAATCGAATCGGGCATGGGCGATGGCCGGAGATGCTGAAATTATGGTCAGGGGACTTGATTGAGCCAATTCCCATCCGTTCCCCGTCCGTCCCTGGGAACCGTTTGCTAAAAAAAAAACGATCGAGTGGCGCCATCGACCGGCGCTACGCCTTCATACCACAACGTAACGATCTAAGTTCCGCATTGATTCCGGGGCTTCCTGGCGTTGGGGGAGTTCCTCCGTAGAGACCACGAAGATGGGCTCCCTCAGGTCTCGAAATTCAGCGCACGAACCTATCTGAGTTGTAAATTCAACGTGGCTCACAGAATCCTTCTCTTATATGGCCTAGGAACCGCACTGCGGGCGTTGCCCGCTGTTTGCGCGTTCTCGGATTGCGACAGCCCAGTGCGTCTCAAAAGTGGAGGACATGACCGGCACCACGGGTCGAAGAACGGAAGAGATATTCGCCGTGTCAAACTTGGCAGCCCCGCGAGTTAAGCGGGCGACTGTGAAATGCGTTGAATATGCGGAGTGCTTGAAGCTTGAAGCTTCGATCTGAGTATAGAATCTTGGTGCGATTGGCATCCTGTACCGTGGCTGGAACCACTCGGATCCTCATTCAGCGGGAACGAGAGTTCCGTACGCTCGTATGCGCAGATCTGCTTTCTGAACTCCGTGGGTCCCAGAGAACTGGAAACGCTGCTCCCAACCTGAGATCTGCTGTTCGATCACCGCGGTCATCCTGGGTCAACGCACCCCGTGATCGATTCAAGTTCGAAAATGAATTGAGAGCTTGAGGAACGCGAAGGATACACAGCCTAAAGCATTCCCAAAACAAGCCGAGCATAGCCCCACGCAGCCCCACGCGGACGTTCCAGGTGGACACCACTGGCGGGCATCCAAGGTGACAACGTAATGGGATCGTGTTCAAAAGGAATCGTGCGCGAAACAACCGAAAAACGAACGTGAGGCCAGCGAAGTGTAACGAGGGCTTTGGTATCACCCAAGCATGCCCGGCTTGGCAACTTCCCGGGAGGAAATCGGCCGACCGGCCAACCGGGCCGACAAACTATCCCCTATACCAACAGGTCCAGTTACAGCTGTTATCATGTCGATAGGCCCCGTCGCGTCACCCTCTGTTTAGTCATTGTTTGGTTTCTATCTGTGATGGGACCCGATGCCACCCATGCCGAGCCCACATGGCCGCCATACCTCAAATGCGTGCTTGGCAATAGTATAGGACTCATCTTCATTGCACCATTGTACTGTAAAACCCCATTACCATGAGATGACATATATCGGTATTGCAACTTGCAACTGTATGTGGATGAAAATTTGTGAAATATTAGGTGTCAGTGAGAGGACCATGAGGACAACCAAACGCACTGGCAGACTTGACTTGGAGAGACGGGCCTTGGCACTGCATTCGGCTCATCGGCATAGGGGTCCCATCACAGATAGAAACCAAACAATGACTAAACAGAAGGTGACAGTTGCGTACTTCCACGCACTTTCCACAGTCCGGTCCGCTCGGTACCGGCCGGAAATTCAGACTCCGCTTAAACAACTTGTAAACACCTTTATTCACTGCTTATTCCGGCAACAAGTTAAGCAATTATTAGCTAATAAAATTCATTAAATTAATCCCTTAACATTGAACTAAACCAGCTTAGTGAAATAGTATCAATGTATATTTATTACTTAATTATGAAGTCAGACTAATCAAGTAAGAAATTATAAGTGGAGAGGAGGATGGGCATGGCATGTGGCGATGCAGGCAGGCAATGGCAGGATGGTCAGGGATGGGCATGGCATGTGGCGAAGCAAACAGATGGGGACGAATTGGTTGGGGGTGGGTGCAGCATGCAGCAAGGGCAGGTGGATGGTAGTGGGATGGGTGGGGAGAGGTATGGCATGAGGTGAAGCAAACAGATGGGGACAAATTGGTCAGGGGTGGGTGCAGCATGCAGCAAGGGCAGGTGGATGGTAGTGGGATGGGCGGGGAGAGGTATGGCATGAGGTGACGCAGATGGATGGTTGATGAATTGGTCAGGGGTGGGTCACAGCATGCAATGACGCAAGTGGACAGTGGGGCAGGTACAGTATGTGGTGATGCAGGTGGACAGCAGTGAAACAGTAAGCACGAGAAGATAGAGGTGAAATAGAGAAGAAACATACCACCAGATATGGCCCACCAGCAAAGTTGTGATGAATGCGACTCCTAAAGTCATGTAGGGTTGAAGGGTCGACGTTCAGTTGCCCCTCCAGAATGGAGCACATCTTGCACTCCATCTGGTTGATCTCCCAGAGAGTGAACTGCCTTGACTGATGATATGCCAGGACTTGTCTGAATATGTGTCATTGCAGATGATCTTGGAGGCTGCATGAAGGGTGGAGGCGAGTGAAGCGTGCCTTGAGAAGTTGGAGGAGGATGGAGGTGGGTATGAGGCAGCAGGGAAGTGCACCTTGAGATGTTGGAGGAGGTAGAGGGCCGCAAAAGTAATGGAAGGGTGGAGGCATGTATGGTGGAGAGAAGGTGGTGAAATGGTCCAACCTAGGGATTGGAGTGGTAGAAGGCAGTGCAGGAGAAGGGGGGACATCCAGACAAGTGAAGAGGTGGGAAACGAAGCAACGGAAGGGCGAAGATGAGTGCAGTGGAGGAGATGGGCATGAAATGATCCAACCGAGAGGTTGGAGTGGTGGAAGGTGGTGCAGGACATCCGGGCAAGTGAAGAGATGGGGGAAACGAAGGGACAGAGTGGTACAAGGCAGTGTGGGAGAAGTGGGGACATCCAGACAAGTGAAGAGGTGGGAAACGAAGCAACAGAAGGGTGAAGATGAGTGTGGTGGAGGAAATGGGCATGAAATGATCCAACCGAGAGGTTGGAGTGGTGGAAGGCAGTGCAGGACATCTGGGCAAGTGAAGAGATGGGGGAGATGAAGGGACAGAAGGGTGAAGACAAGTGCAGCAGAGGACATAGGTGATGAAAATGGGGGGACATCCAGGAAAGCGAAGAGGTGGGAAATGAAGCGATGGAAGGGTGAAGATGATTGCGGTGGAGGACATAGGCGAAGAAAATGATCCAACTGAGGGGTTGGACTGGTGGAAGGCAGTGCAGGAGAAGGGGGGACATCCAGGCAAGCAAAGAGATGGGAACGATGTGACAGAAGGGTGAAGATGAGTGCAGTGGAGGGCATAGGCGATGAAAATGGGGGGACATCTGGGAAAGTGAAGAGGTGGGAAACAAAGTGATGGAAGGGTGAAGATGAGTGTGGTGGAGGGCATAGGCAATGAAAATGGGGGGACATCTGGGAAAGCAAAGAGGTGGGAAACGAAGCAATGGAAGGGTGAAGACGAGTGTGGTGGAGGACATGGGCAATCAAAAAGATCCAACTGAGGGGTTGGACTGGTGGAAGGCAGTGCAGGAGAAGGGGGGACATCCAGGCAAGCGAAGAGATGGGAACGATGTGATGAAAGGGTGAAGATGAGTGTGGTGGAGGGCATAGGCGATGAAAATGGGGGGACATCCAGGCAAGTGAAGAGGTGGGAAATGAAGCAAGCACACAGATTGGAGGGACAGGAGTGCAAGCAAGCAGGAGTAGAGAGGAGGGAGGGCCACTCTGTTCACTTCATGAGTATACGTTCACAGTTCGCTTCAAAGGTTGGAGAACAGAGTGAAAACTAATTATTACCCAAAGTATACTGTAATACAGCATTGTGTCTAAGTATTCTATCAAGTGCAAGGCTGGGGGGTATGGAAATGACCATTGGGCCAGTATGTAGGATATTGTGCTGGATACAGGGTCAGCGTGTACATTCCAGGGGGGTAAGTGGTGGGCATGGGGTACCATGTAAGGTGGCCCGATGATGGCGGGGGTGCGGATGGGGCTGGGGTACCCCTGTGCATGTGATGTGGTGCAAAGGACTGTGGGGGAGAATTCCCTGGGGCGCTGGGACTGGCAGCACAGGCATATGCTCCAGTGTTGTGTGCTGTGGTCTGTGCACTGGGTGCGGCATGAGCTGTGTACCATGCAAGAGGTGCTAAGGCAGGTGGGGGAGCCGCCGAAGAAGGCAGGTACAACTGGAGGGGGGAGGGGGATGGGGGGACAGATGGGGCTGGAGTGCCCACACACTTGTGGCTGTTTTTCTGGGGCTGTGAGAGAGCAGGCTCCACACCATTGGCTGCAGCTGCAGCACATGCATGTGCTCCAGCGTTCTGGGCAGCAGATTGTGTGTCAGGGGCAGCGCATCTGCCAGAGTTGACCCCACCACTGTAGGGATCTGTAATCCTCATGCATGGTTGCTTGCGATTGAGATCCCCGATGCATTCTGTCACCATAGGTTCAGGGGATGATGTGGTGGTAGGGTGTGGTCTCTTCTGTCGCTGTGCCCCCATTCACTGGGCAGTCTTGGTCCATGTATGCTGATTCAGTGGGATGGCTTCTTTGTCCAGGAGTGGGCTTTCTGAAGAACATGAGTTCCAGACAATGGCAGTCAGGTGTTCCTCAACACTGTGAAGACTCCAGACAGTGCCTGGAGACTTGGGCACACCATCGCTCAGGAATTCCTTGGAGATGTTAATCACATTCTCCAAAATTGATGCGACAGTTGAATCCCCACGCACATCTGGTGGGTGCTCTGATTCAACTGGCTGCACCATCTTAGGGGTTGCACCTGCATCTGCTGCCAGCTCCACCAGCTGATTGCCATTTCCAAAAAAATGGGTGACTGCAGTGATATGCTTGCACAACTGGACCCTGGGCCAGTCTGGACAGTCACAAGACTGTTTGCTAAGCCTGACCAGATACTCACGCGACATATCCGCTTCCGATTGCATGTAATAGCAATCATCGCCTAGGATGCAGATGGAGTTGGCATTCATTTCTGGTGTTCTCATGAGAATTTCCTTGTGACGCTTCTGGGCTAGATTTGAACCATTGAATCTGACCTCTTGGCCATCATGGTGGGCTTGGTAGTGCGGGAGCATGTCAATTACAAGTGTGTGGACGAGATGATCAGTGCGCCGATTCTGCTTCCCCTCAAGCCACATTGATTTGAGTACATGGTGATAGCTAGATAACATAGATATGAGCGATCCCTCTGATCCCCTTGAGTGATAAGACTACTTACAACTCGATTAGCATATTTGTGTCACCCTCTTGGAAGATCGGCTGATCTTTCCTGTATGTCCCTAACCAAAGGGGCACAATGCCCATCCAATTCACCTTGAGATAGTGTACAAAGCTCTAAGGAACTGAGGTGTCAGTCTGCATCTCTTCCCACCAAGAATCAAATTTAATTTGATTGGATGTTTTGACCCACATGTGGATGCACTTCCAAAGCTCTGGGAATTCTTCTGTGTGAAAGTGCATCCAAATAGCCCAGAGCATGTGCCACCAGCAGAGGAGCACTGTGGTCCCTGGGTATGTGGCCATGATTGCATTCATTTGCGCTTTGTCACAATCAGTCATAATTATTGCAGGTGAGATGTCTGGGCTCCACATTTTTACAAAATCAAGAAAATATTTTATTGTCACTTCCATGCCATTTGATGACAGCATCCAAGCAACAGGGACACCTGTCAAGCGGAAATGAAGTCAGCTTCCATAAACAGAAAAACACCACAAAGCGTACCCTGCCCCCACAAATCTCTCACAAGCAGGGTGAACAGCTGGAGCCCTGCATATTGAGTAGTATTGTGGGTTGCATCAATAGACACAAAATTAGTGCCAAGTGTGTAATGCCACAACTGGCGTTATTGTGCGATGTGTGTCGAGGTCTTAGTTCTTCATAGAGTGAAGCCATATCAGGGCCTCAGTTTGGTGATGCACAAGTACCAAGTTGAGCTGCACTCTAGACTGGTGTGAGTGGAAAGCCAAGTTGAGTCAATGCTCAAGACTGGCGGTTGTGAGACAATTATCAAAGGTCCGCATTCTTGGGGCAAGCAAGGCAAAATACGAAGGCCCACATCGAAGTGAGAGACGAAATTGAAGGTCCTCAATGGAGCTGCCCTAGGCTCCCTTAGCTGGTTCTGGAGACTATGTCGTGATTGTGGAAGAAGTCAAGTCTACCATACAAGCTAGGTAAACTACGGCTTATATACTAGTACACAATGTTTGTGTTGAACAAACATATGATGTGATCCTAGTACGAGGATCCTAGGAGTGAGTCATAATGATGTAGGTAATGAGTAAGCATGAGTCAGCATGTGTCATAGTGACATCAGTAATGATGTCATATGGAACGATCAGTAAGCGATGAGTTATGAGTCTGAGTAAGTATGAGTCATGAGGGTTCAGCATGTGTAAAGTAGTGAGTCATGAAGAAAAAGAAGTAAGTGAACGTGTCCGGATCGTAACATTACCCCCCCTTTAGGATTGAAGTCAGCTTGACTTCAACTTTCGCCATCGCCGTAGAGGCTTGGATCTGCCACCTCATTTTCTTCGCCATACATGAGTTGATCTCTGTTGTCATCGCATTTATGAGTCCTCAAGAAAAAGAGGTTACCCCAACGTCTGCAGTTGCAGCAGAGTTCCCTTGTGGGGCAGTCTACCTCCTCATGGCTGGGGTTGTTGCATAAGCACTTGCCACACCACTTGGGAACTGAGTTGTGATGACTAAGTCCCTCTTCAATGGTGCGTGTGGGGGGTGGCAGCAAGGCAAGTCTCTTGAAGAGACACTTCAGGGACCAGTGTGAGTAACTCTGGCAGTATGTACACTGCCAAGGTGGGTGTTGACATTCTGGGCATTGTTTTCGGCGATGTTTGAAGCTTCCACATTCCCAACAGCCACAGTGCCTAGGCTCATCATGCAGTTGTGGCATTTCGAGGGGGCTGCATGGTTGGAGGTTTAGGGGACGGTCAGAGGGAGAATGTGTTGGTCTGACGACCATTCGTGCATACGTGTCTGCCAGTGTCTGATATAGACACGCCCTCTCCATCCTCTCTTGAATGCCTTCGATGGCTTTTTTGACTTCGAATTGTGCCCCAACTAATGCCCTTTCCTGCCTGCGTATGTCATCCAACTGTTTCCACACCTTGACCTGCAGTATCAGCTTATCTCTAAGTCTGGACACTTCCGCGTCGATGTGCGGATCCTTGAGTCACCTAAGTACTTCGTCGATGGCGTAAGCACGGGGATCTTCAGCAGAGAATTGTTGGATTTGGGTGTTAGTGAGGGGGATCAGTAGTTGGACAGGGTTAGGTGTGTGCAGGTATACTGGGCTGGTGTAAGGGGGTGATCCTCGTTTGAGACAGCCTACCACTTCTTGCCCCTTGTTTCGGTAATAGATGTATGGGGCTATCACCTTCTCGTCTGGGTTGTCGTCCTTGGGTACATATAGGGGGTAGAAGTGAAGGGATGCGGGGTTGTTGGGGAAGTAGGGAAGTCCGGGGTCATCGTCATGTTCGACCTCTGGCTTGTGTTCATAGTCAATGGGTTCTTCCACCATTTCGATTCTGGTGGCAGCTCCCGCCAGACTTTCGAGCATCGCCATGAAGTTGGCGTTAGGCATTTCTCTGATGGTGTCAGCGGAAGGGATCATGATGGGTGGTGGTGTAGCGATGTGGACAGGTGAGGATGGGATGATGGTCGTGACTCTGGGGGAACATATTGTATCTCTTTTGGCTTCGTTAGCCAGGTGTAATGCCATGACTGGCGTTATCGTGCGACGTGCGTTTGGGGTCTTGGTTCTTCGTAGAGTGAAACTGTATCAGGGCTTCAGTTCGGTGATGCACAAGTATCAAGTCGAGCTGCGCTCAAGACTGATGTGAGTGGAAATGCCAAGTCGTCTACTACGACTAGTGAGTGCAAGACAAAGTCGAAGGTCTGCTTCTGGTTGGGTATGCGAGGCAAAACAAAGGCCCATGTCGATGAGAGGCAAAGATGAATGCCCTCCTTTGGATCAACCCAAGAGATCCCTAGCGTGGTTCTGGAGACTATGTCGTGATTTGGAAGAAGTCAAGTCTACCATACAAGCTAGGTATACTACGACTTATATAGTGTGTGAAGGATGTTTGTGAGACACAAACATATGACGTATCCTAATAGAGCGATCCTAGGAATGAGTCATAGTAAGTAGGATCAGTCAGCGACGTCGTCATAAGGTAGGCGAGTATCAGTTAGTGGCGTAAGCCAAGGTGAGTCATAGCTTTGTACAGTACGTCAGAGATAAGGGGAATGTCCATCATGCAGGAAGAAGGATCCAATGGCGAATGGCCGTACATATGGTCAGGGTCAAAGGCAGTGGTCTTATTGTAAAGGATCGGTAAGCAATGATGTCATGGAAAGGATAAGGTTCGAGTCTGGGTCTGAGTCATACGTCATAATGACATCAAGGGGGAAGGGATAGCGATAACAAGGAATGAGGCTGTCTGTGAGGCAGTACACGTGAGGGGATTTGAGGCATGAGTCTGATAAGGCGATGTGAGGCGAACGAAGGTCAAGAAGGCTGAAGTAATCCGGTCCGGCATGGGTCGAAGCTTAGGATGATGAGAAGAAGTGGAAAATGGAGGATTCCCTTGCAGTGTCGATAACAGTGCGTTGTATCCCGTGACAAGTAGGGCGTGATCGTAACATTACCCCCCTCTTAGGATCATGCTAGGCTCTAGCATGGCGAGGGATCAGTCCGCGTCGTTGAAGGCGTCTGAGTAGGGTAACTCCTTGAGTGCGATGCGCCAATACTCTTCATCGTCATCGGGTTCTTCGCAAAGCCACCGTCCATCTACTGTGATCCAAATGAAGACTTCTTTGTTGTCAATACCATATCCCCATATCTTCCGATATGTCTTTGCTTCGTCGGCCCTTCTTTTATGTCTGTTTGGGCGCTCCTTCCTCATTGGGGTATCGACGATAGAAGTCGGTGATTAGTTCTGGGGCATGTTTCAGATGTTCCACAGGTTCCCAGGTGCTGTCACTCGTGGGGAAACCTTTCCACTTGACTAGGTAGTGAAGTTTGCACCCTCAGCCTTGTCGGCAGACTTTTTGCACTTCTTCGGCTTCGTACTCCTCTTCTCCATCGATAAGGTCAGGTGGAGGTCGGGTGAAGTTGGGGCCGTGTAACGCCGTCTCCTTATAGGGTGTCAGGAGGTTGGCATGGATCACCGGGTGTATCTTCCATTGCGCTGGGAGCTCTAGTTCGTACGAAACGTCTGATAGAACCTTCTTGATGGGAAATGGTCCATATCTTTTGGGCACTAGCTTTGATGTGGGGTAGTGGGTGCGAAGATTTACCCCTTCTAGCCATACAAGTGTTCCTTGTGCGTAAGGCGTAAACTTGGTTTTGCCTCTTTCCGCCATGAGGCGTTGCGTGTGCTTGATGCAGTCTTGTGCCTTGCTGCAGGCACGTTGTATATCTTGGAGATGGTCGTCTACTGCTTGGACCGTCATTCTTCTTTCCTCCCATGTCGTTCTTGGTTCGCTTCCCATAAGTAACTTGAATGGTGAGCTTTTTGTTGTTGCGTTTGGCCACGAGTTGTGGGCGAACTGGGCGATTGGTAGTAGGTCGGCCCAGTTGTCCTGTTGTGTATTGCTCCAGTGTCAGAGGAATTGCTCTACCCATTGATTACTTCGTTCTGACTGTCCATCCATCTGCAGGTGGTATGCTGACGATATATTCTGTTTAATTCCTAGGACTTGGCAGAGGTTTCTCATGAAGATTGATATGAACTGAGTTCCTCTGTCTGTGATCAGTCTCTTGGGAAGGCTGTAATGGGGGTAAGCGTGTTGCAGATATAACTTTGCGACTCCTTCGCTGGTGATGGTCTCATTACAGGGGATGAACAGAGCTGCTTTGGTGCAGTCGTGGTCTGTAATGGTGAGGATTGAATCGTATCCTTTTAACGGGGGTAGTTTGGTGATGAAGTCCATTGTGACGACTTCAAATGGTTGCGCCTCCGGGTCTGTTGTGATGGGGTATAGGTGTGGTTTTTGATGGTGCATGTTTATCTTGTTGGCTTGACACATAGCACACCCTTTGATGTATTCTTCTACGTCCTTCTTCAGATTTGGCCACCAATAGTTTTGTTTTAGGAGCGTGGTAGTGTTGCCTATTCCAGGGTGTCTGCGATATGGTGGGTTGTGAAATGCAGAAATTACCCCCCTCTTAAGATTGTTGTCACCGGCAACAACCAGTGCGTCCTCCTTCCACCATGTGTTGTGTTCCTGGTGTAACTGATATGTGTTGGCCCATTTTTTGATGGTTTCCTCATTCTTCAAATTGCTCATATTGATTTTTGAGCGTGTATCTAACTCCTCGATAGGTTCGCTGTTGGTGAGATTGATGAAGATGTGTGATGGTAATACTATCACGTCATTGTTGTCTTCTTCTCCCGTGTCATAATCTGGTCTTCGAGAGAGTGCGTCTGCCCGTGCATTTTTGTTTCCAGCTACGTGTTTGAGTGTGAAATTGTATTCTTGTAGCTCCTGGAATTCACGTGCAATTCTTTGACTTATTTTCCGAGGCTCCTTCCAATATAGTAGGTTGGAGTGGTCCATATGGATGATCGTTTGGTGTGGCGCTCCAGCAAGGTACGTTCTCCAGTGGCGGAGGGACTTTACGACCGCTAATAGTTCTTTGTCGTAGATGTCGTAATTCCGTTCTGTTTCGGAGAGTGTGGTGGAGTAGTAGGCCATTAGGTGCCACCTTCCAAGTTCATCTTTTTGATTTAGAGTCGCACCTATTGCGTAATTGGACGCGTCTACTTCCATCTCGAATGGTTGTTCCAACTTGGGCATGAGCAACACCGGTTCTTCGCATATAAGCCTTTTAAGTTTTTGAAAGGCTTCTTCTCTTTCTTCTGTCCACTCCCATGGGACGTTTTTCTTCGTAAGTTCGTTAAGGACTCTTGCAATTTTTGGGAATCCTTGTATAAACCTTCGATAGAAGTTTATGAATCCCATCCACCCTCGTAGTTCCATGAGGGTTTTTGGGCGTTGCCAGCCATCTACTCCTTGGACTTTTACTCGGTCCATGCGTATTCTTCCTCCTCCTAGGACCAGCCCAAGGTATTCGATTTCTGGTACCTCGAAGGTACATTTCTCGGGTTTGAGGAAGAGGTCATGTTCTTCTAACCGGTCTAGTATCTGATGCACAATGTGTCGGTGATGGGGAACGTCGTTGGGTGTCGCAATGAGGATGTTGTCCATGTATATTATGACTTCCCCAGTTGCGGTGAGATCCCGGAAAATTGTGTCCATCATGGTTTGGAAGGTACTTGGGGAGTTTGTTAGTCCAAAGAACATGACGCAAGGTTCGTAGAGTCCTAGATTTGTCTTGAACGCTCCTTTCCACTGATCCCCTTCTTTTATCTGTATGTTATTGTAACCCCAATGGATATCAAGCTTCGTAAACATGGTGGCATTTCGGAGTCGATCAATGAGTTTGGGGATTAGGGGTAGTGGGTACTGGTTTTTGACTGTGAGGTAGTTTAATCGACGGAGTTTAATCGACGGTAGTGTTGTACCGGTTGTAGCTTGCCGTCTTTCTTCTTTATGAAGAAAAAGGGGGACGAGTAGGGGGATTTTGATGGACGAATATACCCCTTCTTTAGTTGTTCGTTGATGAATTCCCATAAACTATCCTCTTCTCCTCGAGCCATGGGGTAGATCTTGCAGTCAATGGCTTTTGGGGTGTCAGGGATTAGATCGATAGCATGGTCCCAGGTTCTTTCGGGTGGGAATCGATTGGACTTTTTCTCACTAAACATTTTGGCATGCCTTCAATATTCTTCTGGTACCATTTGCTCGAAGGTTTTTGGGGTTTTGTCCATGGCCTTTTGGGCCAACTCTGACGCTGTTGTGACTTTGCGCAGCGTACTATATGGTTCTTCTTCCTCTTGAACCCTCTCCTTCCATTCTTCTTCTTCTAGGATTGTTGTGGTGACTTGGGCTTCTTCTGGTTTGACACTTGATATCACCACTGGTTGACACTTTTTGTCCAGTGTTGCGTCTTTCCAGTGGATCACAGGTTCAAAGGCTGTTAGCCATGGGTAGCCCAAGATTACTTTGTCTCTTCCCAGATTTGTTATGAGGAATTGCAGGGTTTTTACTTCTGTTCCTGTGCGTACTTGTAGGTCAGTGAAGTGACTGATGGTGCCGTCTTGGTTGTGGGTCCCGTCTACGTTCCAGATTTTTATGGGGGTTTCCACTGGTAGATATCCAATCTTGAGTCGGTGGAGCAGGTTCTTGGAGATGAAGTTGTCGGTCGCTCCTGAATCGATGAGGACTTCTCTTTCAGCCGTCGTGTGTGCAGATTCAAATAAGACTGGGATTCGCATGGATCGATATCTGCTATTGTACATGCTAATTCAAAGTGCCTTTGCCCAGGCTGCCGGGTTTAGGCGTTGAGAAAATCCTTTTTGCTGAATAATTCATCAGCGAAGCAGTCGCGAACTTCTTCTGTTTCTGCGTGGAGGGTGGTGATTAAAGCTTGCGCCTTTTGGGCTGCGCTGACTGGTCCTTGTGTTTGGACTGTGACAACTGGGGTGTTGGATGTGGTTGCTTCTGCTGCTTGTGATCCTGGTTGCGGACAGTATCTGGCGATATGTCCCTTTTGATTGCAGCAGAAGCACAACCCACTTTGGATCCTTTGTCGTTTTTCGTCATCCGTAAAGGTTGCTCGTGCCCTGGTACGTCCAATGTCCATGGCGTTTGGGTTGTGGTTGTTGAGCGCGTTCCTCCACTGGAATTTTGTTGCTCCTCCCCTTCGTTCTCCTCCCTTGATTCTTTCCTTGAGATAGATGTATTCTTGTTGATGGTGCCGGGCGGCTCTTGTCCAGTTGTTCCATGTGACTGGGTGATCGAATTTTACGCAGTTGGCCACTAATTTGTATGGAAGGGCCCTTTGGAATACGTCTAGGGTAGCTTCCCCATTGAGGTCGTATCCAGCTTTCTTTGCTATGGCAGCGAATTGGGCAATGAAGCCGTCAAGATCGTCACCCTTCATTTTGAGTTCCCTTATGCTGTGCTGGGCCTTTTGTTTTTCCGCCGTGTCTGTGTATGCTTGGCAGAACCTAGTTTCAATAGTTGCCCATAAGTTTTCTTCGGCGTGGGGTACTCCTCCGGTGACTTGGTCTATGAGCCACTGTGCTTGTTCTTCGACCCAATCATTTACCAGGGGTCCTCTGATGTATGACAAGAATGTCATGCTTCGTTGATAGGGGATAGCCAATTGTTCCACGTGCAGGTTCATTCCTCGGTAAAGGAGGAAATTGAGTAGGAAGGATTTGCTTTCTTCCCTGTCTCTGTGGAACTCTTTTGGTGGGTTTCCTCCTAGCTTTCCTGTGAGGACAGGGGGAATCGCGGGGGCTCCACCGCCTCCACCTCCTCCTCCTCCTCCTCCGCCACCTCCTCCGCCTCCACCTCCACCGCCTCCCCCAAGGGGAATGCTTTGGACGATGAGTCCACTTCCACTGGTGGTTGCGGGGGCAGTGGTGGTAGTTTGGGCTTGTGTGCTTGTCATGGCGTATGGCGTAAATGCAAGGGGGGTGGGGGTCACTTGTTTTCCTTTGTCTTTGGAGTCTTCTGTGTTGGCAAGTTCTCCTTCTGATGAGTCGACGTCTATCCCGTGTACTGGTTTATTTCTGTAGGGTCCTAAACCATATTTGAGTGGAGCTGGCTCTGTTGTAAACCAACTTTGAGTTTTGTCGTCATAGTCGATTAATGTCCAGAGTCTTTTATCTTCGAGGTAATGGATAGGGATGTATCCTTGAAGATCTTTGTTGAATACGTAGTACCCTTCTTGGTCTGTAAAACTTTTGTAGACTGCTGCTCCTTTGATGTTATCTGGTAGGTCGTCTTCAAGACTTCTTTCTATGAGTTCCGATTGAAACATCGCTCTGGCTTGGCTAGTTGAAGCCACGGTGGGGAGACTTGACTTAGTGTAACGCCACAACTGGCATTATCATGCGACGTGCATTCGGGGTCTTGGTTCTTCGTAGAGTGAAACCGTATCAGGGCTTCAGTTTGGTGATGCACAAGTATCAAGTCGAGCTGCGCTCAAGACTGATGTGAGTGGAAATGCCAAGTTGTCTACTACGACTAGCAAGTGCGAGACAAAGTCGAAGGTCTGCTTCTGGTTGGGTATGCGAGGCAAAACAAAGGCCCACGTTGATGAGAGGCAAAGATGAATGCCCTCCTTTGAATCAACCCAAGAGATCCCTAGCATGGTTCTGGAGACTATGTCGTGATTTGGAAGAAGTCAAGTCTACCGTACAAGCTAGGTATACTACGACTTATATAGTGTGTGAAGGATGTTTGTAAGACACAAAAATATGACATATCCTAATAGAGTGATCCTAGGAATGAGTCAAAGTAAGTAGGATCAGTCAGCGCCGTCGTCATAAGGTAGGCGAGTATCAGTTAGTGGTGTAAGCCAAGGTGAGTCATAGCTTTG
>WNGR01002126.1_pt1 | contig 21835 bp, 14 predicted proteins | sample 5407581 | NCBI WGS metagenome assembly WNGR01 (sample SAMN13153383, study PRJNA577476) | soil metagenome | isolation source: 80 cm soil or saprolite under Garry oak tree replicate 2 | place: USA:California | collected 2016-06-15
TGCCGGCACAACACCACCCTGTCCACCGTCTTCTTCGCCGCGTCCCCGGTGATCGCGTTCCCGCTGGCGGTCGGCATCACCGACCCGCCGGTCATCGCGCTGGTGTTCCTTACCCTGGCGCTGATCGCCCGCCCGTCGGGGCTGCTCCGCGCGGCCATGGCCCTCGGGGTCGCGTGCGCGATGAAGGCGACCGCCTGGCCCGCGGTCCCGGTGTTCGCCGCGGCGGTGGCCGCCCGGTATGGCACCCGGTCCGCCTGGCGCTTCGTCGGGCTCGCGATCCTGGTGGCCGGCGCGCTGGCCGTGGCGCTGGCGCCTGCGGCGCTGCTGGACCCGTACGCGTTCCTGCAGAACACCGTGCTCTTCCCGCTGGGCCTGACCAGCCACAAGACGCCGGCGGCCAGCCCGCTGCCCGGGCACCTGCTGGCCATGACCGGAATGGCGGGCCACTGGGTCGCGGTCGGCCTGCTGATCGCGGCCGGGCTCGGCTTCGCCGTCTCGCTCATCATCCGGCCGCCGGCCGACGGGCGGGCCGTGGCCTGGCGTCTCGCGCTCGGGCTCGCGGTGATGTTCACGCTGGCGCCGGCCACCCGGTGGGGGTACTTCGTCTACCCGATCGGGCTGATCGGATGGATGGTCCTGACCAGGCCGCCGGCCCCAGGCACCGCAGCCGTCACCGTCCCGGCGCAGGCCGGAGAGCCGAGCCTGACTGCTTCCGCGAGATAACGAGCCGATGCGCCAGGACGCCAGGTAGGACAGCTGCGCCGGGGTGAGCGCGTCGATCGACGTGCCGGTGGTGGCGAGCACCAGGCTGGCGGCTTCGGCGTCGATGTCGGCGGGCACCTCGTGTACCCCGGCCGGGAGCTTGTCCTTGTGGCCGGCTAGCACCGTGCGGGCCAGCCAGGCCAGGGCCAGCGCCTCGATGCCGAACGCCAGGTCCATCACCTCGGCCGGATGCCCCTCGGCCGCGACCAGGTTGACCACCCGGCCCTCGGCCAGCAGCAGCAGGGTGCGGCCGTCGCCGAGCTCGTAGGCGTCCACGTGCGGCCGCACGTCGCGGTGCACCGATACGGCGAGTTTCGTCAGCGCGCGCACGTCGATCTCCACGTCGAAGTGCCCGGCGTTGGCCAGGATCGCGCCGTCACGCATGACGGCGAGGTGGTCCGCGTGGATGACGTCGACCGAGCCGGTCGCGGTGACGAAGACCTCGCCCAGCGGCGCGGCCTGGGCCATCGGCAGCACGCGGAAGCCGCGCAGCGACGCGTCCAGCGCCCTTACCGGGTCGACCTCCGTGACGATGACCTGGGCGCCGAAGCCGCGGGCCCGTTCGGCCACCCCGCGCCCGCTGGCCCCGAACCCGGCCACGACCACGGTCTTGCCCGCCAGCAGGGTGTTGGTGGCGCGCAGGATGCCGTCGATCGCGGACTGCCCGGTCCCGCAGGTGTTGTCCACCATCCGCTTGGTCGCGGTGTCGTTGGCCGCGATCACCGGGAAGGCGAGCGCGCCCTCGGCGGCCATCCGGCGCAGCCTGATCACGCCCGTGGTGGTCGACTCGCAGCCGCCTCTCACGCCGGGGAGCAGCGCGGCGGCCCGCGTGTGCAGCGTGTTGACCAGGTCGCCGCCGTCGTCGATGACCAGGTCAGGCCCCTGCGGCGGCTCGTTCAGGGCCAGCTCGATGTGGCGGTAGTAACCGCGCCTGTCCACCCCGGCCCGGGCGAAGACCGCCACCTCGTACCTGACGGCGAGCGCCGCCGCGATGTCGTCCTGAGTGGACAGCGGGTTGGACGCCGCCAGCGAGACCGCCGCGCCGCCCGCCCGCAGCAGCCGGACCAGCATCGCGGTCTCGGCCGTGATGTGCAGGCAGGCGGCGATGCCGAGCCCCTCGAAGGGCCGTTCCCTGACGAATCGCTCGTGCAGGGCGGCCAGCAGCGGCATGACCCGTTCGGCGTAGCGGATGCGGGCGTCGCCCGCGGCCGCGAGTCCCGGGTCGGCGATGTCAGTAACGGTAGTGCTCCGGCTTGTACGGGCCGTCGACGGGGACGCCGATGTAATCCGCCTGCTCCTTGGTCAGCTGGCTGAGCCGGACGCCCAGCGCGTCCAGGTGCAGCCGGGCCACCTTCTCGTCCAGGTGCTTGGGCAGCGTGTGCACGCCGATCTTGTATTCGTCGTTCTTGGTGAACAGCTCGACCTGGGCAATCACCTGGTTGGTGAAGCTGTTGGACATGACGAAGCTGGGGTGCCCGGTGGCGTTGCCCAGGTTCAGCAGGCGGCCTTCGGATAGCACGATGATGCCGTGCCCGCCGGAGAAGGTCCACTCGTCGACCTGCGGCTTGATGTTGATGTGGCGGATGCCCGGCCACTTCGCCAGCCCGGCCATGTCGATCTCGTTGTCGAAGTGGCCGATGTTGCCCACGATCGCCTGGTGCTTCATCCGGCTCATCTGCTCGGCGGTGACCACGTCGCGGTTGCCGGTCGCGGTGACGAAGATGTCCGCCGTGCTGATGACGTCATCGAGGGTGGTCACCTGGTAGCCGTCCATCGCCGCCTGCAGCGCGCAGATCGGGTCGATCTCGGTGACGATCACCCGGGCGCCCTGGCCGCGGAGGCTCTCCGCGCAGCCCTTGCCGACATCGCCGTAGCCGCACACCACCGCGACCTTGCCGCCGATCAGCACGTCGGTCCCCCGCTTGATGCCGTCGATGAGCGAGTGGCGGCAGCCGTACTTGTTGTCGAACTTGGACTTGGTCACCGAGTCGTTGACGTTGATGGCCGGGAACAGCAGCGTGCCGGCCCGGGCCATCTCGTACAGCCGGTGCACGCCGGTGGTGGTCTCCTCGGTGACGCCCTTGATGGCCTGCGCGGCCCGCGTCCACCTGCCCGGGTGGTCGGCGAGCGAGTTGCGGAGGCGGTCGAGGATGATCACCCATTCCTCGGGGTCGTCGCTGCTCGGGCTCGGGACGCCGCCCGCCTGCTCGTACTCGGCGCCCTTGTGCACGAACAGCGTCGCGTCGCCGCCGTCGTCCAGGATCATGTTCGGGCCATCGCCGCCGGGCCAGGTCAGCGCCAGCTCGGTGCAGCGCCAGTACTCCTCGAGCGTCTCGCCCTTCCAGGCGAAGACCGGGATGCCCTTCGGGTCATCGGGGGTGCCGTCCGGGCCGACGGCGACCGCGGCGGCGGCGTGGTCCTGGGTGGAGAAGATGTTACAGCTGGCCCAGCGGACCTGCGCGCCGAGTGCGGTCAGCGTCTCGATCAGCACCGCCGTCTGGATCGTCATGTGCAGGCTTCCCGTGATCTTCGCCCCGCGCAGCGGCTGGCTCGGCGCGTACTCCTCGCGCACCGCCATCAGCCCGGGCATCTCGTGCTCGGCCAGCTGGATCTCCTTGCGCCCGAAGGCGGCGAGCGAAAGGTCGGCAACCTGGTACGGAAGCTGATCCGCGGACATGCATTCTCCCTCAGTCGGCTGGTGTCTGGTCACACGCTACGGGAGCCCGGGGCCTGGCCGCACTTTCTAGAGCGGGTTCTTGACACAAAATTGTTAGGATTGGCGCTATGCGCATCTCGGAGGCCGCCCGGCGGCTCGGCACGTCGGCTCGCATGCTCCGCTACCGCGAAGACCTCGGCCTCCTGCCCCAGGTCCGCGACCAGTTGCCCGGGCCGTCCTGGGCTCCGGGGCCGCGCGGCCCGCATGGGCCGTCACACCGGCAGTTCAGCGAGGCGGACCTGGAGGCGGTGGCCGCCGCGCTCGAACTCGAGCGCCGGTACGACATCAGCCCCGCGTCGCTGGCGTTCGGCCTGCGGGTGCTGGCCGAGCCGCCGGTCCGGGCGGCCGTCGCCGATCTCGGCCGCCGCCTCAGCCGCATCCCCGCCACCCCGGGCCGCGCCCTGGACTTCGAGAAGGAGCGCGCCCTGCGCCTGCTCTCCCGTGGCTGAACGGCCTCCGTGACGGGCCAGCCCACACTGCACCAAGACCCACCTGAATCACATCAGTCCGACGTCCACAGCGCTCTCCCCTCATCAGCTGATGGCCTTCCTGGGTGTTTTCGGGCTTCCGGGTGGATTAGGGGTCTATGGTGCACAAAAATCACCCGCAAGCCCGAATCCACCCCGATATTTGGTGACATTGTGTTTATTGTGCAAGGAGAGGCATGGGCAGGCATGCTGGGGCACTGGGCGGGTGCGGCTCACGGCGCGGAACTGGCTCGCGCCGGGCATGCGGACCTCGCATGACTCGCTAGTCACATCGGGCACCGAGGTCCCTGGGCGTTTCCGGGCCAGGGACCTCAGCTTTGCCGGGGCGGGCGCCTGGGCTCCTCCCGGGCCGGGCCCGGGGCGGGGGCGGGGTTCTCGGGGTTGCCGGGCTTCCTGGGGCCGGCGTCGCCGTCTGGCGGGGCGGGTGAGCGGCTGCGCTGGACGGCGCGAATCGAGGGGTCGGCGTGGTCGGGCTCGCGCGGGCGGTAGATGTCGGGCTCGAGGTAGATCGTCTTGGCGATGGGCACGGAGGTGCGGATGCGGCGTTCGGCGGCATCGATGCCCGCCGCGATCTGCGCGGCGGAATCGGTATCGCGGACCGCGACCTTCGCGGCGACCAGGATCGCGTCCGGGCTCATGTGCACGGTCCGCATGTGGATGACCCGGGCGAGCTCCGGGCCGTCCTCGATCGCGGCCACGACCATCCGCTGGACCTCGGGGCTGGCGGACTCGCCGATCAGCAGGCTCTTCATCTCCACGGCCAGGATGGCGGCGGCCGTGGCGAGCAGCGCGCCGATGGCCAGCGAGCCCCCGCCGTCCCACCGGCCGTTGCCGGTCAGCACGGCCAGGGCCACCCCGGCGAACGCGAACGTCAGCCCGATCAGGGCGGCCAGGTCCTCCAGCAGGACCACCGGCAGCTCAGGGGCCTTGGTCCGCCGGATGAAGGTGCCCCAGCTCCGGTTGCCGCGCACCTTGTTCGCCTCCCTGATGGCGGTGCGCAGCGAGAACCCCTCCAGCACCGCGGACAGGGCCAGCACGATGAACGCGACCAGGGACGAGTGGATGGCCTCCGGGTGCAGCATCTTGTGCGCGCCCTCGTACACGGAGTAGACCGCGCCGACGGTGAACAGCATGACCGACACCACGAAGCCGTAGAAGTACCGCTCGCGGCCGAAGCCGAACGGGTGGTCGTCCGACGCCGGCCGGTTGGCCCGCCCGCGCCCCACCAGCAGCAGCACCTCGTTGCCCGTGTCGGCGGCGGAGTGCACCGACTCGGCCAGCAGCGACGCGGACCCGGTGACCAGGGCGGCGACGAACTTGATCACCGCGATGCCGAGGTTGGCGGCAAAGGCGGCGACCACTGCGCGCATCTCGAGCCAGGAGACCCGCACGCTACTCGATCCTGGTCCGCAGGTCCCGGATCGCCACGGTCTGGCCGGGGTCGATGCCGGACGCGATGGCCAGGTAGACGCTCGCGTAATCGGTCAGCTGGATGACGCCGGCCAGCCGCACCAGCGGGTGCTCCCCGTCCATGGCCAGCTCGGACATCCCGACCCCGCGCTGCCCGGCGAGCTCGGTGACCGCCGCCCGCTGCGCCCCGACCCGCTGGTCCTCATCCGGGTCGGCGATCAGCACCAGCCGCAGCGCGGTGAAGCCGCTGGCCTGTTCGGGATCCTCGTAGTCCAGGTCCCAGCCGGGGATCTCGGCCATGTCGTCCGGGCTGGCCAGCGGCGCGCCTGCCTCCTGGGAGCCGGGCGCGGAGAGCCGGGAGGAGCGCGGGGCGAACGGCCCGTCGAACGCGGCGACCTGGCTGTGCGCCGCCTCCGGCAGCACCCCGGCGATCGCCGGATACTTGGCGTTCTGGAACAGCTGGCTGGCGAACCGCCGCGCCGCGACCTCGCTCAGCACCGAGGTGCCCCAGACCATCGGCAGCGCTCCGACCAGGTCCAGGGCCAGTGACTTACCCGGGTTGACGAACGACTCGCTGGCCGGGCGGCACTGGTGCGACACCTCCTCAAGCCGGGTCGCCGCCAGCTCGTAGACGTCCGGGCCGATCCGGGTCACGCCCAGCCGCTCGGCGATCACCAGCAGCGGGATGGCCACCGCCCACAGCATCGACCGTGGCAGCGTCGGCTCCGGGGGGGACGACCCCCCCGTGCCCCCCCGCGGCAGGGTCGGCTCCGGGGGGGACGACCCGGCCGGCCTTGCCGCCTGCGGCGGCGGGCCCGTGCCCCCCCGCGGCAGGCCGGCCGGGACGACCGGGACGAACGGCGCGCGGGCCTGCTCGGCGATCCGGTGCAGCAGGGACCCCTCGGCGCCGACGCAGGCCAGGCGGCAGCCGCGCCTGGCCGCCTCGGTCGCGACGGCCAGCGTCTCCGGGGTGGTGCCGGAGCAGGACACCGCGAGGACCGCGTCGGCCGCGCCGACCCAGCCCGGCAGCCGCCCGGCCTGTGACATCACCACCTGGACCGGGCTGCTGAGCCCGGTCATGGCGTTGAGCATCTCGCCCGCCAGGCCCGAGCCGCCCATGCCCGCCACGACGATGGCGCGCGGCCTGGTATCCGTGCTGAAGGCCGACAGGTCGGCCTCCGCGCACGACCGCAGCGCGGTGCGCACCTGGGCCGCCGCCGAGGCCACCTGCCGCAGCATGTCCCCCGGATCCGCCGCCTCGACCACGTCGGGCGTGTCCAGCCGGTCCGCGGCCAGGACGAACTCGGCTCCGCCCCAGCCGTCCAGGTCGTCGCTCACGCCGCGCTACCCGGCCGCCTGGCCTCCTCGACCAGCAGGACCGGTATGTCGTCGCGCACCGGGTAGGCCAGGCCGCAGGTGGCGCTGGTGCACACGAGCTCGCTGGCGTCCTCGTCGACCCGCAGCGGCGCGTGACATTCCGGGCAGGCCAGGATGTCGAGCAGCCAGCCGTCGATCTGCATGGGATTCTCCCTATTCGGAACGGTCTGCGGTTCCCCTGACCAGGCCGAGCACCTCATCCCGCACGGCGGTCATGGTGGCTTGCGTGTCCGCCTCGACGTTGAGCCGGAGCATCGGCTCGGTGTTGGACGGCCGCAGGTTGAACCACCAGGCGCTGGTGCTGACGGTGAGCCCGTCGAGCTCGTCGGTGCCGGCCCCGGGCCGGCCGGCGAACGCCTGCCTGACCAGTTCGGTCGAGGCGGCCTGGTCCGCCACTTCGGAGTTGATCTCCCCGCTGGCGACGTACCTGGCGTACCTGGACAGCAGCCGGGACAGCGGCAGCGGCTGCTCCCCGAGCGCGGCCAGCGTGTGCAGAGCGGCGAGCATGCCCGAGTCGGCGTACCAGAAGTCCCTGAAGTAGAAGTGCCCCGAGTGCTCACCGCCGAATACCGCTCCGGTCCGGGCCATCTCGGCCTTGATGAACGAGTGGCCGACCCGGGTGCGGACCGGGACGCCGCCGGCGTCCGTGACGATCTCCGGCACGGCGCGGGACGTGATCAGGTTGTGGATGACCGTCGCGCCCGGCTCGCGGGCCAGTTCCCTGGTGGCGATCAGCGCGGTGAGCACCGACGGCGAGACGACTTCGCCGCGCTCGTCCACCACGAAGCACCGGTCGGCGTCGCCGTCGAAGGCGAGCCCGATGTCGGCGTGGTGCTCGGTCACCGCGCGCTGCAGGTCACGCAGGTTCTCCGGCTCGATGGGGTTGGCCTCGTGGTTCGGGAACGTACCGTCGAGGGTGAAGTAGAGCGGGATCAGCGTGACCGGCAGCCCGTCGAAGACCTTCGGCACGGTATGGCCCGCCATCCCGTTGCCGGCGTCCACCGCCACCGTCAGCGGCCGGACCGAGGAGATGTCGACCAGCTTCCTCAGGTGGTCGGCGTACCCGGGGAGCAGGTCCCGCCGGGTGACGGTGCCGGGCGCCGGGGCGGGTGCCAAGGACCGTTCGGCCAGATCTTTGATGTCTTTGAGGCCCGTCTGGATGCCCACCGGCCTGGCCCCGGCGCGGCACAGCTTGATGCCGTTGTACCGGGACGGGTTGTGACTGGCCGTGATCATCGCGCCGGGGACGCCGAGGTCACCGCTGGCGTAGTAGAGCATGTCGGTCGAGCCCAGGCCGCCGGCCACCACGTCGGCCCCCTGCGCGGTCACGCCGCGGCCGAACGCGTCCGCCAGCGGGCCCGAGGAGGCGCGCATGTCGTGCATGATGACGATCGCCCCGGCGCCGGTCATCCGGGCGAACGCCGCGCCGACCGCCTCCGCTACGCCCTCGTCAAGCTGGTCGGGTACGACTCCCCTGATGTCGTACGCCTTGACGATGCTCGCAAGATCACCCAAAGCGGGACCTGCCCTCCCGTGACACGACCGGTACCGCCCCGCGTGGTGCGGGCGGCACTGCCGAGCCTATCGGTCCTGGGGCGGCCCGGAGCGCAGCACCCGCAGGTGGCCCCGGCGGCTGACCTCGACGCCCTGGCCGACGGGCTCCTTCTCGGCCCGCGGCCGGGGCTGGTTCTCCATCACCGCGTTCGCGAGCGCTTCCAGGTCGTCGGCGCGGTCCTGGACCGGTTCCACCGGCAGCCGCACCACGTCCCAGCCGCGCGGCGCGGTCAGCCGGGCGGCGTGCTTCTCGCACAGGTCGTAGCAGTGCGGCTCGACGTAGGCCGCCAGCGGGCCGAGGACCGCGGTGGAGTCCCGGTACACGTACGTCAGCGTATAGACCGGAGGATGCTTGCACGCGGTGCGTGAGCAGCAACGAGAACGCACCAGCCCACCTCGCTCACATCACCCTGGGGACCCGTGCCCCGGAACCAGGGACAGCGTCGGATACACCCGTGACGGTATCTGCCCGCGGCCGGTTACGCCACCACCCGCGCCTCACGCCGTGATCGTGTCGTGCTTTGCGCGGCTTGCCCCGGGTCGGTCCCGGTCGGCATGGCTATCCGCCGTGCGTCGTCATCGGATACGCTCGGTGACTGTGCAGACCGGTGAAGGCGGCTCGAGGCCAGGTTCAGGGTCCGGGCCTGGTCCGGGCTCGGGACCGGGCGCCGGCGGCTCCGGGCCCGCTGGCCCCCGGCCGCGGCGACGCGACCGGCACGGGCGCGGGCTGCGCGGCCGGCTGGTGCCGCCCGGCGTCCCGCTGTACAGGAGCCGGTCCCAGCAGTTCGACGACCTGGTGCTCGAGGCGGTAGCCCGGCTCGAGCCGCGCTGGGAGACCGAGCTTTCCGACGTGGAATTCGCGGTCCAGGAGGTTCCCGACGCGGACAGCGACGACGGCGATGACGGCGTGCCGCTGGCCCGCATCGTGCGCGGCTCGGCGGACACCAGCGACCCGGGGCATCCGGCCACCGGGCCGCGCATCGTGCTGTTCCGGCGGCCGCTGCTCGCCCGGGCCGAAGACGAGGATGAGCTCAGCGAGCTGGTCTTCGACGTGGTCGTCGAGGAGTTCGCCGAGATCCTCGGGGTGGACCCGGAGGTCATCGACCCCGGTTACGGGTGAGCTAGCCCCGGGCCGAGACCGCGTCGTAGGAGTCGCGGACCGGGGGCAGGCTCAGCGTGGTCAGGGCGCTGGCGGCCGGGATGATCGAGACGACGGTGTTCTGGCCCTGCGTTTCCACCCGGGCGGCGTAGAGCGGCCCGGATCCGGGCAGCGGCGTGATGACGACGGAGAACGCGGATCCGCGCTTGGCCCCGTGCGGCGCCGTGACCGGCGCGACCAGCGTGCGGCCCGCCTTGACCGACACCACCTGGCTGCCGGTCACGCTCGTGCCGCCCCGGCTGGCCGGGGCGATCTCGGTGAGGCGGACCCGCGCCGCGGCGGCCGGGGCGGACAGCACGACCGACGCGGCCAGGCCGGAGCCGCTCGTGCTGCCGGCGACGACGGCCTGCTCGCTGATCGGCGCCGTGGCGGCGGTGAGGGCGCCCGCGCCGCTGCCGGGCACCAGCACCCCGGCGACGACCGGCACGTTCGAGGTGATCTGCAGCGCGGCCGTGGTGCCGCCGAGCGGCGTGAGGGCCACGTAGGAGGCCGATTGGCCCGGCAGGTCGACCGACTGCGAGCCGAACGGGCGGTAGTGCCCCTGCGGGGTGATGGCGGCCACGGTCACCTTGGCGGTGGAGGTCCCGGGGTCGGCGATGAAGAGCCCGGCGGCGCTGTCGGACGGCGACACCCCCGGGATCACCAGCCGGGTGGACGGCGGGGCGGCGCCGGGCAGCCAGCTGGCCGTGCCTGCCGACGGCCCCTCGGAGACGTCGGCCGCCACCCGGCCGATGCTGGTGTGCACCTCGATGGCGACCACGGCGGACGCGTGGGCCACGGGGGACAGGGATTCGGTCACGGTCTGGTGCGGCGGGACCGTGATCCCGGCGTCGTTGCCCGCCTGGGCCTGGCCCGCGTCGGTGATGACGGTGACGTCCACGCTCGCGGCCAGCGAGTCGACGTTCATCAGGTCGAGCTGGACCCGTGACCCGCCGTTGAGCTGGCCAGGGCCGACGAACCACAGGTCAGAGCCGGGCTCGCCGCAGCGGACGGCGCCCAGGCCGGAACTGCCCGCCAGCTCGGCCTCGATGGCCCCGGCCATGGCGCCGGTCGCGGACACCGACCAGCCCTGAGCCGCCGGGGCGCCCTTGCTGCCGGTGCTCGGCCCGGCGGGCAGCGTCAGCAGCGAGAACACGCCGGGGCTCTGGGCGAGGACCGGCCCGGCCGGGTGCAGCGGCAGGCCGGCCGGCGGCAGCGCGGTCAGCTCGACCTGGCCCCTCGCGCCCGGATGGCTGGCTCCCGCGGCGGCGGCCGGGACGGCGGGCCCGGCCAGCAGCGCCACCGGGGCCGAGCCGCCGCCCAGCGCGGGCGGGCAGGCGCGGGCGGCGGAGGTGACCGCCACCTGCCGGGCCGCGGCGGAGGGCGAGCCAGGACCGGGGGCCGCGGGATGACCAAGCTGCGCGACGCCGCCGATGGCGCCGAGCGCCACCAGGACCACCCCGGCGGGCAGCAGCCGGACGACCCTCATGCGGAGTCACCGTCATCCCCGGGTGCGCCCCGCCGGCGCCGCGGCGGCTTGCCGTGCCGCGCCGCGTGCTGGCCGCCGCGCCCGCGGCGGGGCGCCGCGGACACCGGCGCGGGCACGGGGTCAGGCCGGGCCGCGGGGAAGACCTCCCAGGGGGCGCCTGCGGCTTCCCGGGTTCCCGTGGTCTCCGGGGTTCCCGTGGTCTCTGAGGTTCCCGTGGTCTCTGAGGTTCCCGTGGTCTCTGAGGTTCCCGTGGTCTCTGAGGTTCCCGTGGTCTCCCGGGTTCCCGTGGTCTCCCGGGTGCCCGGGCCTGCCGGGGCTTTCGGGACCAGGCCGGCCCAGGGCGCGGGTTCCTCGTCCAGGTGCGGCGCGGCCCCCAGCGCGGGCTCCTGGCCATACCCGCGCGCCGCCCCGACCGGGGTCCGGAGCTCGGGACGCGCCGCCCCGGCCAGGGCCTGGCGCTCGGCAGGCGGGGCGAGGCCGGAGTCGTACCGGGGATCGCTGGCGGCGCCGTACCCGGGGTCAGGATCGGAGCCGAACGGGTGCCCGGCTGCCCCGGCCGCCGCCACGGAGCCGGCCCGGACCTCGTCGCCGTCCTCGGCGCGAGCGCCGCCGGCGTTCACCCCGGACAGCACGACCTGCGGCCGCCGCTTGCGGCGGGCCGGCCGGGCTCCCTCGGCGCGGTCCCCGCGGGCGCCTTCGGCGCGGGCCCGGCGGCGCCCGGCCGCGGGGACGGCCCCGGTGTCGGGGACCGCCCCGGCGGCGGCGGGCGCCGGAACCGGGGACCTGGAGCCGGGCAGGGCGAGCACGAAGGCGGCGAGCAGGGCGGCGGCCTCACCGCCGAGGCTGAGGTTCCTGGCCGTCTCGTTGCGCGTGATGACCAGGCGCCCGCCGCCCGCGGGGAGCACGAAGCCCTGCGCCCAGCCGTCCACCGGCGCCAGCGTCGTCAGCGGCCTGCCGCCGAGGGTCGCGGACCAGCCGCCAGCCGCCTCCGCCAGCACCAGCGTGCCCGAGGTGCCAGGGGCGACGGCGGCGGTCGCGCCGACCGGCCCGGACGGGACGGGGACGGCGGCGCCGCCCGGGGTCAGGACGCGGACGCGCGCCACCGGCCCGGACACCTGCCACAGGTCGTAGGAGGGCGCCGTGGTCAGCGGCTGCAGCCCGGCCGCCGCGTTGAGCTGGCGCGCCAGCGCCTGGTCGATCGGGGCGGGCAGCAGGACGTAGCCGATGTCGAACTGGCTCAGCGCCCGCCCGGTGTCACCGGCGTCGCCGCCGCCCGCGGCGGTCAGCGAGGCCACGATGCCCTCCAGGGCGTGCATGGAGGACGCGGTCTCGGCCAGTTCGGGCTCGCCGGGCAGCGGGTCGGCGGCGCGCAGGACGGCGTAGGACAGCGTCCCCCCGTCATCCTGGCGGAGCACCAGCGTCCTGGTCCGGTCCGGTCCGGAGGACGAGGCGCCCACGAAGGCGGGCAGGATCGGCGGCGGGGCCGCGGCCACGGGCCCGGCCAGGCCGCCGGCCAGCCAGTACCCGGCCGCCAGGGCCGGCGCCGAGACCGCCGCGGCCAGGCCGGCCACGGTGGCGAGGAAGCGCCAGTCCGAGCCCCGCCGCGGCGGCCGCCCGGCACCGGGCTCCGCGGTCCCGGCCAGGGTGCGGCCGACCGTCTCGAGCAGCGGCGTGGCCGCCAGCAGCAGGCCGGCCGCGGCGATGGCGATGGCCAGGCCGGGCCACGCGCTGACGGCGGTGCCGCCTTGCGGCGGCGTGATCCGGGCCCGGCTCACCACCAGGGCCAGGACCAGGCCGCCCAGCGCGATGCCCCATCCGGCGTACACCAGGACGGTACGGCGGCGGGTGAGCAGCGCGGCGAACGCGGGCAGCACCAGCCCGGCGGTGACCCAGGCCGGCGGGAGGCCGGGACCTCCCGGGCTGAGCAGCAGCAACGACCCCGGCCGCAGGCCGGCGGCGGCGAGCCCGGGCCGGGCCGGGCCCGCCTCGCCGAAGAACGCGGACGGGCTGTTGACCAGGCGCCAGGTCCACGGTATGAGCAGGACGGCGGGCAGCACGGCGACGATGGCGGCGTTGATCACCGTCCGCGGCCCGAGCCAGGACCAGGCCGCCGCCGCCGCGACCGCCGCGATCACCGCGACCGGCCAGGCCAGCGGCACGAAGGCCGCCGCGATCGCGGTCAGCAGGCCGGCCGCCCAGGCGGCGCGGCGCGCCGCCCGCGGCGGCGCGGCCAGCACCCGGCCGGCCATCAGGCCGATCAGCGGGAGCAGCACGAAGGCGACCACGGTGCCGATCCGGCCGGCCGCCACTGCCCCCGTCGCCACCGGGAGCAGGGCGTAGCTGGCTGCGATCCAGATCCGCGCGGCCAGCACGGCCGTGAGGCGCCGGGTGGCGAGGAAGGCCGTCATCCCGGCCAGCGGCACGCAGCCGAGCAGCAGCACGTCCGTGGCCAGCCATGGCTTGCCGCCGAACAGGGTGGCCAGGGCGGCCAGCACGCCGACGTAGCCCGGCGTGCTGGCGGCCGAGCCGATGCCCGTGTCGTGATAGCCGGCCAGGTACTCGTGCCACAGGCCGCCCGCGCCGCCCCAGGGCGGCACCAGCGCCCCGCCGCCCAGCGTGGCCGATCCCGACAGCACCGAGCCGGTCAGTGACCGCTCCGCGACCAGCGCGACCACGGCCAGGCCCGTGAACAGCACGACGCCCGGGCTGGTGAGCACGCGCTTGAGGAGCGAATCGGTGGCGGGCAGCGGCAGGTCGTCCGCGGGCTCGTCCACCACGGCGTGGTGCAGGCCGCCGCTGTCGTAGCCCGATCCGCGGGTCAGCACGCCCGCGATCGACTCGGCGAGCCGGCCCAGCGTCCGGCCGCGGGGCAGCTGGCCGCGCAGCACCGCGTAGCCGTGCCTGCGGTCGGCGGCGCGGCGGCGGCGCTCGCGCCAGAGCAGCAGCGGGTGCCGCAGCAGCCAGGCCACCGCGCCGAGGTGAGCCGCCGCCTTGCGCTGCTGCTTGGTGAGGAGGAAGTAGGCCGCGCGCACCAGCGACCCGGCGACGCAGCCGCTCATCACCCCGAGCATGGGCCACAGCGGCAGGTTGACCGCGAACACGTACAGCGCGCTGCGCCGGTCGAGCATGCGCGGATGGCCGCCGGTCGCGGGCGTCTTGCGGACCTGCCGGGCCGAGAGCTCGCGGTGGTACACCACCGCGTCGGTGATCACCCGGACCTCGTAGCCCGCCGCGTGCGCCCGCCAGCAGAAGTCGATGTCGTCGCGGAACAGGGGCAGGTTGGCGTCGAAGCCGCCGAGCTGGTCCCAGACGTCACGGCGGACCAGCATGCCCGCCGAGCTGACCGCCAGCACGGCCCGGCTGCCGTCGTGCTGGCCCTGGTCGATCTCGCCCGGCTCGACCCCGGTCAGACGCCGCCCGGCCCGGTCGGTGGTGATGCCCGCCTCGCGCACCACGCGCCGGTCCGACAGGTCCTTCAGCTTAGGGCCGAGGACCGCCGCGGACCGGCCGCGGCTGGCCGCGGCGAGCAGCTGTTCGAGGGCGTCGGCGGCCGGCTCGCAGTCGTCGTGCAGCAACCAGACCCACTCGGTCGTTCCCGGGGCCTGGCCGCCCGGGGATCCGGTGGCGGGCCTGCGGGCCGTGGGGTGCTGCAGGGCGCGGGCGACGGCGGTGCCGTAACCCGTGTCCGCCTCCATGCCGAAGACCGCGTCCTGGCCGAGCAGCTCGGTCAGCGCCGCCCCGCTGCGGTCCTGGCTGCCGGTGTCCACCCCGACCACGCGCTGCACCGGATGCGTCTGCTCGCGCACGGCGCGGATGAGTCCCGGCAGCAGCCGGGCGGCGTCGTGTGCCACGACCACGGCGGTGACGACGTGACGGGGGTGCGCTGCGTTCTGTGACAAGGGTCCTGTCTGGTGGCCTGGGCGACGGCGCCCCGCACGGCTACCCGCCCGGCAAGAGCGCGTGGACATACGCGAACCGCTGCCCCCAGCGTTCACGCAGGACTAAACATACACAGCACAGCCTCACGCAGTGAGGCGAACGCACGATGTCCGGCCGGCGGCGCTGGCCCGGGGGACGGCCCCGGACCCTCCGCTAAACGGCCTGGCGCTCCGCTAAACGGCCTGGCGCTTCAGCCGGCGCCGCTCGCGTTCGGACATGCCGCCCCAGATGCCGAACCGCTCGTCATGCTCGAGCGCGTACTCCAGGCACTCGGCCCGGACCTCGCAGCTGCGGCACACCCGCTTGGCCTCCCGGGTCGATCCTCCCTTTTCCGGGAAGAACGCCTCCGGATCTGTCTGCGCGCACAGCGCCTGATCCTGCCAGCCCAGCTCATCCTCGTCATCTGGACTGACGAAGACCTGCGCCAGCGGGACGATGACCTCAGTCACAGCGCGTCCTCCTCCCCACTCGGAGCCCCCGGTCTCGTTCCTCACTCCCCTGCAGAACGAGAATCACACCAATGAAATTACACGCGCGTGTCTTGCTTCTAGTCAAGCGGAAAAGGTGATAATGGTCCCCCCGTTGTCCGAGATGCGAGATAAATTACTCAGAGAAACATAGTGACTACGGATCGTTACGTCGGCTTATGACGCACCGGCACCGTCAGTCACTCCCGGCTTAGGTGATCCCAGCCCCGGAAACGGACCGGGCGGGCTGCCTCCGGCCGCCGGTCCGCGGACCGGGCCCCCCGGGGAACCTGCCACACTTTACTGTTATGCGCATCACCGTGCTCGCGGGCGGCGTGGGCGCCGCCCGCTTTCTCCGCGGGCTGCGGCAGGCCGCGCCCGACGCCGAGATCACCGTCATCGGGAACACCGGCGACGACATCACGCTGTTCGGCCTGCGGGTCTGCCCGGACCTGGACACCGTGATGTACACGCTGGGCGGCGGCATCAACGAGGACCAGGGCTGGGGGCGGGACGGCGAGACGTTCAGCATCCGGGCCGAGCTCGCCGCCTACGGCGCCAGCCCGGACTGGTTCACGCTCGGCGACCGCGACTTCGCCACGCACATCCTGCGCAGCCAGCTGCTGGCGGACGGCCAGCCGCTGTCCGCCGTCACCGAGGTGCTCTGCCGGCGGTGGCAGCCCGGCGTGCGGCTGCTGCCGATGTCCGACGACCCGGTCGAGACCCACGTCGTGCTCCAGGAGCCCGGGGGGGATCGGGGGGGTCGTCCTTCCCCAAGGGGGGTCCGGGGGGATGGGTCCCCCCGGGAGAGAACGAGCCAGCAGGAACCTGGCGAGCGGCGCGTCGTCCACTTCCAGGAGTGGTGGGTGCGCATGCACGCCGCGACGCCCGCGGCGCAGATCACCGCGGTCGGCGCCGCGCAGGCCCGGCCGGCCCCCGGCGTGCTCGACGCCATCGGCGCGGCCGACGTGGTCCTGTTCCCGCCGTCCAACCCCGTGGTCAGCATCGGCACCATCCTGGCCGTGCCCGGCATCAGGTCCGCGGTCGCGGCCAGGCCCGTGGTCGGCGTGTCGCCCATCATCGGCGGCGCGCCGGTGCGGGGGATGGCCGACGCCTGCCTGGCCGCGATCGGCGTGGACACCTCGGCCGCCGCGGTCGCCGCGCACTACGGCCCCGGGCTGATCGGCGGCTGGCTCGTCGACGACCAGGACAAGGCGACGGTGCACATTCTCGGCGACGACCCGGCGCTGGCCGGGATCGAGGTGCGCGCCCTCCCGCTCTACATGCGCGACCTGCCGGCCACCACGGCGATAGCCCGTGCCGCGCTGGACCTGGCCCAGGAGCTGAGGTGACGGCGGCCGCGGCGGCCAGCGGGCCGGTCACCGTTGCCCCGGTCACCGTCATCGGCGTGACCGGGCTGCCCGAGATCACCGCGGGCAGCGACCTGGCGGCGCTCATCGCCGACGCGGCCGACCTGCGCGACGGCGACATCCTCGTGGTCACCTCCAAGGTCGTGAGCAAGGCCGAGGGCCGGGTGGTCACCGCCCCACGGGAGCAGGCCATCGAGGCGGAGACGGTGCGGGTGGTGGCCCGCCGCGGCCCGACCACCATCGCGCAGACCCGGCACGGCCTGGTCCTGGCCGCGGCCGGGGTGGACGAGTCCAACACCGCCCCGGGGACCGTCGTGCTGCTGCCCGAGGACCCGGACGAGTCCGCCCGCCGGATCCGCAAGGCGCTGCACCACCGCACCGGCCTCAGCCTCGGCGTGCTCGTCACCGACACGATGGGCCGGCCGTGGCGGGCCGGGCAGACCGACAACGCCATCGGCGCGGCCGGGGTGAGCCCGCTGCGGGACCACCGCGGTGAGCCCGACACGTTCGGCAACATCCTGGAGGTCACCGTCGCCGCCGTCGCCGACGAGATCGCCTCCGCCGCGGACCTGGTCAAGGGCAAGTCGCGGCACGTCCCCGTGGCGGTGGTGCGCGGCCTGGCCGGGCTCGTCACCGAGCCGGACGGCCCGGGCGCCCGCGCCGTCATCAGGCCCGCCGACGAGGACATGTTCCGGTTCGGCTCGGCCGACGTGCCGCTGGCCCGCCGGACCATCCGCGCGTTCACCGCCGGGCCCGTCGACGCCGGGGCGGTCCGCCGGGCCGTCGCCACCGCGCTGACCGCGCCCGCGCCGCACCACAGCGAGCCGTGGCGGTTCGTGCTCCTGGAGACGGCCGCGGCCCGGACGCAGCTGACCGACGCGATGCGCGCGGCCTGGATCGCCGACCTGCGCCGCGACGGGTTCACCCAGGAGCAGATAACGCGCAGGCTGCGCCGCGGGGACGTGCTGCGGCTCGCGCCGCTGATCATCGTGCCGTGCCTGGTCACCGACGCGGCGCACGACTATCCCGACGAGCGGCGGAGCCAGTCGGAGCAGGCCATGTTCACCGTGTCGATGGGCGCGGCCGTGCAGAACCTGCTCGTCGCGCTGGCCGTCGAGGGGCTCGGCTCGGCCTGGATCTCGAGCACCCTGTTCTGCCAGGACGTCGCCGCCCGGGCGATGGACCTGCCAGACGGCTGGCGGCCGATCGGCGCGATCGCCGTGGGACACCCCGCCGAGCAGGCCAGGCCCCGTCCGCCGCGCGACCCCGGCGATTTCATCCTGACCCGCTGAGGCTGGCTTACCCGCTGAGGATGGGCAGTTTGCCCCGGACCGAGGTGCAGACGCCGTCCGAGGCGGCCGCGGCGGCTTGCCGTTCCTCCGGGACCTCGCCGTAGGTGGTGGTGCGCTGGCGCAGCGGGCGGCCGAGCGGCGCGGCGATCGCGCGGAGCCCGCTGATCGTCTTGTAGGAGCCGTGATCCGCCCCCGCCATCCGGCTGATGGTCTCCTCCATCAGCGTGCCGCCCAGGTCGTTGACGCCGCCCTGGAGCACGTCGCGGCATCCCTCGTCGCCGAGCTTGACCCAGGAGCACTGGATCGAGTCGATCGCCCCGTGCAGCAGCAGCCGGGACACCGCGTGCACGGCCCGGTTCTCCCGCCGGGTCGGCCCGGGCCGGGCCAGGCCGGCCAGGTAGATGGGGGCGTTCTCGTGGATGAACGGCAGCAGCACGAACTCGGTGAATCCGCCGGTGCGCTCCTGGATGGACCGGATCACCCGCAGGTGCCCGACCCAGTGAGCGGGCGTGTCGACGTGCCCGTACATCATCGTGGCCGAGGTCGGCAGGCCGAGCTCGTGCGCGGTGGTGATCACCTCGATCCACACCGAGGCGGGCAGCTTGCCCTTGGTCAGCACCCAGCGCACCTCGTCGTCGAGGATCTCCGCCGCCGTCCCCGGCAGCGAGCTGACGCCCGCCTCCTTGGCCCGGACCAGCCATTCCCTGATCGTCAGGCCGGTCCGGGAGGCCCCGTTCACCACCTCCATAGGCGAGAACGCATGTACGTGAATATCAGGGCGCCGCCGCTTGACTTCGGAAGCGATTTCGAAATATGCTGTCCCTGGCAGATCGGGATGGATGCCGCCCTGCATGCACACCTCGGTGGCCCCGGCGTCCCAGGCCTCGGCGGCCCGGTCGCCGATCTGCTGCAGCGACAGCGTGTACGCGTCGGCGTCGGTCCGGCGCTGCGCGAACGCGCAGAACCGGCAGCCGGTATAGCAGATGTTGGTGAAGTTGATGTTGCGGGTGACGACGTAGGTGACGTCGTCCCCCTTCACCTCGTGGCGCAGCGCGTCGGCCAGGCCCGCCAGCGCCTCGAGCTCGGGTCCGTCCGCGGACAGCAGGGCGACGGCCTGGCCGTCGGTGAGGGCCGCCGGGTCACGTTCGGCCTGGCGGAGCGCGGCGGCGACCTCGCCCGCGGCCAGCACGGCCGGGGCACCCGGCGCGGCTGGGCGCGGGGACCGGGCCGGGGCGGGCAACCCGGTCCGTTCGGCTATCTCCCTCCAGTCCCCGTAGACCTCGGCGAAGTCCTCCCGGCGGTCATGGGTGCGGCCGGTGGTGTCGATGGTGACGTGCAGGTCGGTCCGGCCGGATCCACCCCCTTGGCCCCAGCCGCCGTCGGGCTCCTGCCAGGGCAGGCCGCGGGGCAGGGCGCGGTCGGCGGCCAGGCCGGTCGCCGGGTCGGCCAGCGCGGCCACGTGCCGGGCCAGCCGCGGGTCCAGCCACGGCTCGCGCAGGTAGGGCGGGTAGATGGTCAGCCGCTCGCGCAGCGTGAAACCAGCCCGGGCGGTGTGCGCCGCGAGCTCGTCGATGTCCGGCCACGGGCGCTCCGGGTTGACGTGGTCCGGGGTCAGCGGGGAGACGCCGCCCCAGTCGTCGATGCCGGCCCGCAGGATCAGGTCGTACTGCGCGCCGACCAGGTTCGGCGGAGCCTGGATGCGGGCCTTGGCGCCGAGGATGAGCCTGGTCACGGCGATCGTGGCGGCCAGGTCGTCGAGTTCGGCGTCCGGGGCGTCGCGCATCTTGGTGTCCGGCTTGGCCCGGAAGTTCTGCACGATGACTTCCTGGATGCCGCCGTATTCCCGGGCGACCTTCCGGATGGCGAAGACGGATTCGGCGCGCTCGGCCAGGGTTTCGCCGATGCCGATGAGGATTCCCGTGGTGAACGGGACGTTGCTGCGGCCGGCGTCTTCCAGCACCCGGAGCCTGACCGCCGGGTCCTTGTCCGGGCTGCCGAAGTGCGGGCCGCCCTTCTCGGTGTACAGCCGGCGCGCCGTGGTCTCCAGCATCATGCCCATGGACGGGGCGACCGGCTTGAGGCGCTGGAAGTCCTGCCAGGACAGCACGCCGGGGTTGAGGTGCGGCAGCAGGCCGGTTTCCTCGAGCACGCGGATCGCCATCGCCCGCACGTAGGACAGGGTGTCGTCGTACCCGTGCGCGTCCAGCCACTCTTTCGCCTGGTGCCAGCGCCGCTCGGGCTTGTCCCCCAGCGTGAACAGGGCCTCCTTGCAGCCGAGTTCGGCGCCCTGGCGGGCGATGGCGAGCACCTCGCCGGGTTCCAGGTACATGCTCTGCAGCCGGTGCGGGACCGTGGCGAACGTGCAGTAGCCGCAGCGGTCCTGGCACAGCCTGGTCAGCGGGATGAACACCTTGCGCGAGTAGGTGATGACGTCCGGCCTGCCGGCGGCCTCGAGGCCGGCGTCCCGGGCGCGGCTCGCGTAGCCCAGCAGGGTCTGCAGGTCCTCGCCGCGAGCGTGCAGCAGCAGCGCCGCCTCGTCCACGTCGAGCGGCTTGCCGTCCCTGGCCCGGGCCAGCGCCCGGCGCATGGCCGACGCGGTGGGCATGCCAGCCGTCCTGGTGGTTGTTCCGTTAGCCTCGCTGGCTTCTCTGATCTCGCTGGCTTCTCTGGTCCCGTTGGCTTCTCTGGCTTCTCTGGTCCCGTTGGCTTCGCTGGCCTCTCCCGGCCTTTTGACCTCACCGTTACCAGAGTCGCCGCGGAAAACACTCATGCTCGCACTTTACGCGGCAAACTTCTCCCGCTCGCGCTGCCCCCTGGCACCGCAGACCAGGATCGCGGATCGAAACTCCTGCCATAGCGAGTACAGCGATCCACAATGATGGATCAGAAGGCGCGGTAGTCGCGGACGGGCATGCGGGGGCCGTGGCGCGGGGGGCGGCTGCCGCCCAGCTCGATGAGCCTGGTCACCCGGTAGCGGTGCCCGGCGTAGGGCGCGAGGAGCTCGAGCATGCCCGCGTCGTCGGTCTTCCGGCCGGCCAGGCTCCAGCCGACCGCGTTCGGCAGGTGGTAGTCTCCCACCGAGACGGCGTCGGGGTCGCCCATGGCCCGCTGCCTGATTTCGGCTGAGGTCCAGGCGCCTATGCCGGGCAGGGAGCGCAGGCGGCGGTCCGCCTCGGCCGGGTCCGCCCCGGCCGCCTCCTCGAGCCGGGCCGCGACCGCCGCGGCGGCGATGATCGTCCGGGCGCGCACGCCCTCGACGCCGGCCCGGTGCCAGTCCCAGGAGGGTATCCGCGCCCAGGTCCGGGGCGCCGGGACCACGCGCATCCCGGCCGGGGCCGGGCCCGGCGCCGCCTCGCCGTGCTTGAGCAGCAGGAACCGCCAGGCGCGGTGGGCCTCGCGGCCCACCACCTTCTGCTCAAGGACCGCGGGCACGAGCGCCTCGAAAACGCGCCCGCCGCGCCCGACCCGCAGCCCCTGATACCGCAGCGCCAGCTCGCTGACGATCGGATGGCGGGCGGTGAAGCCCGTTCGGTCGTCGTGGAAGCCGAGCTGGGCGGGCAGCCGGTCCAGCAGCCAGCCCGCGCCGGGTCCCCAGGCCCGGGCGGTCACCGCCGCGCCGCGGGCCCGGACGCGCAGCGTGCCCGGACCGTCCGGGGTCAGCGACGTGCGCCAGACGGCGCCGGCCGCGTCGGCGGCGTAGGCGGGGTCGCCGCCGCCATGCCGGTGCACCGACAAGGTGAGGGGGACGTCGACAGGGAACGGGGCCAGCCACTCGCCGCTCAGCCCCCCGCCCAGGCCGGCAGCGCCCAGGCCAGCAGCGCCAGGGCCGGCAG
>WNGR01002127.1_pt1 | contig 21834 bp, 16 predicted proteins | sample 5407581 | NCBI WGS metagenome assembly WNGR01 (sample SAMN13153383, study PRJNA577476) | soil metagenome | isolation source: 80 cm soil or saprolite under Garry oak tree replicate 2 | place: USA:California | collected 2016-06-15
GCCGGAACGGCACTCCACCGACACCCACGGCACCAATCAGGTCAACTTCTGGCTCCTGTTCTTCGACGGATATCAGTTCGCGCCGCGGTACCGCGACCTCCACAAAAGGATCGCCAGCCTGATCGGTTTCCGCCACCCAAGTCACCATGCCGGCCGCCTCGTCAAGCCTGCCCGCAAAACCTTCGACGCCTTGATCGTCAAGGAGTGGCCGAACATCCAGCGCATCATGGCGTCTTTGGCGCAAAAGGACGTGACCCAGGCGACGGTCGTGCGCAAGCTGAGCTCCTACGCCCGGCAGAACCAGACCAAGAAGGCGTTGTGGGAGTTGGACAACATCCGGCGGACTATCTATATCCTCGACTTCATCGACGATCCCACCCTGAGGCAGAGCGTCCAGAAGGCGCTAAACCGAGGCGAGTCCTACCACCGGATGCGCCGCGCGATCTCGTACGTCAACTCAGGCAAGTTCCGCGTCAAAACCGAAGCCGAACAGCAGATATGGAACGAGTGCTCCCGGCTGATCGCCAATGCCATCATCTACTACAACACCCTGCTCCTCTCGCGCGTATACCAGCAAAAGGCCGTGGCGGGCGATCTCGAAGCCATCAAGATCCTCAAGGGCATCTCGCCCGTCGCCTGGCGCAACATCAACCTCATCGGCAACTTCGACTTCACAACCGGATCATCGGAGGTCGACATGGAAGCCCTCGCAGCCCGCTATCAGAACGAAGACTTCTGGCGCCGCTCCATGATCGAAGGAGAGCAGGAAGGCCCGCAATGACGCCAATTAGACCATTTCGAGGGGTTGGGCAAAAATAGCCCTAATAATCCTGTACCGCAAGCAACAAATTTCCAGGCAACGAGGGAGTCGAGCATTGCAGCCCCAGCGGCTTCTGAGCAGGATTTTCAGGTGTTTTAGCCGATGGGCGGCAGAGTCTCAAAGGGAAGCGGACGAAGGTAACGCCATAATGCGTGGTTGGAGACACTCTCGCTCCGCACGGGTGGTCTGTTGCTGATGCTGCGGTGAGGGGACTGGTTGGCTACGTGATCTTGATGAGGACGGCGCTGAGGGCGGGGACGTAGCAGCTGAGCTGCGAGCCGGAGCTGGGGAGGGTGTAGGCGGCTTGCGGGGAGAAGGTTCCGTCGGGATTGACGATGGCACCTTGGATGGTGACGCCGGATGTAGCGGCCAGGCTGGCGCCGGAGGTTCCGGTGGATTGGGTCATCTCGAGCAGAGTGGCAGAGTTAACCGGTTGGGGAAGTTGGACGCTGACGGAGAGGTTCTGGGTGCTGTCCTTGTTGACTAGAACCAGGTTGATTCCGCCGGAGGCTGACTTGACGGCGTAGGCGGTGACGTTGAGCTTGCCGGCGCTGAGTTGCGTCGGGAGCAGGGTTCCGGTGCCGGCGAGGGTGAATAAGAGAATGCCGTAGAACTCGGGGCGTGCGCCGACGACGGTGCCATCCAGGTCTGCGATGGCAGTGTAGTTGCGGTCGCCGCCGCCGTGGAAGTTGACGCCTGAGGCTCCGCTCTGTGCGCAGTTGAAGAGGTAGTCGATGACCCAGAGAGACGAGGCATAGGAGTTGCTGACGCCGCTGGCACCACCGTTGAAGAAAGAGTTGCACTCGGATATGCGGTAGGGGATGCCGATGCTCTGGGCGGCGGTCTGAAGCTCACTGAGATGGGTGACGAGGCTTGTGTCGGGGGTGATGAGGAATGCTGCGGTGGAGGTGGCAAGGTGGCCGTCGCGACGGTAGTAGTGCTGGCTGAGGTGGGTGATCTTCTGCCGGGTAGCGGCCAGGCCGAAGGGAATGGTCCACTCGGTGATGTTGCTGCCGGAAGCAGGGCCGGTTATGGGGACGGTGGGGGTGGAGGCGAGGATGGCGGTGCGGTACTGAGCCCAGAGTGCTTCGAACTTCGCAAGCGACCAGTCGCCAGCGTACCAACTGCCGGTGCTGCCGTAGCCATCGCACTCATTGCCGATCTCGATGCCGAGGAGGCTGGAGCCGAATTGCTGGGCCGCGTAAGCGACCTCGGCGGCGGCGAGGGCAGGGGTTGTGGCACCGGTGGCGGATCCGCCGAGGTTTATGCCATAGAGGATTTGCCAGCCGGTTGCTTTGACGAAGGCGGCAAGGGCAGCGACGTCGGGGGGAGCGATCTGGCCGGAGCGCTGGCCGGGGCCGTCGGGGGTCCAGACGTTCTTGTCGACTGAGTTGCCGCCGATGCGGAGAACGCTTGTGCCGAGGCGCTTGAAGAGAGCGATGAGGTTGGCGTTGGAGGCGGTGAAGAGCGGCTCGGTAAGGGCGCTCTTCTCGTAGCTGAGTCCCGCGAAGGCGGAGCCGATGCTGCCGGCGGTACCGGATGAGACGGTGAATGATGCCTGGGTGATGTTGCTGGTGGGAGCTACCTGGGGATTGGGGCCGTTGACCATCCGGCCGGACGAAACAGTATCGGTGCTGGTCATGGAGTTGGCACAGCCAGGAAGGGCGGAGGCAATAGCCATGCTGACAGCGCCCTTGAACAGGTGGCGACGGGTAAAAACGGAGAGTACGGATTCGTTGAGCAAGAGAGACCTCGGCCATTTGGGAACGGACAAACTGTCCGGACATGCACCAGCTCTACCCAGTTAATCGACTGAATCTTCTGCTGCATGAAAGGCACGGGCTGCATCATTGGAGACGTCGTAGGCCCGGAGCCTGATATTTGGGGTAGAAGCATGTCAATGGCCGAGTGCAACCCTGACTATTCAGTCGATTAATCATGTATTTATAACCACTTAGACACGGTCTTCTATCGATCAGCCTCTTAAGTGAGGGCTAGACCGTTATTTGTGGGTAAGAATTTTCACACGCATGTCTAAACAATTACTCATCGCCTATCCGATGCCCGCACACGACGGCATTGGGCAGGGGCCTGCGGCGCGGCATGTGATGGAGATTCGGCCGTTTACTTTTGTGGCCGCTACGACGCGACGTAGAATGTTGAGTTCGCCGTTGAGGTCGCGGTCTGGGATTCTGTTGTGGCTATAGGGACCACGAGCTGCCGTTTGCGGTGGAGCGGTCGGCTGAGGTATTTGGGGCGCCGATTGATCGGGGTGGCGCGGCGGAGATTGCGAAGCGGTCGCAGTGAACTCCGCTTATTGCGAATCGCTTATTGCGGCGGGTTCGCGGGGATTACGCGCAATTGCGGGGGCGCAGGCGGCCTACGACGCAGGTTGTGCTGGCTATGCCTGGAGGTGGATGCTCACGGGTTCGGCTGCTATGGACGCTTGTCGAGAACGACCTGCGGCTCCAAACAAGAGTAGCCGCAAAGACCGATCACCAGACGGGTGCAGAGAGGGGCCAAAAAACGATCGATGCCGAGCTATTGCGGAGCAACATTCGGCTGCCAGTGTTGCGGAATTTCCCTTGGCCGGGGAGTAAGGTTCCGTTTGTTTTGTTGTCGGCATTCGTCATATATCTGTTCCAGCTTTATAGTCTGCTTTGCGATGTCGAAGTGCTCTCGCACCCACGTTACTGCGCGCTCACTCGTGCGGGACCACAAGGTGTCGTTTTTCAGGAGAGTCAGCAGCGCCTCGGCGAGTGACTCGGGCATCCGTTCCGGACACAACAAGCCGGTCTCCCCATGGCTCACCGCCTCGGGGATTGCGGAATGCATGCAGCTGACTACGGGTGTACCCACGGCCTGGGCTTCAGCAAAGACCATGCCAAACCCTTCCATGTCACCGCTTGCCGCGGTCACACTCGGATTACACAGGACGCGGGCGCGCGACATGCTACGTTGGACCTCATACGTATCCTGAACGCCTCGGAAGTGAGCGCGCACAGCAAGCGTCTTCGCCAGGGCTTCAAGCTCCGAACGCAGCGGCCCATCGCCGATGATCTCCAGATGTGCATGCGGGTCCTTTTGCTGGACAAGTGCCATCGCGCGAAGCACGTATTCACAGCCTTTCTTCTCGACCAGCCGCCCGACAAACAGAATCAGCTTTGGATCGCGCTCAATGGCAACTGGGCGAAAACGTTCGCAGTCAACGCCGGTGTAGTGAACATGAAGCTTCTCTTCCGGAAAGCCAGCGCGAAGAGCAGCCTCACGGATCGATCGCGAGACACAGAGAAACGCTGAAGCGCCTGCAAAGAGTCGCTCTCTATGCGACAGGTAGTGCCTGCCCGAAAAACTCTCACGAAAGTGCGCATCTGAGGGAGTGACATCATAGCCGTGCAGGGAAACGATCAGTGGTAAATGAAGTGCTTTTGCAATCGGCAAGGCCTGAACACCGTCCGTGGCAAAGTGGGCATGAAGTATAGAGGGACTCACCGCACGCAGCCGACGAAAAAAGCTGGGTGCCAAGGGAGCATAGCGATAGACCTTGGCCGCGATCTTGTCCCGTGTTCCCGAACCTCCACTAAGCAGTATCTCCGGGAGAGCATGACGAAGTGTCGGTTCTGTCCGACGTAGACCGGCAAGGACTGGATAATAGTGTCGCAGCGCCTGAGCTTGTTCAACGATGAATGTCTCACTCGGCGTAAGCAGTCGGTCACGAAAGACTATGGCTGTGTGCATTATCCTTTGCCGTAGAGCTTAGAGTTGGTTGCGAGGACTGCCCGGAGGGAATCATAAGCCGGGTTCGGAGCGAAGTTGTTATCGGTGAGGCCGAGATGATGTGGCTGGCCATCAGGACGCCGCCAGCGTGCCTCTGTTGCCGCCAGAGTTCCATACCAATCGAAGCGATCGGACATCGACCAGAAGATGAGGCGCTTTAGCGGTGTAGCCGAGAGAAAGTCAATTAGGTAGTCGCGATAAGATTGCGCGACCGCTGCTTTCACCTGTGCCTCGTTTCCTGGGATTGCGGTGTCGTTCACATCGAACTCGGAGATATACGCCTGCACGCCCGTATCCCTGAGAGCTCGGATGAAGTTGATGTACTTAGTGTCGTGCGGCTTCCATGGCGCATCTATGTGCGCCTCCAGTGCGACAGCCTGAAGCGGCGTTCCGCGTTTGAGAAGCGCTTTCACGAGGTTGAGAGAGGCTGCTCGCACCCTTTCGCCAGAGGAGGTCTGCTGTTCGCAACCGTTTAGGTTGAGGGTGCGCAGGCAAGACGGATCAACGGCCTGCGTAGTATGAAATGCGAGGTCGATATACTCCGGCCCGATGAGGTCGAGCCAAGGTCCAGTCCTGAGACCGTCAGGCCGCTTGTTCCAGAGAGCGATCGGTTCGTTGACCACATCCCAGGAGTCAACCTTCCCGCAATATCGTCCCACTACCGTCTGGATGTAGCTGGTGAGATATTCACGAGCGTTCTGCTTGGTGAGTACTGAACCGAACCATGCGGGGTTTGAGGTGTTCCAGCATAGGTTGTGACCGTGGACTGCAAGCCCGTGCGTTTTCGTATAGGCGAACTCCTGGTCGGCCGCGGTAAAGTCGTACTTGTCCGGGGCGGGACGGAGGCTCGTCCACTTGAGCGGTGGAGTGACCATGTTGAAATTGGCCTGCAGAAAAGACTTGAGTACAGCCTGCGTGAAACGTCCCGTGCTGCATTGAATGCCGACCTTCATGCCGCATGCGGCACCGAGCGAAGCAAGCCCCATTGGAGCCAGCTGCGACCATGCCTCCGAATGTATCCCGTCGCAAGTGGCTGCCCCGAGTAGAGCCAGGATGCCTGCTTTAGTCACACGTCTTCTATCTAGGTACATGAGAGAATTCCCTTACGTGATTCGGTTGTGAGCTTCCAGCGCACGATTGCGTATATCGCTACCATCAAGGCTGCATCGGAGATCAGGCTCGTCCATGCCGCGCCCACCCAGGACCAACGGGGGAGGATCACGAGATTCAGGCCCACATTGAGCGCCGCAACCCCAACCTGCACCGCAGTCCGTAACCGTAGTTCATTCGCTCCGGAGAGCGCATCGGCGAGAAACCAGTGAACACACCGCATGACCGGAATCAGTGCGAGTAACTGGATAGCTGGCGTTACCGCAGCGTATTTTGCACCCAGGATGTGCGGCAATAAGGGAGCGATGACGAGGAGACCGAGGAAGTCTACAACTCCGAATATGATCGCCTTGCGGATCAGTCGCTTCGCGTAGCTATAGGTTGCGCCGATTCCATCCGTTCCTATGCGGAAGAACTGCGGGTAGGCCGCGGCGACGAGGGCGCGAACGGGGGTGAGACTGGTATCGATAATGCGGTAAGCTGCTCCGTAAACGCCTGTCGCCGAAAAGGTCGAGAGGTGTGCCAGCATCGTTTTGTCGATGTCGTTGTAGATTGTCTGGGCTGACATGCTGATCGAGAAGAAGGAGCCCTCACGCACGTCCTCGCGCATCGCACCAAGTGAGATACGCGGTCTGCCCCACAGTACGCTCCCCTGCTGGAAGGCGAAGGCCGCGCCGATAACGCCAGTGAGCAGATACGTCCATATCCATTGCGCGAGCGATACCTCGCGATAAAGCGTCGCAAGCAGCACGATCCCGATGACGCGAAGCAGACTCATCGTCGCGTTCTGGACCGCCGTCTTAGCCATCTTGTCCGAGGCCGCAAAGCCTAGCGAGGCCAGATCGAGGAAACGCAACAGGATGAGGTCTGACATGGAGACGGCGATGACGAGGACAATCGGAAAGCTCGGTAGCCATAGACGCGAAAGGATGGTAAGCACTATTGAAGCTACCAAACCAGTGAGCAGCGTCACCAGGAGTCCGTTGCCCCAACAGAGCGACGCTGTGCGCTTCCCTGAGCGCACATTCTTCAAGAAAAGCAGGCCGCTGCCGAGTCCGATGTAAGGCGAAACAATACCAGTCATTGCTGTAATTGCAATGAAGGCACCGTATTGAGAAGAGCCAAGGGAACGGGCGATGAACAGGAAGTAGACTGCCTGAAGGACGAGTCTAATTCCTTGTCCGATACAGAGATTAGATGCGTCCCGGAGCAGCCCACTCTTCGACCACTGTGAGGGATGCAAGCGGCCCGCACGGAAACGGATTCGGGAGCTGAGATAGCTGCGCATATCGCGATCGGCAACGGTCACCGGAAGCAGAGCGAGTTTGCCTAAACGTGAGCGCTGTCCGAAGATTGCGATTTTGGCGAGTCGCCGAATTGCATCCGCGGTTAAGCCACCGGCCACTTCTCTGTAGCGAGGATTGTCTGCGAGATCTCGCGTTTGGGCCTCAAGTTCCTCAGAGTTGTAGACCGGGATCGGGATCGAGACGCGCGGCATTAGTTCACCTCTGCGTGCTTACTCGAAAAAGCGAGGATCAGGAAAGCGAGGAGCGCGTAAAACCACTGAATAGCCAAGGGGAGCAGGAAAGAGGTTTCCCCGATATTCTGGACCAGACTTAAAACGAGCAACACGGTTGCCAGTTGCACTGCCGAGACGGTGGCTTTCGTTTGAAGGGCGCTGCCTGCCTGAATGAACCCACGCGCGAACATCCAGGCAAGTGGCACGAGGCCTAGCAATCCGAGCTGAAGTAATACGTCCAGATATCCGTCCTGAGCCTGGCCCTCCATCCAGCCGGTTACTAGCACCGACTGCATCGATGCCCCGTTCAAGCCCATCCAGAAAGACGAATAACCGTATCCAATCAACGGATGCCTTGCAATCGAAGGAAGTGCCTCGGCCCAGATCACAGTCCGCTGGGTCATAGTAGGGTCCTTGTCCATCAGGTCTAGCATCTGGTTGAAGTGTGTTGCGACCACGAAGATCAAAATGGCGCTCAGGACTGTAACGGCCATCAGGAAGACGATGCGGTCGAGCGAACGCATGCGGTGAATGAGACGCAGACCATAAGTGAGCCCGAGCGCTAACGCGGTGAGCAACCATCCTGTCCGTGAGCCGCTCATCACGATGAAGACCGCTGCGAGAAAAACGACAGTTCCGCGCAGGATGTATTCAGTAAGAATTCGGGCGTGGTAATGGAGTCCGAGGACGAAAAAAAAGGTGCAAATCACAGCGCAATTGTTGCGTTGACCGAAGACCCCGCGCCAAGCGTCTTCTTGGAATGAGTCGATGCCGACGCTCGGGAAGAAAACAACGGTGAACGCACACATCAAGAGGGAAATCGCCGCAGCAAAGGTCAGAAACGAGACTAGCCGTTCGCCGGGATAGCGTACATAGAGATAGACCGCAAAGAGAGTCGTCAGTGTCAGGTTAAGCGAATCGACTAACGTATGGCGTGGGTTTTGCGACCAGACAGTAGAAACGAAGGCGAGAGTGGGCAGCACCATGAAGAGGTGTGCTTTCCGGCAGACACTCGCGATCTCCCGAGCGCGCGTCGAGAGCAGCAGCAGGATCAAAAGTGAGCAACCGAGCCTTGTTATGCGGCGCGCAAACGAATCCTCTGCCATCGCAGTGAAGCGGAAGGCGATGGGGCCCGACCCTGTCTGAATCCAGCCACCGACCGTGATGAAGAGCGTCGGGAGCAGCGCGAGCCATGCGTTGACCTCCGTCCACACAGAGACCGGTTGCGATTGTGCGAAGCCTGTCTCGCTCGCACGCCTCCAGGTCACACTTGTCATACGGCTGCCTCGACCGGAGCGCGGTAACCTTCCCAAAGCCCTTTGGCGTGAGCCATGCAGAGCCCAGAGCCATCCAGGCGGCCTCGGCTAAGTGCCAACCCTGCCCGGGCCGCGTCGTAAGCAAGAAAGCCTACCCATAGTGCATGCAAGGCATGCAAGCGCAACAAGTGTCCCATCCCGAAGCCATAGGCCTCGGCCCGTGACGCAGAACTACCGCCGCTCAGCGCGTCGCGGCGCGGATGGACAATGTGCCGGGTCCGATCGAAGCGTGCCCTTGCACCCGCACGGAGAAGCCGGAGGACGTAATCGGTCTCCTCCCCACTGCCGTACCGAGTTCCCGATCCGACGCCGAGCCGGACATCAAACTGCTCAGTCTTTGCAACGCTACTCCGCAGGAAGAGCGAGGGTGAGAACGTCGTCCGGAATGCATTGACAGGGCGGATGTCACAGGTATCCTGCGGCCAACGGTTTCCACTGGGAATACCTGAGGCATCGTTCGAGCCAACCGCAAGGATGTCGTAACTAATGTTTGATTCGAACCAGTTCACTACCCAGCGGAGGAGACCTTCTGGATACAGGCAATCGTCATCGGGAAAAGCCACAAGCGAGCCAGAAACGAGTGACAAGCCCTGGTTGCGAGCGCGGGAGAGGCCCCGCTCGCTTCGCGTGTGGTGGATTGGAAGATAATCGTGAAAGTTGCTTAGCAAACCAGCTATGTGCTGTGGGTCTGGATGCTGATCGACAACGATCACCGTACTGAGATAGGCGGCCTGTGGAACGAGTGAGAGTAGAAGGCAGCGGAGGTCATCGGTCCGCACACCGAGGGTCGAGATGATCAGAGAGACTTTATGCATGACTTGCGACACTCGTGGTGCGGAGTTGAAAGACAATAGAGCGTGGCGTGAGCGTAAGGCCCATCGCGATCAGAAATGCCCGTGGATAGCGAATTGTGTTGCGAACTATCGAGAAGAAGGTTGCGAGAGTTTGGCAGCGGACCGCGACCTGGGTCGCATAGAAATAGGCGCGCGCCTTAGGCGTGACGAGATCATTGCCGTTGATCCAATCGGTGGAGGGATCGATGGAGCTGCCAGCGCTGACCGATTTTCGGTAAACATCGATGTGATAGATCACAAGCGTGTCCCATACCCAGGTGATCTTGACGCCGGGGTAGACAGCCGCGCGAATCAGCCAATCCCAGTCCTGGTGACGTGGAAGACCAGACCTGAATGGGACTCGCAGCATCAGCTCGCGAGGGACCAGCAGTGTCGAGGTTTGAATGAAGCCTTCGCCCTGACGAACCGATTTCTCCCGGCAGAAAAGATACTCGCTCATCGACTCGCCGTCTCGCATCAGACGAAGCGGCCATATCACATCTCCATCAGGACGACGTGCTATCAGTCGTGAAGTGACGACCGGATAACGCTGCGTGGAGTTCTTCGCAGCGGCGAGTTGCCTGGATAATTTTTCCGGGTGCCACTCATCATCGTCGTCGAGCAGCGCGACGAACGCGCCGCGGCCCTCCCGTATGCCGATATTCCTGGCTTCTGAACCACCCACCGAGACAGAGAGGACGACCGTACGCAGACGAAGGTTATTTACGGCAGCGAGCACTTCAACCGTCGCCGGATCGACACCGTCGACTACTACGATTACCTCAATCTCGGTTAGGGTCTGTGCAAGAGCGCTCTTTACGGCGCGTACGACCAGGTCAGCACGATTGCGCGTCGGGATCACGACACTGACTAGGGGGGTAGCTGAAATCCTCATCCTCATGGCCTCCATTCCGTCTGCCGTTGAAAAGCAAGAATGCTTTTCACGGGATTGCGTAGACCGCTGCAGAGGCCGCGGAGGCTGCGATGCTTCCTGCGCCTGTGGTGGCCAAGTTCCTGGCGAAGCTGAATGGGACGTAGAGCACGTCTCCCGGCAGCATGGCAATATCCGGGAGTTTGCCGTTCTGGAGATCGCCGACCGATAGCTCGCGGTCGGAATACGCTCCGCTGGGCTCCTTTCGCATCAGCCGCGCGTGGCCCTGTTTGGCCGATTTGGTTAAGCCTCCCGCGATCGCCAGCGCCTGGAGCATGGTCATCTTCGACTCATTGCTAGTCATCACGTAGCCGCCGGGACGGTTCACGTCGCCCAGAATGTAAACGATCCCCGCCTTCGGCACCATGACGGTATCGCCGGGATAGACCATCACCTGCTCGGTGACGGCCTGGTCCGCATTGTTCGAGAAGTTGTAGTGGATCGGGTGCGTAGGATCGCTGTGCCGCTCGATCAGGATGTTGCGGTCTGCGACTCCGTTGAGCCCTCCGGCAAGCGCAAGCACGTCGAGGACCGAGCGGGGTGTTCTGATCGGATAAGTGCCGGACGCCTTCACTTCGCCAAGCACTGAGACATTCAGCGTCGCATACTGCTCGACCGAGACGATTACCTCAGGATGGTTCATGTAATGCGCGGCAATCAGCCGATCACGAACGATAGTTGCGGCAGCCGCGGGTGTGAGCCCAGCAACCTTCACGTTGCCAACCCCAGTAACCGGGACCTCACCCGCATCCGTTACGCGCGGGTGCTGATCCATCTCCGGCGTATCGGCCACCTGTATGTGCAACAGATCGCCTGGGCCGATCAAGAGTGTCTCCGGTGTGCCAGCCAATGCAGCGCTGGTGAGAATCACGCAAAGAGACAGACAGGAGAGAAGCTTATGCATGGATGACTCCGTTGTTGTCTAAGTAATCGATCCCGTGAGGACAGCAGTATTGGCAGTGAACCATCAATGTCAGAGAAACAAGAAAGGCCCTATGCATCTTCACGCAGGACTCCGTTCACCGGTTTGGGAGTAGTATGCGGATTCCGAGTACCCGTAGTAGTCGTAATAGGAGCTGCCGGTACGTTCTACGGCATTCAGGACGATACCGATGCTCTGTTCATGACCAGCCTGCGGCTCAAGCAGACGGTAGCTTCGCTCTAACGATTGCCGCTCAGTCATCTTGAATCGCGCGACCAGCAGGGTGGCATCCGCTAATTCGCTCAGAATTACAGAATCAGTAACGGGAAGAACAGGAGCCCCGTCTAGGAGGATAAAGTCGAACTGCTCACGCCAAGCCTCGAGGGACGTTCGCATCTGAGCAGACCCGAGAAGTTCAGACGGATATGGAGGCACCGGGCCTGCAAATAGAACCCGCAGCGCCGGGACACTCTCGATTGGCACGAGGCCGGGAAGCGTGTCCATTCCATCCTGACCGGCAAGAAGCGAGCTGAGCCCAAAGTGGGTTGTTACATTCAAGGTTTTGTGCAGAGTTGGTCGACGCAAATCAGCGTCTACCAGGAGAACCTTTTTCCCGTGCTGAGCGAGAAGAACCGCTAAATTCAGGGAAAGCGTGCTCTTCCCTTCAGAGGCTATGGAACTCGTAACCAGGACAACCTTGGGCGGCGCTCCTCCCCGGGAGAGCAGCAGCGATGTGCGCAGTGCACGAAGTGCTTCTACGTAAGGAGAATGCGGCTCGTCCAGCGCAATCAGATTGCCAGGTGCCGAGGATAAAGCAGGTAGACGACTGATCCTCGAACCTGCATTGCTCGGTCCGCCCTTTAAGACGTAGTACGGGAGAATCCCGAGAGGCATATGGCCCGTCTGCGATTCAAGCTCCCTAAGGTCATGAATCTTGTTATCTCGAAGATCCACAAGGAAGGCTCCGCCGCAACCAAAGAACAACCCCACAGCGATAGAAGCTGCAAGATAAAGTGGCACATTCGGCTTTGCGGGTTTAGATGGAACACGCGCAGGGTCCACAATGGTGATGTTTGAAGATTGCAGGCCTGCTAGAACCCCCGCTTCCTTGAGATGGCTCAGGAGAGTCTCATATAAACTGCGACTCTGCTCCGCCTCTTGCCGGACGATCACGTACTCGATCGCCTTATCATTTAGGCTATCGGCCTGCATCTTTTCCTGATTGAAGATTGTGCGCAAACTGCTTTCAATCGTCAGCGCGACCTCGTAATCGTTCTTCGCACGCCCCGCGACGCGCCCTACTTCGGACTTGATCGCCTGATCAATGGCACCTAAGTTCCCACGAATCTCGTCCAGCTTTGGATAGGCGGGACCAAATTTTGCGGAAAGCTCATCAAGCTGTCCCTGCATCGTCGCCTGCTGAAGACGGAGGCTCTGGATAAGCGAGAGGGAGTTGCCAAGCCCTGATGATGCTCCTGTCAGGCTTGCACTGCCGGCGAGCCCCGATATCAGCTCTGCATCACCGGACTTAGCTGCCTGGTAGACAGCGCCCTTGAGAATACGATTGGATTCGGCCTGAGTCAGCGAAGCAGTCGACTGCTGCAGGCGATCAAGAACGCTGCTATAGATCCCAGTGCCACCTTGTCCCTTGCCATCTGCCTCACTCCCACCACCCAGCGTAAACACACCTGAATCGCGCTGCAGCTTCACAAGCTTCGCCTGCAGGTCTTCGCTCTGCTTTCTCAGATCGGACAATTGGCCGCCCAACCATTCTGAGGCTTGAGAAGTTGCGTTGTAACGAGTCTGAAAGCTGAAGTCGGTAAGTGCCTGAATCAAATGATTGACGACGGCAGCAGCAATCTTAGGATCGGGATTGGAGTATGTGATCTCAATGAGCCGAGTACCGGAAATCGGCCTGACCTGGAGATTGCGGGAGAAGACGAGAGAAGCATGAGTACGCCGACCGGGTGAGTCCTCCAGCGAGGCATGGGCAGGATCTCGAGGGCCCGCGGGTGCCAGAAGTCCCGTAGCCCAACTTATCGGATTGAATCTAGGTTTGAAATCTTCCGTCGATTCCAGATTCAGATCTTTGATTACCCTAAGCGCTAAGGTGTCGGACTGGAGTATTGTTGCTTGCGTTTGGATCGAAATGTTCCCATCGAGGGCATCGGTGACGCCACCGGCGCCTCCCAGCATGCTGGATAGCCCTAGACCGTCCATCGCCTCCTTCTGGACTTGCAGTTGACCCGAGGCCTGGTAGCGCCGCGTACTGAAGATGCACACCAGGGCAACCAGAGAAAACATTAGAAGGACTGATCCAAAGATGATCGCGCGTCTGCGCCTAAAGAGTTTCCAAAGATCATCGATCGTGAGCTCCCGACTGATGCTCTGAGTCATAGATCTAGCATGCGGTTCGATTAGAGTCTTCAAAAGGTGATCCTAACGATGGAGTTGGTGTTACGAAGGCCAGCGTCTAATTCGTGAGAAAAATTCTTCATTTGATCCCTTATCCCCGACTCGGTACTGAATAGTACCAACCCAGAGTACTTTAGGAAACCTTCTACCGCACTACAACTTTGGTGCCAATGGAGGGATATTCCAAATCGCGCTATCCACATGATGTTCAGAAGGTTGCGCGCTATCTTCCTGCGGGGGCGACGACTTCATAGCCGCATGATTCCTCTTGGCGGGGTTTCATGCGTGGAGTCTCCACTTCGCTACACTCCATAAAAATTCGGCGTTGCCGATCAGATATCTTTTCCATAGACGCCGAGGCTCCTGATGGAGCCGGAAAGCCCATTCGAGGCCACTCGATTGCATCCACTTCGGAGCGCGTTCGATGGAACCGGACAGAATTTCGAAGCTACCGCCGATACCGACGGCGATGGGTACCTTGAGTGGACGAATATGTTCATCGATGAAGAACTCCTGTTTTGGTGCACCCAGTCCGACAAAGAGGATATGTGGTCTGGCCTTTGCGATTTGCTCCAAAACTGGGCTTAGAGTCTCTTCACACTTTTCGAAGCCAAGCTCTGGACAGCTCACCCCAGCTATCTTGAGGCCAGGATATTGCCGACTCAATCTGCGTGCGGTCACGCTTGCCGTCTCCGGTCGACCACCGAGAAGGAACACACTCAGCCCGCGAGCTGCTCCGCACTGACACAGGTGTTCGATGAGGTCCACGCCTGCAATGCGCGGGACTCGCCTCCCCCCAAACGTGGTGCATGCCCAAACGATGGGCATGCCATCTGCGCAGAGGTAGTCCGCTGTCTTCAGGCACTCACGAAAGCGCCGAGATTTTTCCGCAAGAACATAGAGCTGCGCGTTCACCGTAACGATCTGGCGTGTACTGCTGCCATACACCGCATGTTCTAACACTTCCTCAACGAGAGCTGATTCCGAGTAGGTGTCGATACCGACGTGGCCGATAGACATCCTCGGCGCCGTTATTCGTGAGTCGAGGGCTCCAACGTGCGCGGTCCTTAATACCTCGGAATCGTGATCTGCAGCTTCAGTTTTTGCGATCATAGTCATCATCCCTTCAGGGGCGCGCATCTTCGAGCAGACGTGGTGGGGCGCAGGCACAGAGCCGCGGTCGAGAGCGCACGGTATGCAGCGCTGAAGACTTATCTCGTCATCATGTTCAGGAGGCGGGAACTGGTGTTATGTGCCGGTTCCTTTAAGGATCACGTTCACGGTGCGAAGTATGATCTTTAGGTCCAGCAAGATTGACCAGTCGCTCACATACTTGCTGTCGAGAGAGATGTAGCTCTCAAAGGACGGATCGTTCCGAGCCTCGATCTGCCATAGCCCCGTCATTCCCGGTACGACGTCGAGTCTTCGCAGGTGTGGTGTCTTATACTGAGCGACCTCTGGGCTGATCGAGGGTCGTGGTCCGACAAGGCTCATGTCTCCGCTAAGAACGTTCCAGAGCTGTGGAAGCTCATCGAGCGAGTACTTCCGGAGGAATGCTCCGACGCCCGTCACGCGTGGATCGTTTGCGATCTTGAAGAGTATTTCGAGCCGCTCATTCAGGTGGGCAATCTGAGAGTGCATGGAATCGGCGTTCTCCATCATGGTGCGAAACTTGTAGCAGATGAAGACGTTTCCCTTGTAGCCGACCCGCTTGCTACGGTAGAACACAGTACCGGGGGACTGAAGCTTGATCGCGATGGCGATAACCAGGCAGACGGGAAGAATGACAACAATTCCAATGCTTGCGAAGATGATGTCGATTGCTCGCTTCACCAGAAGAGAGACAGCACGTTGCTTTCTTTGATGGATTGCAATCGTCGGCAGATCACCCAGGTATTGCACCTCGGCACGGTTCTTCAATGTTTCAGAGAAGCTTGGGATGAGGCGAATGTCGATTCCCGTGGATCGTGCCTGGTCCAGGACGCTGGCGAGAGTGCCCGGGGTGGCGGGCCGCCTGGAGAAGATGATCTCGTCCACAAACATGGATCTCGCCAGCGAAATCACATTCTGGATACTGCCGACGATCTCGTTCTCGCCAGCCACGGATACGTCTTCTGAGTCCTCGTCAAGCGTAACAAAGCCCTTGAAGCGATATCCGGAGTAACGCAGAGAGGCGAGATAGTCCCGGACCTCCCGGCCGACCGGATCAGCGCCTGCGATCAAAATATTTCGCACTGCAATATCACGTTGAAAGCGAATATCCCTGTGGCGGCGCCATAACAACCGGCTAAGGAACATCATTGCACTCGTCAAAAGGATCTCCACCGGAAGCATATGGCGGACCGGAGCGGCGACGTCCCAGAAGTGCAGTGCACCATAAAGTCCAAACGCTGCGAGCGACACGGATTGAACGATCAGGAGCAGTTCGGCTGGCGCAGTGCGACTTACTCGGAAACCATGCAGTCCGAAAAGTCGCGAGAGAGCGCTGACGCAGGCAGCGAAGAGCAGCGCAACCAACCCAGAGAAGAAATACTCATGGAAACCTCCTGAACTCGAAGGAGCCAACGTTATCAGGTGATTTCGATTGCCGACATGCAGCAGGATGACCAGGCTTCCAGTGCAGAATGCTATCGCAAAATCCACAACAGCCCAGCCCGCTCCGGCGGTCAACAGGGATGGACCCTGCAAGCGCGAGCCGCGGTCGATGTGCAGATTCCTGGCAGAGAGAATCTTGTCTGTAGAACGGCGCCTCGGCTCCGTGCGACTGCCATGTTGAGGATGGGAATCTCTAAGCCGATCGAGTGTTTCTTCTGTTTTGCTCGGATCTTCCCATACGGCGCGGCTTAGGTCACCCGAGACGGTAGGTGGAAGTTCGGCACTTGGAGCAAGTTCGCGGTAGCAAGGGGATTGAATGTCCTTGCCACAAGCAACCTCAAGATCTTGATAAGCCATTTACTTCACCCCAAGGGGTGTGCCATTGCAACAGTGTGCTCCAATAATTCGACTGAAACACTCGCACAAACACAGCACCAATCCCCTGCTGCAACGACCATAGAACTGAGTCTGGTACTTGTCAGTACCACGAAGGGGTCATATGGATTTTGGAGTTGAAGTTGGGGTCGCAACTGATTTGACGGATTTCCGCCGAAGCCATGTGGGCGAGCTTACTGTCTTAGCGTTGATAATCGGGCAGGCAATTGGCTCTCGCGGAGGACAACCAAAGGCTTCTCGCTGAAGAGACCTATGTGGCTTCACCGAGAGTACTGTAACGATAGAACGGTTCACACAGTTTCTCTGAATATCGAACTCGAAGTCAGGAGTACTAATTCCATCTCCTCTTTCGAAAGCGGCCGAGAGAGTAAAGGGCCTTGGAAGACATCGCATCCTGCCGTCCACAATGCCGTGCGTTGTGCCTCTGACTGTATGTCTTTCGCAGTGATTTGGAGCCCAAGCCGGTGTCCTCGTGAAATGATGGCACGCAATACGTCGCTGGAGCCGGCGTACGGTAGATTGCCTGACAAACAACTCAATTGGAGTACTTCAATCGGAAGACGCTGAAGATAGGAAGAGGGAAAAGGACCGAGACCAACGCCGCATTGAGCAAATCGGACACCTAGGTTAGCGAGCCCTGTAAGCGCGTGTGTGGCTGCCTCGAAATTGGTCATGATCGTGGATTCCGACAGTTCCAGTTCGAGGAGGCGTCCTGGAACGCCGGCCTCATCAAGCAGCGCGCCCACCATCGCCGGAAAATCCTTCTGCAGGAAAAGTGCAGCTGCCACACTGATGGAGAGTGACCTAAACGGTACGTTCCTCCGAAGCCAGTCCCGGGCTTGAAAACACACCTGACGAAGTACTCGCTCACCCATCTCCACAATAAGCTCACTATCCTCCACCCACGGCAGGAACGCCTCCCCTTCGAGTCTTCCGCCGCCAGAAGTCTGCATTCGAACCAAAGCTTCCGCGCCGATCAAGGTACTGTCTCTTTGATACTGGGGCTGAAAATCTAACTCGAAGAGATCTTTTCGCAACGCATGCCAGATATTTGATTCCATCTCTAAAGGGTCTGAATACTCTTCCGCTACCTCGTGGGTGAATATTTCAAACCCATCCTCTCCATCGCGGAGGGACCGGAACATGGCGGCGGTTGCGTTCCGCACTAGCGAAACAGCATCGATATTTTCGTCGGAGACCATGGCAGCCCCCACACTGAAGCCGCTGTGAAACAGTGCGTCAGCGATCCGGAAGGGTCTCTTTCCAGCCCTGATGATTCGCTCACATATAAGTTCCAGCTCGTCTTCGCTTTGCAGATTTCTAAGCAAGATCAGGAATGTGCCTGGCTTCTCGTTCGCCACCAAATCGGATGCCCGGAGACACTGCCGGAGACGATCGCCAGACGGGAGGAGCAACAAGCCCTCGGTATCGTGGTTGCCGATCAGACTGACAGTTGCCGTATACGCATTCACCCGTACCCGCAGAACAGCAGACTCACCGCCGTGCAATTCCGGAGTGAATAGGTCGCGACGAAGCGCTTCCATAAACTGTGCTTCAGACATAAGAGGACTCGACGCGGTGTTTTGATCATTCATGAGGCTACAGCTTTCGGCCAATGGTCGACTTTGAACTTAGTCCCATTGCGCTAGGATCCCGCTACTCTGTCGCAATGTGATTTGCACGAGCGCGGTATCGATCGAAATACTTTTCGCAATTTGGAGACCGAACGGCGGTCCCTTCTATCTGCATGAAGCAATGAATCGAAACGAAACGCAGGCCGCAGAAGATGCGGCCTGCGTTCGTTTCCCTCCTGCCCAATTAACCCCAATTCTGCAGTTCCACCATCAGCCATCGACTTGACTACGGAGGCGATGGCTGAGGTTCTGAAATAGATGTAGGAAGTAGTATCTTCCAGCTTGTAGAGCGCCGCTCTCAGTAGCAAAGGGAGGGAGGTTAAGCGGGCAATGAGGAACTCGCGATTTTCAGAAGAGAGCGAAGACACGAAGAGATCTGTGATCTGAAAAGGCATGATCGATCCTTTGTTCAGTTCGCATCGTGCGCGACTGTTTCGGTGACGGCAGCGGATCACGTCTCTGACGAGAGGAGCCCGCCTCTTACACTAGATCCCCAAGATCACTATACGCCTAGAAGGACGTAACCCACCATATTGCGAGACTTAGGGCTTACTTTGCCTTCGATCGGAGCCCGATAGGCCGTGCACGCCTCCATGCTCGTCTGCGGACCCTTCAACATCCCCAAACAGTTACCGGCGTCGTATGATGGCGACGGCTTTGCCGAGGAGCATGGGGATCGGCGAGTACGACGACTTCCTGACCGGCTTCGTAATCTCGGATGGCAAGGGCATGTTTAGGCGAATTCTGCGTGTGCCCGAAGAAAGCATTCCACTGCACTTTCTACATGCGTTTGTATGGACGCGAAATCCCACATGTCACGCATTCCTACTAAGGTAGACAGGCGAGGCTGATAGGTGACAAGCGCTAGATAGTGCTCTGCGGCTTGAAAAATATCGGTGACCGGCGTATCTGGATCCGCAGTGTGCATGGAGAGCACCTCGGAGATGAGCTTGGCGCGCCGGGCAGGCCCGTTCTCAAAAAAAACCGCGCCAATCAGCGGCTGGTTAATACTCTCTGAGGTAACGAGCCGCAACATAACACTCATCTCAAGCGACAGCACCTCGTTGATCAGCGTGAATCCGATGACAACCAGTCTTTTTGGGAGCGAGGGCAGACACTCCGTATGAGCGATCGCCTTCACGATATTGTCATCGTTCGTTCGTAATACGTCATTCATGGTTCCGATCAAAAGAGCATGCTTGTTCGGAAAATGTGCATAAATGTCGCGCTTGGACACGCGCGCTCGTCGTGCAATTTCTCCGGTTGTAGCATCTTGAAACGAAAATTCGGCGAACACCTCCAAAGAGGCGGCAACAATTCGGCTAAGGCGTTCCTCTTTGCTATGGTCTTGCGGATCGGGACTCATAAGAGCGTTGAATTTAAGCTTACACTCGAACTCAGCATGCGTCGATGGCATCCTGAATGCTCCAGGTTTGTCTTCCCGATTGGCAGGCGCTCTCTCAGGATAGAACTGGCATGACCGGAATGTGGTCACCCCGGCCGATGAAAATCTCCGATGATGATGCCGCAGGAGAGGAACCTGATCCGGCCAACGTGCAGGAACCCCTGATTGGTGCTTTCAAGCCCGTGGAACCGCTTCTTGGCAGAAACGTTGGCTCTCTCCGGTAGAAGGAGCATTATGATTCGAGCTGGCGCCTGCGCTAGCTAATGCAACAGAGCCGCTGACCTAGTTCATTGATGGGACTTCAGCGAGTACCGGCTGCCCGGAGGTCGAACTATCGAGAGATGACCTCTGCCGCGCCAGCAACCGCTTACCAAAGTCCCTTGCGGGGGACTCGATAAGCCGGAACACGCCATCGGCGATCAGGGCAGTCACCGCGAATGTGCATACCGTCACTACGATCGGCCCGAAGGGTGTGGGCAAATGTATCCTCTTCTGTATCTGTTCTAGAGGCAGCATATGGATCAGGTACATGCCATAGGAACGTTGCCCCAGCCATGTCAGGACAGGGTGTGACAGGAAGCTGCGGAGCCAGCTCTGGGTAGTCACGAGGTGGGCAACCAGGAACACCACTGTCCAGCTGAAGACGAAAAGATAGTTCCGGTTCATGTCGATGAGGTAGAACCCTACACAGAACAAGGCCAGAGGTAGGATGGCCGGGACGTAATGAATGCGCCGACGAAGCCAGGCCGTTCGCGGATTGGTAAGCACCAGGGCTAGGAATGCCCCTACCAAGAGCCCAGAATAGGAGCGTGCTGCCTGGAATCGGAATGGTGCGAGTGCAATCAAACTTAGGTAGAGTACTGCGAGGGTCGCCGGTCTCCTCCGCTTCGAGGTCAGCACAGTGAGTACAAAGAAGTAGAGGATGGGCCAGACAAGGTAGAACTTCTCTTCGACGCCCAGGGTCCAGGAGAACCCGAAAGCAATGTACCCATTGGGGCTTGGCGCAAATTCGTTACAGAATGTGAGGAAGTACGGCAGGTCGCGCTTCATCAGATGCCACAGCCCCGCGTCACCCGAGAAGTAGGTCGCAATGATGTAGACCGCAAGCATGACGGAATAGACCGGAAGGATCCTGAAAGCTCTCCGCACATAGAAGGCCCCGAGATCTACCTTCCCGATATCACGTCTCTCTCGTTCGAGTAGGAACGTGATCAAGAACCCGCTCAGTACGAAGAAGATATCGACGCCCAGCCACCCGTGAAAATGGGTCATCCACCCGGTCTTGTTCGCTGCATGATGGAAGACCACAAACAGAATGCTGAACGCCCGTAGGCCGTCAAGAGCTGCGAAATAGGTAGTACTCCGCTGTCGCATGTCGGTACCATAGCGTACCGAGGCGTCAGCTAAAATCTCACTTTAGTTGTATGGCCGATATTTAGTCCCGAAGAAGTCCTTGGGCTCATTTAACTGGAGCACCGAGCGGGAATTGAACCCGCGAATACTGGTTTTTGCAGACCTATTAATCAGTTTGTAGCAGTTCGGAGGAATTCGTAATTGTGCAGCGAAATCAATGGTTTCTATGAATATCTACGAACCATTGAAAATGGCTCGACCCACTACATTTCCCACTACAGTCACTACATTTCTCACTACAGGTCAAGCCTGCTTAGGTGCTACCCAAAGAGGCTAGGGGGAGGGGGATCATCTGCCCATCGCTCACAAAGCTCTGGGCCTGCGTTCCTGATATTCCCCACCTTGGGGTCTACCTTCCAAGCCTCCAGCCCCACCAGAGAGGGCCTGGGCAGGTCTGTAGGGGGCCTAGCTGGGTCTACAGGTGCCAACCACCTTGCCTAGTCCGATGAGAAGAATTGTCTATTGCTCGTACATGATGACCGGTTCAAGGTTAGACCGAAGCCAAGGGTACTGTTTTCCAACTTCTAGATGTTTAGTCCCGGCATTTGGTGGATTGGGTCGAGTGTAAATCTGTCAGGGTCGTGGGTCCAGAGTTTGCAGATGGCTTCCTAGGGTGTGAGGCCCCGAAGGGTCTTGAGTCTTCGGGCGAAGTTGTAGGCTGCGATGAAGTCCGACAAGTGCGCTTTGAGTTGTTCGTGCGTGTCGTAGAAGAAGCGTTTGACGGTGGCTTCCTTGATGGTCCGGTTCA
>WNGR01002128.1_pt1 | contig 21834 bp, 26 predicted proteins | sample 5407581 | NCBI WGS metagenome assembly WNGR01 (sample SAMN13153383, study PRJNA577476) | soil metagenome | isolation source: 80 cm soil or saprolite under Garry oak tree replicate 2 | place: USA:California | collected 2016-06-15
CTATGAGGCAACATCATTTCGATACGCTACCGGATCGCAAACATCGTATTGCCGTCTTTCTGGAAGCGTACGGCACGCCACCCATAGTCAACGTCGCAACCAAAGTAGCTGCTATGCAACGGGCCGTCAAAGATCAGGCCGCGTACCTAGCCAAGCGCGGCATCCAACCGCAAGCCGATTGGGCTGCTGAAGGTCACTTAGAGCGGATTGAAGAGCGAGCGAAGTGGACAGAAGGTCATAGGGAACTATTTGAGGAGCAGCTCTAATGTCTCTCATCTACATCACCGGCACCCCCGGCACTGGCAAATCCACCGTATTACGCGAGCTGCAAGCTCGTGGCCATAAGGCACATGGCACCGATGAACATGGCTACTCTCAATGGATAGATCGAAAAACTAATAAAGCAGTCGTACCTCCAGAAGACTATGATCTCCATGCCTGGTATAAAGATCACGAATGGACGCTTAATCCTGAAGCCATAGCCACACTACGTCGTGAAGCTGACACCACAGATGAAGTTGTCTTCCTCTGTGGTGTCGCTGATGGAACTGAAGCGGTAGCGCATCTCTTCAACCAAACCATTGTTCTAACTGCCGATGCAGCAACACTTAAACAACGAATCACTAACCGCAAAGATAATAACTTTGGCAAGACCCCTGAAGAACTCAAGATTATCCTGGAGTGGCAGGATAAACACATCGATAAGTACCGTGAACAAGGCGCGGTTATTGTTGATGCTGCGAGGTCGGTTGGAGACGTGGTAGATGAGGTACTGAAGAAGGTTGAAGCCTCGCATGGTTAGTTCTTCTTTCCCTGAACGATATTGGTCTCTGCACGATGTCACTGTCGTAAGTAAAAGCCCATTAGGCGGCACTCCACGTCTCGTGCATCATATTACCTCAAACGAGGGCGACTTCATCCTCAAAGCCGCCGATGAAAGCAAGGGTGCGGCTGCGGTTGAGCGCGATATTTCTATCTTCGAGTTCTTGGAGCGACATCAATTCCCAGCGCAGAAGCTCCTGCTGACCAAAACCGGTAAGCCATTTATCGAAAATGACGGCCGCTATTGGTACATGCTGAGTTACGTTGAGGGAGAGCACCCAACGCGAACGCCGGACAATTTTCGGCAGCTCGGAGAACTTACGGCACAGCTACATAGCCTTGAAGACTATACGATCCAGACATCTTTCACGTTTGCAAAAGAGATGGAATTGATGCGCGAACGTGCAATAGCACAACACGCACCTGAAAAATATCTACAGCTCGTCAACCAACTGCCAGATTTAAGCACATTTCCTACGGCACTTATTCACACGGATATTGGCATGAATAATGCCATTCAAGACCACAGTGGCCAAATCTACTTCATTGACTGGGATGATGCTGGTATCGGCACGCGAATACTCGATATTGGTTTTCCGCTAATCTGCGGTTTCCTGTCTGAAGACCTCCACTTTGAAGCAGACAACGCGAGGGCATTTTACCAAGGCTACCTGACGCATGCTAATCTGACAGATGAAGAACGAGCGCATCTCTTTGATGCTGCATTGTTTTACGTTCTTATGTATACGATGGATGACAAAGATTTTCTCAAGAAGGCATTATGGGCGGTGGAGCATAGGGCAGAGATCGAAAAAGTTTTGCCGAAATAGTCAGAGCTGGCCTTCATATCTGAACAGCGGCATGTACTGTATACTCAACCATATGAGTAATAACATCGCCACCATCAACGACCTCACCTGGCCAGAAGTCCAAGACTATCTACAACAAGGCTGTAAGATCGCTATCTTGCCATTTGGCCATACCGAACAACACGGTCCACATTTGCCATTCGGCATGGACACGTACTTTATTTCCGCTGTCACGAAAATGGGTGCAGAACTTGCCAACAAAGAAGCTGGCAAACCTATTGCCCTCGTCTTTCCAACCCTGCCCTTTGGCAATGGTGGCAAGTTTGCAGACGGTGAGCTGCGTTTGCGCCCTTCGACCTTCATGGCTGTCTTTAATGACCTTATCAAGGAAGTAGAAGAACAAGGCTTTACCAAAGTCGTACTGGCCAGTGGCCACGGTTCTAATGGTTCGGTTATGGGCAATGCCTTAAACGAAGCCTACTGGAATGGTTCAAAAGTAGACGGCTATACGGTTGCACCATATTCGTTTATTCGGAAGACGATTAACGAAATACTAGAAAGTGAAGACTACGGCCATGCCTGTGAAGTTGAAACGTCCATCGCCCTCTACCTTTGTCCGGAAAAAGTCCAGATGGACAAAATCCCGAATGACGACGAACAACCGGAATTCTGGGTACAACAAGAAACGGTTGAGGCTGCTAAGAAACAAGTTGTTGACCATTTCTGGCCAAACCCTCGTCAGGTCAATCTAGAAACGATGCCTGGCTATGTCGGCCGGCCACGCTTTGCTAGCAAGGAAAAAGGTGAGAAGCTGGTCAATGAATGGGTGCGGGCGTTTGCTGATTTCCTACTTGATTTAGATAAGAGCTAGTGCAGGCGCATGCTCACCCTCAATTTCGTCACCACCAACCCACTCAAGTTTGCTGTCACCAAACAGTTCCTGCTAGATGCAGGCTGCTTGACAGGATTGAGCTGAGGCAATACGCCACAGACACACCGGAAATCCAGGCAGATACTGTGGAAGCAGTAGCCTTGCAATCTGCCGAGTGGGTAGCCAAAAGACTCAAGCAACCCGTTGTGGTAGCCGACGCCGGACTTGCTATCCATACGCTCAATGGCGAACTACGACACTAAGACGATACTTGCATATGTATGGCGAATGTAGGGTTTAGCGTTGTGTGCTTTGGCAGTCTATGGTACATTTTATAGTCACAATTCAAAAAATAAATAGGGAGACATTTCTAAAACATGAGCTATTCAGCGCTTATCGGCAAACCTACTAGTCACAGCGTGTCGCATGTGATGTACGGTGAACTGGCCATTGCCGCAAATTTACCGCAGTTCTACCAGCACATTAGAATTGACGTTGAACCTGAAGAACTAGAGCGATCTCTCCAAGCATTAAAGACGCTCCATTTTATTGGGCTTAATGTGACTTTGCCTTACAAGCTTGAGGTCATGCAATATGTTGACGAGCTGGACACACTAGCCGAAAACTTAGGAGCAGTTAATGCCATTAAGTTGGGGCAGCACACCGTCGGCTACAATACAGATTGGGCAGGTATTACGGAGTCTGTTAAGCAATTCGGAGGCCATCAACACTACGAGACGGCGACCATATTTGGCACGGGTGGTGCGGCCAGGGCGGCTATCTACGCCTGTAAGCAACTCGGCATAGATAATATCAGTGTCGTATATAGAGCAAAAGATAGCGGCAGTACCCAAGGACTTCAGAAGCAGAGCATGCAACTAGGTATTACACTTTACCCCTATTCGGAAGCCGGCAGCCTTGTTAATAAATCACGACTGATTATTAACGCCACTTCCGCCGGAATGGTCGGCAAAGACCGCTTACCTTTTGACTTGGCGCTCATCAAGGATGTTTCCCTCAAAGATAAAGTGTTCCTGGATGCAGTATTCAATCCTTTGAAAACGCCACTTCTTGCGCATTTCAAAACAGAAGGAGCAGCTACCATTGATGGCCTATGGATGATGATTTATCAGGGCATTAAGTCACTATCCATTTGGTTTGACGCACAGATAGATATATCAACAGATGAGCTTACAAAAATTCATAACCTATTAGAGAAGGAGATTGAAAAAAATGTATAAAGTGGGTATTAATTTCGATGAAATCTCGGACGACCTTGAAACCGCTCTCCAGGTTATGAAAGAGTCGGACACTACTAATGGTGAGCTTCGCACAGTTAATGGTAAAAACTTTGTTTTCTGGGATGATACCGAAGTGGCGGCGTTTAAAAAAAATGTTGCAGATGCAGGCATTGAGTTGATTGCCGCAGCGACACCCCTCTTTAAATGGTACGTCCATCAAGACGACCCTGAAATTAAACACGACAGCTTCGGCTTTAATCCTCGCTTGAATGATGAAGAGAAGCGTAAGGTTATTGAACGAACCTTCGAAATAGCTGATAGCCTTTCACTCCCGCGATTGCGCATCTTTTCTGGGTTAGGAGAAGATAACGATGCCGGCACTTTATTTGCACAAGACCCGTTACTTGCCTTTGCATTAGAACTCGCAGATAAGTATGGCATTGATCTCTATCTTGAGAACGAGCCTGTTTGTAGAGTTTACAAAAAGGTACACATTATTGACTTGTTCAAAAACCAGAAGACCCCTCGGCTAAAATTGTGGCTCGATATTGCAAACCTTGTAGAAGTTGATGAAGTGATTGACGAAGCTTTTTTGGCACAAGTGGCCGACAGGCTGGGTTATGTTCACGTTAAGGACTTTACTATGAAAGATGGTCAAAGGAGTTATGTTCCAGTCGGTGAGGGACAAATTGACTACCCAGCTATCCTTGAAGCCATTGATAAGCTGCATATTGCAGGTTTAATCTTCACCGTTGAGACACACGCTAAAACCGATAAGATCGGAGCATCAGTGAAATCACTAGAAGCGACCAAGAAGCTAGTTTACGGTTTGCATAACGCATAAATTCTACGTTCTCCACGTTCCTGTTGCGACTATTTTATTGGATTAAGTTAAGGGTTTTTAATGGAAGTTCTTGTTATTGGTTACGGAAAAATTGGACACATTAAGTCTTTTATATGGCATTCGTTAGATAGGGGCGTGTACGTTTATGACACTGATGCACGAAAAAAAGAGCAAGCAAAAGCAGATGGGTTTAAATTGCATAGCGATGGCCACGAATACGGCAACGAACTAATCGTTGACATATCTACTCCTGCTTCATATCACCTAGAGTCTTTAGAGTGGGTGCTCAATACAATTAAGCCTACGCCAAAGGTGATCCTGATAGAAAAGCCGCTTGCCTCTCATCAAGAAGAGCTAGATGCGCTTACACGTCTGCTTTCCCGCGAAGGACTACTAGAGACCAGAAGTAGGGTAGTCGTAAACGAGTCCTACTACCTTTCCTCTGCGCTTGGCTTTGTGGCGGATGATATTCAACGACTTTCTTCAAAAGTAAGAAGTGTTCGAACGGAATTGTCCAAGAATCGGCTACAAGATGTAATAAATGGAAGGTTCGTAGATGAGCATCTTGGCTCGCTAGGAATCGAGCTTCCGCACATGATCGCTATGGTGCAACGACTTGGCTTCGACCTCAAGGAACTTTCAATCGAGGATGTTTCAGTGTATCAGAAAAAGGATGCTACACACAACGAAGGCTTTAGGTTAAGCCTCCTTTCGGACAAAACGCCTCTTATTATGGAGTCCTACTTGGGGGATTTTAGGGTAACAGACGATAGCAGTCTGGTCGCAAATGGCAGAGTTGTGAGAACGCTCGAAGTGGCGACAGACAGTCGTGTATACAAAGTAGAGTTTGACCCGATCCGAGGCCTAGGAAGATATAAGGCTAGAGTTCGCACCTACGACAGTGAGGGTAATTTGCTTAAGACGGTCGTCCTCGACGACGATCACTTGGCAGACCATTTGAAGAAGCTTCATCAAGCCGATAAAAGTGAAGGACTCGATTCTTTATTTAGTGTCGAGAATGCACTCGAAATTGCTAAGTATATTTTCAGTCTCAAGGAGAAAGCCGTTTACAAACAAATCAGGCCGCTCCTTGCGAAAGAGAGCAATCACGCACTAGGTCGTGACGAAGTTTAAGAAAGAAAAGTTGAGTTATGTATAAGACGAGTTTGGAGTTGGGCGAGGTTAATATCCTACACCATGCTGAGGAGCTAGAGCCGGTAATCGTGCAGGAATTTACTGACATGGATGAATATAGCCGTTTTAAGTTTGGCGACGGCAATGCAGGACATAAATATGGAACATTGCTTGGCAACCTGGTATTGGGCGAACCGGATAATTTACTCTCGACCGAAGAAGTATACGTTGCTTCGGCCGCCTACCGGGTGGCGCCTCCCGCTGCAGAAAGTCTGCTACGGCCATTCGCCAACGCAGCAGGCCAGACTGCCAGAGCAGCAGGCACGGATACAATCTTTACTCCTTTTAAAGTCAGCAAGACGAGAATGATGACTGGCAACTACGCGGGCATGTCCTTTGAGGAGCGCAGTCGAACAATACAGAACGACCTTACACTACCAGAAGGATTGAACCTTGAAGGTAAAAAGGTTGTCATACTTGATGATATTCGGGTAACAGGGCTGCGTGAAGCGGCGCTAGAGCAATTACTTGAAAGAGCCGGAGTGGAACATACATCCTTTTACTACGTTTTGAACGTACCGCACGGCAAGAATTTTCCACAAACGGAAGCCCTCATAAATATACGTGCAGTAAGAACTATCGATGATGTTTTGACACTTGCTACACAAGCAAATTTCATCCCGAATGTCAGATTGTGCAAGTTTATTTTGTCGCAAAACTTACAAGAGATCGAGCGATTTTGCGCATCTGCCCCGCGCGATGTCGTGGATACCATTCTTCACTATATAAAAGCGGACGACCTTGAGACGGTCGTCAAGGCGATACCTTAACTAAAGGATTCAAGAAGACAACTATGAGCAGCCCAGACCAACTATCAAGCCAACTATATGACATGGATCACGTCCTTGTTGAAGACGGGAGGATTTACCGCGTTCTGGGCAATTTTGCCCTAGATGACCCGGCTAGCGACGGAAGATTTTTGGCCTATAACCTGTATTCACCAGACGAGTGCGGAGATAGAACATTCAGAGGTGAAAAATATACGAAAAATTACATTGAAGACAGAACCGCGCCGCGCGATGTCTTAGATACTTACGATGTTATAACTGCTGATGACGTCGTTGAGTTTTTTGATCCCATACAAGCCGCAAAAGATCGTAAGAGTGCATACGACGGGACGGTATGGTCAAGGCTCCATGATAAACTTATCCAAGTTTTCGGTGAAGATTCGGTAGGTATATTTGGGTCGGCACTTCCTGGCTCTGGCCTTCATCTTGCCGCTGACGGTAATATCAAAAATGATATCGACTTCTTCATTGAGGGATTAGGTAACGTTCCGCGTCTTGAACAACATCTATCTGAAGTGAGAGAGGACTTAGGCTTTACCGACTACAGTACGTTGTCCCAACGAGGAATCGTAAGGGCTTGGTCAAATGTTTTCCGCAATCCAAATAACTCATTTGAAGAAATAATGAAAAGACGGCGGAGCGGCATGCAACTAAGTGATGGCGATAAAGTCGTACTCAATACATTCAGGTTTAGGGACAAAGCTATTGTTACCCCACCAGCGCTACTCGATGCAGCAAATATTGTTAGCAAGAACGTCTGCGTATCGGGCGTAACAGCCGATGCGAACATGGGTAATTTATATCCAAGAATGTTTACGGTGGAGTCTGACGGAAACCGTTACCCAGTTTATTCATTCTGGTGGAAATTCAGTAGCCCGGTGAGGGAGGCCGATGAAGTAAGTGTTTGTGGCGACGTAATAGATGTCAACGGCCAGGAAGTACTTCGCCTTACTAACTATGAAGATCATTGGATTCATGTATAGAAATGATGCGGACTTAGTTAGCGACTATATATTGAGCCGCTTCTAGCAGATGGGCAGCGGTGTACGTAGCTTCTTCAGAGACTACAGAGCGTTTTCCAGTTTCGACTAGAACGGTTTTCATGCCTACGTTCATTCCCGCTTCTACATCGGACAACCTGTCGCCAACCATATAGGTATCGCTTGGGTTCAGGTTAAACTCTTCGATGGCTTCGTTAAGCATAGCTGGTTCGGGCTTTCGACAAAGGCAACCAGCACTAGAGTTGTGCGGACATACATACGTTTTAAGAATTTCAATGCCGCTAGGCTTAAGTTGTTTTAAGACCTCGTTGTGTATGTTCCAAAACCCTTGCTCTGTCACTCTACCTTCTGCGATGCTTGTCTGATTCGTTAGAATGATCGCCCTGAAACCGTGCAGGGCTAGATATGCGAGACCGTTAAGGGTTTGCGGAAGAAGTTCTATTTTTTCAGGAGCGTCAACACGGTCATGGTGAGGGTCGACAACAAGTGTCCCCTCTCTGTCTAGCAGTACTACTTTCATCTCCCATATGGTAACATGGCTTCCTCTGGTATGATGGATGAATGACCAAAACACACTGCTACCTTTTCGCTCTTGAAATTGCTCCAATGAACGTCGGTAACATCTACGATGATTTGCCGTTGCACTGTACGCTCATGCACCGCTTCTGGTCAGACCTCGACGCCGAAGAATTGGCAGAGAAGGTGCGAGCATTTTTCGCAGCACTGCCACCGGTTGTCCTAACCGCGCAAGAACGCCTGAAGCTCGGCCCGAAACAGGTAACAGTTAGTGAAATAGCCCTTACGCCGGAAGTAGAAAACTTGCATATGACTCTCTACAAATTGTTGAACGAATTGGGCGTAGAATATACCGCTCCTGAATGGGTTGGCACCGGCTACCGAGCACATGCCACCGAACGCGAAAACGCCCGCCTTGAAGTCGGCACCTCATACACCAGTAGTGCGGCATATCTCATCGAGGTCAATGTACCCCGACATGAACACAAGAGAGTTGTGCGTGCAAAATTTGAGCTAAAAGCCAAATAACAAGTAATCTCAGAACCAGAACGTCATTAGACCAACAAGCCTAGTGCTTCTATTGGTCTACCAGGATGCACCGAGTAGTGAATCAGCGAGTAGCTTTACAGTTAATTTAATGATAGGTGGAAATATGATTAGATCCCTCCGCGCGTCCTTGCAACATCAATCAATAATAGCTACTGCTTTACCTATCATCATTGGCCTCTACCGGATCATCACTGTCCTTGTTTTCATCATTGCCTTTTCGCTTATTATCTCCTTTGTCTTTGTCCCCCGTGTCCGTCTTATCTTGACCCGTTTTCTTCGGCTTCTCATTGCTAGGTGGCTTAATGTACGTCATCGCGTACATCTCCTGCGACGTCTTCACGACCGCTGCTGCAACATCCTCGCTCGCCTCTTCTGTGGGCAACACGACTGTTTTACCCGACATCGGCTCGATCGATTCCTGCGCCTGAATCCGTATATAGAAATTGTAGGTTGGCAGATTACTAATGTCGCCTTGTTTGAGGAATGGGTCAAACCGATGTAGCATCAACGTTTCGTCGTCATAGCTGCCCGTCCTAAAGCAAATGGCAGTGCTGACGTTGGAAAGAATTGCCTCAGTAAGCCGGTCGTCTTCTTGCTGTTTGGTGGATTGTTCCGCAATTGTGAGGAAGAATTTGTACTTGCGGGAACTAGAGAGCATTTTCACGAACGGCTTTGTGGCGAAATTCTGGAATTCGTCAACGTATACATAGAATGGTCTACGCTCATCTTCCGGCATCCGTGCCCGGCGTTCAGCGGCCATCTTCAGTTTTGCTAGGATTGTCGTACCGAACAGCGATGTTTCGTCTTCCTCAAGCTCGCCAAGGTTACAAATTAAGATTTTGCCGGAATCCATAATGTCTTCAAAGTTTATGGTGGACTTAGACTGGTTAAGCATGCGCTTGGCTGGCGCTGAGATGTTAAAGCGATCAATACGTTGTGTGACGCCTTTGGTCATGCTAACTGCTTGCATTTCTCCAGCATTACCGATTTCTTCCCGCCAAAAGTCTTTCAAATCCTCGTCATCGAGTTTGGAAACCACATCTTTACGAAACTTCTCATTACGCAGCAGCTTGAGCACCGTAAATAAGGTCGCCCCCTCGACAGTAAGCGCCGTATGAACGGCATTGCGCAAAACGGCTTCGATACGGTGAGCGTTGGCTTCATCATCAGAGAATACCTTTCGCATAACCGACACGACTGCCGATGTAACGCGACCTTTCTCGAGCAACAGTTCGTCTTCGTCAAGGCCAGTCGGCAGTTCAAGCAAGTTCAGTCCGATGGGGTGCTGAATATCTATCGGGTTGAGATAGACAACGTCTTTGACACGCTCTTTGGGGATGTACTTCAAAATCTTCTTGGCTGAGTCACCATGCGGATCAATGAGAGTAACACCTTTGCCGTTTCGGATGTCCTGAACGACGCCGTACTCCATGAAGGTTGTTTTACCGTTTCCGGTGCCGCCAATGATGTACGTGTGTTTCTCGCGCTCTTTGGCCAGCATACCGATATCCGTCACTTCGCCATGGTGAATATTCTTCCCGAGTAGTACGTCAAACTCGTGGTTGTCTGCCCGCTTCTTGATGATAGGCGGCGCGGGCAATATCGTGCTCAACGATCTATTCATGCCTTCCGTCCGTGCAGACACGCTATGCGGAAAATGATAAATCCCAGCCACTTCCGCCGCAGAGAGAACACAAGCCCGTTTATTCGATAGCCCTGGCAACCGATTGCGGAACATGAACTCACGGTAGCGCCCTTTGATCGCATACGGAAAGTCGAACCGTGCCCGCAGTCTCTGGTATCTCGGCACGTCAAATATGCCAAACGCTTTGCGCATACTCTTTGCGCGATCGGTCGTGCGTTGTGCATCGTCAGTCAGCACGATAACCCGAATGTTGACCCTGTACTGTTTGTCGCTTGCTTTGTCGTAAGCTGCTTGCGCTAATGGTTGCTCAATGTGACCGAGTGTACGCGCTGGCTTTATGCGTTTCGATACTTGCCGGTAGTGTTGCATGTCCGCTTGATGAGATTGCGAGGCGTATTTCGATGGGCCATACACTGCATCGCCAATACCACCAGTGATCGCGAACAACATTTTACTGATTCCAAAGAGCACTTGCTTGACGGCCGGAACACGGCGCTTGCCAAGATTGTGTACTTGCTCATCGTTGTACAAAAGCCGACCGGCTGCCTTATCTGAGGCGGGTAATTCGGTCGGCGTTAATACAAGCTGCACGGCTATCAGCTCGCCGGGCTTCAATTTCGTCATGGCATTGGTCATGTACGTTGCCGGATCGCTGATATCGAGCATCGTGTGTTTCTTAAGCGGTTGGAGAAAGCCGTGGGTCTGGTGGAATTCAATTATCCGAGAATGGCGAAGTTTCTTCGGAGAAGGAAGATAGTCTTCTACTTGCTGAAATTGGATGTTGGCATCATATCCGGCAAACGCTCGTTCAAACTCCTCGCGGTCGTTTGCATTAACCCGAATAACGTAGCGAATGCCGCCGTCACGGGTGGATACCATCTCCGGCGAAAATACTGCCTTGTGGGATAAGGCCTTGTCTCTGTAGGTACGCACCCCATCTAGGCCGTGCAGTTCAGAAAACAGTCCTTGAGTGGCCATTGCGTCTATGTCGGCGAATGCCTGCGGCGTCACTTCAAGTAGTACCGACTTTTGTTTGAGCAAGCGGCGCATGCCAAGCAAACGAAAAGCCAAAGCTCCGATCAATCGAAGGCAGAGTATACCGATGATAGTCAGAACAAGCAGAAGAGCTATTTTAGGTAAGGCCGAAACGAGTGTGTTCAAAAAGTGTCCGAATTCGTGCATTTGCTGTGGTGTTGGAAAGTTTGTCTGCATATCTACTCCTTATCGTGTATAAAGCTGTAATTTGCGGCTGCCGAAGCAGACATTGATTGGTCATCAATAATATCCAGCCCTTTGACATTCATCTCGGAAATGTGCCAGGTGCCGTCCGGGTCTACACTTTCAACAAACGCAACATGACCCAGTCCTTTGGCAGCATTCGGCGTCTGCATGATAGCGTATTGCGTCGGCGTGTGGTCAACCTTGTAGCCTCCAAGAAAAGCGCGGATTGCCCAGGTCGCCGCGTTACCCCATGTATTCGGTATCGATTCGCCAATTTGTTTCCGCCGCAATGCCGCCCAATACGTGCAGTTGCCCCAATCATATAAGTCACTCGGATCGGAGGCGCCAGTATAGAGCGACGCGTTATCGCCGCTACCGCCATCAGAGCCGCTACCAACCAGAGCACTGACGTTGGTCACGGAAGCAATAGCAAGTGCCGGTAGCGCCAGGAGCACCGCGATCACTCCCAGCACAACAGCAATCTCTACCTTAAACGAGACGAGCTTTTTGCGAAATAGAAGTGGTATCATGGCGCATACAACTCAGCTGGATTAGTTGTAATGAGTGGGTGCTCTTTGGGTGATGCAATGACCCTTACTGCAACGTGGTTCTGGTCAGCAACAATCAGGGCATCGCCTCGCCCGCACGTCATCAGAAAGTTTTCTTCGTATTCGCTTAGGTTAAATTCGGACACAACACCCTTAATAGTGGTCGTGTCTTGCTTCATGAGAATACGCAACGAGCTTTGTGAGGCAATTGCCCGGCCGTATTCGCTGTGCAGAAAGTCGTTAGCCTGTTGCGAGATGATCGAAACACCAAGGTAGTACTTGCGAGCGCGGCGCACCAGACCCGACACAAAACGGGCACTTTCTTCATGCTCCAAGAGCATCCAGCCTTCATCAATCACCAGCAGACGCTTTTCGGGCTTAGCCTTCACCTGGTTTTGGACGAAGTTGGCGATAATCATCATCATGATCTGGCGCAAGCTTTCCGGCAGGTCTTTAATATCGAAGATCACAAGCCGGTTATCCAGCTTGATGTTGGTCTGTGCGTTGAAGACGTGCGCGAGTGTACCGCTAATGTACTTTTCCAGCCGTTCTCGGAGTTGTAGCTGGCCTAAGTCTTTAAGCTCGGCGTACAAGTCTTCGAGCAGAGGCGGTTCTTTCTTGGCGTTGGCGTAGATTTGCAGAATTGCCTTATCTACAGCCGCCTTTTCGCGAGAGCTCAAGCCTTCGGCCATGAGCGAGATTACTTCGGTCAAGTCCTGAGCATGTTCGGATAGGTCGCTCTTATCATGGAATGTTGTAGCCAGATCAAACGGGTTAATCTTTTCCTTGGACTTGGCCGATAGCTTCACGTAAGTGCCGTTCACAGATTCGGCCAGATTTTTATATTCCCGCTCTGGGTCGATCACGATTACTTTTGTGCCCTGCATGAGCTGGCGTAAAATTTCCACCTTCGTTGCGTAGCTCTTGCCGCTGCCGGACTGCGCAAACACAATGCTGTTGGCGTTGTGCAGGCTAAAGCGGTCAAGGATAACGAGCGAATTGTTTGATTTGTTGACGCCGTACAGAATGCCGTTTTCTTGCACAAGCTCGGATGACATGAACGGAAATGCCAAGGCCGCCGACGAGCTGTCCAGGTTGCGTTTCTGATTCAGATCATCCTCACCGCGTGGCAAGATTGATTGCAAACCCTCAAGCTGTTGGTAGCGCGCAGTCTTGATATTAAACAGGCGTGCAGCTAACGCATTTTCCAGCATCTTCGTGATCTTATTTAGCTCATCAAGGGAGTCCGCCCGAAGGTTCACGTAAACCGACATCTGAAAGAGCTTCTCCTGGCCGCGCTGGATTTTATCGCGTAACTCCATAGCTGATTCGAGCGGGTCGGTAATTTCCGAGCCAACAATCGCGCCTTTGCGCATCATTGAACGGCGGGTTGATTCAAGCTCGGTGATTTTGCGGTGGAGTTTCGGCAGGGCTAGCAGTGCATCGACCTCGTGGATGTGGTAAGCGATATCCGCACTATGATTGAAGTGAATGAGGCTGTCGAGCCAGCCGCTTGAGGCAACAAACGGGTAGCCCGAAACAAATAGGGTGCGCATATACTGGCCGTCAATGACTAGGTGATCGGCCTGTTCTTCCAATCCTTCATAAGATAGTGTGTCTACTTGGTCTTGCTCGCCGAAGCTAAACGCCAATTCCTTGGGCCGCTCGTTACGGCGCTTTTTCCATTCGGCTAATTGGATTAGAGGCTTAATCTCGATCATGCTCGCTCCTTTCGGATGTATGAATTGTTTAGTAGTTCCGCGACTTGGTCGCTGATTGGTTGCCGTTTGGCTTGGCCTGGGTTGTAAAACGTATGGAATAAGTCGAGTAGTTCAAGACTACCGAGCTGCCGTGTTCGCATACCAAGGCGAGATAGTCCCTTGCTTACCATGTCGGCATTGAATGCAAGTTGTTCTTTGGCGGCGTCAAAATCTGTAGCGGTATATGGGAGTACAACGTAAAAGTGCCGAGAGAGAATTTTATTGTCAGCTACTAAACTTTGGACAAACTCCGTATAGGTTTCAATCTGGCTACGATAGATGGCTTCTTTTTCGTGGTCAAGCAGTTCGTAAATATCGGCTAAGTATTTATCCATATCAAGCTCACGGATACGCACGATAATCTCAAGCGGACACGGCAAAGAGTCCAAGAAACTTTCATAGGTATCAATGAGAGCGTCCTGCTCTTCTTCGCTTTTCAGTTCAAAGTTCACGGCCGACACTTCAAGGACAATTCGGTACTGGTTGCGTGGCAACATGAGCATTCCGCTCTTCACGCCTTTAATGTTAACTTGCTGCCGTGCCGAGGTTTTCTTGCGTGACTTCTGTAAGATGGACACTTAGTTCTCCTTTTTTATTAGTAGTGAAGTGAATATTGGCTGCGGGATTTGCAAGTAAGTCTTCGATATTTACACGTTCAGCAGTCGTGAGGTTGATTCTTCGCTCAGTAACAACTGTCTGTGGTCGGGTTTCTTCGGTTGACTCGTAGGCCATGTCACTATGCAGAACCATTTCCCGCGTATGCGAACTGTTTTTGTTAAAAACGTAATACATTGGTCGTAGGTTATAACGAAGTAAAGTGATTGCCCAGAATAACAGAATTTTGCCCTTGAATCGAATCGCCAGGAGTGCGCAAAATGCTGCTACGCAAACGATGAGCACAATCTTATATACGGCATAGTTAAAGAATGGCGGCAATATAACAAAAATGATGCTGCCACCAAAAACCGGTACTACCAGAAGCAATAGCTGTGAAAGGCCGAGTTTACCGGCAATTCGATCTTCTACAGTAGTAACCTGTGCGGGCACAATGGTCGTTCTCATGATTTCTTCTCCTTCTTAGTGTTAGACTTCGACACGCTTGGCACCGACCTCTCGGCATCAAATGACCCATCCCGATAACTGCTTGCGGCACGAGTCTCGCCGTTCTTTAAGGGTTTGCTCGAAGCAAATGTATTATTTTTCTTCGATGCCAAGTCTTCTTCGGAATCGCCATGCTTACTCTTTATGTAGCCGCTAACTTTCTTAATTCGCTTCTTATTTTTCGTGACAGTTTCGACGGCAGCCTTCCTTGTGCTTCTCATCGTATGTACGCCACGGGCAAATGTGCCTGCCATTTCTCTTGCAGCACGCGGAGTACTAGCCGCGTACGATAATTCCTTCATCACTCCTTGGGATTTGAGAAGTGCCAGAACGGTTGCAAGTCCCACGATAAGCGCCATTAAAGTGTCGGGCTGGCCGCTATTGTCCCCTTGCAGCATTCCACTGAAAATTGAGGACGCAAGCTGCATGATGACTACCTGCACGAATAGAACAAAGATCGTAGTGAGATAAATTTTAAGAGCGCTGATCGCAAAGTCCTTAAATGCTGGCAACATGTAAAGTAGTAGAACTAGTGGTGACAGAATTGCACCAATATACAGTGTTATGAGACGCCCAACGTAGTACACGAGTAACATGACCGTTAACACAAGGAATGCGATCATAACTAACAGTCCGCCAAGCCCGAGGCTGCCCGACGACTTTTTGATGAGTTGCGATAACAAATCCCATATAGATGTAGATGGGAATCCAGCTTGCAACGCGTGGATCATGCCATTAGAAAGTCCGATAATGGCGTCGATGGCAAAGATTGACGTATTCACCAGTAAGAAAATAAGCACCATCTGCGGCAATACTTGCTTGATGTCGAGTTCGTCAAATCCAAGTGTGCTAAAGCTCATGATATGGAAACCGAGCAAAACTACCACAAGAATAAACAGTACGTCGGCGATGCCGACAATTGCCAGCCATAGGTTAAATACATTGGAGTTGTCACCCATGAGTGGCGTACTATTGGTGAAGTAGCCAAGCGCTTGCACAAAAGGCTGACCGATAGAATCCACGACATTTTGCAGGACATGAACAATCGCCTTAGTGATTACATCCCAAAAGCTTGTCGAGTTATCTTGCTGGATAGGACTTAAGGTGGGCAACTTATCCGCCATTGTTGCAGCTGATGAACTATAGGCATGACTCAAAATGGCAGTTAGCGTTACGGCTGCTATCACAAGTATCAAGCCAATAAGTGCGTTCTTAATAGTACGCTTTGCGTGCTCAAGGTTCTCTGGTTTGCCTTTGCTCGCCATATACTCAATACCACCTGTGACAAGGAAAAATGTACAGGCTAACGAGGCAATAACGCAGAGTGTGGTGATTACGGGCTGCAAAAAAACGTGCATGGCGCTAGATGCGGCTGAAGCGTCTGCAAACAGCTTCAGGGTTAAACCCACCTGAATAGTCATGAGGTTTAATTCCCGAAAGCGCTTGTTGCTAGGTCGGCTACGATATTGCTAATGACGAATGCCGCTATAACGATAGCAAGGCCAATGCTTGAGTAGATAAGCGTATGCTTGGATTTTTCTAGGTGCTCTGGATTGCCAGAGCTAGTAATATAACCAAAACCGCCGGCAACAAAAAAGCCGGTCGCAACGAGACCGGCTAGGCCAGACACTACCTTGATGACACTTTTAATAAAAGTGTCGACTTGGGTAACGTTTCCATCTGAAGCAAATGCGGGGTGTGCTAATATAAATGGCACTCCCAATGCCACAAAGAGCATGACAAACTTGATATTCCTGGACTGACGCACGGTAAGAACCCTCCTTATTAACTCCCCAAACTGTAGTTTCGTCATAATTTATACCATAGGGTTTACTAACGGTAAATATAGTTTTAAAACATAAGCACTATCTGTAATGCTATAATCTGAAGAATGAATGAAGGTATTTTGACAAAACTAAAGAAGTTTGACCGAAAGAAACAAGCTATCATTACAGGCGTTATAATTTTGGTCGTTATTTTGATTGTTTTCTTAACAACACAACTAAATCAGCCCAAGCGATCAGTCGCTGAATATTGCAAAGTATACGGTCAAGAAAAGGCTAGGCTCACCGCAATGTCCAATAATTCTGACCCGTACCCTTCGGGAGTTTTCAATGTGAGTGTCAATGATGCAGGCCAGCTTGCAGCTTCTTTTGGCAAGCTTGATCGTCTGGCTCCGACCAACATTGAGCCAGATGTCAGCAACTTGCAAAAGCTCTATCAGGATATTCATAACAACCCGTCACATGCCATAAATGACGGTCTTAATGGTGGCTCCATTGATGACAGTTTGAAGGCTTGGACAACAAACCACTGCAATAGTCCAACTTAGGCATCTAATAAATTGCTATCTTGGAGCAAAATCACTCGCTAGAACAGTAGTAGAAGTGTTATAATATAGGTGCTTTCTTAGGGTGTCGTAGGCAGAAGTGGTGACTACGCAACATATTGGGGGAAGCAAAGCTGTCAAGCTGTAACTTCTGCTTAACGCTGAAGACTACGGCGAGACCGCCGTACAACAGCCAAGTTATCAAGTCTTGATATCTTAACTGTTGCACTAGTTGTGCTGCCAGAAATGGTTGCAACAACGGTGATATTATGGTGCTCATGTTTACATGGTACTTCACTGATATTACTAAGTCCTTTTACGCACAAAAGCCCACTTCATTACCGAGGGAGGCAACAACCGACGTAATGTACCCCAGTTCCGTAGAGCTAGTCTCCTAACCGGCGTAGGTGAGGAATCTGGGGTTCCAAGTTTGATGGACCGCACTGATTACCCGTTTGAATTTGACGAATGGCTCCAGGTCTCTAAAGCGAAAATGCAGGAGGCCTCTGATTTTATTGGAGATCATCATTACCGGCACTTCGATAGCTTCGTTACGTTTAATGATTTTGACACTAACATATCCCTGTTAATACCTAAGTTCAAAGAACCAGAGAGGCTTGCTAAGCACTCTTTCTATCCATTCATACGCCGTGATAAAAAGGTGCGACGCTTTACGCGCAACAAGGCAAACGGCGGCCTAAAGATTGGCCAGAAGATTAGGCCGATTATGTATGCTTCGCATGCTGATGCCTGCATATACGCGTTTTATTCTTTTATGCTTAAGAAGCGTTATGAGGCAAGGATTGCTGGATCTGGGCTTGAGGAGTCGGTTATTGCCTACAGACATATACCTAGAGATGACGGCACGGATAAGGGCAAGTCAAACATCGAGTTTGCAAAAGAAGTTAAAGATTTGGCCGGCAAGCATAAGCAATGCGCCGTATTGTGCTTGGATATCTCAAAGTTTTTTGACACGATGGACCACACTCTTATTAAGGAGCGCTGGAACGCGCTACTGAGTACTACTACCCTCCCAATTGGGCATTACACCATTTTTAAAAATATTACTAAATTCAGGTACGTTTTTCTTTATGAAGTGCTAATACGATTAGGCTATGGCCACATTAAGAAAGGTAAATTCATATTTGCTAGAGATAAGAAACGCTACGGCATATTATGTACACCTGCTGAGTTCAGAACTAAGGTTGATGCTAAGGCTAAGTCGGCAGTCCATAAAAACACCTCGCAAAAAGGCATTCCACAAGGCAGTCCAATAAGTGACATTATTGCGAATATGTACCTTGAGGATTTCGATAGAAAAATACTAGCCAAGTTAGCAGGTCTCGAATTCGGTTATTACAGACGATATAGTGACGACATCTTGATTATTTGCCCAGAGGAAAAAGTGAAAGACATGTATGATTTTGCTGCTCAAAGTATTAAGGAGGACAAGCTAGTCATTAAGCCTTCAAAATCTGAAGCAGTAGCTATTGATAACGAGGCTAAGCTCGTAAAAGACATCACATTTCAATTAACCGGAGAGCCGGTACACAGCAACTCTACCCGTGAGGTGTTTCAGTATTTGGGATTTGAAATTGATGCAGTAGACATGCACTTACGTTCTGGGACGATAGCCGCTCATTATCGTCGTGCGCTGAGACGCTCTCGCGCCGAAAATGCGGAAAAGGCTAACAAGTCAACGACGACTAAAGGTTCTGGTAAAAAGCGAAAGTCTAATCGCAGCCGTTGGCAATACTTCATTAGTAGCGAGCGACATACAGGAAGCTTGCGTATTAAACACCAATATAAAAAAGCTCTAAAGCGAGTAAAGGGTTTTAATAAAGGTGACACTGCGGTTTAAAAATCTCGTTGCTATTAAAGCAGTCGTTCCTCAACAAAACTAAAATGTTCCCCTCGTGACACAATAATATGATCGCGTAGCGGTATACCTAGTATTTGGCCCGCTGCCGCTAACTGTTGCGTGGTGGATATATCTTGCTCGCTGGGAATAACACTGCCCGACGGGTGATTATGCGCAATTATGACAGTAGCCGCCCGATCTCTCAGTGGTCCAGCAAACACTTCTCGTGGATGAGCTAACACTATATCCAGCAGTCCTATTGTCACAACGCGCCGAGTAATAAGATGTCGTCTACTATCCAGCGAAAGGCAGATAAAATACTCCTGCTTTTTATTACGGATAAAATCCAATTGAGCAAGGATAGCGCCAATCGTCCGTAGGTCGTTAGTCTTGACCATAAAGTACTACTACACCATTACGCGGCATCCAGCTTGTCATCATATGGAGTTTTTCTTTTGGAAAGTTATACGTGACATACATCGTTCTGCAATCTGGTGCTATTCGTACAAAATCATCGGCGCTTGCAAAGGTAATACTAGCTTCTAATACGTCCTCAGGCGGCTTAGCGGTGAAGCTGACTTGTCGCATGTAAAAATATTGATTGGATAGTTCAGCGATACGCGCAGAGTTGACGGTTCTTGCACGCTCAACCCAAACTTTTCGTTCGATCTTGACCCATTGCTTTCTGACTGCGGCAAGTAAGACTACGGGCCTATCAGTCGCGACGACTGCTTTACCGAGATACGCGTTTCTGGCAAAGTGTTCGACCAAGTCTTGTGCAAGGGATTTACCATTCACGAGCTGGTGGTGCTCAATAGTCAAGCTGTACATATTAACCTTCGAAAAAGCACAAAAATAAATACAGCTATAGCGACTGTATGGAGTCGATTTATCATAATTCTTAGCCTGGAATTAGTTTGAGAAACACAAAACCCGCTGCCAGCGGACTTGCGTCCCATGGCTCTTTCGAGCCATGACCAAGATAGGATGCTGACAACGGGATCAGTACCTATCTTGGATTTAAGACCATGCCATTGCAAGCAATGGTTTAGGTCTTTTTGATTGTATAGGTCTTACAAATGTAGGACTTAACAGCAGTGTAGCATGGCTTATTTTATCCTGCAAGCTCGTACATATGTACGTGGACGATTATACCTGTAGAAAGTACGCTAAAAGTAATGACAAAAAACATAGATGCAATATATACAGAAATCGTCAAGCGTATGGCCAAGGAGCGCAGGCTGCAAGGCGTTACTCAAGAAGAGCTTGCAAGGGCGAGCGGCATTGACCGCACGCACATGGGATCAATTGAGCAAGGACGCCGCAAGCCTACACTCGCTACTATTTATAAAATCTCAAAGATTCTTAAGATGCCGCTTGAGCAGCTATTTAAAGGAATGTAACTTATGAACCGACACGTTTCAGATCATGGTGAACAAGGTGGCGAACTAAATAGAGACCCGCTTGCGCCAGTTACCCATGGCCTTGATTTTATAGCAGAACATCGCAGATTCTGGGTTGCCGACGATGAAGTTGTTACTCCGACAGCACGTGATGCGCTTCGCAGACTGGCTGATCAAGTAATCATTCTAAATGATCTGCCACAACAAGGTGAAGTTGATTCCGATCTTCAGGCTACTATTGATCCGTACCCTCCTATACGTTCACAGATGCCCTTCGCCGGTCTCAGTGGAGTGGTAGAACAAGTCCGAATTGCGCTAGAGCCGCCAACCCAGTAGGTGACGCATAGATTCACTTTCTGAAAGTGAATAGCTCGGAAAGTTCTATGCCAAGAGTATCGGCTATATTCTCTAGCATAGGGATTGTAGCGGTTTGTATTCCGCGCTCGATTTTAGCGTACGTGTTGACGTTAATATTTGCCTTGGCAGCAACAGTAGCCTGCGTGAGGTCTTTCTCGCGTCGGATACGTTGAAGGTTTAAACCGATTTTTTCCTGAGTTGTCATTTTTTAGCCTCTTGACTATTTCACATCATTATAGCATAGATATTTGTGTTTTAGGGAGGTGGCGTTCGATGCCTAAAAAATTAATCATTTGCTGGGACATTATGGGCGAGTGAATTCTCCTCATAATCTCACAGCTATCAGCCTGCGAAAGCATGTTGAGTGAGCCTTCCCAGAGGATGGTGCGATCAACTATGGCAAGCTTTCGGTGATGACCTCCTGTAAAGAGCACCGTTACGCCCGCCTTCTGTAGTAATCCAACTGATATCAGGGCTTCGTTTTTCAAGATGTCTCCCTGCTCATCAGGATGTTTCGTATTGATGACAACCTTAGCGCCTCGACGAATGGCTTTTTCAAAGTAAGGTAATGCGTATCTCGAGCGGCGAACTGTCATAAAGGGACTCTCAATGATAAGCTCCTGGTTACAGTTCGCTACGTCTTTAAAGAACTTCTGATAGAAGGAGTCTTGGTCGAAGAGCTGAGAAGTAAATATGTCTTGAGACTCGGTCTGCCTGGAAAACGTGATTTTCATTCTTCGCTCTCCAACAACTCCTTGATGCGTTCGATACTTGCTTCATTCGGAGTTTTATTGAATAGCTCTCGCTCACCGTACCGTATCCCCAGCCATTGCACTTATGCTTAAAAAGAGTCCTTCGGGGGTCTTTTTAAGGTGCCAGGGAACTTCGGAGCTTGCTCCGAGGGTGAATGGCACCCGGCGAGCACCCGTCCCTCTGTGGCGGACGGCACACCAAATACGGGGACGCCAACCACA
>WNGR01006416.1_pt1 | contig 21825 bp, 20 predicted proteins | sample 5407581 | NCBI WGS metagenome assembly WNGR01 (sample SAMN13153383, study PRJNA577476) | soil metagenome | isolation source: 80 cm soil or saprolite under Garry oak tree replicate 2 | place: USA:California | collected 2016-06-15
CTTGCGCCGCATCCCGGCCGAGCAGGCGTCGCGCCGCGCCAGCACCCGCTTGAGGATCGGGACCGCGTTTGCCGCGTCCATCTGGAGCAGGCCGTTCAGCGCCGCGATGCGGAGATCGTCGTCGTCGCCCTCGTCGGGGCACCCCCTGGCGCGGGTGCGCTCGCTGTCCGCGCTCGGCTGCGCGTGCTCCGCGAGCCAGCGGCCGGCTTCCTCGTCGCCCTGCTTCGCCAGCGCCGTCTGGATGCGCGCGAGCAGGGCGTCGCCATCCCGCAGCGTGGCCGCCTTGGGGTAGCGCCGTTGCTGCTCGACGAGGAGGCTGCGGGCGCGGTTGAGGTCCGCGTTCTTGTAGAGCGCGAACGCCGCCCAGTAGAGGGCGTCTCCGGCCCGGGCGGAGTTGGGGTTGCGACGCGTGAGGTCCGCGTACAGGCTGGCTGCGCTGCTGTAGTCGCCGCGGTTGAACGCGCGCCGCGCCGCCTGCCACAGCGAATCGGTCGGGTCCTGGTCGTCTTGGACGACCGTCGGGTCGCCCCCGTCGAGAGCATCGAGAGCATCGAGGGCGTCGAGCCCATCCAACCCATCGAGCTGATCGAGCGCATCGAGCTGATCGAGCGCGGGAATCACGGCGCTAAGTGCCGTCCGCTCCTGGGCGAGTGCCAGACCGATCTCTGGCGGCAGCGCCGGCCGCTGGATCGCTACGACGGCCGCCAGCAACAGCTGCACGCCTTGCATCACAGTGCTCCTTGCGCGCGCACGGGGCCGGGCCCGGCGGGGTTCGCCGTCCGCAGCCGCAGCAGCACGCTGCGTTGTTCCAATCCTTGGTTGATCAACTGGAGGTCCGCGCGGTCGCTGCCCTGGGGGACTTGGGCGATCTGGGCCAACACGAGCTCGAGATCCTCGAGCAGGCTCTTGAGCCTGGGGTCCCCCGCCGCCGGCGAATCGAGCATCAACCGCGTGGTCGTGAGCAGGTCGCGCGCCTGGCCGGCGAACTGAAGGTCGATCCGCCCGGTGCGCGCTTCGGAGCGGAAGCCCGTGAGCAGGGCCTCGGTGCGGCTCAGGTACTGCGCCGCCGCCACCCGGTAGGCGAGATCGCCTGGCGCGACGACGATGGTCTGCTGGTGCCGCATGCTGATGCGGCCCAGGCCCACGCCGATCGCGAGCACGGCGGCGGCGGCGAGGCCCCAGCGCAGCCAAGGCCGCAGCGCGAGCACGCGCGCGTGCCGCGCCCGGCGCGCCGCCTCAATCCGCGGCCACATCTCCTCGCGCGGCGTGTCGGGCGGGCGGTGGTAGCCCTGCGCCGCCTCGCGCAGTACCCAATCGAATCGGTCGTCGGTCATGACACCCACTCCCCCGCGAAGTCCGCAAGCGCATCCCGCAGCTTGGCGCGCGCCCGCGACAGCTGCGCCTTCGAGGTTCCGGTCTCGACGCCCAGCGCGTGACCGATCTCCTCGTGCGTGTACCCCTCGACGTCGTGCATCAGGAACACCGTGCGATATCCCTCCGGCAGGTCGTCGATCGCCCGAGCCAGCCGCACCTTGAGATCGGGCTCCGCTTCCCGCCCCCGACTCCCCAGCCCGCCCGCCGCGTCCAGGTCCGTCTCGCGCTGGCGGAAGCGCTTCAGCTTGCGGAGCCCGTTCAGCGTCACCGACGTCGCGATCGCGTAGAGCCAGGTCGACAGCGCCGCCTCACCCCGGAACGCGTGCAACCGGTCGAACGCGCGGATGAAGGTCTCCTGGGTGAAGTCCCGCGCGAGCTCGTCGTCCCCGGCGAGCCGGTAGGCGAGGCGGTAGACCCGGTTCACGTGGGCGTCGTAGAGCGCGCGTTCCGCGGTGCCGTCCCCGGCGCGGACCCGGGCTATCAGTTCGCGTTCGTCCACGGAGCTCCGGAGCTGGGGGACGGTCGTCTATCTGACACACGGTGCGGGGGGAGGGTTGCGTGCGAGAGCCATAAAGGCGTGGGGAGTGGGGAGTACCCACGCCCACTCCCCACGAGGTTACTCCAGGAGCAGTCTCGTCCCGATGCCGGCGAGCAGGGCGAGGAGCAGCGAGGCCAGCGTGCCGATCAGGAAGTATTCCGCGAACTCCCGGTCTTCCAGGGCCTTGAAGCGCGCCAGCGATTTGGCGGCGATGATCCAGCCGACGGCGGCGTATTGGCCCAGCAGCACCAGGGTGAGCGCCAGGGCGCGCTCGAGCGCCCCGATGGTCCGCCCGCGGGCGATGTCCACGGCTCCCGCGGTGCGGTCCTCGTCGCGCCGCATCTGGAGCGGTGGCAGCTCCAGCACGGCCCGGATCAGCACCATGCCGCGCCCGCACACATAGAGGTAGGCGGTGGCGATGAACAGGGCGCGTCCCCACCACAGCCCCGGGGCCCGCGGCACGACGAGCCGCTCGAGGTAGCTGCCTCCGACGAGCGCGGCGGCTACGAACAGCGCTTCGACGAACAGCAGCTCGCGGCCGCGGCGGTGCCCGTCGATCTGGGCGGGCCACAGCGTGGCGGCGAGCGCGTACACGAACAGCGGGATGACGTACAGCGGATTCACGACCCCTCCCCGGGCGCGATCGCGTCCCGGAACATCTTATCCCCTGCCTCCACGAGGGGCCAGGCCATGCGGCGCCGCAGATGGGACAGCCCCGTTGGATGGATGTCCATACTCTGTGCCAGCTTCAGCGACCCCAGGGTATCGGCGTAGTAGCGCAAGTAGTTGGCTGCCTGTCGCTGCCGCCGCGTCCAGCTCCAGTACAGGGCGGAGTAATAACCGGCGAAAGCGACCACGGCGGGCTCGAAGCCGCCGAAGGCGAAGATCAAGCGGTCGCGCTTGGCCGTATCGAGCGCGCCGCGTGCCGCGTGGAAGCAGGGGCCGTCCACTTCGGGGGCGGTGGGGGCGAGCGGGGTCGTGATCGCGCCGCGCCCACAGGCGATGACCCAATCCGCCTCGGCAAACTTGAGCCGGATCCAGTGCGCGATGTCCCAGACCGCGGCGGCGTTCCCGAGGAGTCCCTCGATCTCGTCCCCGCGCGTCACGGCGAACTTCGCGGCGATGGCGCGCCGCCAGCGGCGATTGAGGTCGCCGAGGCTCGCCCGCACGTCGCTTTGGAGCCGGGCGCGCGCCCGCAGTGCCAGGGTCCGCGACGCCACGGCATCGGCGATCAGCGCGACGTAGCGATTGTCATTTTTCGTCATTGTAAGGATTAGTGACGTATTATGTCACAATTTACCATAATGACGAAAACTGTCAACCGCGCCCCGTGCCGAACAGCCGGTCCCCCGCGTCGCCCAGGCCGGGGAGGATGTAGCCCCGCGCATTGAGCTGCCGGTCGAGCGCCGCGGCGTACACCGGGACCTCGGCGTGGGCCGCGAGCATCTTGCGCACGCCCTCCGGGGCGGCGACGAGACAGAGGAAGCGGATGCGCTGGGCGCCGGCCTTCTTGAGGGCGCCCACCGCGGCCACGGCCGACCCGCCGGTCGCGAGCATGGGGTCGAGCACGAAGAAGGCCCGGTCGTGCTCCCCCGCCGGGATCTTGAAGTAGTAGTCCACCGGCTGGAGCGAGTCGTGGTCGCGGTACAACCCGATGTGGCCGACGCGCGCCGACGGGATCAGTTGCGAGATCCCTTCGACCATGCCGAGCCCCGCCCGCAGGATCGGCACGAGCGTGAGCTTCTTGCCCGCGACCTGGACGCCGCGCATCGGCTCGAGCGGCGTGTCGATCTCGACGGACTCGAGCGGCAGGTCCTGCGTCACCTCGTAAGCCATCAGCATCGCGATCTCGTTGACGAGCTGCTTGAAGTCGCGCGTGCTGGTGCGCCGGTCGCGCAGGATGGTGAGCTTGTGCTGAATCAAGGGGTGAGCCAGCACGGTGAGATTGGGGAAATCGGGGTGCGGCATGCGCGAGAAGCTACGTCGCACCATGACACGACGCCACGTTCGGGGACTACAGGTCGACCGGGAGCGTTACGAGCCGGATGCCGTCGCGGCCCGGCTCGGCCTCTAGCTACGGCTCTCGAAGGAACTGCGCCCGGATCGGCGTGATGTACGGCAACCCTGCACGCCCTCCGCACCACTCCGCTCGCTGGTCGCCCGCTCGGTCGGGGCAGGGTTCGTGACGCGGCTTGAGGCGTTGCCACCCAGATACACTTCTGTGGTCGCGGCGCTCTCGGAGGACGCATCGGATCGCTGGCTCCGGCCACGCCTAGAGGCCGATTTCGGCCAAGCGCTGCTGAATCAGCACGTTGCGTCGCTGCCCGTCTCCGGCAGGACGGCATTAGCCTTGCCCCCGAGGAACTCACGACTCGGCAGCGGGAAGGTGCCATGCAGGACAGTGATGCATCTTGTCACGTTGCGATCATCGGCGCGGGGCCGTACGGGCTGGCTGCCGCCGCACATCTCCGCGCCAGGAAGGTCGAGACTCGGATCTTCGGCGAGCCGATGGAGTTCTGGAAGCGGAACATGCCGCGCGGCATGTTCCTGCGATCCAGCCCGAACGCTTCGAATCTCGATGATCCCGATGGCCTCCTAGGACTCGATCGCTACCGTGCCCTGCATGGGGTCCCGCACACCAAGCCCCTGCCGCTCGAAGACTTCGTACGCTACGGGCTTTGGTTCCAGCAGCAGGCGGCACCCGACGTCGACCGGCGCCGGGTTACCTTCCTGGCGGAGCGCGCCGGGGGGTTCCATGTGCGTCTGGAGGATGGGGAGGAGTTCCCCGCGCGGCGGGTAGTGGTGGCCACGGGTATTGGCCCGTTCGCCCGGCGCCCTGGGCAGTTTGCCGGGCTGCCGGTATCATTGGTTTCGCATTCGGTCGACCACGGCGATCTGCGCCAGTTCGCCGGCCAGCGGCTAGTGGTGGTAGGCGCCGGGCAGAGCGCGCTCGAGTCGGCAGCTCTGCTTCACGAGGCCGGTGCGGAGGTCGAGGTTGTGGCGCGGGCCCCCCGCATTGCTTGGCTCGTGGACGCACCGCAGCGGGTCTCGGTCGTGGGTGCGGCCCGTCAGTTTTTTAGCCCCATCGTCCGTCCCCCGTTTGATATCATGGGCCCACGCATCGTGAGCTGGCTGATCGCGTGGCCTCGGATATTTCGAAGGTCGCCGAGGGCACTTCAGGATTTCCTCACGGCCCGGGCCGTTCGCCCGGCCGCTGCGGGCTGGTTGGTTCCACGCCTGGCCTCCGTGCGCATCACCACGGGCTGTACCATTGCCGCGGCGACTCCGACCGGCTCGCAGCTCCGGCTGCGGCTTGGCGACGGCACCGAACGGCTGGTGGATCATATGCTCCTCGCGACGGGGTATCGCGTGGACGCCAGTGGGTACTCGTTTCTGGCGCCTACCCTGCGCCAGGCCTTGCGCACACACGATGGGTATCCCGAGCTCGGCGTGGGGTTCGAATCGTCGGTGCCGGGCCTCCATTTCTTAGGGACGGCTGCCGCCGATACGTTCGGCCCTCTCTGTCGTTTTGTGGTCGGAACCAGGTACGCCGGGCGCGCGCTCGCGGGGTACATCACCGGTCTTGGCGGGAACGGTCACGCTCGCGCCGCGCTACCAAGGGCAAACGGCCTTCTCGCCGCACGGAACGGATCCCCCGGTGCGTAGACCGTGGGCGGTCGTTCTCAGCTCGGACGCCATCGGTCTGGGGGCGGTCCGCAGCTTGGCCGCCGGAGGGGTCCCTACAATCGTCGTCGCGCTCGACCCGTGGGAACCCGTCCGCTTCTCCCGGTACGGCCACAAACTCCTCGTCCCCAAGTCGCACGACGTGGAGGCCGCGATCTTGAATGTGCTGTGGGGCATCAATCGCGAACTCCGGCCGATTCTCATCCCGACGTCGGATCATCTCGCGCATTTCGTGGCGAAACACCGGGCCCAACTGGAAGAGCGCTTCCGGTGCTGCATCCCCCCGGATGCCGCCATGAACGTAGCACTGGACAAGGCCAGAGACACGCATCTCCTGGAGGGAACCAAGATCCCGTTCCCCAAGACCCTTCGGGTGTTGCCAGCATCACCCGCCGAGCTGCTCCGACAATTGAGTCTGCCGCTAATCGTGAAACCGCGCACGCACTGGGATAAGGAGGGGTTGGGGTGGAGGAACGTAGTCATCCGCAGTCTCGCCGACGCCGATGAGTTCTACCGCACGAGCACCGGGGTATTCAGCCGCGTGATCGCGCAGGAGCTGATTCCCGGGCCTGATGAGGCGCTCTGGGAATGCATCTGCTTGTTCGACGCCGGCAGTGAGATCGTCCGCGCGTTCACCTTCCGCAAGCTCTCGACGATGCCGGCCCACTACGGAGCCACCAGCCGCGCCAGGAGCGAGCGCAACGACGCCCTCATGGATCTCGCCGCCGCGGTCGGAAGACGGTTCGGCTACGCGGGCATCGCCGACATCGACGTGAAGTACGATGCTCGCGACGGGCGATACAAGTATCTGGAGCTCAACCCGCGGCTGGGGTTGTGCCACCACTTCGGCACCCGGTGCGGCGTGAATCTGACGCTCGACGCCTATCGCCTGGCCTGCGGCGACGAGCTACCGGCGCATGGGCCGCAGATCGAGGGACGGACGTTCCTAGCGGTGCTTGAGGAAATCGGCGGCAGGTTGCACGACGGTGACTCCGTGCTGCGCGTGCTGCGTGACCTGGTCCTCAACCTCGTGCGCCGGCCGGTCGGGCCGTACTTCGCCTGGGACGACATCTGGCCCGGGCCCTCAGCGGCTGGTCGCATCTTTTACCGGTTGCTGGCCAAGGCGTGGCGCGGGCAGCTTGGTGCTGTGTTCACCAAGGAGTACGACCAGAAGGGGCAAACACGAGACAAACAACGGCAAACAGTAGCACTCCCACCGCCCCACTCAGCCCGCTAAGTTGTTCTCCTGCATAGGTTCGGCCAGGTAGCTCAGTTGGTAGAGCAGCGGACTGAAAATCCGCGTGTCGGCAGTTCGATTCTGCCCCTGGCCATAGAGGGCATGACCACGAGCCGGTTGGAGACGTTCGCGGACGGCGTGTTCGCTATCGCCGCGACGCTTCTCATCCTCAACGTGGACGCCCAGGTCGGCGCGGCGCATACCGACCTGGGCGCCCGGCTGCTGCACATCTGGCCGTCCTACGTCGCTTACGCGGTCAGCTTCCTCACGATCGGGATCATCTGGGTGAACCACCACACGGTCATGAGCCAGGTGGCGCGCGCCGATCGCACGTTTCTCTTCCTGACGGTCGGTTTTCTGCTGTGCGTCGCGTTCATCCCGTTCCCGACGCGCCTCGTCGCGGAGCACGTCCGCGACGAGGGCGCTCGCGCGGCCGCCCTCACCTACGGGATCACGCTGACGGTGACGGCGGTGATGTTCCAGGCGGTCTGGCTCTACGCGGCGCTCGGCCGGCGGCTGCTGCGAGCCGACGCCGACGAGCGGCTGGTCCGGGGAATCACGCGGAGCTACCTCCCCGGCCCCTTCATCTATCTCGCGGCCACTCTGGTCGCGCTCGTGAGTCCGACCGCAAGCGTGGTGCTGTATGGTGCGATCGCGCTGTTTTACGTGGCCGAGAGCTCGCTGTTCGGCGGGTCTAGGGGGCGCGGTGCTCGATCAGGTTGAGCGCGAGTCGCAGGCGCTGCACGGCGGCGTCCTGGCCGTCCCCGCCCGGCGGAGGTAGCAGCTGGAGTGCATTCCGGATGTGCTCGGCAGCGGTCTCGACGGACGCTCGCCGGGCGCCGCGCCAGCGGCGCTCCAGTGTGCTGCGCTGCTCGCTGCCGCGCCGCCGATCGACCACCCGGCGGTGCTCTGCTGGAACTGTTGAGATCGCCCGACGGCGCGGGGTCGCGCGGCGGTCGCGCCCGCGGCGGCGATCCAGGAATAGGCGGCGCTCAGACACGCCCTAATCTGTCTCCAATCGTAGCCCCGCGCTACAGAGCGATGAGCCGTCCGATCGCGGCGAGCTTGTGCCGCGCCATCCCCAGGTTCGATCGCTCGCGATCGAGCACCACGTAGAGGAAGAGGTTCTGATCGGGGCCGAGGAAGCGGATCAGGTGATACTGCTTCCCGAACGTGATCATCACGTCTTCGATCGTGTCCTTGAGGCCGAGCGCGGTCATCACGCGCAGTTTGGTGCGGGCGAGGTCGGCGGCCGCTGCCCCGGCCAGCTCCAGGTTCACCATCGGGCTGCCGCCCGCGCTGCCGAGGCTCAAGCCGCTCACCGCGTCGATGAGGGCGATGCCGAGCGCGCCGTCCATCGTCAGCGCCTCCGCCAGCGCCGCCTGGACTTCGGACTTGCGGGTCTCCACAGGCGTGGCCGCCTCCTGGTGTGTGTTTCCCCGCTCGCGAGCCGGTGCCGCCGGGCTGCTCTCGTCGAGCAGCCGGGCCGCCTCCATCAGGATATGCTGCAAGGATTCCTTGATCGTGCGTTCGCGCGGCGTACGCTTGTAGAAGATCTCGAGCTTGGGATCGGTCCAGCGGACGATCTCGTACACGGCCGCGGGTCCGTGCGCGAGGCGAGTCTCGGCGTGCACGGGGCGCCCGTGGTTGAAGTAGATGCGCCCCTCTTCTCCCGCCGCGCGCACGACGATGAGCCCGGTCTTTTGCTCCACCTCGATGAGCTGCAGGAATCCGAACAGCGTGATCCCCGCCATCCGCCCCACGGTCGCCGGGCTGAGCGAGCGCTGCAGCTCGTCGGCCAGAAAGGAAATGTCGATCGGCTTGGTGAACGTCGCGGCGATGCCGTACTGCTGCAGCCGCTCCCGCAGGTCCGCGGTGATCCGGTGTCCCGTCATCACGGCCACTGGGAGCCCGGCGCCGCGCTGCAGCAGATGGCCGAGCAGCGTGAGGCCGTCCATCACGGGCATCTGCAGGTCCGTGAGGATGGCGTCGACCTGCTGGCCGTTGAGCAGCTCGAGCGCGTGCTGTCCGTTCTCGGCCGGGAGCACGGAAAAGACGCCGCTGCGGTTCAGCGCCCGGGCGAGGGACAGCCGGACGAACTCGTCGTCCTCGACGAGCAACAGGCTGGTCGTGGTCATGGCTGGGTGCGGCATCACCATAGGGAAGCCCTGAAAGGCCCGCAAGGTCGCGCGAGTTTGGCTGCTCGAATCGGATAGCGCCGCGCCCCGGCGTCGCCCCATGTTGCGGTCGGGAGGTCACCATGATCGCACTCAAGAGAATGACGCCGAACGGCCGCATCGCGGTGGCGCGCCGGGCCCGGGCGCACACCAGGCGGGAAGCCACCGCCGGGCCTCACTCCGTCGCCTACACGATTGTCGACTCGCCGGCCGGCCGGCTGCTCGTCGCCGCCACGGAGCGCGGCATCTGCAGCGTCAAACTGGGCGACTCGGATGCCGCGCTCGTGGCGGCGCTGCGACGCGAATTCCCGGAAGCCGGGCCGGGCGCGCCGGGGCCGCTCAAGGAGTGGATCGAGGCCCTGCTCGCACATCTCACGGGCGCGCAGCGCCGCCTCGAGCTGCCCGTGGACGTGCGCGGCACGCCGTTCCAACAGCGCGTATGGGACGCGCTGCGGGTGATCCCGATCGGCTCGACCCGGAGCTATGCGGACGTGGCCCGCGCGATCGGCCGGCCGCGCGCAGTGCGCGCGGTCGCTCAAGCGTGCGGCAGGAACCCGGTCGCTCTCGTCGTTCCCTGCCACCGCGTGGTGCGGCAGAGCGGCGACCTGGGCGGCTATCGCTGGGGTGTGGAGCGCAAAGCGCTGTTGCTCGAGGGCGAGCGCGCCGTGGTGCTCGGGGCCGAGCGCGGCGTCCTCGCGGCCTTTCTCGCCACGCTCGGCGACTCCCGCAGGACGGACGCCCCGGGCCCCGCCGGCCACACGCCGCTCTTCGCACCGGGACAGCTGGTGGCCGGGCGCTACGAGATCAACGCCCTCATCGGGTCGGGTGGCATGGGGGTGGTGTACCGGGCCCGCGACCGGGAGCTCGACGAAGTGGTCGCCCTCAAGGCGCTCCGGCCGGACCGGACGACGGCCGATCCGCACGCCGTGGAGCGGTTCCGTCGTGAGCTGCGGCTGGCGCGTCGCGTGTCTCATCCCAACGTGGTCCGCACCCACGACATTGGTGAGGCCTCGGGATATCGCTTCATCACGATGGAGCATGTGGACGGCCGCTCGCTCGCCGACGTGCTCGAGCGGGCCGGCCGCCTGCCCGCGGCCGTGACCGTGGCGCTCGCGAAGCAGCTCTCGCGGGCGCTCGCGAGCGTCCATGCGCTCGGCATCATCCATCGGGACCTGAAGCCGCAGAACGTGCTGCTGACGCCGCAGGGAGACGTGAAGCTCACGGACTTCGGGGTCGCCGAGCTCGTGGCTGCGCGGCCCGCACCGGCGGACCGAGGGATCGGGACTCCGCCCTACATGGCGCCCGAGCAGTTGCTGGGCGAATCGCTCGACTGCCGGGTAGACGTCTACGCGCTGGGCGTGCTGTTGTACGAGTGCCTGACCGGCCGGCTCCCGTTCGACGGGGCGACGCCCGCCGCCCTGGTGGCGCGAGCGTTCGACGGCGGCCCGCGACCTCCCAGCGAACTCGCGCCGGGTACGCCCGAACGTCTGTCCCAACTGGTGGTGAGCGCGCTGGCGTCCGAGCGGGAGGATCGGCCGGAGAGCGCGACGGAGCTGCACGACCAGTTAGCCGAGTCAGAGGCCGCCGCATAGACTTGAAGCTCCTCCGCTCGGATGCGCTGATGAGGAGGCGGCCCGCCGTGCTCACCCTCGGGCCGCTCGTGGCGGTGATGTACTTCACCGTCTCGGGCGGTCCCTTCGGATTGGAGGGCATGGTCGGCTCGGTGGGGCCGGGCGTCGCGCTGCTCCTGCTCGTGCTCACCCCGGTCGTCTTCAGCGTGCCCGAGACGCTGCTGGTGGGCGAGCTCGCCTCGATGCTGCCCGCCGAGGGGGGCTATTACGTGTGGGTGAAGCGCGCCTTCGGGCGCTTCTGGGGGTTCTGGAACGGGTGGCTCTCCTGGGTCTACTCGCTGATCGACATGGCGATCTACCCAGTACTGTTTCTCCAATACATCCGGTTCTTCGCGCCGGGGCTGGGCGGCGTCGAGGGGTGGCTCGTCGCGCTGGTGCTGATTTGGGGCGCGACGTGGCTCAACCTGCGGGGGACCCGCGCCGTGGGGACGGCCTCGGGGTGGCTCATCGCGGCGGTGCTCGCGCCGTTCGCGCTGCTCGCCGTAGTGGCACTGGGGCGCTGGGTCTTCGGACCCGCTGCGGTGGCGGCGTCGTTTCGGCCGTTCGCGAACCCCGGGCAGACGTTCTTCGGCGCTCTGGGCATCGGGATCTCGCAGAGCATCTGGAACTACAGCGGGTGGGACAACGCCTCGACGGTCGGCGGGGAGATCGAGCACGCCACCGCGACCTATCCGCGGGCCCTGGCGCGCGCGCTCCCGCTCGTGACCGTCGTCTACCTCGTGACGATCGTCCCGGTGCTGGCGCTCACGGACTGGCGCCACTGGACGGACGGAGCCTGGCCTGCGCTCGCGGCTACGGTCGTGGGGCCCTGGCTCGGCGTCTGGGTCGCCGCGGCGGGGATGGTCAGCGCCTTCGGGCTCTTCAATGCCCTGTTGCTCTCGTACTCACGGATTCCGCTCGTGATGGCGCAGGATGGATTCCTGCCGGCGCGGCTCGCCGCCACGGATGCAACGGGCACGCCCCGCAACGCCGTCCTCGTTTCCGCGGTCGCCTACTCAGCGTTCGCGCTGCTCTCGTTCGGAGGTCTGCTCGCGGCCGACGTGCTGCTCTACACGGCGGCGCTGGCACTCGAGTTCGGGGCGCTGCTGCAGCTCCGCAGCCGGGAGCCCGAGCTGCGCGGCGCGTTCCGGGTGCCCGTCGGGCTGCGGGTGCTCGCGGGCCTCGCCCTGCTGCCGGTGCTGCTGCTCGTCACCGCGGTGACGCTGGAGGTGCAGAGCCACACGATCGGGTTGCCCGGGGTCGCCGTCGCGGTGCTGCTCGCCGCGGTGGGGCCGCTCGGCTATGCGGCGCGGCGGCGTTTGCGGCTCAAGTCCGCGGCGTCAGTCTGAGTTTTTCCAGCAACTGCGCCGTCTTTTCCCCTCCTTGCGGGTGTGCCGAACGGCCTGCAATGTAGCGGCTGCGCCGACGTTGCAGGCTGATCCCATCACCGCGCACAGGCATGGAGGGACTGTGAGAACGCGCTCCTGTCTCGTTTCCCTCGCGCTCGCCCTGAGCTTCGGGGCGACGAGCGCCACCGCCCAACAGCGCCACATCACCGGCCGCGTCACGTCCGCGACCACGGGGGACGCCGTCGTCGGCGCGAGCGTGGCCGTGCTCGGGACCACGATCGCCGCTCTCACCGGGGACGACGGCCGCTTCACGCTCGCCGCGCCCGCGGGAGACGTGACGCTGGCGCTCCGGCGCATCGGCTTCCGCCGCAAGCAGGTCGCCGTACCGGCGGCCGAAACCGCGGTCGACGCGACGCTCGAGCCCGACGTGTTCAACCTCGAGGCGGTTGTCGTGACCGGCCAGGCGACCGGCGTAGCGCGGCAAAACTCGGCAAACGCCGTAGCGACCGTGAGCGCCGCCGAGCTCGAGCGGGTGCCGGCGCCGAGCGTCGAGCACATGCTCCAGGGCCGCGTCGCGGGCGCGAACATGATCGTGAGCGACGCGGCGATTCCCAACAACCAGCAAGTGGTGACGGCGTCCAACGCGGGCTCGAACCCGTCGCCGCTGCAGCAGGGCCAGGTCAACCGGATCGCCGATCTGAACCCGTTCGACATCGAGAACGTCGAAGTGCTGAAGGGCGCCTCGGCTTCGGCGGTGTACGGCGCCAAGGCGAGCAACGGCGTGGTGATCATCACGACCCATCGTGGGGACGTCGGGCCGCCCCGGTTCAATGTGACGCAGCGGTTCGGCTCTTCCGAACTGGGGAAGGCACTCGGGTCGCGGGTCTTCACCCAGAGCGAGGCGGTCGCGGCATTCGGGGCCGGCGCGGCGGCCTACTGGGCCAACGACGCCACCAACCCGAACTTTGGCCAGCCGGACTTCGCGCCGGGCAAGGTGTACGACAACGAGCGGGAATTGGCCGGCCGCAAGCCGCTGTCGTACGAGACGGGGCTCACCGTGAGTGGCGGCTCCGACGCGACGCGCTACTTCGTGGGCGGCCTGGTCGAGAACGACGGCGGGATCATCACCAACACGGGGTTCAAGCGACAGTCGCTCCGCCTGAACCTCGATCAGCGCATCAGTTCGCGCTTCAATGTGAACTTCAACACGAACCTGGTGCACTCGATCGCGCGGCGCGGCCTCACCAACAACGACAACACGGGCGTCAGCTACTACATGGCGCTCGAGTTCATCCCGAGCTTCGTGGACCTGCGCCAGAAGCCCGACGGCAGCTGGGGTAACTCGTCGAACTTCGTTCAGAGCAACCCGCTCCAGACCGCCGCCCTGATGACAAACACTGAGGACGTGTGGCGCGTCCTGAGCGGGGTCCGCGGCACGCTGGACGTGGTGTCGACCGAGCGGCATAACCTCCGCCTGCTCGCCCAAGGCGGCGTCGACTGGTTCGGGCAGAAGAACACGCTGGTGTTCCCGCCGGAGCTGCAGTTCGAGCCGCTCGACGGGGAGCCGGGTACGTCGCTGCTGACCAACGGCGACAATCTCAACGACAACTGGAACGTGAACCTGGTCCACACGTACCGCCCGGGGAGGTTCGCGGCGACGACCGCCGTCGGCATGCAAGAAGAGGATCAGGACCTGGGCATCAGCCGGATCATCAGCAAGAACCTCGTGCCGAACCAGGCGAACGTGAACTCTGGCGCGGACGTCTCGGTGGACCAGCGGCTGGAGAAGGTGCACGACTTCGGCTTCTATGGGCAGGAGGAGCTGTTGGCCCTCGATGAGCGTCTCCTCCTCACCGCGGGCGTGCGGGCCGACCGCAGCAGCAACAACGGAGACCAGCACAAGTACTTCTGGTACCCGAAGGCCGCGGGATCTTATCGCTTCTTCAATCCCTTCAGCCACGTGGACGAGCTGAAGGTGCGCGCGGCGTGGGGGCAGACCGGCAACCGCCCCGCCTACGGCCAGCGATTCAGCGAGCTAAACGGCGCCCAATTCATCAGCGGGCTGCCCGGATTCACCGTGCAGGGCGCCCTCGGCGACTCGACCATCAGGCCCGAGCGCCAGACGGAGCTCGAGGCGGGCGTGGACGCCGTGCTGCTGGGCGGACGGGCTACGCTCGAGATCACCGCCTATCAGAAGTCCGTCAAGGACCTCCTGCTGCTCCGCAACATCCCCCAGTCCACCGGCTTCATCCAGCGGTTCCAGAACGCCGGCAAGCTGCGGAATCGGGGTCTGGAAGTGAGCCTGGGCGTCACACCCGTGCAGCGGGCGGACTTGCTCTGGGTGTTCCGGTCCAACTTCTGGTTGAACCGCAGCACGGTGACCGAGCTGCCCGATACCGCCGGGTTCCGCGTGGGCGGGTTCGGGTGCGGCGATGGCTGCGCCTTTCTCAAGCCGGGGCAATCAGCGTCCCAGATCGTCGGTACTACCTACAACACGATCGGCAAGGTCGGGGACGTGGAGCCCGATTTCAAGATATCGTTCTCCAACGATGTTACTTATCGTGGCCTGAATCTCTACATGTTGTGGGACTGGCAGCACGGGGCCGAGATCTTCAACCTCACGAAGGAGCTCTACGACGCCGGCCAGGTGAGCGCGGACTACACCGATCCGGTTTCGGATCCCCTGTGCCCCGGCAAGACCCAGCTGGGTCCCTGCCGCTTGACCAGGGTCGGCACGCTCGCCGCCACCTACATGGAGAGTGCCTCGTTCCTGAAGCTCCGCGAAATCACGCTAACCTATGCATTGCCGCCGAGCGTCGTTTCCCGCTTCTGGAGCGGTGTGCGCGACGTCCGCCTGAGCGCCAGCGGGCGCAACCTGATCGTGGTCACGCCGTACACCGGCGCGGACCCCGAAGTGAGCAACTTCGGCAACCGGCTGGTGGAGCGGAACATGGACGTGGCGCCGTATCCCCGAAGTCGCAGCTTCTGGTTCTCCATCAGCGTGGGGTTCTGACCATGCGCGCGCAACCATCGGCTCAGCTGCTCCTCACCCCGAGGACCAGGCGTATGACCAAGCTCGCATGCTTCTCGCTGGCAGTGGGCGCGCTGCTCGCGGCCGCGTGCCGCAGCCCGGATGTGCCGGACCTGAACAACCCGCCAATCGACCACGTCCTCAATAACCCCGGGCGTGGCAACGTCGCGATCGCGGCGCAGGGGTTACTCATCGGCGCGCGCGCCAACCTGGCCGAGTTCAATGGTTACGTGACCGAGCTGGGCGTGTTCGGGCGCGAGTCCTACATCTTCGACCCCGGGGACAACCGGTTCGTGACGGAGCTCCTGAATCCGGGTGGGCTGAACGGCTCGAACCCGCGCTTCGGGGGGAACATGTGGACGGCGCGGTATGCGAACATCCGGAGCGCGAACCTCCTGATGCGGGCCCTGAACGCCCCGTACACCAAGGCCGACAGCGTGACCACGCCGGAAAAGGAGGCGGTACGCGGGTTCGCGAAGACCATCCAGGCGCTGGACTTCTTGGAGATCATCAACACGCGCGATACGATCGGCGCGCCGATCGACGTGGATCACGGGGTGGACACGCTGGCACCGTTCGTGCCCCGGAATCAGGTGTTCGACCATATCATCCGCCTCTTGGACTCCGCCCAGACACACCTGCAGACTGCCGACGCCGCGGGCGCTGGCTTTCCGTTCCAGTTGACGAGCGGGTTCACGGGGTTCAGCACGCCCGCGACGTTCCTCAAGTTCAACCGCGCGTTCAAGGCGCGGGTGCAGGTCTACCGCGGCGCGATCTTCTCCAATGACCTCGCCTTCATCGACGCCATCAACCTGCTGGCGGATGGAGGTGAGACGTTCCTCGATACGATGCCGGGGTTCGACCTGGACGTCGGCGTGTTTCACACGTTCGGGACGACGTCGGGTGACATCACGAACGGCTTGTTCGATCCCACGCCGGCGAAGCTGTACGCCCACCCCTCCCTCCTAACGGACGCCGAGCTGCAGAACGGCTCCTTGACGGCCCTCGACCGCCGCTACCTCGCCAAGGTGAGGTCCGTGACCTTCCGGTCCTACGTCGGCCACGGGTCGAGCCTCGGCTTCATCCGCTACGCGAGCAACGTGGCGCCGCTGCCGATCATTCGGAACGAAGAGCTGATCCTGCTGCGGGCGGAGGCGAACCTCGCTGAGAACAACGTCGTGGCGGCGACGGGCGACATCAACTTCATTCGGGTCAACTCGGGCGGTCTGGCGCCGATCCTGAACCTGGCCGTCCAAACGCCGGACAGCATCCTGACCGTGCTGCTCAAGGAGAAACGCTACTCGCTGTTGTTCGAAGGCGGGCACCGGTGGCTCGATGCGCGCCACTACGGCCGGCTTGGCATCGAAGCCGTGCCGGGGCCATATCCCTTGCCGATCGACATCCCCGGGGACCAGATCTACCTGCTCATGCCGGTCCCCCTGGACGAATGCCTGCCGCGCCCCGCTGGGAGTCGAGGCTGTCCGTAGCTAGGGATTCTAGCGGTCGTCCCGGCCAGCGACCCACGGCGGGCGCCGGAACGTGTTCCGGCGCCCGCATCGCATCCGGCTACATCTCGGTGTAGTACTTCGCGCCGATCACCGCCGCGAGGACGTACTCCACCAGGCCCACGATACAGCCGATCACATAGAGCCGCTGCGGGAACAGCCCCATGGGCGCCTCGCCTATGGCGTGGAGCAACCCGTACAACACCCAGATCGCGAAGCCCGCGAGCACCGCGGTCCGCGGACCGGCCCCGAAGCGCGGCCGGATCGCGGCGTAGAGCCAGACGAGGAAGATGCCGAACAGGAAGTCAAAGATCACGAACCAGATGATCATCGATCCCGTCATCGGCCCTTTGCCCAGCGCTTGCATCGCCGCGTTGAAGTCGGCGGCCAGCACCTTGCCGTAGACGACCCAATCGATGACGTTCAGTACCACCCCCGCCAGCAGCCCGCCCAGCACGACGCGATTCCAATTGATCTTGCCCATGTGCGACCTCCGTTGGAGGGAGGAGAGGCTTCGGGGACCCCGGGGCCAGAGTAGGGGGTCGGCGGGGCGGGGTCAAGCGCACTAGGGAACGAGCAGCACCGCCACCAGCCCCCCCAGCCCGTCGCGCACCGTCGCGACCCCGTTCGGCACCACCCAGTCCCAGCCGTCGACCAGAAGATTGAAGTGGTACAGGCCCGACTCGAGCAGGAAGGCGCCCTCCCACTCGGCGCCAGCGAGCGGCCTGAGCGGCACCGGCTGCCAGGCGTTCCAATCGCCGGCGATCGCTACTGCCTTCGCGCCCTCGAAGCTGAAGCGGACGACCACACTGTCGCCGCGCCGCTCGGGAACGAGGGGCGGCCAGCGGCGGGTGGGCGCGTCAACCGCGGGCCGGCGCCTGGCCCACATTCGCACGCTGGCCGTGAAATAGCCCGCGCGGTCCAGACCCTGGTACGGATCCGGGAGGTAGCCGCCGCCGCTCGCCTCGAGCGACACGGCAGGAGCCACGAACCAGCGCAGCGACACGCTCCCCGTCCCCTTCGAGCCGTAGGCGTCGGAAGCTCGCACGACGGCCCAGAGCGTCGTGCTGACCGGCCCGCGCTCGATCGTCACACCGCTGCTCACGTCCGTGAACCAGGCGCCGAGAAAGTGGGTCGGTTCGACAGAGAGCTGCCAGGTCGTCCCGGGGGCGGCCCGCCACCAGGCGCGCGCGCGCGCGTGGAACGCGCCGACCGACGGAGCGTCCTTGATCCAGCCGCTCGACGGGCCCGCCCCGACCCCTACGCCCCAGGTCCCGGTCCACCACAGGAACTCACCGACCCCGTGGACTGCGGCGGTCCACCCGCCGTCGGTGCGCCTCGTACCGGCCCCGATGCCCTCGGCACCGAGCCGCATGCGGCCCAGCAGCGGCCGCGTCGCCGCCCACACGTCGGCTCGCCCCTGGAGGGACCAGATGCCTCCCGGGAGAGACGCGAAGGAGCCCGCGAGACTCCCGTAGCGCGCCTCGGTCGCGTACTCCAGAGTCGGAGCGAAGGTCGCCGAGCTGAAGCTCGTGCCGCCGGGGAAGCGCACCGTGCCCACACCCACGCCGAGCGACGCCTGGGCCTGAGCGCGCGCGGCCTGAGCGCACGCCGCGGCGAGCGCCAGCATCAAGAGGGCGCGTTTCATTCGGCTGGAACGTAGCGGCTATGTGCGGGGCGGGAATGGGCCAACAATACAGAGGGGCACAGCATGCTGTGCCCCTACAGTCTTCCTGGGAAGTCTCCCGGCGCTCAAGCTTACGGTCGATGGATCTCGGACTGGCCGGGGCTCGCGGGCCGATGGGATTGGGGTGATGGCACAGCTCGGATCGCGGACCCCGGGGTGGCCGGGGTGGCCGGGGTGGCTGGCAGCGCCGCGTTGAGATTGCGGTCCGCCATATGGGTCACCCAGCCGCGGACGTGTGCCGCCCGGTGCTCGGCCACCCTGGCGCGCGCCGCGGCCATGTTGGCCTGGGCGATGTCCGACGCGTGATTGGTGTGGGTGCCGGGCGCCTGTGCCGCGAGGAAGCCGGGGAAAACCAGCGCCGCCGCGACTACTGCGAGTTTGCGAAGCATTGTGCTTTCCTCCTTCTATCTAGCGCGCGCCTCAATGCGGCGCTGCGCGAGCAGCTGAATCACACTGGTGAGGTGGCGATGAACGGAGTTGCCGTCTGGATCGGGCCCCTGGGCTTGCTTCCACAGGTCGTCGAACGCTTCTGTCACGACAGACTCGGTGTCCTCCGGATTGACCAGCAACGCGTAGGCGACCGCGTAGGCCGTGTTGCGGTAGCGCGCCATCAGCTCAACGAGGGCGGTGCGATCACCCCGGGCCATGCGGGCCACCAAGGTCGCGTCGGCCGTGGCTGGCCACGCCCGTTCGGGTAGGCTCATCGGAGAGTTCCCAGTTGCCGTTTCCGTTCGCAGCACTGCCCTCGTCGCCTGCGGGTCGTCCTAAAGACGCCCGCGGCGGGGGTCGGGTAACACGCGACTTGTAAGCGGCGGGGCCGAAGGGTGTTACCGGTGCGTCTCGGGCGGACTCTTTCAGGGGGACGGTTGCCGCTACTCCCACGATGGCCTACCATCCCGGTGGGTTGATCGAAGCGCGAGGAAACCGGGGTGGGTCGAGCGGAGCCAGCGAGCGACGGCGCAGTGGTGCGGGCGGTGCTAGCGGGGGACGTCGAGCAGTTCGCCGTACTGGTGCGGCGCTACCGCGATCGCTATGCGCGGTACGCGGCGCACATGCTCGGCTCGGCCGACGCCGCCGAGGATGCGATCCAGGACGCGCTCATTCGCGCGTTCGACCAGCTGAGGCAGTGCCGGGAGCCGGACAGGTTCGCCGGGTGGTTCTTTCTGATCCTGCGGAACCGCTGTTTCGCGGAGCGGCGCCGCTGGTCCCGGGAAGCCCGGCCCCTCGAGGAGGCGCAACAGGTCGCCACGTCCTCGGACGGGCCGGACGGTGCCGTGGAACGGACCGAGCGCCGGCGCGCGCTCCAGCGGGCCCTCCTGGCGCTGACGCCGGAGCAACGCGAGGTGTTCGTGTTGAAGCACGTGGAAGGGTTGCCGTACGAGGAAATCGCCCAACGGACGGGCGCGACGGTGGCCTCGCTCAAGATGCGGATGCACCGGGCGTACGACCGGCTGCGAGGCGAATTGGAGGAGCACCGATGACGCGGGAATTCCACCCCCTGGTGAAGCGCCTGCTGGACGGCGAGCTGACGCTCGGTGACCTGCCGCTCGAGCTACGCCCGGAAGGCGAGGAGGCGCTGCGCTTGCTGGCGGCCCTGGACTCAACGCCGGTGACGCTCTCCCCCCTGCTCGATGCCCGTGTGATGGCGACGGTGCGCCGCCGGGGGGGCTCGCCAGCGACCGCGCGGGAGTCCTTCAGGGCGGGGCGCGCGTGGCGCTGGATCTCCGCGCCGCGCGACGTGGAGATCCGGCTGCGCGTGCGGCCCTGGGCGGTCGGTGCGCTGGCCGCGGCGGCCGTGCTGGCGGCGCTGGTCCTGGGCAGGCCCAGCGCCCCGCCGGCCCGCGGCGCCATAGCGGCGTTCGGCCCCACGCGCCCGAGCGCGCTAGTCCGCTTCGTGCTCTACGCCCCGGGCGCGCACCGCGTGGCGATCGCCGGGACGTTCAACCAGTGGAACAGTGACGCGACGCTGCTCGCCCCGGCGGGCGCGACCGGGGTCTGGACGACAACCGTCACCCTGGCACCAGGTCAGCACCAGTACGCCTTTGTGGTCGATGGCGAGCGCTGGGTGCCCGACCCGGCGGCGCCCGCGGTGGACGACGGCTTCGGTCGTCGTAACAGCGTCGTCGCCATCGCCGCCCCCGGGGGCCGCGCGCTGTGAAAGCCGCCTGCCTGACGGTCTGCTTGGTGCTCGGCGCAGCCGGGCTCGCCGCTCAGGGGAGCGTCGCGGCCCGGCTCTCCGGGCGCGTGTCCCCGGAGGTGGTTGCGGCTGTGCGCGGGATGGTCGATTCGGCCGCGGCGCGCGGCCTGCCGGTCGAGCTGCTGGTGCAGAAGGCTCTGGAAGGCGGGGCGAAGGGCGTGCCGGCGGACCGTGTGATCGCGGCCGTACGCGCGCTCGCCGGCGAGCTCGACGCATCCGCGGGCGCGCTGCACTCGGCTGGTCTCGCGGCTCCGGACGGCGACGCCATCGAGGCGGGTGCGTTCGCCCTCACGGCGGGACTCAAGGAGGGGCAGGTCCGCGAGCTGGCTCGCGCCAGTCGTGCACCGTTCGGGGCCGCGGCAACCCTGCGCGTGGCGGCCCTGCTCGCAGCCCTAGGAGTGCCGGCGCAGGAGACGGTCGCCTTGGTGCGTCGCACGGTGGAGAAGGGCCAGGCTCCGACCGATCTCCTGGATTTACCCGGCCGCGTGCAGTCCGAGATGGCGCGCGGGGAGACGCCCGCCCAAGCGGCTGCCGGCCTGGCGCGCGCGCCCGCCGGGCCGCCCACCGTGCCCCCCGGACGGGAGCGGTCCCGCAAGCCGTAGAGGCGGAGGGCCTTCCCTCCGCGGCACCACTCCCCGGTTTCGCTTCTCTGGGTAGATTCTTCTCCCCATGCCCATTGCCCACAATCTCGGTTTTCCGCCTATCGGCGCCGCTCGTGAGCTGAAGCGGGCGACCGAGGGCTATTGGGGCGGCAAGGTGTCGCCTGAGGGCCTACTGCGCGCCGGCGCGGAGCTGCGCGCCGCCCACTGGCGCCTGCAGCGCGACGCCGGGCTCGATCTCGTGCCCGTCAACGACTTCTCCCTGTACGATCGCGTCCTGGACACGTGCGCGATGGTGGGGGCGGTACCCGAGCGCTACGGCTGGTCGGGCGGGACCGTCGACCTCGACACCTACTTCGCGATGGCGCGCGGCAGTCAGGGCAAGGACCGGGGGGGCCGCGACGTCACCGCGATGGAAATGACGAAGTGGTTCGACACGAACTACCACTACATCGTCCCCGAGTTCGAGCCGGGGCAAACGTTCCGTCTGGCCTCGACCAAGGTCACGGACGAGTTCCAGGAGGCCAGGGCCGTCGGTGTCTCCGCGAAGCCGGTGCTCGTCGGTCCCGTGTCGTTCCTGCTACTCGGCAAGGCGCGCGCGGCCCGCTTCGACCGGCTGGACCTGCTCGACGGCCTGCTGGCGGTGTACGCCGCGGTGCTGGGGCGACTGGCGGCGGCGGGCGCGACGTGGGTGCAGCTCGACGAGCCCGCGCTCGTGCTCGACCGCACCCCGGAGGAGCGGAGCGCCTTCCGGACCGCCTATCGCGTGCTCAGCGAGCAGGCGCCGGGACTCAAGCTCCTCCTGACCACGTACTTCGACGGCCTGCGCGACAATCT
>WNGR01002609.1_pt1 | contig 21821 bp, 20 predicted proteins | sample 5407581 | NCBI WGS metagenome assembly WNGR01 (sample SAMN13153383, study PRJNA577476) | soil metagenome | isolation source: 80 cm soil or saprolite under Garry oak tree replicate 2 | place: USA:California | collected 2016-06-15
TTGTTGCAAATAGGCATGGACAGCAGGGTATGCCTTAATATCAATACCGCGTCTGGTGAAAATCAACCAACGTCTCTCATCCTCTTGATACCAGGGTCGCAAATCCTCTCCTCGTAGTACAGGTTTAATTATGGATGCAGATGCAGGATCTTCTTTTACCAAACGATCTCGTGTAGTTTGGTCAATAATAAATGCTTCATTAAAGCCTGTGAGTACTCCTCTATACATTTGTCCCTTAATCTCTTCACCTAAAGGTCTGCCAAACGACATCAATTTAGCAAACAAGGTACGTGAGGCATCGCTCGTCAGTTGCCAGCCTGTATCTGATTGGTCATGTACAGAAAATGTGAATAATTTATCGTCAAGTCGCTCTCTGAAGGAGCTTATACCTTCACCACGAGCAAAAACTGCTGCTTGCGCTGTTTGCTCATCAATCGGTGATATCTTATGAACTATCTGAATTGCAGGTGTTAGATCAGGTGCGTCAGCGAAGACATGATTATCTCCCAAATCTATAATCGTCTCTACTGTTGTCTGCTTGCGAAGATGTTGACGTAGAGATGTAGCATAGTTGGCGCGTAGCCAGCTATTGCTACTAATATACGCCAGCCTTCCATCCCTCCTTAACAATCGCAACCCTTGCGCAAAGAAATACACGAACAGGTCTGCTACCCCGTGATACACTTCATATCTGTCTTGGAAGAACGGCTTGTCTGGCCCCAGTTGTTCCTGGCGCACGTAGGGGGGATTGCCGATGACGACATCGAAGCCCGCACGTTCTCCCAGGGGTCGGCCTTCGCTGTCGAAGAAGATGTTGGGGAATTCGAGTTCCCAGTGGAAGAAGTGTTTTTTATCTGCTAGCCCTGCTGCGGCGTCGAGCCAGTTTTCAAATTGTGGCGATTGCGGATGCTCAACGGCCTTGCCAAGCGCGTAGTCGGCCAGCGCTCGCCATACAGCACTGCCTACCTCTAGATTGTAGTACAGGGCGGCTCCCAGGTTTGCCAGGTGCAGGTACTTTTCGCTGAAGCGCTGGCGCAGCTCTTCATAAGCGGCTTCCTGCGCTTTGACATCCTTGATGGTGATGCCGGGGCTTTGTTCAATGGTGGCTATTGTATCAAGGGCGCTCCTGGTGACCTGGCGGAAATCTTCATCAAAGAGCGTCAGGGCTAGCTGGCCTGCTTCTTTCTCTGCTTCCTGGGTCTGCTGCGCGCGCTTCTGAGCCTGTTTTGCTTTGGGGTGTTGACCTGCGGCGACATCTTCTAGCCATGAGCCGATCAGCGCGTTGCCTGCGCGCAGGTGGTGATCAAGGAAACTGAGCGGGCGATCTTTGGCGACGGTAATCAGCCAGAGCGAGAGCTTGGCGAGTTCAACGGCCAGGGAGTTGAGATCGACGCCGTAGATGCATTGCTGCGCAACACGGCGCTTCCAGTAGGTCAGGTCTGCCTCGCCTGCTGTCCCTGCTCTCTTTGTCCCGGCTGCTTCCTCCGGTTGAATGCCAAGCTCTACCAGGTAACGGGCGATATACTCTGTCACTTCGACGAGGAAATGCCCACTGCCCATCGAGGGATCAAGTACGTTCATTGCCAGTACTGCCTGTATGCGTTCGGAGTCGGTTTGAGCATTCGCTATCGCCGTGTCGAGTACAGGTTTGACCGCCTCGTCCACCATATACTTGACGATGTAGTCAGGGGTATAGTAGCTGCCTGTCAGCTTGCGTTCGCCCCGGTCCGTCACAAGGTAGACCTCGCCCGGCTGAAATTCCCGCGCGATATCTTTCTTCGGCACGCCCTGCGCCGGGACGATCCTGCTGCTCGACTTGAGTTCAACCATCGGTTCGGCTGCCACTTGCAGGGTATATTCCAGCAGTCCTTCGTAGATGGTACCCAGGTGCCGTTCGGCCAGGTCGCGATAATCGACGAACTGGAGATTGACCCGTGTCAGTTGATCGATGGCGCGGCACAGGCTCAAATCGCCCGCGGTATAGTGTTCCAGGAAGCCATGACGCTTCGGATCGAAAAGGCCGCCGTCAAAATTGGTCACATTCAAGGGAGGGTTGCCGAGGTTGATGGCTTTGAATAGCTCTTTCAGACGTGTCCAGAAGAAGCCGGAAGTAGGCAGGATCAGCCCTTTGTGTATTCGGCATACAGGATGAAGAGGATGCGATAGAGCAGGATGAGCGAATTGTCGTAGATTAATTTGTTGGTTTCGGGCGAGGGTGTGAGCTGGTTATCGGTGTAGTCTAGAAACCCCTGAGCGACGTAGCGCAAGGCGTCATACACCTGCTGGCGCAGGCTGTCGCTTACTTCTTGGGCTTTCTCAGCGCTGGCAGCCAGCATACTGTCGAGTGAGAGCGGCCCCGGATCGAACGCTGCTCGTCGGAAGAAGGCATAAAAGTACAGAAATGCATCGACATCGGCTTGCAAGAGTTCGGGCAAGTCAACTTCGTAGAAGACTTCTAGCTTGTGAGCGGTTTGCGCATGATAGAGCCGCCATTGTCGCCCGTTAGTGAGGATACCCCAGGGCAGGCCACTATGCAGCAGATAAAAGAATATCTGGTAGGAGGGATTTTTGTTGGTGAATGGGTCTGTGCCCTTGGCACTTCCCCTGAGAGCCTGGTCCAATGAGCGCTCCCAGGCTTTGGCATCGCCAACGGCATACGCGGTTTGCAAGTATTCAGGCTGCATGGTTTTGTTTTTATTAGCAACCAGCCCCGCATTATCACGATAAAAGATATAGTCCGGCCGCTGTGTGCCATCCGGTACTTTCAGAGGTGCTTGCACTTCAAAAATATGTCCTAAGAGGTGCAGGACAGGTTTGATCCAGTCTTCTTCTGTTTGTGCCTCATTGTTGATGTTGGGAGTAAACCTGGCGTGGAGCTGCTCCAGTTGGGCCATCACCTCAGACGCTTCATCTTTCAGGGCTGACCAGTGTTCAGGCAGGATGTGATCGAGGTAGTAGTCGGAGAAGAGTCGCTGGTTGTGGTGAGAGGCCCCTGATAGTCGAAGCTGTACCGGCTGTGACACGATTTTTCCACCTACATCTACAAAATAGAACTCTTGATTAGATGCCCACTATAGCATGAGAGAAAGGTTAAGACAAGCCCTGATGAGCATGCATCGACATGGGTAATCTGTACCCCTTTTCCCCATTTTTATGCTGTTTTAATAACTTGTACAGTAAACTGAAATACAACAATACAGCAAGATACAAAGCATGTCGGGAACACCAGGGGTGAAATATGGTTGAACATTGTTCATACGTCATAGTTGGCGGTGGCATTGCTGGAGTCACCGCCGCTGAAACACTGCGCAACGAAGAGCCGTCTGCAGAGATCACGGTTATCGCGGATACACCTCTTCCGGCCTATTACCGGCCCGCGCTCAAAGATTACCTGGCGGGCCGGGTTACGGAAGATACGCTATATGTGCGCCGCAGGAGTTTTTATGCCGACCTGGGCATACACTTCATGCTTGATCGCGCCGTCAGGATCGCGGTCAATCAACATGCGTTGCAGCTTTCGAGTGGGCGGCAGGTAGGTTATGATCGTTTGCTGCTGGCAACAGGCGCGCGCGCCAGCCGCCTGTCCTGTCCCGGCAGCGACCTGGCGGGCGTGATTACGCTGCGTACGATTGCCGATTACCAGGCCGCGCTGCGTCTCCTGCAAACGGCCAGGCGTGTTGTAGTCTGCGGCAGTGGTTCCCTCGCATTGGAGACGGTAGAGATTCTGCAACATCGCGGGATTCAGGTGACTCACCTGCTGCGCAGCCGGAGACTATGGAAAGATATCCTGGACAGAACCGCGTCTGAATTAGTACTGCACCAGGAAGAGCAGGATGGGGTTGATATTCGCGTCGAAGAGGAAATTGCCGAGGTCATCGGGAAAAAGGGGGATGGTGGGCAGCTACTCGGCATCATCACCAAAAATGGCGCGCGTATACCCTGTGATGTTGTCGTGACGGCGATTGGTATTGAACCCGCCGTTGATTTTATGAAGGAGAGCGGCATCGCCTGTGGGCACGGCGTGAAGGTGGATCATGCCATGCGCACGAGTATTCCTGATATTTTTGCCATTGGCGATGCCGCGGAAACATCTGATCCCGTCACAGGCAGAGAGCGAATTTTCGGCCAATGGTATCCGGCCATGCAGCAGGGGCGAACAGCCGCGTACAGCATGCTGGGGATGCTTGGCACCCAGCATTTGCGCCACGCGGAAACGTATAGCAATGCCTATTTACGTTCCATCAGCGCGCAGTATCTCTATGGATTCGATGTTGCCGCTATTGGCATTACCAACGTATCCTCCCCCGAATACCAGGAGATTCAAGCCGACCCACGCACGCATATCTATAGCAAGGTGCTGCTCAAAGACGGCATCCCTGTTGGTATGCTGTCCTTCGATGGCCGCCGGGATGCGCTGGCCTTCAAACGCGCCATCGATCACGCCGTCAACCTCATGCCCGTTGCCTCCCTGCTGTTTAACCGGGACTTCAAGCTGACCACCTGGCTGGATGCACAGAAGGTTCCCACGCCTGTACTGGCGGTCCGTAAGTTGAGCCAGGCACCCCGGCCCCTCCCTGTGCGCAGCATGAAGAGCCAGTTCGTCGGGATGAGGGGGATGGGGGATATGACACCTCTTCTAGACTTGCCACGTGAAGATATAGAGAGCGTCAACATGCGCTCCAATACAGACCCCTACATGATGCCCGTGGTAACAATGAGCGGTTCCAGGCGTGGAGATGCTGGCAGAGAAGAACGCAGGCAAACCAATCGACAGGAGGAAAGATCAATGAGAACTGATACCTACACCCACACCAGTATTCCCACGGCTGCTTTTCTGATACCTATTTTGCCAGAAAAAACGGCGGATATACTGCGCGCTCAGGAAGCACAATCCTATGCGCTTTCCTTAGATCAGGACAACACCGGTGCGCTTATCTCGCCTGAATGGGCGCATACGCAAATCAGCCAGACGCAGGCAGTCACCATCGGACGCGAGCCCAATTCTACCCTCATCATCAATCACAATTCCATTTCGCGCCGCCATGCCGAAATCATCTACCGCAACGGCGACTACCTCCTGCGCGATCTCGGCAGCAAAAACGGCACCTTCATCAATGAAGCTCCACTCGCTCCCGGTCACGTTCACGTGCTGAAACCACGCGACCGCATACGCATTGGCAAACTGATGACCTATCTCTTCCAGGTACGGGCCGTTGCTCCTAATCCATCGGGATCGCGCCTTTAGAAAAGCTCCCACGCATGATATACTTCTCGTTGTGAGTAAAAGAGAACGCTCAATAGTGGATTGTCAAGGATGCAAATGTAGGGACGCGATAAATCGCGTCCATCTGGGTGCACATTGAACCGGAGCCTGGACGCGATAAATCGCGTCCCTACATTTTATCTATGCAAATCAAGATTGATAGCCCATTAGATTTCAATGCCAATTTGAGGAGTCAATTATCATGCAAGGTCACAATCGTAATGAGCAAATGGAGAAAATGAACAATACATCTGAGAGCGCACAAGAAAGCAACGCGCCTTCTCCATCATTACAGGCGCGCCCACGTTCTGCCAACGTCGGGCGGATCGCATTGATAATGGCCCTTATTCTGCTAGTAGCCGCGGCTGCTTCTATAGGCGCGGCGGTACTTATAAAAAATACCAATATCACCACTGGAAACAGCGGTACCCATCCCAATCCTGGCAACGCCGCGCTTGCGGTCAACGCCAGTGGCATTGTCGCTTTTACCGATCAGTCGGGCACATCGAGCCATAGCAACGTTATCACTCTGGCTGTCAACAGCCTGCTGGCTCCTCCGGCTGGCTTCCAGTACGAGGCATGGCTCGTTGATAGCGCGAGTAAACACGCCATCGCGCTTGGAAAACTGGTGGCCAAGAACCAGTCGTTTACGTTGAGCTATATTAGCAATGGCATCAATCTGATCGGCGCGGGCGATACGATAGAAATTACCCTTGAACATGGCGCTGTGAGCCTCCCAACGGGCAAGGTGTTGCTATCAGCCGCCTTTCCGCCGCAGGCCTTTGTGTATGTCAGGAATTTGCTCGTGAGTTTCGTCACCACCACAGGCAGAACAGGCTTACTGGTTGGGCTGCTCGCCGAGTCTCAAACCCTGAACGCTGTTGCCCAGCTACTTCAAAACAAAACCATGCAATCGATTGATATTCGAGTGCATGAACGACATGTGAGCATCGTCTTAGCGGACATGCAAGGCTGGCTGGCAACGGTGCAGCAGGATGCGCTCACCCTCTTGAATACCCCCAATAACAGCGCGAAGGCGCAGGAAATCGTGACACTTGCCGATCCCTCCCTGCACGGCGTCGATATCAACGGCGACGGCTCCATTGATTATGTTCCAGGTGAGGCCGTGGCCACAATTGCTTATATACATGGGCAATATATGGCGGGCCTGATTCTGGCACCCAATTCATAATCAGAGAAAAAGTGTAACACAGCTCCTTATTCTCCACCTTTCTAGTACACATTGGAGATATTTTCGACACATCTGGGTGGCATACTTCCAGCAGTGCAGAATAGTTGAACCCTTATTCCCCTCTGTTACGTGCTTATAACTGGAAACAAATGCGGCTTGCCTGCAGGTATAGTAAGAAGATGCATCTGTTTCCGGGAATAGTGTCTTTCTATCAAATCAACACGTCGTTGTGGGAGCATCCTCCCCTTTTTGGATGCTCCGAAAAAAAGGAGTTTAACATGCAAAGCCTGACTCGCGGGCGTCCACTGGGGATCACGATCATCTCCATCATCATGGCAGTTGAGGGCATCCTGGGCGTTATTAGCGGCATCGTGTTGCTAAGTGCAGGAGGTGCAATAGGCACTCTGGGCATCATTACCCTCATCCTGGGTGTACTGCACCTTGTCCTCGCATATGGATTGTGGACGCTTAAGACCTGGGCATTCTGGGGTACGGTCATCCTTGAGGTACTGGTTCTCATTGACGGTATCTTCGGGCTGGGGCAGGGCCAATCGGGGCAGGGTATCCTCAGCATCGTTTTCGCGATAGTCGTTCTGATCTACATGTTCGCAGATCGCAATGTACGCGCGGCATTTCGCACCTGATACGGCGTAGTACATGCTGTACTGGACAAAACAAGGGCTGGCTGGTATCAAACATTGCGAGAGGATACCAGCCAGCCCTTTTTATTTGGGTAGACCTTCTAACGAAATGCAGTCACTCCTCCGTCCCCAAAAACACTCGTAACCAGCCCCATACAGCATCATCGAATTCCCAGCACGCAGCAGGTTCGATGTGCTGGATGAACGTATACATAGTGAAAAGCCCTCATGCATGATGTATACTCAATGGACAAAATCGCTCTTCATTAGGAACTTAAGGAGGAATCAACATGAGTTCGCAACCATTCCGACCGCAAGACTCGGCATCCCCCGATGAGATCGAGGTCCGTGCGCTCTATAGACAGATGTTGGATGGCTGGAACAAGCGTGACGCCGGTGCTTTCGCTGCTTCGTTCGCGGAGGACGGCGAGTGCATCGGCTTCGATGGGAGTCAGATGAACGGGCGAGCGGAGATTGGTTCGACACTTCAGCAGATCTTTACCGACCATCTGACAGGCACCTATGTGGGCAAAGTCAGAAGCGTGCGTCTGTTGAGTCCCGACGTTGCCATCCTCCGCGCGGTCGTTGGCATGGTGCCACACGCACAGTCGGACGTCGAGCCAGCACTCAACTCGATCCAGACTCTCGTCGCCGTCAGGCGCGATGGCACGTGGCTCATCGCGCTGTTTCAGAATACCCCGGCTCAGTTTCACGGAAGACCGGAGCTGGTCCAGCAGCTGACGGAGGAACTGCGGCAGTTGCTCTAATTTATTTCGTCAACGAATAGACACAATAGCAGGATGATCTTTTGCGATCATCCTGCTACTTTTTTGATATTGCCTTACCGCTGCATGGGCGGCATTTCCTCTGGATACTCCGGCTGCGGCTGGTTGTAGTCATGGGGCTGGCCTGACGGCTGGTTATAAGGCGGCTGCGGCTGGTAGCCCTGTCCATAGGGCTGCTCTTGTCCGGCTGGCGGCTGATAGTAAGGCGTCTGGTTATAGGGTTGTTGTGGCGGCTGGTAATAGGGCGGCTGCTGTTGCTGCTGCGAGTTGAAGCGCTGCTGCCACTGGTTGCCCGAATTCTTCATCGAATTCCAGGCGGACCCGGCGCTGCCCAGGGTAATCGCCCGGAATATAAAGAAGACCAGTGCGACGAGAAGCAGGATGCCGAGTAAATTGAACACTATATGGAACACGAAGAAGGACAGCCAGAGTCCAAATGGGAAGATCAGCGGAAACACTATTGGGACGATATGAGGGAAAAATCGTATTCCCCTCCGGTATGGTCGATATCTATTCCACATGCTTGCAAGCTCCTTTGTCACTATGTGGCGATGCGCTGCACACGCTCGCGCATTTTATGTGTTTTCGTTTAACATTTCATGAAAACATCATTCTATAAATTATACGTAAGAGACGCTTGAGGGTTGCACAAGAAAATGGGAGACCCACAAGTCCCATTGCATTGTCCGCTCTGACACAGGATGATATAATCCTTTCGATAGAGAACCTCATAGTATGGCAGAGCAAGAAGAGGCGAATGGACACATGGGCAAGAAACTTGCGATACTGCTCGTTACGTTAACGGCGTTGGTAGGCGTCTCTGGATTCTATGTGGCAGGTGGTCTCCAGGCCTACTCGCGTTATCAACAGAGTTTCAGCCAGGAGCATTGTGGGGGCCAATTGCCTGTCCACATTTGTGTGCAAGCTCCCCCGGAGATCTTCAGCGCGTACTATCCATTCTATCTCGCGACGCATACCACCCAGTTTACCGTCACTTACAGCAGCAGCAGCCCGATTACGCTCATTATAAGTGCGCAGGTGGCCGGATTTACCCAGGTTGAGACGCATACTGTGACAGCGACCAGCTCCTTACAGTCAAGCAGTTTTACACCTACATTGCTTGACAAGGCGCTGCGAAATTTGACGGCTGATGTTACGAAATCGATCAGCGTGCGTGTAACAGATACCCGGGGCAACCGCTATTATGTCAATGATAGCCCACTGCTGCTGCATTCACGTGAGTTGATGCAATGGCTAGCCGCGAACCGGCTCAAGATCGCGGCATGGGTCACGCCTGATGATCCCATAGTGAAGGCGTTGGTGGCAAAGGCTACCATCCATTTAGCGCAAGAGCCAACGCCCGCACCAGACGCTATGATTGGCTATGCGAACCATGCCAGTTCCAGGGCGGTTCGCGACCAGGTCGACGCGATATATGATACCTTGCGCCTGGATTACCGCATGACCTATACCCAGGCAAGAGTTCCCTATGCTGGTCCTGGCGATACAAGCGCTTCTTTAGAATATATCAAGCTCCCGGCGGATGTGTTACAGGAGCATAGCGGGATGTGCATCGAACTGACGGCTCTGCTCGCATCAGCCGTCGAGCATATTGGTTTGCATGCCGAAATAGTGATCATTCCCGGCCATGCCTTCCTCGGTGTTGCCATGACGCCTGATAACGCGCAATTTCAGTACTGGGATGCCGTCCAGGTCAATAACAGCGTCGCGGGAGATTCGGCCAATGTCGCAGCCAACCTGGAATACACCCAGAATGCCCATCAAATTGTCGATACTATAGTCATTAGCGAGGCCCGTCAGGCGGGCGTTGATCCCATGGTGTAATTGAAATTTCATCTTATCGCAGATAGCAACGAAGAGAGGAATATGACGACGAGCGCTCTAGATTTTCCGAGCTGGTTTACCTCTGGCTGGTATAGCGGGCTGGCATGCTGCATGCTCGCCATCACAGCCAACGCGCTCTTCACGGCGTGGCGCAAGCGTGGCACAACCCGGCAGCTTGCCCTGGCTATTGTAAGCTGCGTCTGCTCGGCCCTGCTTTTACTCCCCGCTCTTCTCTGGTACAATCTGCGTTTGAGCCAGGCGCAAGGCAGCATCGGTGTCCTGGAAGTCGCTTGCGCGCTGCTCTATGTGGCGCTTTGTGGCTGTGTTGCGCCGCTGGGTATAACTACAGCCTATTGTCTCTTGACGCAGCCGCGCGATTCGAATACCTGGGCGCGCATCCCACGACACCGCACGAAACGCACCACGAAAGGCAACGCGGCTGTTGCAAATTCCGTGAGACTACCACACCGTCAGCCAGGGGTTCCTGCGCCCTTTGTCTATAGCGAAGATACGCCCTGGGGCTGGCTCGAATATCGCTCTGGACGATTCCAGGGTCAGAAGCTGGACTTGAAACGTGCCCTTATCAGCATCGGGCGGGAAGAAGATAACGAAATCTGGCTGGACGATGATACCTCTTCACGCTATCACGCGGAACTCGCCTGGCAAGATGGGCAGGCGTACATTACCGATTGCGATAGCTTGAATGGCGTCCTGTTGAATGGTCGACGCATTCGTGGCACACTTCCCATCAAGAGCGACGATTTGCTGGAAATCGGTTCTCACCGTTTTCTTTTTGAACTTGTGCAGGCTCCTCTGGCTCTGAACGAGCGAGATGACCCATTGCTGCGCCGGGCCACTAGCGCGCTCGAACCAGCAGAACGGATGTCTACCTATAGAAAGCCAGCCAGCGCCAGCGCTTTCCCGACAAGGCCGTTGGACGAGAAACCATTCTCTGACGAGGACAGCTTCAAATTCCCCAGCATGTTCCCACAGAAGCCGCCATCGACGTTCAGCGAAGCAGATCCACGCTCCGATGGCATGCCGGTATGGATGCAGGCCTTCAAACCTGATCCGGTGACGCCACCTCCTCTTCCCCCACTACCAGAGTTGCCCGCGCCTGCCGTACTCTCCCCTGTTTCGAGCAGCCTGTGCATCATCCGTAATGGAGTTATGGCGGGAAGAAATTTCCTGCTTGACCGGGCGGTGTTCACTGTTGGGCGCTCGACTGATTGCGATATGATGCTTGATGATGCCTCACTTGCCATCGAACACGCCCAGTTTTCGCACCAGGCCGATGGTGATTATGTCTATGGTCCCGGTGTCCTGGTCAACGATGTGCCGCTCCAGGTGCCGCAGCTTTTGCAAAAAGGTGATATCATCGGTCTGGGTGAGCTTCAACTTGAATATACGATTGTGCAAGAGGCACACACAGCCCCAATGCCGCAGCCTTCTATGCCGTCCCTCTCGCGCCCGATCAGCGGCCCGGTACCACTACGCTTGCCAAGTAAGCCCAAATAAGAGGCTTTTACCTGCACACTTTGGCGGAAACGTATCTCACCATTGGATAGTGGCGAGGGCGCGTATCGATAAGATAGGCCTGCCGTGTCCTGGATAGAGGTAATAGACTTTCAGGCTCTGGAGCGTTTGCAATGTTTGCTGCAATTGGATGCGGTTCGTACCGCCACGCACCAGGATGGTTCCACCTTCAATCGTAATCAACGTATCCCCACAGAGTAATTCATAGCTAAAGGGATTATAGAGGCACAGGCTTTCGGGAGTAAGACCAGGGCTGGCAATCACACGCCAGTCGAGGTGATTGGGGAGTCCCTCGACATCCTCTAACCATATATCTACCAGTTGTGCCTGGCGTTCATAGTACGGCTCGAAGAGATCAAGGTGATGGACTACTCCTGGCAGGCGCACCTGGCTAAACATGCGTCCAACAAACTGCGATAGGCTGATTCCACCAGCAGCGCTTCGTCCTTCTTCCGTCCACGATCGTGACCACCGTTTTGCGGCGATAGAAGCGGCGACCGGCGCGTGTGAAGCCCGGCGTAATTCCTCGACCCCGGCGCAATGTTCAGAATGCAGGTGCGTTAAAATAATCAGATCGATATCTTCAGGGTGACGATGCAGGAACCGCTGCATGTAGGCAAGCAGCAACTGTACATTGAGGACCGAGCCGGGGTCCACGACGATGAAGCGTTGGTCCTGGATAAGATAGGTGTTCGCCATCGAAAATCTATCGGTAATCGTGTGCACATGACGCGGCTGCTGGGCCACCGGTTGTAATGGCTGCTTACTTTCAATAACGGTGTCCAAGGGAGTCCTCCTGCCAGGATACTGTTTAAGCCCTTTAAGGTATCGTATCATTTTGGGAAAGAAGCGCACAAGTTGAAATTTTGGTCTTTCAAGTTGTTTTTTTTTCTAATTCTATATGTTACAATGAGAACGTGGTTTAGCAAAAGGTAAGTAATATCTCAGGCCCTGGTTTCGCTCCGTCACCCGGAATCTAGGTAAAGCTGCCTGGCAGGAAGTGGAGTAACTTCCCTGACCACCTGGAGACCCGGCGTATACGCGCTGTTTAGCGTACTCGTTATCTCCTGTCACGCGATCTGACAAAGGCCAAACAACTATTGAGGCGGAGCGAAAACAAGAAGGGAAAAACCTACCCATGATGTCCAATGAGGGATACAATGACCGTATCCTCACCTGCCGCGATTGCGGACAGGATTTCACTTTTAGCGCGGGCGAACAGGAATTTTACGCCAGCCGCAGCCTGACCAATGACCCCTCGCGTTGCCCGGCCTGCCGCGCTGCGCGTCGCAGTGGTGGTGGCGGTCAGTCGTCAGCGCCTCGCTCTCGCAATACCAGCGGTGAATATTACGAGACCATCTGCGCTGATTGTGGACGTACTACCTCGGTTCCGTTCATTCCACGCGAAGACCGCCCGGTCTATTGTAGCGACTGCTTCCAGGCACATCGCCCCGCGCGCTCTGGGCGCCGCGATGACTCACGCAGTTATAGCAGCAGCTATGGCAACAGTGGTAGCAATGGCGGACGCGGCGGACGTGATCGCCGCGACACCCGCGAGCGTCGTGATCGCTGGTAAGACACACAGTATCCGGTGAACAAGGTCCCCATCCGCTAGAATGTCTGGATGGGGGCCTTGTTTGTAACGAGCAGCTTCATTCCGCATTTCTCACTGAAGGTGAGCTATATCACCTCATCACTGTGCTGTAGAGCATAGTGTAGTCCTAAAAAACAGAGGTATTATCGTATATGAGACAAGTCGGCTTTGTGAAGTTTCACAACTCGCCTTGTGCCATGAGAAATAGAGATAAATTTGAGTCTACAAATCCATTTGAGATGTATGGAGGAACCTATGCAAAAAATTCCATCACGTCGTATTCAAGGGATGCTCGTGGGTGCTGCCGTTCTGGTTACAATGATTTTACTCACGGCGTGTTCAGGCGTTGGTAGTACTACTACACAATCTACGCCTACCACAGGTACTACTGCCACAGCCACGACCACCTCTTCAAGCCCGTCACCAACCGCTACGCAACCGGCAGGCCCTACTGCCACAGCTGTTCCATTTAAACCGGGTGGCATCTCATTCATCGGCCCTGCGAAGAGCATCACTAACACCAGCCTGGTCATGACTGCACCGAATGGGCAGACATATACACTGGCGATTGCTGCTACAACTGATCGCTCAGCCTATAATGGAGGTCTTCCGACTGTAGGAAGTTCCGTCGATATGGATGCAATAGTTAACCCTGATAGGAGCTTTACTGCAACGATCTTGAAGCCTGCTGTGGCAGGTGACCCGGATTTGAATGTGATCGCCTATACAGGCACCACGACGAGCGCCGTTGGAGCTGATCGCGTGATCCACTTCACGACTGGTACCAAGGCCTACACCTACACTATTCCTACCACAGCGGACCTGACTGATTTCGGCGGGAATGCGCAGGCCATCGGGATTAATGTATTGGTCAAGGTCAAAGTAGTGTATCCTGCTAACACGGTAAAAAGTGTCGGTATCGGCTGATGCGCAGCGAAAGAGAGGGGTGCAATGGGTTGTGCCCCTCTTGCTTTTGTTGATGCCAATCACTTTCAGTTCCTTGTGTAGTGGATAGAGCGTGGTATATACTACTGGGAAGAATTATTTTCTTCGCCGGGAGGTTACATCCATGTCACAGGGCAACGCAGGGCAATGGCCACATTATGTCTATATCGTGCCGCAAATCTATACCAGGGCCAAAGTGCGCCTGATAGGTCTGGGTACATATACTCCTTCGGGTACGATCACCAACGAATTTTTTGCGTATATTTCTACTCGCCTGGGTGATCCACGCAGCGCCGACGACCTGGAGCGTGTTACCGGCCTGAGTACGCGCCACGTGCGCGCTAGCACAATGGATCTCTGCCGCAGGATGGCGGGGGCCGACGCCCCTGGCCTCATCGATGGACCCGACGCGAAAGACGAGACGTTGGTTGACATGGCTGTGATTGCCGCGCAGCGCGCCCTTGCCAGCGCTGGCCGCGATGTCTCGGAAATTGACACGATCATTGGAGCCTCCTCGTCCGATAACGATGCCTTTCCCACCGTTGCCGGGCAGGTGCAGATGCGCCTGGGACTGGGACCCATCCGCGCTACTATGCTCAAAGGGGCGTGCGCCTGCCAAACCGAGGCTTTCCAATCCTGCGCGGAGATATTAAGCGCGAGTTCCGCGAAGCTGGTGCTGATGGTCACCTCTGAAGGGCTGCTGCCGAACATCATGAACGTGCTGGACTGGAAAACCAGTTCGCTCTTCGGAGAGGGCGCATCGGCCTATTTGCTGGAACGTGGAGAAGAGGATACGTATGTCATCAACGGCTCCGATGCCAACCAGGGACCTTCGCTCTATTATCAAACACCTTTGCGCAAAGATGTGATCGAGATGGCTGAAGTTGATCTGAAAATGCGGCAACTATTCGAGGCGGGCAGAGGCGCGGAATTGAACAAAATACTCTCGCAGTACCTTGTTGGCTATACGAAGATGAACGGCAAAGAGGTCTTCCGCGAGGCTCCAAGAGCAATGGCCGAATCGGTCGATGCGCTGTGCCGCCACGCCGGGCTGGCTTACGATGAACTCACGCATATCGTGCCCCACCAGGCCAACTCACGCATCACGCGCCGCCTGGGTGAACTGCTGATCAACGACTACGGCTGGCCCTCTTCGACGATGGACAAACTGGTCGATAACTTCCGCTATTACGGCAATCTCTCAAACGCCAGTATCGCGTTGGCCCTGGTCGAACTCTTGCGCAAGGGCCGCCTGAAAGATGGGCAATGGATGGCCCTCCCCGCGGTCGGGGGCGGCATGAACTACGGCTGCTGGCTGCTGCGCTATCATGATTTGAAGCACCTGGACGCGGTGTTAGACCCGCAATAAATTGTGTCGTGTGTAGGGACAAGGTGTGGTGATGTGGATGGGCAGGGGCCTTGTGCTTGTCCTCCTCTTGGAAACGCGAAAAGGCGAATAGGACAAGCACAAGGCCCCCACATCCGCCCTACACCGCCCCTTGTCCCTACAAAAGGCTTCGCTCATACGTATAAAAAGCCGAGCCATCCTCTTCGTATTCGGCTCCGACGAAGGCGTCTCGTACCATCATGAGGTCGGGGATGCTGGCCCGTACTTTTTCCAGGCCCAATTCAGGGAGCATGGCGCGCAGGGCGTAGGCGATGAGGCTGATTGATTCGGTGGTGCCATCGATATAGCCTACAAACAGGTGCTTTTCTCCTTGCCTCTCGCGTGGTTCGACCATTGCCAGCCCATCCAGGCGATCCCAACGCCGTAAGATGTATATTTGCTGCGCCGCCACCTTCTTTGCGATCAACTCGCCGGTGATGGAATAGGCGGTAAAGCCCTGGTTGTAGAGGCCACCAACCGCCGGGAAGATATTAGATACATTGAGATAATCGATAATGTCGTCTATGTCGGCTGAGGTGGCCAGTGTGAGCCTATCCATGCCGTACTGGCGCTTTGAGGGGGTCGTAACTGGCTCAGCGTGGAATGGGGCGAATGCGCTCACCCGGCGCATAAAGCTGCGTTCAATCAGGCGAATGGCGGCTGTATTGGTGGATTCGGTTATTAAGCGTGCGGTGAGCGCGTTCCTGCGCAGCGCCTCGGTGATCTGCGCCTCGAAGAGCGCGCTCGCTATGCCATGTTGACGAAAGGCGGGATCGACGCGCATGCCCTCTAACCATGCTTCTGTGGCATTGAGCATGCGTATATTAGCTACTCCCACCGGTTGACCATCCATGGTGGCGACGAATAAAGCGCTTTGTGGATCATGCAGCCATTCATCCCAGACATATTCGATATAGTCTCCCCATTCCCATGTCTGGCTGCAAAAAGCCAGCACTGCTTCGCGATCTTCTTCGCGCGCTCGACGAACTTCGAGTTGCGGCATACGGTAGCATCTCCTTATAGCTCTCAAGGGCGACCGCAAGGGTCCCTTCCCCTCCACTCCACTGCTCCCGCCCTTACCATGATGACGATTGCCTGTCATACAGAATGTAGCGGTTAACGCGGCGTTCGTCAATCCTGAAAGCCATCCTGCTAAAACTACGCGATAATGCATTTTGACTTTTAAATCGCAGGCCCTTGACAACGATGCACGGTCGTCGTAAAATTAACTCTATGGTTAACGATTCATCAGAGCAACTCACGACTGTCTTTTTGGCGCTTGCTGACCCCACACGCCGGGCCATCTTAGAACGCCTGACGCACGGTGAGGCTTCAGGAACGGAACTGGCGCAGCCTTTCTCGATCTCTGTGCCGGCGATCTCCAAGCATTTACGCGTGCTGGAACACGCTGATCTGATCCTTCACCGCAAGGACGGACGCACGCACCGGTTTCGCCTTGCTGCCCGTCCCCTGAAAGAGGCAGCCACCTGGCTTGAACACTACCGGCACTTCTGGGAAGCCCAATTGGACTCCCTGGACACCTACCTGCTGGCGACAGCGGAAGAGGAGCAAGATATTGATGATCTCTCCAGCACCTCATAACAACACCACCCTCGTGCTGCGACGGACGTTCACGGCCTCACGCCAGCGGGTGTTCCGCGCCTGGATTACGCCTCGGGCATTGGAGCAATGGTTGAGACCCAGGGGCATGAGCATGACCGTGCATTCGCTCGACGCGCGGGTAGGCGGGTCCTTCCGTTTCGATTTAGAGGACGGCAGTTCCATGATCGGCACCTACCTGCAGATTGTTCCACCCGAACACCTGGTCTTTACCTGGTCCGGCGGAGCAGCGCAGAGCTGGAGAACCGTCGTCACACTGGACTTTCTCGACCACGGTCCGCTCACGGAAGTCGTGCTGACCCATGAAGGGCTGAGCACTCCAGAGCGACGTGCGCTGGCTGAAGGTGGCTGGCCCTCCCTGCTCGATGCGCTGGCCTCGGTGCTTTCCTCCCCCCATCTCGACTTTTGACGCGCTTTTCAGACTCCGGCTCCACAGCGCAGACAACAGGCAGAGCAGAAGAGTAAGATCTGGTGGCAAGGCACCCCTTGACAGCGTTCCCCTTTTCTTCTATACTTAACCTATAGGTTAAGTATAGTCGCCTGGCGACGTAGAAGCAGAAAGGAACAACGATGGTAGCCATTGTCAAAGAACTGACCATTGCCGCAGCCCCAGAGCGCGTCTGGGGTGCCCTGACGCAGCCTGACGAAATAGGTCACTGGTGGACCAACGATCTGAATGCCACACCAGAGGTGGGCTCTCTTGCTGAGTTTCGCTTTGGGGAGTGGGGAGATTTTGTTCTCCAGTTTGAGGTGGCCGAACTGGACCAGGACGAGAAAGTTCACTGGATTTCCAGGCAAGGCCCTTCAACTGGGCACTGGGCGGGGACCAGCGTCACCTGGCGACTTACGCCTGTCCAGAATGGGACACAGGTGGTCTTCAACCATGACGGGTTCGCCCAGGCTGATGAACGATATGAAATCACACGCGCATGGTGGGAGCACTTCCTGGTCAGCCTGAAGTCCTACCTGGAGACAGGGAAAGGTACTCCTGGGTCCGTCAAAGGCTCTGAGCTACGTAAGCTGTCATGAACAGCAGAAGTTGGCCGAGAGTACAAGAATCAGGCAATTCTTGAGTGCAAATTTTGCCAACGGATTGTATCGGCACAAGACAGCTCGCTCTTTTCTCCTGGGGTGCACCTCACGATGGCCATGCAGATGTGTCTGTCTTCCCTTGCTAGAAGACCCCTCCTGTCTGAGTTGATGCTACCGGATGAGGATTTCTCTTCCGCAACGGCCCTGGAGCGCGCACGGATTTCTGTTATCGACGGTATCGTGGCCGGGATCATGTCTGATCCCTGCCGACACTCACCAAGAGGGATGATACCTCAAACACGTCTAGTTCTCTCCTCGAGAGGAGATTTGGAGGAAAAAGATGCATCTCACGTATAGATGGCGGGCCACGCTGGTGATTGAACTTGGCCTGCTGATGGCAATCCTGGATGTCACCATTGTGAGCGTGGTGCTGCCGCAGATCGCCACGGCGCTCCACAATGACACCTTCTTCTTCGCCCTCATTGCTTGCGCCGTCTGCGCGGTTGCCACCATCTTCATTGGTCGTGATCCAGCTCTGGAAGCTGCCAAAGCCGCTAAAAAGCGCGGCGAGAAGGTTGAGGAGAGCGCGTCGATGACGGTGACTCCGTAGTTCGCGGAGACCGAGCGTCAATGGGGTTTGAGCCTTGACGAAACTCATAACTCATCTCATAATTAGAATCTCAAAAGATCAGGCAGTTGACGGGAAATCTGAGACAACCTGTTTGAGATCATGTACAATTTTTATTATTGCCATCCGGCAAAATTTTTGGGGAGGGTAATGATGCCAACTCGTTCAGAGATCCTGGACACTCTTGCTGCATCGCAAGAGCAAGTCACTGCTTATTTTCAAGGGCTGAGCCCGGAAGAACTTGAGCGTCCATGCACGGCGAGCGGCGTTCCCGGCGAAGCAGCCTGGCGAGCGAAAGATCACTTTGCCCATCTGGCAGCAAATGAGCGTAATATCCAGATACTGCTGCGCCTCACGCTCAAGGGCGAGACGAGTCTGCCCGGCAACCTGGGCGCGATGAGCAGAGAGGAAAGGCTGGCGTTGGCAAACCAGCGTAATCAAAGCTACGTAAATGCTCACCACGACGACAGTATGGAGACGCTTGCAGCGGATTTGGCTGCGGCGCGCCAGGAAACGCTCAATCTCCTTGAGCAGTTCACAGATGAACAACTGGCCGCGCGTGCGTCTATATCCTTTGCGGCTGACAGGACTGCCGGTGATCTTTTCGCCGCGAACGCTCAGCACGCGGCAGTGCATATGACGTGGATTGAGGAAGGATTTCGCCAGGGTCTGTAGAGAAATACTTGCTTCCCCCATGTGTAAATATTGGAATGAAATTGCCCAACCCCCGCCCCTACAGAATTGCGTAAAATAAAACAGAGAAACGGTCAGGTTTATAATTACGTATTAAGTAGTATCCGATAAGATATGAGATGTGGCTGGGTTTATCCATGCCAGTAACGTTCTAGAGAGAAGCAGGAATACACTATGCCATATAAACCGCAAGACGCGAAACAAAAAGAGCCGCTCAAGAAAGAGGGCAATGCCTCTCCTGTAGGAAACGAGATACAGGAGGGAGCGCAGGAAGTCGTGCAAGAAGCCAGGCAGGAGGTAGCTGCTGCGCGCCGCCCCTGGTATCAAACGGTCAAATGGGGGCGTATCCTGCTTACCGCTTATGCGATTCAACTTTCGCTTTTCGCGCTGCTGGCTTTTTGGGTGTCTACCCATCCAGTGCTGGGTATCGATGTCACGATTACACGTGAGTTTCAAGAAAACAACTCTCCCTGGCTGCAATTCACAATGGTCGCTGTGAGCTATATTGGCAATGTGTTCGCGCTTTCTTTGGGGCTGATTGTGCTGGCATTCGTGGTCTTCTGGGCGTTGGATTTACGCCTGGAAGCGATTACCATAGTAGTGCTTTCCCTGGTAAGCTCTCTACTAAATGGGCTGATCAAAACGATTGTGGGGCGTCCCCGCCCGAATGCAAGCCTGGTTGAGATCCTCCAGGTAGCAGGAGGCAAAAGTTTTCCCAGTGGACATGTAATGTCGTATGTTGCTTTTTGGGGGCTGCTGTTCTCTTTTAGCGTGATCCTCTTTCAGGGCAGGCGCTGGTGGCGTATCGCATTGATGATTATCTCCGCGCTATTCGTTGTGCTGGTGGGACCTTCGCGTATCTATCTTGGTGATCACTGGGCCAGCGACGTATTGGGAGCATACCTTATCGGTGGCGTGCTGCTGGGTATTACGCTGTGGATTTACCTGCAGCTGAAGGAGAGAGGCGTGCTGGCCCCGCGCAAGCAGAGGGGATGGTACCATCAAAGTTCTCGCTCAAAACAACGTAACAAATCAGCGCCTATTGGGCGTCCCTCGCAGTAGGAGATCATCAAAAATCTGTAGGGCGGTAGGACCGCCCTACAGATTTTTGATGATCTTTTCTTTGGTTGCTGCCTTTCAGCTGATCCTCTTGATCATTCTGGCAATAATTCCCTTTCCCTGTTATATATGGAAGGCATACAGGGAATTATTGTTAGAGCCAACATAGAGGATGCCATCCAACACCGTGGGGGAGGAATAGATAGGCTGGCCGGTCGGGAAATTCCAAAGGGGTGCGCCCGTTTTCGCATCGAAGGCGTAGAGTTTGCCATCCCAGGAACCGATGTAGACCACGCCGTTGGCAACGGTTGGCGAGGAGGAGATCCCGCCACCGGTCATGCCCATCCACAGAGGAGAACACGTGGTGGGTGAATGCTGACACTTGACAATATCGTAGGCATAGAGGTTGTTATCATGCGAGCCGATATAGAGCATGCCATTGGCCACAGCTGGGGAGGAGTTAATGAAACCGCCGGTGGCTGCTGTCCAGAGCGGGTTGCAAGTGGGATGCCCGCAGCCAGTAGCAGCAAAGGCATACACTTTACTATCGCTCCCCCCGATATAGACCACGCCATCGACGACGGTCGGCGAGGAATCGAAGTGGCTCAGAATAGGACTCGTCCATAAGACGCTGCCCGTTGTAGCATTGAAGGCATACAGTTTACTATCGTCGGAGCCGATATAGACGACGTTGTTGATCACCGCCGGGGAGGAATAGACTTCCCCGCCTGTCGGCATGGCCCACAGCTGTTTGCCGTTGGTGGCATCGAGAGCATAGACCTTATGATCAGTTGAGCCAATATAGAGGATGCCATTGACGACCGTGGGCGAGGAAAAGACGGAGCTGCCCGTTGGCAAGCTGACCCACACGGATTGCCCCTTAGTGGCATTGAAGGCATAGACGCGGCCATCATTTGACCCCACATAGACCACCCCATTCAAGATGGAGGGCGAGGAGTAAATGGGGCTGCCTTTGTTGACATAATTTCCGGTGGCCATCTCCCACTGCTGCTTGCCCGTGAGCGCACTGAAGGCATACAGCTTATTATCGGAGGAGGTAACGTAGACCAGCCCGTTCGAGACGAGCGGTGAAGAGTAAATGCCGCTGCTAGCACTGCTGGTAGGCGCCTTCCAGAAAGAGGTGAGTTGGGCGACGTTGGCAGTGCTCAGGATGGTTTCAGCCGGGTTGTAGCGCGTGTGTTGCTGATTAAAGCCAAACATAGCGCTGTAAGGCGGTGGGGGTGATGGAGTACCTTGTGTAGGAACGGTGGGAGTAATACCCGGCGAACCCGGACCATGAAAGAGAGGGATGGTGAAAAAGCCAACCGTGGCGGCAACAACGATGACGACTAATCCGATCAGCAATGTGGCCATTCCTCTTCGCAAACGAGGGCGTTTGCTGGCGGGTGGGATCGGCAAAGGCTCTGGCAGGGGCGTCGGCGGTTCTGGCACCCGGAAGCGCGGCTGTCCAAACCTGGTGGGCTGATAGTCTGGAAGCGCGGCTGACGAATCTCTACCTGTACGTACGGTTGGAATGTCATCTTCCTTCGATCGGCGCTCCTCTACATAGACGGATGGGGGGATAGGCTGTGCTGTGCGCT
>WNGR01002131.1_pt1 | contig 21819 bp, 27 predicted proteins | sample 5407581 | NCBI WGS metagenome assembly WNGR01 (sample SAMN13153383, study PRJNA577476) | soil metagenome | isolation source: 80 cm soil or saprolite under Garry oak tree replicate 2 | place: USA:California | collected 2016-06-15
GTCGGACGTGTCAGCGAGCAGGCCGCCGCCGACAAGCCATGAGCACTGGCGACGACCTGGACCTTGGCCTGGTGGAGCGCGTGCTCGCCGTGGTCAGGCGGGTCCCGCCCGGGCGAGTGCTCTCCTACGGCGACGTGGCTCGTCTCGCGCCCGCGCCAACGGCGCGCGACGTCGGCCAGGTGATGCTGCGGCGCGGCGGCGACACGCCCTGGTGGCGCGTCCTGCGCGCCGACGGCACGCCAGTGCCCCACCTCCGCGAGCAGCAACTCGCCCGGCTGCGGGCAGAGGCCACGCCGATGACCCCTTCCGGCGACAGCGTCGACATGCGCCAGGCCCGGTGGTCCGTGGCGCGGCGTGCGCCGGACTCCGGCGCGCAGCCGTCGCTGTTCGACTGAATGGATCGCGATCAGCCGCCGGTACGAGGGATCTTGCGGCGGACGTCGCCGCTCTCGACTATGCAGGTCGGACGCTGTAGCCCGCTACGGGCCGCCCCGAAATGCCGCGACCCTGTGGGTGCCAGATACTCGGCCGCTTCATGCGACCCGCGCAATATCATGGATCAGCCCACCGAGTCGATCTCGCCGCACGACGATCCCAGCCGGCCCAGTCACGAAGGACAAACAGGTGGCACAGGGGGCCTAACCGTTGATCGGCCCGATGTTCGGGGAAGCGTTTAGTGTTGTTCTGGCAGCCGACCGGGTGTGATGGAGGCGAGACAGGTGGCGCTTCAGAGCCGTTCCCCCCAGCGACCGGCTCGGTGTCCGTCGGCCACCAGGTCGCTGTCGCCGCCACCGGGCGAGGCATCCCCAGCCAGGCGGAGATGGGCGGCCTCAACGCATCCATCGTGCTGTCGGACGCCGACCCGCAGCGGGCGGCCGGCGTGATCGCCGGGGCCGCAATGGGCTATGCCGGCCAGAAGTGCACCGCGACCAGTCGCGCCATCGTGGTCGGCGACCCCGGCTCGTTCACCCAGGCGCTGGTCGCGGCCGTCCAGGGCCTCGCCGTCGGCGACCCGGCCGAGGAGGGCACGGTGGTGGGGCCGGTGATCACCGACCACGCCAGACGCCGGGTGGTGGAGGCGGCCGAGGAGGCCGTGGCGAGCGGCGGGCGCCTCCTGACCGGCGGGAAGGCCGCAGGGAGCAGCGGCTGGTTTGTGGCCCCGACCCTCGTGGACGGCCTCTCACCCCAGGCCCGTCTGGCCCAGGAGGAGGTGTTCGGGCCGATCGCGGTCGTGCTGGCCGTCGCCGACGAGGACGAGGCGGTGCGGGTCGCCAACGGGGTCCGCTATGGGCTGGTCGGCTCGGTGTTCACCCGGGACCTGGACCGGGCGCTGCGCCTGGCCCAGCGGTTGGACACGGGCATGATCCGGGTCAACGCGCCCAGCTCTGGGGTGGATTTCCTGGCGCCGTTCGGTGGCGAGAAGGACTCCAGCTACGGCCCTCGCGAGCAGGGCAAGGCGGCCAGGGACTTCTACGCCTCGACCCGGACCATCACGATCAACCCCTTGGAGGGCTGAGCGGTGGCGCTCTGGCAGGTCCTGGTGGACGGGCTGCCGCGCCTGGCCCGCGGCCCGGCCGCGGCCGGGCCGATCGAGCTGCTCGACGCGGGGGCGACCATCGACGCGGTGCTCGGCGGCCAGCCCGGCGACCTTCAGGAGCTGCTCGACGGACCCGCCGACAGCCCGGTCCCCGACGGCGCCCCGCTGCTGGCCCCGGTCGGCGCCCAACCCGTCTGGGCGGCCGGGGTGACCTTCCGCCGCAGCCGCGACGCCCGCCTGCAGGAGTCCGGGGGCCTCGACGCCTACGACAAGGTCTACCTTGCGGAGCGGCCCGAGCTGTTCCTCAAGGCCCTGCCGGGAACGGCCAGGGGTCCCGGCCAGCCCATCGCCGTGCGGGCCGACTCCGACTGGGACGTGCCCGAACCGGAGCTGGTGGTGGTGGCCGACCGGCGCGGCGAGATCGTCGCCTACACGATCGGCGACGACGTCTCGTCACGCTCCATCGAGGGTGAGAACCCCCTGTACCTGCCCCAGGCCAAGCTGTACCGGGGCAGCTGTGCCCTGGGGCCCTGCCTGGTACCGGTGGGCGAGGCGCCGGAGCCGGCCGGCATGGAGATCGCCCTGGCGATCACCCGGGACGGGGCCGAGCTGTACCGCGATACCTGCGCGGTCGCCGACATGCAGCGCAGCCTGCTCGAGCTGGTCGACTGGCTGTGGCGAGGCCAGGACCTGCCGCTGGGGGCGGTGCTGCTCACCGGCACCTCGATCGTGCCGCCGCCCGAGCTGAGCCTGCGCCCCGGCGACCAGGTGACGATCGCGATCACCGGCCTGGGCGCGCTCCACAACCCGGTGGAGCTCGTCCACACCAGCCCACAGCCTCGCCGCTGAGCCAGCGCACCGCGCGCTCGACGCCGCCTCGCGGCCGTGTGGGTGCCGGAACCCTTGTCATGGTGTGGACCTGCGGCTTCGCGCCAGTGGCGGGGGTCCGCGATGATCGTCAGTCATGACGTTGCGACTGCTCTACCGACCATCAAGTCAGGCGCAGTGAACGGTGGCCCTGACGGACTGCAGCAGTTGTCGCAAAGCCGTGCACACGCCAGCATCGCGAACGCAAAGAACCGCTCCGAGCTGCGGTCATAGCGCACCCTCAGGCGCCGGCAGCCAAACAACCAGGCAATGGTGCGCTCCGCCTTCCACCGGTGGCGCCCCCAGCCGGGTCGACGACTCGACCCGACAGCGGGCGATGCGGACCCCGATCCCTCGGCGGGTGAGGTGGCTGCGGCAGCGGCGGTTGTCGTAGGCCTTGTCGGCATGGACCTTGGCGGGCCCGCAGCGCCGGCCACCCTTGGGTGTCGCCACCCTGGGGATGTCGGCCAGGACCGCCTCGAACACGGCCGCGTCTAGGGTGTTGGCCGCGGTCACCAGCAACGACAACGGCAGCCCCGTGCCCTCATTGGCCACGTGCAGCTTGGAGCCGCGCTTGGCCCGGTCGACCGGGTTTGCGCCGGTATGGTCCCCCCTTGTGGCACGCAGGCTGGCCGAGTCCACGCTCACCCTGGACCAGTCCAGCAGACCGGCCGCGCCCAACTCGTCCAGCAGGACCTCCTGCAGCCGCTCGAACACCCCCGCGTGGGCCCACTCGGCGAACCGCCACCAGCAGGTGGTGACCGAGCCGCAGCCGAACTCGCGCACGGGCAGCAGCGCCCAGGGAGTAGAGGTGCGGCACATGAACACGATCGCGGCCATGCAAGCCCGGTCGGCCACGGTGCGGGGCGCGCCACCGCGGGCGTGGGAGGGTTGGGGATGGCAGCAGTGGCTGGACGCGCTGCCAGAGCGCATCGGGCAGGAGCCGGTCGGCGAGGGTGATCATGACGCCGGATCATCGCACACAACCAAGCCAAACCGGCGCTTACTACCTAACCAAGGTGCGGAATGCCCGCACGTCCCTCGTTTGGACGTTCGTGCGTGGTGCTCAGGAGCACCGTGGGGGGTGCGTCAGCCCGGCGGGTCCGGTTGGCAGGCAGCAGCCCCCAACGCCGACCACCAGCTCGGCGGGTCGGAGTCGATGCGGTCACGGACGTCATTGGGCAGCGTGCAGCCAGCCTGGCGGCTGCGGCAGCACCGTCGTTGCCGGAACTACCCACCTGGAGTCGGGCAGCTTCTCCCGGCCAGATCCGGCTGATCTCCGATGGAACCCCAGGCCGCCGTCGTGGTCTCCTCGATGCTGATCAGGGGTGCCCTTGGGTTGGCGATCCGCGACAAGATGCGCAGGCGACCCGGCGGCGGCTGCGCATCCCGGCAGCCGTCGCCCTGAACGCCGCGGGGGGCGCTGGCTGGGGAGGTGGCAGGCATGGCACCGATCGGCAGCGACAAGCCAGCCGGTGGGCGCCCGGCTCGCTGGACGGCCGTGGCCGGGGTGGCACTGATCCTGGCGGTCTCGGTGGCGACCTGGTGGCTGGTCGGCCCGCAAAGCTACGAAGCTCCCCCCAAGCCTGCGACCATGGCGGAACGAGTTGGTGGCGCGGTGGCGGTCGTGGTCGCGGTGGCTGCGGCCGTGGCGCTGGTGGCGGCCGCGCGGACCGGCCGCATGGACCTGCGCTGGCGGCCCACGGTGGCTGCGCTGAGCCTGGCGGGGTCCTGGGCGGCGCGGGATTGCGGTATTGGGCGGCCTGGCCCGCGATCGACCTGTTCTTCATCGGCCCGCTCGGGCTGCCCCTGCTGGTGTATGCGCTCCTGCGCATCCCCCCGTACGATCCTCCACCCCGACGCTGATACCCGCTGGCCGGAGCCTGCAGCGGTTGGGTGCCAACGTTGTGCGTGCGTGGTCAGGACCGACTTCAGTGAGCGTGCGGCGCTGCTGGCCGAGGACCCGGAGACCGAGCCTTCAGGGACGATCGGTCGCGGGAACCCAGCAATTGGGCCCTCTGCCCTTTTCGCTAAAGACCGGCGGTCAGGTGCCGATGGTCCCTGGCGAGAGGCTTCGAATGAGAGGTTGGAATCCATGCCTGTCAATCGCAATGTTCAGTCCCGGCCGGTACCGGAGGCCCTGCTCACCCCAGCAGAGGTGGGCGCGCTGTTCCGGGTTGACCCCAAGACCGTCACCCGGTGGGCCAAGGCAGGCAAGCTGTCGAGCATCCGCACCCTGGGCGGGCATCGCCGCTACCGGGAGACCGAAGTCCGTCGGCTGCTCCGCGGCGTCGAAGCAGCCGAGTAGCCCGGCACTGTTGTATCTGCGCGGAAGGCGTCGCCGCTGAGTACCTGAGTGGAGGCTGGTTCCACTCCGAGGGCCTCGAGAAGGGCTCAAAGAGGCCGATCGTGAATCGTGAGGCGTTCCAGCCTCCAAGTGGAGGGCGTCGAGGGTGCTGATCGCCAGATGCAACAGTGCCGGTTGGGTGGTTGGTGTGAAACCAGCGAACAGGCCGGCGATGACCTCGAGGTCGGCGTCGTTGCCGTCAGCCCACGGCCCGACGCCGCCCTCCTGGGCGGCATGGTCGGACGCCTCCTGGGTGTGTAGACGACCAGCGGCGCCGCCCGGAGCACCTGGTAGTACGAGTTGCGGTCGAAGAACAGCCCGACCGTCGGGCAGTAGACAACCCTGCTGCTGATCTCGGCCCACCCGTGCGGCCAGGGACGGTCGTCCTCGACGACGAACCCGTGCACCAGGCGTACGTCGTGGTCGGCGTGCGCCATGACGTAGCGCAGCGCCTCCTCGAAGCAGCGCAGCGGCCGGCCCTGGCCGATGACGAGGTCGCGGCGAAGGTCTGCGGGCACCTCCACGCGCGGCACATCCCGCGCCGCCGTGAGTCCGTAGCCGATGGCACGTGGCGCAGCGGCGCTGTCGCAGCCGGCAGGGCAGGCGGCTCGTTACGGCGGAGTCTCGGGCTCGGTGCTGCGATCCTTCGGGAGGTCGTTCGTCCGCCTTCGGGTCCACCGCTCCGGGTCACGGCGCAGCGATCGGTCCGTTTCGCTCGCGAGGTCGGCTGCGTACTCCCGGGCTGTCCGCCGGTCGCGACCGCCGCCGCCGGGCCCGCGGATCGGCGCCTCCTTGGCCTTGTCGGTCGAGGTTTCGGGCTTGGCGGTGCGGCGGGTGGTCAACAGGTGAGCCTCCCTCGGTCGCGGCCGCCGTGGACTGCATCCTCCGAACAGCGTAGGCGCAGCTCGCCGAGCCGGCCTCCAGCCCGTCGTCCGCGCGCTCCAACGCACGGCCGGGCGGCGTCAGCCAGCAGCGGCGTGAACCGCTGCACCCAGCGGTAGATGCTGACGTGGTCGACCTCGACACCTCGCTCGGTGAGCAGCTCTTCGACGTCGCGGCAGGACAGACCGAAGCGCAGGTACCAGCGGACCGCGAGGACGATGACGTCGGATGGGAACCGAAAGCCAGAGAACGCAGACCGCGGAGGAACGACATGGCGAGGGCGACGGATACTCATGGCCGCCAGTCTCGCCGCTCGGCGGTGGTCGACGCGCACGCAACAGAGCCTGGCCGGGTTCGGCCGGTCCGCCGGCAACTCGGTGAGCAGCTTCATCGTCGCCACGATGATTGGGCTGCTCGAAATCCCGCGCCCTGGCACCAACGCCTACCTGTGGCCGGCGTGCGCCTGGATCACTGAGCGGTCGGACGACGGCGCGCCCTGGACGGCGGTCGGGACCGTCCGCACCCGGGCGGATCGGCCACGTGCCGGCCGCGCGCGGGGTGGGTGCCGGCGCGGGAGGGACGCGCCGATCGTCGTCTGGTTGCAGGGCAGGCGGGCCGCGCACGACCTTCGTTGTCCCAGCAAGTCCGCCCAAGAGGGGAGACCAGCGAGCAAGTCGACCGACGGGGACGGGAGGTCGACCATGATGCCCCGGCGGCACTCCACGGCCACGCGCGCCGCCCGGATCAGTCCGCGGCTCCTGCGGCCGCCCGGCTTCCGATCAGCCTGGTGAGAGGCACCCGGGGGGTTCGGGTTGCGCGGATTGGGTAGGAACGCCCTGTGCGGCGGGGGATGGCACGAGCCCCGCGCCTGTTCGGTCCTGAGGTCCTCCCACCACCAGGTGCTCGACCGTCACGGGCTGCGGGAACAAAGAACGGTGCCGTGCCCGTCTGTGCGGCATGATCAAGCGGCAGGAGCCCGGACGGCCGGGTACTGTGCGGCTGGACGCCAGGCCGCCGAGGACGAGGAGGACCATGATGGTGGTCGGGACCGTGAAGTGGTTCAGCCCCAACCGGGGCTATGGCTTCATCGCCTCCGAGCAGGGCCAGGACGTGTTCGTGCATATCAGCGCCCTGCAAGCCGCCGGGCTGCAAACGCTGGACGACGGCCAGGCCGTCGAGTTCGACGTGGAGCAAGACCCTCGGGGCAAGGGTCTGCGGGCGGTCAACGTGCGGCCCGTAGACGCCCGCTAGACGCCCGGCCCGGTCGCAAGCCCGCACACTGGACCGCCATCGACCGAGACTACGAGACCCTCCGCGTCGGCATGCAGACCTTCTCCTCGACCTCGGCATCACCACCAGCGCTGCAGCCTAGACAGCCTTTTGTCGATCCGGAGCCGCAAGCGTGAAGGGTGCGCAAACGCGTTCATGCAGCTGGGCGGTGCTCGTGGAGGATCCCACCAAGGAGGTGGCGGCGGTGCACCGCCCGTTCATGATCCTCCTCGAGGCCGGTGAGCCGGGCTGGCGGGTCTGGCGGTTGCAGTCCCAGCGCCCGGTGGGGACGGTGGCGGTTGGAATGCTGGACGTAGACCCCAAGGACCTGCTCGAGTGGCCACGCCCGACGATCGGCAGCCCGTCCAGGCACTCGGCGCGGACCGTCGCACCCAGCGTTCGGCGTACGCGTTGGCTCTGGGTGCCCGCACCGGCGTCACCAGCACCTCGCCAGCCTCTGCGCGGAACCTCTCGTTGAAACCTGGCTCCCCCACCACCAGCGGCAGGTTACGGGCCTGCTGGTGACCCAGCTGCCGTTGGGGTTGGCGGTGACCCCGGCGAGCTGCACCCAGCGGGTGTCGAGCTCGATGAAGCACAGCACCTGCAGCCGCTTGAGCCAGACGGTGTCGACGGAGAGGAGGAAGTCGCACGCCACGATCCCGGCGGCCTGCTGACGAAGCAACGCCCGCCAGGAGCAGCGCCCGGTCGGCGGGCTCGAACCTTGGTCGTGGGCCTGGCGGCGCAGGATGGTGAGCTGGTGGCGGAGCACCAGGATCTCAAGGTGCTGAGCCCGAGAGGTGGAGCTGCTGAGCGAACAGGCAGTCCTTGCAGCTTGTCCAGCCTGGCATATTACATGCTATGTGTCGTACCTTTATGCTTCATCACGACCTTCCTAAGTGTCGGACTCAGACCTGGCAAGCCGACGTCACCGCGAACTGCCCCTTGGTGGCGGGTTGGCAGATCCGCGGAGCTCCTCGCGGTCGACGAAGTCGTCGGCCAGGACCTCGATCACCGGATTGGGGTGAGGCCAACGAGCTGGAGAAACATGCCGGATACTCCATGGAGGTCGACGGCCTCAGCTGGGATCTTGGGCTGGCGGGAACCCTTTCGGGCGACAGCAGGTTTGCCGGCTCGAAGACGATGCCGATTGGCGCACCCAACGTTCCACAATCCGAACACCCTGCTACCAGCAACACCCCTGGTCAGCGGCCCAATCATCCATCTGCCAGGGCAGCACGACAGGGTCCGCCGCGACGGCTATCGTACAGACCGACCGTGACGACGACCATGCCGGCACGGCAGGCGCACGGCCGCGCGAGGTGACCGTCCCCGACCTCACTGCCGCCCGCTGGACCAGGGGCGGGGGCTGCTCACCACGGCCGCGCTGGTCGCTGCGGTCAACGACGGTGATCCCAGCGGGCCGGGGAGCGTCGTACTCGCCCAGGAGCCACCCAGGGCCAGCGTGGTGCCCGCCCGCAGCACCATCGGCCTGCGCACCGCCCTGGTGACCCCGGCGCTGTGTGCCACGCTGGCCGGCGTTCCCGACGTCGACACGGGGTTCTTCCCGCCGTCACCACGGCTGCTAGCACGGCTCGACGCCGCCGCCAAGCTCGCACCCCAGACGCTGCGTCCCGCGGTGCGAACGCTCGCCTCCTATCTGCGCGCCCATCCCGCCGCCACCGGGGCGAGTCGGCCGCTGGGGGTCGCCCAGGCGCTTGACCGCCTGCTCATTCACCGCCGTGCCTGTTGACGGGCGGCCCCGCTCCTACGCGGGGGACGCCCGGCGGATCGGCCAGGCCAGTAACTTCTTGACAATTAGCCCGAAACGACTGAGGCTCCATAGTCGGGCTTATCTCCGATCTGCAGGTCGCCGCCGGTGGTGGACTCAGCGCCGAGGATCCGGGTTCTCGTGTGTCACGAGCAACCCGTCGTGCGTGCCGGTCTGCGGGCGATTCTGGAGCGGGAGCCAGATATGGAGGTTGTGGGAGAGGCAAGCGCCGGCGATGAGGCGGTCGCGATGGCCCGCCGTGTTCGGCCCACGATCGCGCTCGTCGACATCGCCCAACCCTGCCCTGATGCCGTCGAGGCGATCCGGCGGCTATCCGCTCCGGGGGTCGAGCAGTCGCCGAGGGTCGTGGTGGTCGCTGCCGCGGACAACGGCGACGTCATCGACGCCGTCCGAGCCGGCGCCAGGGGGTTGCTCCTCAAGAGCTGCCAGGCGGAAGAGTTGGTTCGTGCGACGCGGGCGGTCGCGGCTGGCGAGGGGTTCATCACGCCACCGATCGCCGGCCGGTTCCTTGACCATGTCGCCGGCCGGCTTGCGCCTCGAAGAGCGCGAGCGCCCGTGCGGGTGCGGGGTCTCACGCCCCGGGAGCTTGAGATCCTGTGCCTCATCGCCCAGCGCCAGTCGAATGCGGAGATCGCGGCGGCGCTATCGGTGTGTGAGGCGACGGTCCGGTCCCACGTGCACCATCTCCTGACCAGGCTTGATCTGCGCGACCGCGCCGAGGCGGTCGCGTTCGCCTACGAGACTGGCCTCGTTCGAGCGACTGGACTGAGCTGATCACGACGCGGGACAGCGAAGCACACACCCTCCACAAGATGTAGATGCGAGATGAGCCGCGTCCATCGAGTGTGGAGGCCGGAAATCCACGCCAGGTGGAAGACGACCTCCTTCTGGCCCCAGTAGAGTTTCCGCTTGGCTTGGGCGTGTCTGCCGTGCTTCAGGCGCAGATTCAGGGCCGAGCACGTGGCTACTGGAGATGGGCGGTCTGGGGCACCGGGGCCGGCATCGGAGGTGGCTTGGAGAGTGGCGGGACGGTACGCGTCGATCCCGCCACAAGCTGGGTCACGCGGGTTCTACAGGATCGCGAGATCCCGCCGCTCTCTCGCGGTCGGCCCCGAGGCGGTCTGGCGGACCGCGCCAGGCGCTGCGGTGCCGGTTCGGAGCGAGGATGGGGGGCACCGCGCTGTCGCTGGAATGCACTTCACCAGGCCGTGGGGGATCCTCGTCTTAGGCGGGTGCTGGGGATTGCCAATTCCACGGGACCGGTTGTCTTGGGGAGTATTGACCCAGACCGCACGCTACACGTTGATCGGGGCTGCCAGTCCGACAGAGTTAGCGCGAGCCGGCTGCCACAACAAGGAGGACCAGGACGGCGAGGACCGACAACACCACTCTCGCCGTCGAACCGGACCGCTCACGCATGCGCTGATCGGGGGCGATGGTAGGTGGACCTTGCAACTGGCGCGGCAGCGTCGATCTGCGCCGTCGTCCTCTTGATAGCTGGGCTCCTGAAGGTCCGTGATCGTTCAACGTTCGCCAGCCAGATCGCTGCCTATCAGGTTGTCCCTTCGGTCGCCGCGCTCTTCCTAGGGCACTTCCTTCCATGGGCAGAGATTCTGGGGGCGCTCCTCATTCTGTTTGCTCCGTGGCTTGGCGGGCTCGTCTGCGCTGCGCTCTTTCTCGGATTCGCGGTGGCCGTCGGAACGAATGTTCTGCGTGGTAGAACTGAGTTGATCTGCGGGTGCTTTGGTCCCAGAGGTCGCCAACGCATCAGCCGAACGCATGTCCTCATGAATCTGTGCTTGGCGGCGGCGGCGCTGTTCGCCATGTCCCGAGCTGGGCCTCCCTCCCTCGCCGCTCTTCGCACAGGGATCTCGGCGGTTCTCCTCGCGTCTTTATGGAGTGTCGCTCGCGATCTGCGCAGGGCGAATCGACAGTTGCAGACCGGGAAGTAGAGGAGTTGGGAAGTTGAAACCGGTCGTGATCTCCGAATTGACGCTTTGGCTCCTGCAGGTTGCCATTATTCTTGTCGTCATAGGCCTGGCCCGGCAGGTTGGGCTTCTCCACCTCCGGCTCCCGGCAAGAGGCTCTGGGCCTCTGGATGGAGGGCCTGCGGTTGGCAGTACGGTCGAAGTTCCAGAAGTGATGTCCCTGAAGTCTCGTCCTGTCGCTGTTCTTGCACCCGGCCGAATCACCCTCGTTCTGTTCGCCAATTCAGGCTGTTCGTTCTGCTCGCCAATCCTCGAGGCTCTCCGAAGACTCATGCGAGTGGATCCTGAAATTGCAGTCACTGTGGCCGTCGATGGTGAGGCATCTGACGCGCTGAGCTACCTGAGCAAGCACGGATTCGGTGACGGCGTTCCTGCTGTCTCTCTCAGTCAGATTGACCCCGGGGACCGTCCGATTGCCATGGCTCTTTCCGCAGAGGGCAGAGTGCTGGCTGCAGGCGTACCGAACACTCTTGAGCAGCTCGAAGTCCTGGTAGCCGATGCTCGCCGTACTCGTGTTTCTATGACCATGGCACCGACTGATGCAGAACTTCTGCCCATTGCCGACGGTGACATGAGCGAGTGAAGATCGTGTGAGAAAGCGGAGACCGGAAGCTGGTCGGAGGACGAGCAAATGAAACAGCATGAAGTCGTGCCTGGGTCTCGTGTCGATGAGTATTTCGGCCGTGTCAGCCAAGCGCTGGCCATACGGACGCCACGGAGATCATTCCTCGGCAAGCTCGGGAGTCTGACAATCGCTGCTGGGGCGGGAGGCGCCGTTGCTGGCGCTGGAACTGCCCTCTGGGCAGAACCATCCTCGATCCTTGCATCGTGTTGGGACGGAAGGACCGCATGTGCCGCCGAGTCGGCCTACTGCGGCTGCTCTAGCGCGACGACCACCTGCCCGAGCGGGACCTGCGAGTGTGGCTGTTGGAGCAAGTGCACAAGCCGCTGTACTGGCGGTCACGTGACCCTGTTCTGTGACTGCTGTCTGTCCCCCGGGTCATGTGGCTCAAGTTGTCCGTGTGGGCCGAGGTGTTGCTTCACGAAAGAGTGGGGGGGCGGATGCGGAAATAGCAGCTACATTATCAGATGCCGAGTCCGTAGGTGCGGCGGGTTTGGGTGCCCGGTATAAGCGCGAAGCACTGTATCAGATTGGCATCCCAAGGGGAGAGAAACACATGTCGGGTTTGGGATCTGCTCGCGCCCAAGGTGCTCCCGCATCCCTTCACCAGCTTGGGATGTGGCTAGCGTATTCGAGCTTGGGGTTCATTATCCTCCTAGCCGTTCCGGCTGCTATTGGCCTGCCAGCAGCCGTTGCGGCTGTGGCAATACTTCTTGCCATATGGATCGGAATTGAGTCGTTGTTTTCCCCATGAGGGTATTCCATGATTCACACCATCAGGTGGATGGTGATGCGCGAACCAGAAGCGGATCAATACCGGATAGGTGCTCAGATCCTGTTTCTGTTCCTACTTGGAGGGCTAACAGGCGGAGCGGTAGCGGGCGGTATGGTGGCGTTCGTTGGCTATCTGCTCTTTCTGTTGGTTGGCAGCCATCTGGTCGGTTTTGCGCTCGCCTCATCTCTTGTCGGGGTGGCATACATCGGCCAGCAGCTAGGGTGGTGGAGGCTGCCGCGTCTAAGCCTCAGCCACCAGGTACCAGAGGCATGGCGCAATATCTTCGCACCAAAAACGGCAAGCTTTCTATATTCAGGTGCTCTCGGGCTCACGTTCTTTACAAGAATCAGCTCCTACGCGCTGTACCCGTTCCTAGTGCTGTTGCTTGGGCTGGGCAGGTGGCCCTGGGCTGCCATTCTGCTCTTCGTGATTGCTGGGTTCACACGGTCCGCCACAGCCCTTCTCGTTCCCGTTAAGCGGTGGGCATATTCATCCGCGACCGTCGTCACTGATGAACTCGAGCCGTTCTCATCCATAATCATCGTGACTCGTACGCTGTTGTGTGTGGCAGCTTCGGCGAGCCTTCTGGTTTGGGTATTTCTTAGCATGATGTAGCGGGCCGACAACGTCACAAGGAGGCTGAAGTGCCGTCGATTCGGCGTCATGAGGAGGGATCCGTTGTGCGTGGAGCTGGCGTTGAGACACAACGAGCCGAGGAATCATCTCAGAACCTGCCGCGTCGCAGCGTTCTGCGAGCTGCAGCAGTCGCTGGCATAGGAGCGGCCACCGGCCTACCGTCAAGCTTGGGGCCGGGCAGGTGGGTGACGTTCACAAGTCCCCGGTCAGAAGTCGCCATCTCCTATCCGTCGACCTGGAGGATTACGACTCGGCTGTCTCCCAGCCTGGTGTACCCGCACGAGTCCTTCTGTCTTCTCAGTGCATCCATTCCACAGGTGGGCGAGGAAGAGGACCTTCCGAACCTTGCGCGATATCCGAATGACGCCGTGTTGTGTTGGCTCTTGCACTACGCTATTGTTGACCGAGGCGCTCGCCAGGGCTTCGATTATGGCGACCTACTTCGGCGGCCATCCGAGTTTGATGGATTCCTCCGATACCGTGCTGTCTTTTCGGGTTCGGAGCGGACGTTTCTAATGCGGCTTTGGATAGGCGGCAACGCACCAAAGGTGACCCGGTCGCTGCTCCAACAAAGCCTTCGGTCGATGGTGGTCCGGTAGCTTCCAGGGCCGTCGTTGGTGGCGGCACGGTCGTGCCCCTGTGACAAGTAACCGGTGATCGCTTTGTGATCGCCTTGCCCTCAAGTTGCCTCGTTGGCCCTCGATCCGCCGGTATTCGCGAGCCTTCGTCAGGAGTGCCGTCCTGTCTGTGCGGAGATCACAAGCCACTGGGCAGGAGATGTCGACGCGCCCCCTCTGTAGTCGCCTCTCCGGGTGCCGACAGGCTGCGTGAACGCATTTCCGTATGCCATGGGCGTGTGACATGCTCGACAGTCATCCTCCGTCTCATGGGCTCATGGCAGCCGCAGCGTGACAGGATCACCAATGCGACCGAGCAGGTGGGGTGGACGGTCGAGCCGTAACCTGGTTCGCCGCGAAGTGCGCGCCCCTCGCAACGTCAACCACCCCGCCGAGGAGCCCGAGATTGTTGGCAAGGGATACTGCCACCTAAACCTTGCAGACGGCTCAGGACTTGTAAGGGCGACAGCCCCGGGTCGGGAAGCACTCACAGTAGGCAAAGTAGAGTCGAATGTCACGTATGAAGTATCCACCCTCCGTCGAGCCGTGGTTCGTCAAGCTGTACCAGACGGAGCACGATCGGGTGTTCCAGGTAACCTACGCCCTGTGCGGGGACCGTCCCACCGCAGAGGATGCCACGCAGGAGGCCTTCGCCCGAGCGCTCGAGCGCTGGGACCACCTTCGGGACCAATCCTGGGCGGCAGGGTGGGTGACCAGCACGGCGCTGAACGTCGCCCGACGGATGCTGCGTCGTCGGCGTTGGCTGCCCGGTTCCGGGCCGGTTGATGTCGATCCTGTCGCCGATGGAGCTCTGGACCTCTGGCAGGCGGTGCGGCGACTGCCTCGTCGCCAGCAACAGGCCGTGACGCTGCACTACGCGTTCGACCTGCCATTGGCAGAGGTCGCCCAGGTAATGAGCTGCCGGGAGGGAACCGTGAAGGCGCATCTGGCGCACGCCCGTGAGGCTCTGCGAACACGGCTGGAAGGAGCAGCGGATGAACGATGATCGGGATGTCGGGCAGCGGCTGCGCGGCGCCCTCGAACGCATCCGAGCGCCAGAGCCGCAGCTGGAGCAGGTGATCGGCCGAGCTCGGCGACGGCAAGCGCGTCGCCTCATGGCCGCGGGGATGATCGCGGGGCTGGTGTTGATCGGCCTTGCCGTCCCGTTCATTCTGCTCGGTCCGATCCGGGGCGCTGGCCCGGCGACGCCAGTCACCACGCCGCCACCGCCGGCGACGAGCCCCCCGTCGACCCAGGGCCTGTCGCTTCCTGCGGCCCGGCCTGGCTGGGTCTGGCACACCGAGCAGGCAAGCGGGGTGGCGGTCCAGGCGCCGAAGAGCTGGACCTTCAAATCGGCGGCGATGGGGTTGGCGGCGCCCAGAGCGCTGCTCGCCCTGGGCACTGGACCCATGCCGGCCGGCGGGGACTGCGCGCCGCGGGCGGCGATCCGGGCGCTCCCCAAGGACGGCGCGCTGCTGTGGGTCTTGGAGTACACGGGCGGCGAGAACCCCTATGAGTTCCCGCCGCGGCCGACCAGGTTCGACCTGGGACCGCTTGCCGGCCCGTTCGAATGCGTTGGCGAGCGCACGCACCTCATCCTCTTCCGCCAAGCCGGCCGGTTCTTCCAGGTCCACGTCATGTTCGGCCCCAGGGCGTCTGCCTCCCTCCGCGCCGAGGTGGCAGCGGCGCTGTCGAGCTTCATGGCCGAGCCGCAAGGGGTCTCGTCTGCCCAGTCGTGCCGGCAGGGTTTGTGGGTCTATTGCCCGGAGGCGGCGTGGATCTTCCAGATCATCGACCGAGCGGGTCTGTTTCAGTGGGGGAATACGGGCCAGGCGCTCCAGGCAGGCCCGACGAACGGCAGGCCGGTCCCCAACAGCAACAGCCTCATCGAGATCTGGGCTACGCGAGCTGACCCGGCCGGGCTGCAGACCCGCTACCAGCCGGTCACGGTGGCCGCTGGGGTGACGGTGTACGGTGACCGGACCCAACTGGTCTGGGAGGCGCAAGGCTTCGACGTTTGGATCCGGCCCGCTGCCTCGTCCAAGGCAGCGCTGCCCAGCGGGAAAGCCTTGGACCGTTTGGTGACGGCGTCCTTGGAGGTCCCATTCGTCGACGATCGGAGCTGAGCGGCGGCCTTGCTGAGCAGCTGAAGACTGCGCCGCACCAGGGCAGCCCAACCCGTCGGGCTGGTGAAAGATCGTCACCGGTCTTGGGGAGGGTGCCTGCGTGGTGCAGCTGGCGCCGCACACGTTCCGACACCTGCGGCTGAGCGATCTGGCGCGGGCAGAGTGGACGATCGACCGGCCGGCGGCGCGCCAACCTGCTCCACCAGGGCGTCATCGACAGGTTGCTTGGCACCTACCAGCGCATCGACCTGACCGAGAAGGCCGTCGCTGCCGCATGCAGGCCGAGGGGCTGTGCGACCAGTGCCAGGCCGAGCCACACGGCGCCTTGGACACCCCCAACGTCTAGCCACCCACGCCGCAGGAGCTGTCGGACCTTGCGGAGCAGGTCCGGGTGGCGATGGACCGCAGCCGGCTCGCAAAGCGTTCCTCCACACCCTGGTCCACTACGTCTTGGTCGAGAGCCGGGAAGCCATGGTCCCTGTGTGTCGAGTCCCGGCCGGTCAGCCCCGGCCCCTGACAAGGGTGTTCGAGCAATGTACGGGTCGGTGCGCCGCGGACTCCGTGACTGGGCGATTGCAGGTCGGCGCCAGATCGGCGTGTCCGTGGCTGACCGTGATGCACCATCGATGACTGTCCTTATAGGCACGCAGCGGGCACGAGCCTCTTCGTCCTGAAGTAGCAGCACCCGTGGGGGGGGCCGGAACCGCCGACTGGTTCCGGCCGAGGTTTTCCACGGGTGCGACGGGCCGCCCAAAGTGCGACCATGATGCCAGTAGCGGCCTACAGGCAGTAACAGGAGCAGAGGAGTTGAGATCGTGGACGGCGCGACTGTGTCTGTGGCGGTCGTTGCCAGCCGCACAGAGGCGGAGCTGATCGTCGGCATGCTGCGCAGTCACGGCTTGAGAGCAGCTGTGTCGGCAGATGATGCCGGAGGACAGTACCCGCAGCTGCAGATAGAGGGCGTTCGCGTGCTGGTTGCCCCCTCCGATGAAGCCTCGGCCCGTCGGCTCCTAGCCGCCGCCGATGACACCCTCTAGTCTGGGGTTGCCGCCCGGCTGCGGCCGAGCACGGGTGGGCGTTGTTGGTGTTGAGTTCGACCGGTGGCTCTAGTCCTTGATGCCGATCCCACACAGGTGCCACGCGACCCCGCGATCATCCTCGGGCCGCTCGGGGGACCTGCGCTGGAGGACGAGTTCGCCCTCCTCGTCGTACTGTCCGGGAGTGCGGAGCGGGTTGTCCAGGTCGGGTCGCCACTGCGCGGGGACAACTAGCCCAGGCTCAACCAGCGTGAATCCGTCGAAGAACCGCGCGATGTCCGCCCGGCTCCGCATGATGAGCGGCGTGCTCCAGTGCAGCTCCTGGGTCATCTGGAAGAGCCGTTCGGCCGCCTGCGGACGGGTCTCGTTGGTCATGTGGCTAATGGCCAAATAGCTGCCCGGCACCACCGCGTCCCGGAACTGCCGCACGACCCCCCACGGGTCTTCCTTGTTCCACAGGCAGTGCAGCATGCAGATGAACATGATCCCGACCGGCTGGTCGAAGTCGAGCAGGTCGCGCACCCGCTTGTCGCCGAGCGCCTGCTCCGGCTGGCGCAGGTCCGCTCTGAGCGTGACCACGTTGGGGCCGGCCATCAGCGCGGCCGCATGGGTCGACACGACCGGATCAAGGTCGACGTAGACGACGCGCGCATCCGGGTCGACACGGTGGGCGATCTGGTGGGTGTTGGCCATGTTCGGGAAGCCGGAGCCGAGGTCCAGGAACTGGCGGATGCCTTGCCCGAGCATGTAGTCCACCATCCGCTGGAGCAGGTGGCGGCCCTCTTGGGCGGCGTCCTCGCCGGTTGGCGCGCCAAGGCCCCGCAGCATCGCACTGGACGCTTCGGATGCCTCCCGGTCGACCGGGTAGTTGTCCTTGCCGCCGAGGTGGTAATTCCACATACGGGCGGTGTTGGGATGGCTGACGCCTAGCGGGTCGTCGGGGTTCAGTTCGGGGAGTGCTGGTGGTTGGGCTGACATCGCGGCGGTCCTCCTCCGTGCACGGAAAGGCGTGCAGATGATAGCTGTGATCGGGGCCTACGGGGAGTGGGTGTCCGGCCGGGTTGAGCACCGGGCAGTGTTCGTCCGGCCAGACGGTCTGCCGGTTGATCAGTGGGCCGGGGCGTCCCAGCACATAGCGCGGGGGCGGTACAAGTCGGTGTAGCAGGCGCCGGGGAACACGCTGCCGTAGCGCCGTTGGAACTCGGCTGGGCTGAGGAAGCGGTCGGAGGTGACATGATCCAGCCACGCCGGATGGTGTTGAGCCGCAATAGCTGGAATGCCCCTCGCAGTGGACGGCGGCGCCGCACAAGGTCGCCTGCCAGGATGCAGGGAGCCGGCGATGGCCCAGAGCCGGCTGCGGCGATGAACGTAGGGATCGTGGCGGTGGTCCACTCCTGAGCGAAGTGCTACGGGCTGCTATCGGGTGTCGGGTTGCTCGAATGCCGCCCGGCCGGGCCGAGCGCGGCGGCCGAAGGCCGCCGCGCGAAGTGCCCGAGGCGGGCGGGCTTGATCCAGTAAGGAAGGTTGTAACTCCCGGAACGAACACCGTGGTGGGCGTGCCGACCACCGCGCGCACGGCGCGACCTGCTGTGGTCCTTCGACCCGAATCCGCGGCAACCACTCCAGCCACCTCGGCAGGTACCAGTTCCGCTTGCCGAGCAGCTCCATCGCGGACGGGACCAGGACCGAGCGGACGATCGTGGCGTCGATCAGCACCGCCGCCCCAAGGCCGAACCCCATCTCCTGCAGGAACACCAGCCGGCCTGAGGCGAACCCCCCGAACACCGCCACCATGATCAGCGCCGCGCCGGTGATGATGCCCCCGGTGGTGCGCAGGCCAAACGACACCGCGCCGCGGTTGTCGCCGGTGTGGTCGTAGCGCTCCCGGATCCGGCTGAGCAGGAACACCTGGTAGTCCATGGACAGCCCGAACAGCACCGAGAACAAAAACAGCGGCAGCCACGCCTCGATGGTCTCCACCTGCTGGAACCCGAAGATCCCCGCCGCCACGCCGTGCTGGAACACCAGCACCAGCAGGCCGTAGGCGGCGCCCGTCGACAGCAGGTTCAGCAGCACCCCCAGCAGCGGGATCACCACCGATCGGAACACCATCATCAACAGCAGGAACGACAGCCCCAGCACGAACGCGAACACGATCGGGGTGTACCGGGCCGTGAGATCGAAGAAGTCCACTGCGCCGGCGGTCGGCCCTCCCACCAGGACCTGGGCGTCCACGCCGGCAAACGCCGCGGGGATGGTGTCGGCCCGCAGCTGCCGGATGGCGGCGAAGGCGTCCTCGCCGTTCGGATCGCCCGACACCGGGACAGACACCAGCGCCAGGTTCCCGGCCGCATTGACCTGAAGCGTGCTCGGGCCGAAGGCCCTGTCGGTGGCCAGCGTCCCCTGGAGTCCCACGATGGCCTGCTGGACGGGCCTGGTTCTGACCGGGCCGTCCACCACGATCTGCGCCGGCTGGGTCAGCCCACCGGAGAAGTCCCTAGCCAGCACGGTGAGCGCCTGCTTGGACTGGACGTCGTTGGGATAGGTGCTGACGCCTGAGAACCCGGTCTTGATACCGAGCAGCGGCACGGCCGCCGCGAGCAGCAGGCCCGCGCCGAGCACCAGGCTGATGGCGGGTCGCGCCATGACCCGGTGGGCCGCGCCGGCCCAAAAGCCGGTGGCGTGCTCCACGTCTTGCTTGCCTCGACGAACAAACGGCACACGCAGCGCGTTCACCCGGTCTCCCATCACGCTGAGGAGTGCGGGGAGCAGGGTGAGCGACGCCAGCACGGCGACCAGAACCACCGAGATGGCGCCGGCGGCCAGGCTGCGGAAGACCAGGTTGGGGATGAGCAGCATCCCCACCAGGGCCAGCACAACGGTCATTCCCGAAAAAAACACCGCCCGGTTGGCCGTGGCGCCTGCGGCGGCGATCGCATCGAGCTTCTCGTAGCCTCGGGCACGCTCCTCCCGGTAGCGGGACACAATGAACAGGGAGTAGTCGATGCCTACCGCCAAGCCCATCATGGCGAGCATGTTGGTGACGAAGAACGAGAAGTCGAACACCAGGCCAAGCAGCGACACCAGCCCGAGGGCGATCACGATCGAGGCGATGCCAAGCACGAGCGGGACGACGGCGGCGACCAGCGTGCCCAGCACCAGGATGAGGACGACCAGGGCGAAGACGATCCCCACGGTCTCACCATGCTTCAGGTCGCCCTCGGCGATGGTGTTGGCGTCCTGGTCCGCGGTGGCTTCGCCGGCCACGAGCACGCTGAACTCGCCAGGGTGCCGCGCGTGCAGCGTCACCCCCAAAGCCGGTCGACGTTGTCGGCCGCGTCGTCCAGTGACCCGGCCATGGTCACCGGGATCAGCGTCGCGTGCCGGTCGGCCGAGACGAGCTGGGGGTTCTTCGTCTCAGAGAAGTCAGCTGACTGGCTCACCACGCCTGGTCCGAGCGCCCGGATCTGACGATCAAGTTCCCCCACGTAGGCCCGGAACGCTGGGGCGTTTGTCGTGAGCGACGTTGACCGCACGATGACGATCTCGGTGGAGTGCCGGGGCCCGCTCAACCGCTGTTGGAGCAGCGTCTGCGCCTGGTCGGACTCCGGGTTGTTCGCAGACCGGGTCTGGGTGGTGAGCGCGCCGCTCAGCAGCCGGGACGTGAGCAGGCCGCCTATAACCAGCAATACCAGCCACCCGCCGATGACCCGCCACGGGTGACGGGCACTCCCTCTTGCTACGGACTGCGCAGGTAGACCCACGATCTTGCCCCTTCCCTGAAGCTCTGCCCTCAGGAGACTTTGCCCGGGTATCGCCAGTTCGCCTCTTTGGTCTCTCCCGCCGAGTCGGCAGTGCCGGCGCTACGGTCCTGGTGTGACGGCTGCGTGCTCGCCCGAGGCCGCCAGCACCGCGACCGGTCGGCCGCAGCGCCTGCACGAAGGCGGTCCCCGGCTCGGGCCAGGTCCCGGTCCGGTCCCGGCCTGGAGCCGGGGTCTGGAGCCGCTGGCTGCTGCCTCCGCATGGCATCGCTTTCTCGAGCTGGGTCCACTGCGGTACCCTGCGGAGAAGGGTACGTTACATGTTCGACTATTCACAATGAGAATAACAGGTGAGCCATGGGAGCCCTGCCGACCACAGCGTTCGCCGTCCTGGGCCTGCTGTCACTGCGCGACACGTCGGGTTACGAGCTGGCCGCGTTCGCCGACGAGTCCCTGGCCTACTTCTGGCCGATGCACCGCAGCCTGGTCTACCGGGAACTGCGGCGGCTGGAGGACGGCGGCTACGTTGCGGGCACCGCGGTGGCCCAGGACCGCCTCCCCGACAAGCGGGTCTACCGGTTGACCGAGCAGGGCCGGGCCGCGCTCGACGAATGGCTGGCCACGCCCGGGTTCCAACCACCGCGGGTCCGCAGCGAGTTACTGGTCAAGTTCTTCTTCGCCCGCCGGCTCGGCCACGAACAGCGCTGGGCGCTGCTGCGCGAGTACCGGGCCGCGGTCGAGCTGGACCTGGCCGACCTGCAGGCCACGGCGGACCGGCTCAAGGATCAACCTGAGGGGGCCTTCTGGCAGCTGGCGGCGCTGCACGGAGTGCGCACCCGCCAGGCGCTGCTGCAGTGGATCGCCGACGTGGAGCAGGCGCTGGCGGCCATGCCCGGCATCGCCGAGGCGCCAGAGGAGGTCGACCGGTGACCGGTGCCGTCGTCTTCATCAGCGGGTGGGCCGGCGCCCGATCCAGCCGCGCTCCCACGCGTGCCTCTGAGGCTGAGGAGGCGGTCGTTTCGGTGGCGAGCCAGCGCGCGCTCCCGATGCGCAATGAAAGGGAGTGGTTCAGCTCCTGATCTCGAACTTGGCAAGGGCCACGGTGCTTTCAAGCTATCGAGGGCACTGTCGCATTGGGCGATCGCTCCGTTCGACTGCCTCCACTCCGCGACTCAAATGGGGCAGATCGAGGGAACGATCGAGCGGTTCGAGTCCTTCTTGGCTGAAGGGTGCGCAAACGCGTTCATGCAGCTGGGCGGTACTCGAGCAGGAGACCGCTGAGCAGGTCGCATCGATGCACAGCTTTTGGCCGGGTTGCAGCGATGCTCGGTCATGCGCCTTCTCCGTGCGGAGTCGCTCGGCCCGTTCGAGGCGTGCGCGTGCGCAGTATGAAGCACCGGAGCGGTCGAAGCTGCCGGCCTCGTCAGGTGTCCAGATCAACCGAACTTGGTGAAGCCCTGCTGAGGCTTGCTGTTCACAGAGGTGAAGTCGCCACCCACGGCCAGGCGCGCACCGTCAGTCGCGAGCGCGCGGGGCCCCAGCGGCTTGCCGTTGGTGTTGGGGAAC
>WNGR01002132.1_pt1 | contig 21819 bp, 23 predicted proteins | sample 5407581 | NCBI WGS metagenome assembly WNGR01 (sample SAMN13153383, study PRJNA577476) | soil metagenome | isolation source: 80 cm soil or saprolite under Garry oak tree replicate 2 | place: USA:California | collected 2016-06-15
CTACGCCGGGCCGAACGTGGCCTCGAACCAGGTCATCGTGTACACACCGGGCGGCGGCAACGGGCCGGGCAATGGACCGGGCGGATCCAGCCCATCCGGCACCGCCAGTACCCCGCAGGCCCAGGCGGCGGTCGCCCGGAACATCGCCAGGGCCCTCGGCTCCAGCACCGTCATCGAACTCGACCAGGCCGGCGCCTCGCTGCAGCACGCCGCGGCCGGGCGTTCCTGGTCCGGACCGGTGTACGTGGCCACCCCCCAGCTGCTGGCGGCCTTCGGGATCAAGGCGTCCGACGTCAACCCCGACGCCGACATCCTGACCGCGCGGCCCGGATTGTCCGGCCTATCGCAGATGCAGCTCCTCTACGACGCCTCGAAGTCCGGTCCCAGCGGCGGCGGCCACGGCCCGCAGGACGTCGGGTCAAACAGCTACCCGTGCCCGAAGGGCCAGTGCCTGGCCAACCCGGTGATCCAGGAGGTCGGTGCCCTGCCGTCCGGCACGTCGGGGCCCAACACCGTGATCACCGAGCACGCCATCCACATGCTCGGCCTGCACACCAGCGCCTCCGGCTGGCTGATCCAGGCCCCGCACCCGCCGACCGCGGCGCAGATCACCGACGCCAGGCTCACCGCCGCCGCGGCCGGCATGACCATCGAAACGAAGTCGAGCACGCCTTCCTCGGCGGAGATCCTCAACTGGGCCACCGTCTTCGGGATCGCCCTGGCGCTGGGCATCCTCGCCATGACGATCGGCCTCATCCGCAGCGAGACCGCCAGGGACCTGCGCACCCTGACCGCCACCGGGGCGGGCAGCATGACCCGCCGCGAGCTGACCGCCGCGACCGCCTTCGCCCTGGCCCTGGGCGGCGCCGTGCTCGGCACGGTGGCGGCCTACGTCGCCGCCATCGGCTACGCGTGGGACAACCCGCTGGATGGCCTGTCCGGACTATCCAGCGTGCCGGCCCGGCAACTGCTGTTCATCGTCGTCGGCATGCCGGTGATCGCGGCGGTCGTCGGCTGGCTGCTGGCCGGGCGCGAGCCGACCGTCATCAGCAGGCAGCCGCTGGAGTAAGAAGGGTTACTGACGCAGGCCAGGGCCGGATTGCTGGCCCTGGTCCTTGCGCTCGAGGATCTCCGCCGCGCCGCGGATCACGCACCGCATCGGGTCATCGACCAGGACCGCGCCGATGCCGGCCGCGGTCTCGATCCGGCTGGCCAGGCCGGGCAGCAGCGCGCCGCCGCCGGCCAGCCGGACCTTGCCGCGGACCACGTCCTCGGCCAGCCCGGCCGGGATCTCAGCGAGCATCTCGTGCACCGTGCCCGCGATGGCCTCGACGATCGGCTCGAGCGCGTTGGCCACCAGGAAGCCGGGCACGTACTCGGTGCGCGGCGCCCGGTGGGCGATGTCCAGGCCGACCGCCTCGGCGAAGCCCTCGGCCCCGCCGGTGACGCCGAGCGTCATCTTCAGGTGCCGGGCCGCGCGCTGGCTGATGATCAGGCCGAGCTCGTTCCGCATCGCCTGCACGATCGCCTCGTCCATGGCGTTGCCGGCCTTGCGCAGCGACTGGGACCTGACCACCCGCCAGCCTGCCACCGCCGCGACCTCGGTGGTGCCGCCGCCGATGTCGACCACGAAGCCGCCCGCCCCGCCGGTCAGGTCGAACCCGGCGCCGGCCGCGGCGGCCACCGGCTCGTCGATCAGCCGGACGTTGTACCGGGGCCGCCGCACGCTCAGCGCGGCGATGATGGACCGCCGCTCGACCGGCGTGGCCCCGCTCGGCACGCACACCAGCGCGTCCCGCCGGACCAGCGAGAACCGGCGCGTCCGGCGCAGAAACGCGTGCAGCATGGCCGCGGTCGCGTCCAGGTCCGCGATGACCCCGTCCCGCAGCGGGTGGATAACCTCGATGTCCTGCGGTTCCTTGTCGGCTAGCGCGTCCGCCGCCTCTCCCACCGCGGCGACCTTGCCGACGCCGGTGTCGATAGCGATCGCGGTTGGCTCCTCGAGCACGATGCCGCGGCCGGCCACCCAGACGAGCGTGTTCACGGTACCGAGGTCGATCGCCACGCTACCCCGGAAGCGCATGATGCTCCCCTCCGGGCCTGTCACAGGTCACCGTGACGCCCCTCAATCCCGATACGACACTGTATTTTCCGCCAGCCACATCCCGGCGCTCGATCGTGATCGCCTGGTCCGATTATGGGTGTTATGGTCATCCGGGCCGGAAGCGGGAGACGTTTTCGTGCGTGTGGCCGACGTGGCCGTCCGGTCGGCGTGCAGCAGGCCACCGCTGAATGTGAGAAAAGCCTACAAGGTCGCCTGCTGCCAGCGCCCCGAATCCAGCAGGCTTATGACCTGCGGCCGTTGGTGACCGAAAGGTCATTTTGTCCCGAACGGTCCTCGGTGCGAGCCTTGGTAACAGCGTAATCATCTGATGTTTCCGCGTTGCCGGGCTACGCCCGGGGCGCCACGAAACGCGATCTGCCTGGTGAGACTCGGTCCGCAACCCGCCCGGGGGGATTCGGCGTGAAGCGCCGTTATCCGGCGCTCCTCGCGAGATACATTGTCTGCGGGTGCCGGCACCTTTAACGCCGCGTACTACGTGCCTACGCCCGCTGTGACCTCGTGTTTCCCGGAGGAACCACCCGTACCACTCCCGGCCTGGGGGGTTAGGCCCTACCCAGGCGGGCAGTGGGAGCGCACTCCGGCGAGGTGACACGCAAGGAGGAGAGGAACCGATGGAGGACGTGTTCGATGTCCTGGTCGAGGACCACGAGGAGATCAGACAAGCCCTAGCCGAGCTCGAGAAGGGTCCGACCGCGGCCACGGGTGCCACCGAGGACCAGCTCATGCTGCGCAAGATCATGACCGAAGAGCTGATCATCGAGGAAGCCAAGCACGAGGAGATCGAGCTGACCTGCGTGTGGCCGGCCGTGCGCCGGCATGTCCGCGGTGGCGACCAGCTCGCCGACCGGGCCGTCTGCGCCGAGCTCGAGATCGTGGCCCTGCTGGCCGAACTGGACCAGCTGGACGTCTGCCAGCCGGATTTCGAGCGGCTGCTCGGCGCGTTCACCCAGGCCGCCAGGGAGCACTTCGACTTCGAGGAACGGCAGGTGTGGCCGCGGCTGCGTTCGGCGCTGACCGCCAAGGCAGCGGACGAGCTTGGCCTCAAGGTCCTGGCGGCCAGGCAGGCCGTGCCCGTGCCGCCCTTCCCGCGGGCGTCGGCCTCGTCCAGCTGAGGGACGGTCCCTGCTATATCGTGAATCTGCAGCCTGCTTTCAGCTATCCATCAGGTTCGTGGTGCTCACTGGAAGAGCCATCCCTGACGCCCAGACCTAAGGCGTGATGCAGATGCAGGATCCCAGCGGCTACGGCGGGTACGGCGGCGGGTACGGTCCGCCGCCGCCGGGAGACTACGGCCATACCGCGCCGTTGCCCCCGATGCCTCCGCCCCCGCCCAGACGCCGCGTCGGCCTGCTCAGCTACGTGGCCGTCGCGCTGGTCGCGGGCGCCCTGGGCGCGGGCTCGGTGGTGGCCCTCTACCACCCGGCGTCGAATTCTACGGCCGCGCCGTCGGCGCGGCCGAGTGCGCCCGTCCCGCTGCCCAGCACCGCGGTGCCCATGCCGGGCAACGGCGGGACCGGGACGGCCGGCGGCAGCCTGGCCAAGGCCGGGCAGGGCGTCGTCATCATCAACACCACGCTGCAGTACAGCAGCGAGCGGGCGGCGGGCACCGGCATGGTGATCAACGCGGCCCGCGGACTGGTGCTGACCAACAACCACGTCATCGAGAACTCCACCAAGATCAGCGCGACGGTGGCCGCCACCAGGCAGAACTTCCAGGCCCGGGTCGTGGGCTACGACGTGACCGGCGACATCGCACTGATCCAGCTGCAGCACCCGTCCGGCCTGCACCAGGTTCCGCTCGGCGACTCCGGCAAGGTCAAGGTGGGCGACGCGGTGACCGCCCTGGGCAACGCCGGGGGCCGCAGCCAGATCGTCTCCGCGCCCGGGCACATCACCGGGGTCAACCGGACCATCACGGCCAGCGACCAGGGCGGCTCGGTCACCTCGGAGACGCTGCACGGGATGTTGCAGACCGACGCGGGCGTCGTGTCCGGCGACTCGGGCGGCCCGCTGGTCAACGCGGCCGGCCAGGTCATCGGCATGGACACGGCCGGCAACAATGTGCGCTTCCCGGACCAGCAGGCGGCGGCCGGCTTCGCCATCCCGGTCAACACCGCCCTCTCGGTGGCCAGGGAGATCGCCGCGAGTCACGCCAGCTCGACCATCTCGATCGGCTACCCGCCGTTCATCGGGATCTACGTCGGCCAGGGCACCAGCAGCGACCCGCAGCAGCAGGCCCAGGAGCAGCAGCAGCAGAACAACAACGGCTTCGGCGGCTTCGGCGGCGGGAACGGCTTCGGCGGTAACGGCTCGACCGGGAACGGGCAGGGCCAGAGCTGCTATTCCAACGACTCCGACCTGCCCGTGCCGGACACGATCGCCCAGGTGAGCTCCGGTACCCTGGTCATCGGCACGATCTGCGCCAGCCCGGCCGCGGACGCCGGGGTAACGGCCGGATCGGTCATCACTAGCGTCAGCGGCCAGGCGGTCGGCGCGCCGCGGACCCTGCACACCGCGCTGTCGAAGTTCCAGCCCGGTGACACGGTGTCCCTCACCTGGGTCACCCCGTCCGGCCAGCACAAGACGGCCAGCATGACCCTGAAGGAGGGCCCGCCGCTATAGGCCCGGCGCACACGTGATGCCCCGGGGCGGTATCCGCTGGCCGCCCCGGGGCATCGTGTTCCGGCTCAGGCCAGGCGTATGTTGAGGTTGTGGCTACCGTGAGCGTTCGCTACATCGTGCACGACGTCGATGCCGCCATCGACTTCTACTGCCGGAACCTGGGCTTCACCGAGGTGATGCACCCGGCGCCGGCCTTCGCCATGCTGGCCCGCGGCGACCTGCGGCTGGTGCTCAGCGCCGCGGGCGGCGGTCCCGGCGGCGGCCAGGCCATGCCGGACGGCCGCCTGCCCGAGCCCGGCGGCTGGAACCGCTTCTCGATCGAGGTCCCCGATCTGGCGGCCACGGTGGCGGAGCTGCGAGAGCGCGGCGCCCGTTTCCGCAACGAGATCGTCACCGGCGTCGGCGGCAAGCAGATCCTGCTTGAGGACCCGTCCGGCAACCCGGTGGAGCTCTTCGAGCCGACCAGACCCGAGGCCAGGCTGTCGCAGCCTTCCTGAGCCGACCGGGCCCTAGGGGTTCAAAAGGCGGCCTGAGGTCGTCACACTGGATCACGTGTACGACTTCGACGTGCTGGTGATCGGCTCCGGCCCTGGCGGCCAGAAGGCCGCCATCGCCGCTGCGAAGCTCGACCGCCGGGTGGCGATCATCGAGCGCAAGGACATGATCGGCGGCGTGTGCCTGAACACGGGCACGATCCCGTCCAAGACCCTGCGCGAGGCGATCCTCTACCTGACCGGCCTGGACCAGCGGGAGATGTACGGGCAGAGCTACCGGGTCAAGGACGAGATCACCATCGCCGACCTGGCCGCGCGCACCAGCCACGTCGTCGGCCGTGAGATGGACGTGGTGCGCAGCCAGCTGTCCCGTAACCGGGTCACGACCATGACAGGAACGGGCCGCTTCATCGAACCGCACACGGTGGAAGTGGACGGCGGCGACGGCCGGGTCCGCCGGGCCACCGCGGACAAGATCGTGATCGCCACCGGCACCCGGCCCGCCCGCCCGGCCAGCGTCGAGTTCGACGAGCGCACCGTCATCGATTCCGACGGCATCGTCCACCTGCAGACGGTCCCGCGCTCGATGGTGGTGGCGGGCGCCGGCGTGATCGGGATTGAGTACGCGTCCATGTTCGCGGCCCTCGGCACCAAGGTCACCGTGGTGGAGCAGCGCGAGCGGATGCTCGAGTTCTGCGACGTCGAGGTGGTCGAGGCGCTCAAGTACCACCTGCGCGACCTCGCCGTCACCTTCCGGTTCGGCGAGACGGTGTCCTCGGTCGAGGCCCGGCCGGAGGGCGCCATCGCGACGCTGCTGAGCGGGAAGAAGATCCCGGCCGACACCGTCATGTACTCGGCCGGACGGCAGGGGGCCAGCGAGGATCTCAACCTCGACGCGGCCGCCCTGACCGCCGACAAGCGCGGCCGGATCGTGGTGGACGAGTTCTTCAGGACCGAAGTGCCGCACATCTACGCGGTCGGCGACGTGATCGGTTTCCCCGCCCTGGCGGCCACGTCGATGGAGCAGGGCCGGCTCGCGGCGCTGCACGCCTGCGGGGAGCCGTTGCACGCGCTCGGGCAGATGCAGCCGATCGGCATCTACAGCATTCCCGAGATCAGCTACGTCGGGCGGACCGAAGAGCAGCTCACCCACGACAACGTGCCCTTCGAGGTGGGCGTCTCGCGCTACCGGGAACTGGCCCGCGGGCAGATCATCGGCGACTCCTACGGGGTGCTCAAGCTGCTGGTGTCGCTGGACACCCACAACCTGCTCGGCGTCCACGTGTTCGGCACCGGCGCGACCGAACTGGTCCACATCGGCCAGGCCGTCATGGGCTGCGGCGGCACCGTGGACTATCTCGTCGACGCCGTCTTCAACTACCCGACCCTGGCCGAGGCGTACAAGGTCGCCGCGCTGGACGCGATGAACAAGATGCGCCAGATCGCCCGCTTCGCCTGAGGCGTTCGCTCCATCATGGACCCATGGCTGCCAGCGACGTCACCGAACCCGCCGTCCAGGCCCTGATCGCCGCGATCAACGCCGGGGACCGCCAGGCGTTCTTCGCCGCGCTCACCCCGGACGCCACGATGTCCGACGACGGCACCGACCGCGACCTGGCCGACTGGGCCGAACGGGAGATCTTCACCGTGCACGGCCACCTCAACGTGGTCTCGGCGCAGGACGGCGGCCGGTCGCTGATCGCCGCCTACCGCAACGACACCTGGGGCGAGATGCGCACCCGCTGGTCCTTCACCGTCACCGACGGCAAGGTCAGCCGCTTCGAGACCGGTCAGGCCTGAATCGCCGCCACCATCCTGATATAAACCCTTGCGCGAGCCGCTCGCGGGAGGAGCCGGGATGTCAGCACAGCCGCCGTTCAGCGGGATTCCCTACCCGCAGCCGCCGTTCCCGGCGTACCCCGGCGGGCCTGGGGCGCGGCCGCGGCGCCGCCGGGCCTGGCTAGTCGGCATGGCTGCAGCCGTCGTGACAGGAGTGATCGGCGGGGTCGCCGGATACCAAGTCGGCCTGCACCACAGCCAGATCAAGGCGGCGAACGCCTACGTCCGCGCGACCAGTTCAGGCTGCCCTGCAGGCCAGCCGACGCCCGCCCCGTCGGTGACCTCGCCGGCCGGGTCCGCGCTGCTCGCCCGGCTCCTCGGGAACCGCGGCAACGTGTCGATGATCATTCACGTATTCGTCCCGGCCAGGCTGAACCAGTCCGTTGCCGTCCAGGTTCTCAAGGCCCAGTACGCCCGCCTGGCCAGCTAGCCGCCCTGGGCGCGGCAGCTATGTCGTACGAACGGGGCGGGGCGAAGCGGCCTAGGCGGCGGGCGAGGTTTCGGCGGTCACGGGAGCTCCCGCGTTTCCGCGGAAACGCGGTCGGCCACCCTAGGCAACCGTCTATCGTCTAGTTACAGTAGACAGCATGGACGAGGCGCTGCTGGCCGAGGCCAGGCAGGCTCAGGAACGGCTGATCGACGCCGAGCGGGACGCCGACGTGGCCCGGGCCGAATTCCACCGGGCGGTCCGCCGCCTGCATCTGCACGGCGCGTCCCTGCGCGAGCTCGCCTCCGGCCTTGGCCTCAGCCACCAGCGGGTGCACCAGATCGTCGAGTCGGCCGGCGGTTCCCGCCGTTGGCTGCGCCGCGACCGGCTCCGCCCCGACCCGGGGCTGCTCCACTGCACCTTCTGCGGCAGGGATCAGAAACGGGTCAAGAAGCTGATCGCGGGCCCCAGCGTGTACATCTGCGACCGCTGCGTCGACCTGGCCAAGGTCGTGATCAGCGATGGCCAGCCGGTGACCACCGAGATCGCCGAGCTAACCGCCGGGTCCGGGCAGGATCCCAGAACGCAGTGCAGCTTCTGCGGCAAGCGCCGCGACCAGACCGCCGGCCTGGTGGTGAGCTCGGCCCGGACCGGGCGCAACACCGCCGCCGCCATCTGCAACGAATGCCTCGACCTGTGCACCGAGATCATCACCGAGGAACTCGCCGAAGACGGCCCGTAACGTGAGCTCGCGGAGGTACTGGGGGAGCATCTGGCGCCAGGTGGGCCACTGATGCGCCCACTGCGGGCCCCAGTTGTCCACCCGGTTGGGGACGCCCTTGCCGCCCAGGGCCGCGGCCATCTGCCAGGACGAGCCGATATCCTCCCATTCGCCTTCGCCGGACGCCAGGATCACCCGCCGCTGCCGCAGCCGGTCCAGGTGCGCGCCCTCCAGGCCGGGCAGGAACTGCAGCGGCGCGGAATAGTACAGGTCCTGGCTCCAGGCCTCGTCGTAGAACCGCTCGATCCGGTAGCTGCCGCTCATCCCGATCGCCGCGCCGAACACGTCCGGATACCGGCACAGCACCGCCACCGCGTTGAACGCGCCGATCGAGGCGCCGGTGGTGATCACGTCGATGGCCTGGCCGCCCAGGTCGGCGTGGATGGCCGGCACGACCTCCCACCTGGCGAACTCGTGGAACTGGCCGAGCAGCCACATCCGCTGCTCGACCGAGCCGGCCTTCGTCACCATCGCCTGCCCGGCCACGCTGTCCACCGAGTAGAGCTTGATCCGGCCCTCGGCCAGCAGCGGCCCGCAGGCGTTGACCAGGCCGTGCCGCTCGATCTCCTCGGCGTCGCCGCCCGCGGACGGGAACACCAGCACGGGCACGCCGAACACGCCCCAGCGCACCACGGTGACGTCCGTCTGCAGTCGCTCGGAAAACCACCGTTCCCTGACTCTCAGTTCGTTACTCATTACTCATAAAAGTACTTCTGCGGCCCCGGGAAAATCCAGGACAGCCCGTCACGCAGCCGGTCCCGCCAGTTCTCCCAGCTGTGCCCGTCGCGGGCCTCGACGTAGCGGACGGTCATCCCGGCGGCCTCGAACACCGGGACCATCGACCGGTTCCGCACGATCAGCGGCTCGTAGACGCCGCAGCTGACGAACATCCGGTCGGCGACCCGGCGCGGCGCGGCCCGGAACCGGTTGACGAACCGCACCACCGGCTCGAACACCGGCCCGCCGCCGTGGTCGCTGCCGATGTCGGTGAAGGCGAACGAGCCGGACTGCAGCAGCAGCGACCCGTAGACCTCCGGGTGCCGGTACGCCACCGACAGCGAGGCGACGGCGCCGAAGCTCGAACCCATCAGGCACCGCCCGGACGGCGTGCCGGCCAGCGGGAGCTCGGCCTCGAGGCGGGGCAGCAGTTCCGCGGTCAGGAAGCGGGCGTGCGCCGCCGAGTTGGCGTACTCGGCCAGCCGGTCGCCCGGGTAGACGAAGGCGGCGACGAGCTCGGCCACGTCGAGCCGGTGGATGAGGTTGTCCAGCACGGTCTGGGCGGCGGCGTACCGCAGGTAGTCCCCGCCGTCGTGCACGATCAGCAGCGGGTAGCGGGTGCCCGGGTCGGCGCGCCGGAACCGGGCCGGCAGGTAGAGCGTGACCGGGCAGTCGCGGCGCAGCGCCCGGCTCGGCACCACCATGTCGACCAGCGACCCCGGCCGCGCCTCGGGATCAAAAACCGTCCAGTCCGGTATCTCGTGGCCGTGCGCGTAGCAGACCGAGGAACTGCCGACCGGGCTGTGCGCGAGGCGGGGGTTCAGCGGGTCGTTGATCCGCTCGCGCTGACCGCCCCGGACCACCTCCAGCTGGTACTCGACCCGCGACCCCTCGGGCAGCTCGAGCACCACGTACCACAGGTCGGTGCCGCGCACCCGGCGCAGCGGCAGGTGATCGGGCAGGCCGAAGATCCGGTGGATGAGGAACACCTCGTCCGCCTCGCCGCGGTACAGGAACGTGCAGCGGGCGCCCTCGACCACCGGGACCTCGTGCCGGGCCAGGAACCGGTCGACCGCCCCCGCGTCCAGCGGCCGCCGCTCCCGCAGCCGGTTGATCGCGAGCTTCGGGAGGGTCCTCACGCCGCCTCGATCGTCCGGATCCCGGGCGGCCAGGCGCCGTCGGCCGAGACGTCGATCCGGGTGCCGGCCTCCAGTGGCACGCACCGGGCCGGGGCGAATCGCCGGGCCAGGACCGCCATCCGGGGCGTGTCGTCGAGCAGCAGCCGGGCCCGCGCGTGCGGCAGCAGCACCACGTCGCGGAGCAGGCTCAGCCCGCTGCCGTACACCTCGGCGTGCCCGGGCCCCCGCGGCGACCGGTCACCGAAGAGCACGATCCGGTCGGCCAGCGCCATCGCCCCCGCCGACCACGCGATCACCGGCGCCCCGTTCAGGGCCGCCGCGATATTGAACAGGTGCAGGACCTCGGCCAGCACGCCCACGTGCCCGCCCGTGACGACCAGGGCGGCCGCCTCCGCCAGCACCGCCGACACCTCGGCCCGGTGCTCCGCGATCACCGGCCGCTCGTGCGGCACCAGCCGGGCGAAGAACTCGCCGCGCGCGCCGTTGACCCGGCTCAGGTGCGCCGCGTCCAGCTCCCGGACCGCCTCCACCGCCTCGACCAGCGCGTCAGGAGAAGAAGAACGCCGCTGCACCGCGTACACCGCCTGCATCGCGTAGTCCAGCCGCAGCAGGTAGACCTCCTGCAGCTCGGCGAGCACCCCAGCCAGCCGCCGCTCCCCGGCAGAGTACTCCGGGTCGCGGTCCCGCACGTCCAGCCACCGCCGGTACAGCGCCAGGTTCACCGCGCGGCCCCCGAGCAAGGCACCCAGCTCGCCGTCGTCCGGCTCGCGCTCCTGCCACCCGGCCGTCACCGTGGCGACCGGACCCGACAAGCCCAGTGACCTGGCCACCCCCTGGAGCGTCGGCCTGCGCTGCGGTCCGAGCAGGACGATCCTCACGAGGCGTAGACGTGCAGGCTGCGGCCCACCGCGTCGAGCATGCCGCGCAGCGTGTCGTAGTCCGGGTGCCTCATCCGCACGTAGGCGTTGGCCATGTACCCGGCCTCGACCCCCTGGGTGGGCGTGCCCGGCGGCGGCAGGTGCGCGTCGATGACCCACTCGCCGTACTGCTGCTGCAGCTCGTCCACCCCGCTGTAGCCGGAAATAGAACCGTCCTGCGACGGCCGCAAGGCCACGATCCCGCTGGCGAAGCGCCGGGAGGGCATCCCGCTGACCGCGCCGCGCACGATCGCGTCGGCCCACTGCCGGTACACGTCGAGATCGTTGCCCGCCGAGTACAGGTCCCAGGCGCCCACGCCGGGCGGCCGGCAGCCGATCTCGGAGAACCGCAGCCCCTTCGGCCCGAAGAACCACTCCATGTGGGTGGCCGAGGTGCCGATGCCCAGCGCGGTGATCACCCGGGCGCCCATCTCCCGCAGCTCGCCGTACTCCGGCGCGGTATCCACGCGGTTGGTGGAGACGAACTGCGGCGAGATCCACCGGGTGCGCATCGCCTCGAGCACGTTCGGGTAGTAGTGCGAGACGAAGTCCAGCGCCACCCGGCCGTCCACGGCGATCGTGTCGTAGAACCCCTCGTGCCCCTCGACGAACTCCTCCACCGCGATCGACTCCAACCCCTGCCCGCCGAACGCCCCGAGAGCAGCATCCAGCTCGGATACCGAGTCGACCCGCACCGTGCCCGAAGCCCCGGCGCCGCTCCGCGGCTTCAGGATCAGCGGGAACCCGGCCCGTTCGGCAAAATCGCGGGCCGAAGCCGCAGATGACACCGCGGCCGAAGCCGCCGTCGGCACCCCCGCCTCCCGCAGCACCTCCTTCATCGACGGCTTGTCCCGGCACAGCCAGGCCGTCCGCACCGAGGTGCCCGGGATCGTGCAGGCCTCGCGGACCTGCGCGGCGGCCATGGTGTGCGCCTCGATCGTGGCCTCCAATCGGTCGACCCACAGCTTGTCCTGCACCCAGCGGACCGCCCGGGTCATCGCGTCGGCGTCCGTCACCGACGAGACCCGCTCGTAGTGGTGCAGCCAGCCCTTCAGGTCGTCGTCGAACGACTCGACCCCGTACTCGCCGATGCCGATCACGGTCGCGCCGGCCTCGGCCAGCGCCCGGGCGAACTGCCGCTGGTTGGACGGGAAGAACGGCTCGACGAACACAACGTTCATGACTCGCATGGTAACCGGAGGGTACGTTCATCCCATGGTGACCGCCGGGTTCGTCGCGCCTTATCTGCTCGACACGACGACGCGGTTCGCAGAAGCCGCGGCGCGCCTGCCGGACGTGCGGACGGCCCTGATCACCTGCGAGCCGGAGGACCGGCTGCCGCCCCAGCTCCGGCAGCACCTGGCCGGGCACTGGCGGATCGACGACCCGCTCGACCCGGGCCAGATCGCCGCCGCGGTGCAGGGCCTGTCCCGCCAGCTCGGCCCGGTGGAGCGGCTGCTGGCCGTGCTGGAGCAGCTGCAGGTCCCGCTGGCCCAGGTGCGGGAGCACCTCGGCATCCCCGGCATGGACCCGGTCACGGCGAACAACTTCAGGGACAAGGCACAGATGAAGACGGTGCTGCGGGCGGCCGGCGTCCCGTGCGCCCGGCACAAGCTGGCCGTCTCCGCCGCTGACGTCCTCGAATTTTCCGAACGGGTTGGCTTCCCCCTCGTCGTCAAGCCGCCTGCCGGGGCCGGGGCGAAGAGCACCTTCCGGCTCGACGACGCCGCCGACCTCAGCGCCTGGCTCGGTACCGTGCCGCCCACGCCGGACCGGCCCGCGCAGATGGAGGAGTTCCTCACCGGCGACGAGGGCTCCTACGACAGCGTGATGGTGGACGGGCAGGTCGTCTGGGACTCGGTCTCGAACTACCTGCCGACCCCGCTCGAGGTGCTGCGCAACCCGTGGATGCAGTGGGTGGTGCTGCTGCCGCGCGACATTAACGGTCCCGAGTACGCGGGAATCCGAGGGGTTGCGCCGCAGGCGCTGAAGGCGCTCGGGCTCACGACCGGGCTGACCCACATGGAGTGGTTCCGCCGTCCGGACGGCTCGGTGGCCGTGTCCGAGGTCGGCGCCCGCCCGCCCGGCGCCCAGATCACCTCGATGCTCTGCTATGCGCACGACTTCGACCTGTACACCGCCTGGGCCCGGCTCATGGTGGACGGCAGCTTCGACCCGCCCGAGCGGAAGCAGTCCGCGGGCACGGTCTACCTGCGCGGGCAGGGCGCCGGGCAGGTGCGGGCCACCCGCGGCCTGGACGTGCTGCCGCCCGGGGTGGCTTCCCTGGTCGTCGACTCGCGGCTGCCCCGGGCCGGCCAGCCGTCCTCGGGCAGCTACGAGGGCGACGGCTACATCACGATCAGGCACCCGGACACCGAGGTGGTCACCGCCGCGCTCAGGCAGATCGTCAGCACCGTCCGGGTGGAGCTGGGTTGACATCCTCCTCGCCTGAAGAAAAGGCAGGATTCCAGCCACTCGCGTCCTGTTAAGAGGAGGCAAGCAGTTGAGGTTCGCGGTTCACAGGCCGGGCTGCCCCGTCGCCTCCCCGCGCAGTCACGGCGTGCCCCGCCGCGATGTTCCGGGCCGCGTTCACATCAGCATTGCAGGCGTATCCGCAGGCAGTACACCGGAAGACGGCTTGGCTCTCGCGCGAGCTCCTGTGTACCTGCCCGCACACCGAGCAGCGCTGACTTGTGTAATGCGGTTTGATCTTCTCCACCCGGCCGACCGCCTTCTCCTCCAGGCGGCGCACCAGCAGTCCCCACCCGGATTGAAGGATGCTCCTGTTCAATCCGGCCTTGGCGTCGACGTTCCGGCCTGGGTTCTCGGGCGTTCCTCTGGCAGACCGTGTCATGTTCTTGATCTTCAGGTCTTCCACCCTGATCACGTCGAACCGGCGCGCCAGGTCGGTACTGGCTTTCTCGGCCCAGTCCTTCCGCCGGTCGGTTTCCCGGGCGCGCAACCGGGCGATCGCATGCTTCACTCGCACCCGCCGGTTCGAGCCGCGCCGGGCGCGGGGAAGCTTGCGTTGCAAGCGCTGCAACCTCTTGCGCTCCCGCGTGGTCAGAACGGCCACGTGCAGCAATTCCCCAGTGGACAGGGCCGCAGACACAGCGACGCCCCTGTCTATGCCCACGACCTGTCCATTGCGCGGTGCCGGGACCGGATCGGGGATGGCTGCGAAGGCGATATGCCAGCGCCCTCCTCGGTCCAGGGTCACTCGGTAGGACTTCGCGCCCGGCGGCACACTCCGGGACCAGCGAAACCGAACCCAACCGACCTTCGGCACCCAGACCTGGCCGACCTTACGGGACACACGGCGCACGTCCCATTGCGTGCCGCGCCGTCCAACGATCCGAAATCCCTCATCCCGCCCGGCTTTACGCCAAGTCGGCCGCCCCGCGGGGTTGCCAGGATCGAAGAATGCGGTCATCGCGTTGGCGGAGTCGCGAAGCGCCTGCTGCTGCACCGTCTGAGAGCCTTCCGCCAGCCAAGCGTTTTCCGCTCTTGCCTCAGTGAGCTGACGGCACTGCTCATGGTAGCCCGGGGCGCTCTTCCTTCCCGGGCGCCAGTGCTGGTGCTGCTCTACGGCGAGGTTCCATACGAATCGGGCTTGCGTACAGTGATCCCGCAGCATCACCTCCTGAGCGGGGGATGGGAGCAGCCGGTATCGGGACATGCGAACACACTAGCGACTACCACTGACATTTCTGAGGGAGGTGAAGCGGTGCTTCCTCTCGGCTCGAAGCCCGAGGTCTCCAAGCCGCGATCCGGATGACGGTGCTGATGATCTCGCCGGGCTACCCGGCGGAGATGGCGTTCTTCACCCGGGGCCTCGGCCAGGCCGGGGTCCGCGTCATCGGCCTGGGCGACCAGTCGCCGGACGCGCTCCCGGCCGAGGCCAGGCCGGCCCTGGACCACTACGTGCACACCGCCTCGCTGGCGGCCGAGGACCACGTGATCGGGCTGGTCCGCGAGATGGCCCGGCACATCCGCATCGACCAGGTCGAGTGCCTGTGGGAACCGTACATGGTGCTGGCCGCGCGGCTGCGCGAGGAGCTGGGCCTGCCCGGGCTCACGGTGGAGCAGACCGTGCCGTTCCGGGACAAGGAGCGGATGAAGCAGCTGCTCGACGCGGCTGGCCTGCGCACCCCCTGGCACGCCGCCACGCGGACGGTCGCGGAGGTCTGGGCGGCGGCCGAACGGGTCGGCTTTCCCCTCATCGTCAAGCCCATCGACGGGGCGGGCTCGGCCGACACCTACCGGGCCGACTCGGCCGTCGAGCTCGACGCCGTCCTCCCGATGATCAGGCACGTGCCGCAGGTCAGCGTGGAGGAGTTCGTCGAGGCCGAGGAGTTCACCTACGACACCATCTGCGCGGGCGGGAACGTCCTGGTCGAGAACATCTGCCAGTACCACCCGCGGCCCCTGGAGACCAAGATCCACGAGTGGGTCAGCCCGGTCACGATGGCCCTGCGCGACCTGGACGAGCCCGGGCTGCAGGGCGGCCGCGAGCTCGGCCACGCCGTGCTGCGGGCGCTCGGGTTCACCGACGGGTTCACCCACATGGAGTGGTACCGCAAGGCCGGCGGCGAGGTCGTGTTCGGCGAGATCGGCGCCCGGCCGCCCGGCGCCCGCACCGTCGACGTGATGAACTACGCCACCGACGCCGACCTGTTCGCCGGCTGGGCGCACGCGGTCACGCACGGGAGCATCCCGTTCCCGGTCGTTCGGCGCTACAACGCGGCCAGCATCTTCAAGCGGGCCCAGGGGGCGGGCCGGATCACCCATTACGAGGGCCTGGACCGGCTGCTGGCCGAGTACGGCGACCACGTCGCAACGGTCGACCTGCTCCCGGTGGGCGCGCTGCGCCGCGACTGGCGGGCCACCCTGATCGCGGACGGCATGGTGATCGTCCGCCACCCCGAGCTGCCCCAGGCCATGGAGATGGCCCACCGCTTCGCCGCCGGCCTGCACCTGTTCGCGAGCTGAGTCCAGGGCGTAACGTCCTGTCCATGACCGTGCGGCTCAGCGATGCCATCCGGGAGGTCCTGCCGTCCGCCCGTGCCGACCTGGAGCGGCTGGTGCGGATCCCGTCGGTGTCGGCGGATCCGGACGCGGCGCACCACGTCTGGACCAGCGCCGGCGAGGTCGCCATCCTGCTGCGTGAGGCCGGCCTGCCCGAGGTCGACGTGGTGACCGCCAGGGAGAGCCGCCCCGCCGTGCTCGGCCGCAGGCCGGGCCCGCCGGGCGCCCCCACCGTGCTGCTCTACGCGCACCATGACGTCCAGCCGCCGGGCGAGGCCGCGGACTGGGACAGCGACCCGTTCGAGCCGGCCGAACGGGACGGCCGGCTCTACGGGCGCGGCACCGCCGACGACAAGGCCGGGGTGGCGGTGCACCTGGCCGCGCTGCGCGCTCACGCGGACGGGCTCCCGGTGGGGGTTACCGTGCTGGTCGAGGGCGAGGAGGAGATCGGCTCGCCGGCCCTGCCCGGCTTCCTGGACGCCTTCTCCGGCGCGCTGCGCGCCGACGTGGTGGTGTTCGCCGACGCGGGCAACTGGACCGAGGACATCCCGGCGCTGACCACCTCGCTGCGCGGCGGGACCAGCGTCGTGGTGGAGGTGCGCACGCTGCGCCACGGCGTGCACAGCGGCATGTACGGCGGCCCGGCCCCGGACGCGCTGACCGCGCTGTGCCGGATGCTGGCCAGCCTGCACGACGAGCGCGGCGCCGTGGCGGTGCCCGGCCTGACCCGGGGTGAGGCCGACCCGCTGGACCTGACCGAGGAGCAGTTCCGCGCCGAGGCGGGCATGCTCGACGGGGTCCGGCTGACCGGCACCGGCGGCCTGACCGCCCGGCTCTGGGCCGGCCCGGCGATCGCCGTCATCGGCATCGACGCGCCGTCGGTGGCGGCGGCCTCCAACACGCTCATCCCGGTGGCGCGGGCCAAGGTCAGCATGCGGATCGCGCCCGGCGACGACGCGGCTTCGGCCTGCGACGCGCTGGCCGCGCACCTGACGGCGCACGCGCCCTGGGGCGCCCAGGTGAGCGTGCAGCCCGGTGCGCTCGCCGCCCCGTTCACCGCCCGGGCCGGCGGGCGGGCGTACAGGTGCGCCCGTTCGGCCCTCGGCGAGGCCTGGGGCCGGCCGGCCGTGGACGCCGGCGCGGGCGGGTCCATCCCGTTCGTCACCGCCTACGCCGGCCTGTTCCCGGACGCGGAGATCCTGATCACCGGGGTGGAAGACCCCGCCACGCGCGCGCACGGCAGCAACGAGAGCCTGCACCTGGCCACGTTCGGGCGGGCCTGCCTGGCCGAGGCCCTGCTGCTGCGCAACCTGGCCAGCCACGACGATTAACCGCGGTGGGTGTGTCGCGGCTGGCGGCTCACGCGAGCCGGCCGTCGCTAAGCTGACCGTCCGACCCTCGGCGATGGGCTGAAGTCGGCGAGCAGTGGTGCGCCCGGCTCCGGCGCCAGCCGGGTCGCCCGGGCGACGTACGAGATCGCGCGGTACCAGCCGCAGATCAGCAGGGCGTCGACGGCGCCCTCCTCGCCGACCGCGGCGACCAGGCTGGTCCAGTCGGCGTCGGACAGGTCACTGTCCCCGTCCAGCGCGTCGGCGGTGCGGAGCACGGCCCGGTCGGCCGGTTCGGTCCAGCACGGGTCGTCTGGCCCTCCGCTGGTCACCGAGCGGACCTGCCCGGCGGACAGGCCGGCCTTGGCCGCGAACACCTGCACATGCACGCCCCACTCGTATTCGGCGCCGCACCGCGCGGTGGTGCGCAGGATGAGCAGCTCCCGGTGGCGCAGGCTCAGGGCACACCGGCGGGACAGGTAGTACCGGCCCCAGCCCGCGATGCCGTGCGCCCGGTCCGGGCGGCGGGCGAACACCCGGAAAATCCCGATCGGCGGCCCGAGCACCTCGAGCGCGGCGGCGGTGTCCGCGTCGTACGGCGGCGTCACGAGCGCGATCCGGGCCTGTGTATCCTGCGCGATCGGGGCCTGTGTATCCTGGTTCGAATTCCGAAGCATGACTGTTACGGTAACATCGTTGCTTCGGAAATAGAAGTACGGCGGGTCATCTACTGGGAGGCGCGGGTGCCGCAGTCGGAAACGCCGCTACCCGGCCGGCCGGTACGCGGGTCCGCCACCGGCCGGCCGATCATGGCTCTCCTCGACCTGCTGGGCCGGCGGTGGGCGCTCCGGGTGCTCTGGGAACTGCGGTCCGGGCCGGTTCCCAGCTTCCGGGAGCTGCAGAGCCGATGCGGCGGCGTCTCGTCCAGCGTGCTCACCGACCGGCTGACCGAGTTGCGCGAGGCCGGCATCGTCGAACGCGCCGACGACGGGTACCGGTTGTCCGCGCACGGAGCCGAACTGGCTGAGGTCATGCTGCTGATGGCCAAGTGGGCAGCGGACTGGCAGCCGCCGGCCTGACGAGGCCGGCTCAGCCTGCCACCACGGTGCTGGGCTCGTGGCGTACCGGGAAGTTCACCGAACGGGCGATGAAGCAGAGTTCGTCGACGCCGTCGTGCAATCGCTGGGCGAGGTCGGCGTCGGCGCCGGCCATCGTGTCTTCCTTCCGTGCTTACCGGCCAGGCAAGCGAGCGGTAGGCGCACAGCAAGCGGGGACGGCCCGGCGCCGGGCCGTCCCCCGCTCAGATCAGGTTCAGCCGCCGTGCGCGCCCAGCGCGACCAGCGCCTGGGCCACCGCGAAGTACTTGCTGCTGCCCAGGTCGCGCACGGTCTTGATGCCGAACGCCGCTGACAGGTGCTCGGCGTCCCCGTCGCTCACCCCGGCCAGCGCCTCCACCGGCGCGTCCAGGATCTCCGCCAGGCTCTTGTTCTCGTAGGCCTTGTCCAGCGCCTTGTCCAGGGTTACCGCAACCGCCATGGTCAGTTCCCTCCTCTTCGGGCCGGCTCCCGCGGAGCCAGCCGTCGCTAAGCTGACGGTCCGACCCTAGCGATGCGCCGGCGTCAGAAGGGCGGCGGGGGCGTGTCCGGCGGCGGCCAGCCGCGCCCCGGAGTAAACCAGGAACCAGGCATCCGCGTGTCGCGTCCAACTGACATGAAGCGGATGGCCGTCCTGGACCTTGTCCTTGCCGCGGCTGCCGTCGCCGGGTGCGCAAGCGCGGCGCCGCCCGCGCCGCTCGCGCCGTCGGCCGCCCGGCCCGCGATCCCGCCGGAGTTCCGCGCCGCCTGCGGGCACCCCGGCGCCCAGGTGGAGGTGCGCAAGGTGCCGGTGACCATCTCGCACGCCGCCTGCGACCTGACCGGCGTCGCGATCTCCTACCGGAACCGCGGCGGGGCGACGGTCCCGCACGGCGGCACCGGCATCGGCAACAGCGACGGCTTCGAGCTGACGGTCCATCCCGGCTCGCGGGACGTGACCATCACCGTGACCGGCCCCCACGGCAATATGTGACGCAGCGCTCACCGGACCTGACCGGTGCCTCCAGACAGGCGCCCCCAGCAGGATTCGAACCTGCGCACCCGGCTCCGGAGGCCGATGCTCTATCCCCTGAGCTATGGGGGCTCAGTGCCGTGGGAAAGGGTACCAGTGAATGGGCTCTGCCTTGACACGCAGCCGCAGAGTACCCCGTCACCGGCCAGAAGGCGCTACCCTCACGGGCGTGACGCACGGACTGGGAAGGGTGCTCGTCGTCGACGACGACGAGGTGATCAGGCGACTGATCGCGGTCAACCTCCAGCTGGAGGGCTTCGACGTGGAGACGGCGGTGGACGGCCAGGACTGTCTGGAGAGGGTGTCCGAGATCGACCCCGACGTCATCACGCTGGACGTGATGATGCCGCGGCTCGACGGCTGGGAAACAGCGGTCCAGCTGCGCAAATCCCCGGAGACCGCGCACATCAGGGTAGTGCTGATCACCGCCCGCGCCCAGGAGGACGACAAGAACAGGGGCAACCGGGTGGGCGCCGACGCCTACCTGACCAAGCCGTTCGACCCGAACGAGATGATCCGCGTGGTCCGCGAGCTGGCCAGCGCCACTCCGCTTAGGTGATAACCGCCGGGCTGCGGCGCGCGATCGGTGCGGACGACCCGCGGCTCCGGCCGGGCCCGGCGCCGGGCAGCTACACGACCAGCCTGCCGTTCCGGCTCGGCCCCGACCCCAGGACCGCCGCCGAGGCCCTCGCCGCCCGGCTCCGCGAGCAGCTGTGGATCGCGACCGCGGAGGTCACCGGCCCCGGCTTCGTCACCGTCACCGTCACCCACGCCACCCTGGCCCGGCTGGCGATCAGGATCGCCCAGGCCGGCTCGGCCTGCGCGGAGAGCGACGCGCTGGCCGGCCGCACCGTCCGCACGCCCCGGCCGGCCGCCGTAACGGACTGGCCGCAGGCACGGGCGGCCCTCGCCGCCGAACTGACCGTCCGCCTCGCCGCCGCCGCGGGTGCCATCATTGATCCCGAACGGCCCTCGGTTCCCGCCCCGCCGCCCCCACCCCGCGGCCCCGTGGCCGAAGCCATCGCCTACGCCGGCCCGGACGCCGTCCGGTTCGCCCTGGCCCGGACGCCGCCCGGCGGCCCGCCGCCGGAGGCAGCCGTCATCGCGCGGCACGTGCCGGCCAATCCCGCCTATGCTGTTCGGTACGCGCATGCCGCCGCTGCCGCCGTGCTGCGCTGGGCCGCCGCGCTGGAGATAAGGCCAGCCGGGTTCACGCCGCGCCTGCTCGCCGAACCGGGGGAGCTGGCGCTGCTCGACGCGCTGTCCTGGCTCCCGGAACGGGTGGCCGTGGCCGCGCGCCGCGGACGACCCGACGAGTTCGCCGGGTACCTGACGGAGCTGGCAGCGTGCACGATTGAGGTCATGAGCACGAGCAGTTTCAGGAAGATACCGGACATCAGCAGCGAACGGCTGTGGCTGGCGGACGCGGCGCGGACCGGTCTCGCGGCCGGCCTCGGGCTGCTCGGCATCGATGCGCCCCCGCGCCTTTGAAACACTGCTGACGGTAGGAAGGAACCCATGAGCCGTGTCGCGCACCCGGCCGGGCCACGCCACGGCGACGTGCTGCCCGCCGACCACCCGCCCGCCGCGCCGCAGGACCTGAACGAGCTGCACGAGGAGATCTGGCCGCGCGGCGCCCGCCGCTCCGGCGGGGTGCTCACGCTGGGCGGGGTGGACGTGCGGGACCTGGCCGCCGACTTCGGCACCCCGCTGTACGTCTGCGACGAACAGGACGTCCGGTCGCGCTGCCGCGAATACCTGGAGGCGTTCGGCCCCGACGGGCGGGTGTTCTACGCGGCCAAGGCGTTCTGCTCCCGGGCCATGCTGCGCTGGGTGAGCGAGGAGGGCCTCGGCGTCGACGTGTGCACCGGCGGCGAGCTCGAGGTGGCGCTGTCCGCCGGGGTGCCGCCGGAGCAGATCACCATGCACGGCAACAACAAGACGCAGGACGAGCTGTCCCGCGCGGTGGCGGTCGGCGTGGGCCACATCGTGGCCGACTCCTTCGAGGAGATCGCCCGGCTGGCCTACCTCACCGAGGGGGCCCCGGCTCACCCCAAGATCCTGGTCCGCGTCACCACCGGGGTGGAGGCGCACACCCACGAGTTCATGGCGACCGCGCACGACGACCAGAAGTTCGGCTTCTCGCTGGCCTCGGGCGCCGCCGACGAGGCGGTCCGGCGGGTCATCGCCTGCCCGGGCCTGTCGTTCGCCGGGCTGCACTCGCACATCGGCTCGCAGATCTTCGACACGGCCGGCTTCGAGGTGGCCGCGCACCGGGTGGTCGGGCTGGCCGTCC
>WNGR01002137.1_pt1 | contig 21806 bp, 26 predicted proteins | sample 5407581 | NCBI WGS metagenome assembly WNGR01 (sample SAMN13153383, study PRJNA577476) | soil metagenome | isolation source: 80 cm soil or saprolite under Garry oak tree replicate 2 | place: USA:California | collected 2016-06-15
TTCGACGGCGCGTTGCGCCCAGGCGAGTACGTCGAGGTGAGCGGAGTCGCGGCCGCCGCGGATGCGGACGTCCCAGTGAGCAGGAGAAGCCCCACCTTCGAAAACCGAGAGGGGGGCACCCGAAGAAGCTCCAAGCGAGGTATGTGTGGGCCGCGGCGATTCGAGTTGGGCGTCGATAGCGAGGACTACGGCTTGCGCGCCGAATTCGCCCGAGAGTTCGGTAATCAGTTCGGGCCGTTCGACGGCGGCGGTGTTGACAGTGACTTTGTCAGCGCCGGCGCGGACAACGAGGCGAGCGTCTTCGAGAGAGCGGATGCCGCCGCCGGCGGTGAGCGGAATGGCGAGTTCCGCGGCAACGCGGCGAATGGTTTCAAGAAAGGTTGGGCGGCGATCACGCGAGGCGGCGATGTCGAGCACGACGAGTTCGTCGGCACCTTCGGCATTGTAGCGAGCAGCGAGTGCGGCGGGATCGCCTGCATCGCGCAGGCCGACGAAGTTGACGCCTTTGACGACGCGTGAGCCGTCGGTATCGAGGCACGGAATGATGCGGTGGGCGAGAGTCATGCCAATGGGCTCATGCGGCGAGGCCCACAAAATTCTGGAGCAGACGTGCGCCGGCTGCGGCGCTTTTTTCTGGATGAAATTGCGTAGCGAAAATGTTTCCGCGTTCGATGACGGCAGTAAAATTTGCGCCGTGATCGCAAGTGGCGACGACTTCGCTGGAGGAAGTCGCCGCCGCGAAGGTATGCGCAAAATAAAAATAGTCGGATTCGGATAGACCCGCGAGCAGACGCGAAGGGCGTTGGATGCGGAGACGATTCCAGCCCATGTGTGGGAGCTTGACAGACGCGGGAAGGGAACGGACGGAGCCTTCGAATAAGGCGAGGCCGCACAGCGCGGGGGCCTCTTCGCTTGAGGCATAAAGCGCCTGGAGTCCGAGACAGATGCCGAGAAATGGAGTGCCGCGCGCGATCTGTTCAAGGAGCGCGGAGCGGAGATTGCGCTCATCCAGCGCGCGAATGATGGCGGCGTAGTGGCCGACTCCGGGGAGAATGATCGCTCTTGCGCCTGTCAGTTCGCTCGATTGAGTGACGCGGCGTGATGTTGCGCGGAGTTTTTGAAGCGCGCGTTCGACCGAAGGGACGTTGCCTGCCCCGTAATCGATGAGGGCAATTGGGAAAGTGGTGGTCACAGAAGCTCCTTGGTGCTGGGGAGGACATTTTTCAGGCGGCGATCGCGGCTGACGGCGAAACGAAGCGCGCGGGCGAAGGCTTTGAACAGCGCTTCAATCTGATGATGCGAAGAGCGGCCATAGAGGCAGCGCATGTGAACATTGGCGCGGGCGGCCTGCGCGAATCCCTGGAAGAAATCTTCGAGGAGTTCAACGGTGAAATCGCCGACGCGCGCGGCTTTGATTTTTGCTTGGATGACGCAATGCGGGCGGCCACTGAGGTCGATTGCCGCGGCCGCGAGGGTTTCGTCCATGGGCATCAGGAAATATCCGGCGCGGAGGATTCCTTTTTTAGAGCCCAGCGCTTTTTGTACGGCCTCGCCGAGCGCGATGCCGACGTCTTCGACGGTGTGGTGCTGGTCGACGTCGAGGTCGCCCTTGGCGGCGATGGCGAGATCGAACGCACCGTGACGCGCAACGAGATCGAGCATGTGATCGAAAAAACGGATTCCGGTAGAAACTTTGGATTTGCCGCGGCCGTCGAGCAAGAGCCGCAGGCGGATGTCGGTTTCCGTGGTTTTGCGATGGATGGAGGCCGAGCGGCTCATACGTCCTTTTTCCAGAAGCGTCGGATTTCGCGGAGCAGAGTTTTCATTTCGGCGGGGGTGCCGATGGTGATGCGGACGAAGCCGGGGCCCATGTCTTTTGAGCGGTCGCGAAGGAGGATGCCTTTATGTTCGAGCTTGGCAAAAAGAGCGGGGCCAGTGGGACCGAAGTTGGCGAGGAGAAAATTTCCGCCAGTCGGAAAAGTATGGACGCCAAGTTGACGCAATGCGTTGGCGAAGGAGTCGCGAGCTCGCTGGATTCTATTCACGTAGCTGCGGATGGTTTTGCGATCGCGAAGAGCGGATTCGGCGGCGATCAGCGCGGCGAGATTTACCGGGAATGGCGGCATGGCGCGGCGAACGAAGGCGAGTGATTCTCTTGCGGCGATGACAGCGCCAAGGCGAAGAGCGGCGAGACCCGCGGCTTTCGAAAACGTGCGCGCGATGAAGAGATTCGGATGACGGCGAATCCATGGGATGGCGGAGAAGCCCGAAAATTCGGCGTAGGCCTCGTCGAAGACGACCACCGTGTTGCGAGCGGCGCGCAGAATTTTGCGGAGCGCGTCAGGTTCGACCAGCGTGCCGGTGGGATTGTTGGGATTCGCTAGAAAGAAGACGCGCGGATTTTTGCCGAGCGCGGCGAGAACATCGTTGAGAGGAAAGCGCTGCTGCGCGTCGTAGCGGCGCGTTTCGATGCGTGCGCCGGCAATTTCGGCGTAGTAACGGTACATGGGGAAAGTGGGTTCGCAGATGAGGATGTGCGTGCGCGGTTCGACGAAAGTGTCGAAGAAAACGCGGAGAGCGTCGTCGCCGCCGTTGGTAAGAAGGAGTTCCTCGGGGTGGACACCGAGATAGCGAGCAATGCGCGCGGTGGGTTTTTGGTATTCGGGATACATCGCGAATTGCTGTGATGTGATTTTTGCGAGCGCTCGGAGAACAGCCGGACCGCAACCCGCCGTGTTTTCGTTGAAGTCGAGTCGGATTTTTCCGGCGCGGCCTTCGGGCGGCGCTTCGTACGTTTCGCGCTTGAGGATTGCGGCGCGAACCGGTAAGCGGGATTTCATCGGCGAATCCTCACGGCGTTGCGATGGGCCAGCAAGTGTTCGGCTTCAGCGAGCGATTCAACGGAATTGGCAAGGCGGAGAAATCCTTTGCGTGAAACGGATTGCACGCTGACACATTTTACAAAATCGGCGGCGGAGAGACCGCCGCGGCGACCAGCCCATCCCGTGGTTGGAAGAACGTGGTTGCTGCCCGTGGCGTAATCGCCTAGAGGCTGAGCGGCCCACGGACCGAGGAAAATTGTACCGGACGAGCGAATTTGTTGAAGAAGAGAAGCTGAACTTGACGGAAGACTAAGATGTTCTGGCGCGAACCTGTTGACGAATTGACAGGCGGCGTTAAGCGATGGTGCGATGAGAATTGCGCCTGAGAGTGCTGTGGAAATATTCGCTGCTCCAAACGGCAATTCACCGAGCTGCCATTTCAGTTCGCGCTGAACTTCGCGGGCGAGGGCAGTCGAAGTGGTGATGAAAAAGCTGGCGGCATCGGGCGCATGTTCTGCTTGTGCTAGAAGATCGGCAGCGATCCAACGGGCGTTGCCGCGGTCGGCGAGAACGATGGCTTCAGTGGGTCCGGCGGGCAGGTCGATAGCGCAGTCGGCGGATACGAGTTGTTTTGCGGCGGTGACGTATTTGTTGCCGGGGCCGAAGATTTTTTCGACGCGTGGAATGGATTTTGTGCCGTAAGCGAGCGCGGCGATGGCTTGCGCACCACCGATGCGAGCGAGTTTGTCGATGCCAAGAAAGTTAGCTGTGGCGAGAAGTTCGTTGTTCGGCTTGGGACAGACGGCGATGATGCTCGGCACGCTGGCGACTTGCGCGGGAACCGCGGTCATGAGCAGAGTCGAGACGAGTGATGCGTGGCCGCCGGGAATGTAGCAGCCGATGGATTCGATCGGAACGACGCGCTGGCGGATTCGGACGCCGGGTTCGACTTCGAGCGACCACGAGCGGGGAAGCTGTTGTTCGGCGACGAGACGGATATTCCGTGCAGCGTGGCGAATCGCGCTGAGAAAATCCGCGCTGACGTTGCGTTCGGCTGCACGGATTTCTTTTTGCGAAAACCAAAGATCTTTCGGGCGCAATTCAGCGTGATCGAGTTTATTTGCCCATGTGAGGAGTGCGGCTTCGCCGCGGCGCCGGACGTCAGACACGATTTCCGAAGCTACACTGTGCGCCTCGGCGTCGGATTGTGCGCGACGCGAGAGAAGGTGTTTTTCCAGTTGAGACGTGAGTTTGCGGATGCGCATCAGAGCACGATCTTGTTCAAAGGATATTCGACAATGCCCTGAGCGTTGGCGGCTTTGAGTTTGGGCAGAAGCTGGCGGACCACGGCTTCTTCGATGATGGTGTTGACGGCGACCCAATCGGGATCACTGAGATTGGAAATCGTGGGATTTTTCAATGCGGGAAGAACGGCGAGGACCGCGGGTAGATCGTCGCGGCGAACATTGAGCAGAAGACCGACTTTGCTGGCGGCAGCGATGGCGCCCTTAAGCATTAAGATAAGATTTTCGGCTTTTTCGCGTTTCCACACGTCGGCGGCCGCTTCGCGATTCATGATGAAGACGGTGGCGGATTCAAGAACGGTGTCCACAATGCGCAGGCGATTGGCGCGAAGCGATGAGCCGGTTTCAGTGACTTCGACGATGGCATCGGCGAGTTGCGGGACTTTTACTTCTGTGGCGCCCCAGGAGAATTCGACGCGGGCATTGACGCCAAACCGCTGAAGATATTTTTCGGTAAGATGAACGACTTCAGTGGCGATGACTTTTCCTTCGAGGTCGCGCGGCTCGCGGATCGGTGAATCTTCCGGCACGGCGAGCACCCAGCGAACGCGGGCGAGGCGCTGCTTGGCATAGACAAGTTCGGTAAGTTCTTCGACATCAGCAGCGGTTTCCACAACCCAATCGTGCCCGGTGATTCCAGCGTCGAGAGCGCCTGACTGAACGTAACGCGCCATTTCCTGCGCGCGAACGAGGAGGCATTCGATTTCGGGATCGTCGATGGCAGGAACGTAGCTGCGCGAACCGAGCGTGATTTTCCATCCGGCGCGAGAAAAGAGATCGATCGTGGCGTCCTGCAGGCTGCCTTTGGGAATGCCGAGTTTCAGGCGCGAAGACGGTGTGGTCACTTGGCCTCTTTTGTGGACAGCGAGTCTTTAGACGCGTAGACCGACTCGGGAGCAAAGGTGCGCTCAGCGATGATGCGCGCGGCGCCTTCGTTATTCAGGCTGCGAAAGAAACAGCTGCGATAGCCTTCGTGGCAAACGCCGGGACCAACGGGATTCACGCGAATGAGGAGCGAGTCGGCATCGCAATCGATGCGAATGTCGCGGACTTTGAGGACATGACCGCTGGATTCTCCTTTTTTCCAAAGTTTGTTGCGCGAGCGCGAGAAGAAAACTACTTCACCGCTGCGACGGGTGAGTTCAACTGACTCGGCATTCATGAAGCCTAGCATGAGAACGTCGCCGGACGTTTCATCCTGAATGATGGCGGGAACGAGGCCGCCTGATTTATCGAACGCGATCTCCACAATGACTCCTTTTCAAAAAAATGCCACCAAAGGCTGGTGCAAAAACAAAAAACCCGCTGGGCTTGCTGCGCCAGCGGGCTAAAGAGTGTTTTGATTAGCGATCTGCTATCCACACCCCAGAGCACGCGGCGAATTGCCGTGATGATGATGGCGATGGGTGTGGCGAACGAGAATCATGAATGAAAAGAATAGAGGAGATACGCGGCACGTGTCAACGAAGAAGAAACGGAGCGAGGAATCGTAGCGAGAGATCAGGCGCGGGCGCCGGGTCTGAAACTAGAGGACATGTTGACAGTCATTTTGAGGTCGACGGCAATGCCGAATTTGTCCTTCGGAAGAATATCGATGCGCACGACTTCAGCGAGGTACTCTGAGGTCATGGGGTCGTGCGCGGAGGTGTAGGGGAAGGTGACAAAAACGCGCATGCCTTTGTAATAGTTCGAGCGGCGGGAAAGAAAGTAGATGCCGTGTTTTGAAGCGTTTACACTGGTGGGCAGATCTTCAAAATGGTCATCGCGAGGCTCCGAAGGGCGCACGCGCATGGGCCGGGCAAGTTTGGCGCGGCGGGCGCGCCGAAGCTCCGAATAAGGAATCTCGACGGCCGGGCCGGAACCTGAGTTGGAGCCAGAATCTTGCATTTCTCTTAGACTGCGGAATATACGCTGTAACGTCAATGGTACACACCGAATCGGATAACAGACTGGAACGGGATGGAAGGAATGGGAGGAGTGCGATGGCGGAGGAAAAAGTCAAGAAAGCAGACGCCGAGTGGAAAAAGCAGCTTACGGAGAATCAGTACTACGTGACCAGGCAGAAGGGAACGGAGCCTCCGTACACGGGGGAATATGAGGAGACGCGGACGCCGGGAACTTACAAATGCGTTTGTTGCGGACAACCGTTATTCCGTTCGGAGACAAAGTTTAATTCAGGATGCGGATGGCCGAGCTTCTATGCTCCGGCGAAGGAAGAACTCGTGGAAACCGAAGAGGATCGTAGCCACGGAATGCGCCGGACCGAAGTGAGGTGCAGCCGATGCGAAGCGCATCTAGGGCACGTTTTCGAGGATGGTCCGCAGCCAACGGGGCTGAGATATTGCATCAACTCCGTTGCGTTGAACCTGGACAAAGATTAGGGATTATGACTGGATTAGAATCTTGCTGAACGATATTAAGCGGCGGTGCAGGAGCAGGCTACCGCCTCTGCAACCGGGTCGCGGTCCCAAACACCGAGCAAAAGAACCTTGCTGCCATTGGGATATTTGAAGATGTAGTAGACGCGATCGATGCCAGTGACTTCAAAGAAGCCGGGACGCCGAGGGTCGGGACGCATATCCGCGTCCACGTTCAGGAGAACGCGCAGTTCGGCGAGCTCTTCCGGAGAATGGTTTCTCAGGTCTTCCAAAATGGGCGGTTGTTTCGAATAATTCATAATCATGGTCTGTTTTCCGCCTGCCAGCGAATCTCCTCACATAGATAAAGACGTTAGAATTCTTAAAATGTTTCATGCTTTTCTGCTCGAAACAGCGTATTTTACTATGCAAGGTTGTCCATCTATAACCCTGGATCCTCCACAAGAATCGTCTTATTTGAATAGGCCGACAGGAAGAAGTGCTTGCGCTTTGGGCCTTTTCCTTGCGATAGTTCAGGGACGTTTTTCAAGCGGAGCGTGGGAACGTGCCTAAAACAACCAAGACTGCCAAGAGGGGCAAAGCGCCGTTTAACAAAGATAAGCGGAGGCGCCATCACCACTTTTTGGTGACTGTTTATTACGCCGACGGTGAGAAATTCGGCCGCGTGTACACCGATAAGGAAAAGGCCACGCGGTTTGCGGAGCGCCAGCGCCGGTCGCCGGTCGTGAAATCCGTTCGCGTCTCGCAAGTCTCGTAGATTTCAAATAGAATGATTTCAGCAGGAACATTTTCGGAAACACAGAAAATGCGTGGACTTGTCGGTTTCCGCGAAGGCGTGTTATAAATAATTGCCACCGGGCGGCCTTAGTATAATGGTAGTACGGAACCTTGCCAAGGTTCAGGCGTGAGTTCGATTCTCATAGGCCGCTCCATAAAATCAAGCACTTACAGACTCTGCTTCCTGAGCGTGGGAACACAAAGGAACAGAAGCTGTTCCCGCCGCTGGCCGGATCATCTCAACCACTTTCAGATGTGCTGCACGTTTCGCGGGCGTTAGAGCCTGTGCGTACAGGTTCATGGTGATTCCGGCGTTCGCGTGCCGCATTAGCTCCTGAGTGGTCTTGGTGTTCTCATTGCTTCCGGTGAGAAGGGTTGCGAAACTTCTGCGGAAGGTGTGCCAGCCTATCTTCTTCGTGATACCCAGCTGTTTGGCGATGGGCTGCACGTAGCACTTCAGCAGCGTTTCCGGCCAGTAGGGCTGCTTGCCATTCATCTTCGGGCTGGCGATAAGGCGTTTGTCCGCTCCATTCAAGGAGTGCATTGGCCAGCGCGCCAGCCATTGGAACTGGTTTCTGAGACGCTTCCGTTTTCATTTCGCCAACGTGCTGATGAACTACTGCGCGGCTCAGGTTGATCATCCATGTGCCAAATTCAACATCAGACCACTTCAGGCCAAGAGCCTCAGACACTCTCAATCCCGTGGCGGCGGTCAGAAAGACCAGCGCGCGGGCGGGGTTCTGAAGTTCCGCAAGAAGTTTTCTTAGTTCTTCGGCATCCAAAACATCAGGCGCCTTTTCCCGTTTCGCGCCCTGCCGCACAAGGCTGATGGGATTCTTTTGCAGCCATTCGTGACGGCAAGCGTGAGCAAAAATGCCGTGCATGACATTTCTGACCTTGGCCTTTGTTGCATTCGCCAGCGAGAGCCCGTGCAACCAGCTCTCAACTTCAACCGTTCGGACATCCGAGAGTCTTTGTTCGCCCCATTTAGGTGTGACCCAGATATTCAGAGATGTCTCGACAGTTCGCTGCGTGGAGTGAGCTTTGCTGGGGAGTTCGTTGTCTGTGTAGTGCTTGACCAACTGCTTGACGGTCACTGGCACTGCGGGGTTATCCGCGATGGCGTTAGTGCGAAGTGGTTCGGAAGCCTTGCGTGCTGCCGCTTTGGTAGGGAATTGTTCCACCGTACCCACAACCACCTTTCGATTAACCCTGCGATCTGGAGTATTCTCGCGCCATCTGAAAATCCAGACTGCCGGGCCAGCCTTTCGCTTCTCTTTGGTCAGACTTCCTGATTGATACCGTTGACGTATGAATCTACTGGGTTTTCTCCTGTGTGAAATCCACGCGGTCAGCGGGTTGGCGCTCCGAGTTTGCACCAGTCCGCAACCACATTTCAAGATCTGAAGCGCGATAGCGCCAGAATCTGCCGATTCGGTAAGCAGGAATCTGGCCGACTCGTGCCAGTTTTTGCAACGTCTTGGGATGAAGGCCCAGCAATGCGGACGCTTGTGTGTCGTCCAGCAAACGCTCAAATTCTTGGCGGCTCGTGCTCACGGGAGGCCCATTTCTAACTCACTTCGATGGCACGATCCAAACTTGAATCCTGGTGGAGCCGTTTGTCTAATACTTTGTCGGCCGTGCCTTATAACCTCGCGCTATTGGTTGTATGGAAGTGCAGTCGAATTAATAAAAGCAATGCCGTGACTAGGTCGGGTAAAGATGTTTGATGAGTCCCGACGTCTTACGCAATTACTGGGTACAAATCTTTACACTCAAGACGTGGCACATTCGGGCGCAGGACAGCCTGGTCGGAATAACAATCATAGACTTAACTTGATGGTGCTCTACCCAAACGAACGCCTACAATTCTATTTCGGAATTAACCGGCTCCGGAAAGGGGACAAGCATGGCTCCGGGGAACGAAGCGAGAATCCGAGGTTTTGTAAGGTGGTTTGATAAGGCAAAAGGCTGCGGATTCATCGGGCGCGATAATGGCTCGGACATATTTGTTTATTTCTCCGACATCATCGGAGAGGGCGCCAAAATGCTTCGCGAAGGCGATCCGGTTGAATTTGACATTGTGAAGGATCTTACAGGTCCCCAGGCCGCCAATGTGACGAAGCCTCACGATCGCTAAGCGAGCCGCCCGAGAATTCGTCCGTGCCATTGCTGTGGGTGAAGCGGACCTCTCGGTAGACGAGACCGAACATATCGTCGAAGGTATGGTTCTGCTGCTTGAAATCGACGAAAGCTGCAGCGGGAAAGCGCCAGGCGCGGAACTGATCGGCGGAAAAAACGTGAAGCTCGCGAGGCGCTCTGCGTTCTTGTAGGGATACGGAGAGAGTAGCGCGCCGTGAATGACGCTAAAGATGGCGGTTGTCGCGCCGATGCCCAGAGCGAGAGTGAAGATGGAGACCAAGGCGAAGCGGCGATCTTTGCGGAGATTGCGGAAGGCGTAGCGAAAATCGCGGAAGAGATTGTCGAGATGTGTTTCCCAGCGGGTGTCGCGGACCTCTTCTCTAACGCGTTCGAGGCCACCGAATTCTTGTTGGGAGCGTCGCCGCGCCTCTTCAGGACTTAAGCCCTTGGCGACGCCGTCGGCAATTTGCTGCTCAAGGTGAAACCGTAGTTCCTTGTCGAGTTCGCTTTCGGCGGGGAATTTATGCAGGAGGCGACCGAGCCAGTTCATTTTCTTTCCTCCCACGGTTGTAGCGTCACAAACCATGGATTCTGTGGTGCGCTCACTCGTAGCGCAGCGCGACGAGCGGGTCGACGTTAGCGGCGCGTCGCGCGGGAATCACGCAAGCGGCCATGCCTACGAATACGACGATTGTCACGACCACAGCGAACGTCCACGGGTCCGTGGGCGAAACACCGGATAATTGGCTGGAGAGGAAGCGTGTGAACGCCAAGCTGGCGGCGAGGCCAGTTAAAATACCCGCAGCGACCAGGCGGAAACCCCTGATCAACGCAAAGAGCAAAATATTTCTCTGTTTAGCTCCAAGCGCCAAACGAATGCCGATCTCGTGAGTTTGCAGTGAGACAGTGTAGGCCATCACACTGAAGACCCCGATGACCACCAGGACCAGTCCGATGGCAGCGAAGGCCGTGAACGTCACGAGTTCAAATTGCGGTCCTCTGTAGAAGTCTTGGAGCGAACCTTCAAGTGTTCCGCTTGTGGTGATCCCCACGCTTGGATCGACGGCTCGGACTTCCTTGCCAATGCTTTTCAATAGTGAATTAGGATCCACTGCGGTTCTTACCATATACGTGCGCCAACTGAATCCCTGGACACTGTAAGGGATAAAAGCTTGCGGAAAACTTTGCCAGGACGGAACTTCGTAGCCGCGAGTTTTGTAATCGCCGACGACGCCGACGATTTCAAAATAGGTGTCATGCGGCGCGTCTAGAAATGGACGGTCGAGAACCTGTATTTTGACCTTTTGGCCGAGAGGATCTTCGGCCGGAAAATACTGTCGAGCAAACGTTTGACTGACGACCATGAGGTACCGCTGCGCGTTCACATCGTCTTCGGAGAAGAATCGGCCGCGAAGCAATGGCAATCCGAGCGTTTGGAAGTAACCTGCGCTACAGATTCCGTATCGAGTCTCCCAACGCTCGGCGTGAGGCTTACCGGGGATTATGGTTTCGCTCCAGTCATACGTCAGCGGAGGTTGCAACATGGTTTCAGCAACGGACGTCACGCCCGGCAGCGCTCGAAGGCGGTCGAGAAGCTGATGTGTCAGCATGTTCTGTTTTTCCCTGGAATGGTCGTACGTTGTCGGAAGAGAGAGTCGAAAGTAGAGGATATTCCTGGGGTTGAAGCCGAGATCGACGCGCGTGAGGATGAGAAAGCTGCGCATCACGAGTCCCGCGGCGATGAGCAGAACGATCGAGAGCGCTACTTCGGTGATGACCAGACCGGCGCGAAGCTTGCCGCGACGAGAATGATCTCCGCAGCCATTGCCGCTTCCGGCGGGGCGCGGCTGCAAGTCGCCTCGCACGACATGGAACGCGGGCGCGAGGCCACAAAGGAACGTGACAATGACCGTGATGCCCAGGGAGAGAAAGAGGACCGGTGCATTCATGCGAATCAACGTTTCCTCTGGAATCATGCCTGCGGGGATCAGCGCCTGCACGACTCTCAAACTGTAATAGGCCAAGGCGCAACCTACGAGAGAAGCTGCAGCGGCGAGCACGAAACTTTCCACTAGAAGTTGACGGATCAACCGGGTGCGCGTCGCTCCCAGGGTGGCGCGCATGGCCATCTCCCTTTCACGTGCCGTGGCGCGAGCCATCAAGAGGTTTGCCACATTGCTGCAGGCGATCAGCAACAGCATTAATACGGCAGCGAGCAAAGCATAGAGCGTTCTCTTGAAGTCTCCGATAAGGCTATCTAGGAGCGTCTGCGCCTTGATCGCAAATTTCTCGGGATACGTCTCCCCTGGGTTCAGTCTTTGCAGGCGGTGCGCAATGACATTTAGATCTGCTGCGGCAGCCTGCGCGCTGACACCTGGTTTGAGACGCCCCATGAGAGCGAGCCAGCCTTCGTCAGGGCTTACCGGCAACCAAACACTCGCGCCATAGGCATTGAATCGCGGAGGCATGATCCCAACAAGGGTCCTTGGTTTGTCATTCAGGAAAAAGGTGGTCCCAAGGATCTTTGGGTCGCCACCAAATTCTGTTTGCCACAGTCTGTAATTCATCATGAACACGAGCGGCGATGCGGGTGTTCCATCCACAGGTATCAGCGCACGGCCAAGGAGCGGAGGGACACCGAGGTATTCGAACGTATTCGTGGTTACAGACACTCCGTTCACTGCTCGACGAGACTTGCCGTCGTCGTAAAAGACGCTGCTTTGTTCATAGGCGACGAGATCTTCAAAGACATGGTTCTGTTCACGAAAAGCTGTGACCTCTGGAGGGGAGAAATTACTACGGCCCTTCCATCCTCCGGCCTTAGCCAGATTCTCCAATCGAATGACCACCGATCGATTGGAACTCTTATATGGCAGAGGGTCGAGCAGAACGTTATAGACAACGCTGAACATCACGCTGGTCGCACCGATGCCAAGGGCAAGGGCGAAAATCGCGATGAAGGCGAAACGGCGATCCTTGCGAAGACTTCGGAGAGCGAAGCGAAAGTCGCGGATAATATTGTCGATGTGGGTTACCCAACGCGTATCGCGGACTTCCTCGCCTTAACGCGTTCGATACCACCAAGCTTGATAAGAGCGTCGCGCCGAGCTTCTTCGACAGGCATGCCGCCGGCGAGGCTGTCTGACACTTGTTGTTCGAGATGGAAGCGGAGCTCCCGATCGAGCTCGTTTTCGGCGTGGGATTTGCCAAAACGGCGGCGAAGCCAGCGCATGGCTAGGATTCCTTTTCCGGTGCTTTCAGAACGAGGGCGACGGCATCGCAAACCCGTTCCCAGTTGCGGGCCTCCTCCTCCATCTGTCTGCGGCCCTTCTTGGTAAGCGAATAGAACTTGGCTTCGCGACCCGTCTCAGATTCTTTCCATTCAGCCTGCAGCCAGCCGCGATCTTCCAAACGATGGAGTGCAGGATAGAGGGAACCCTGATGGACCTGGAAGAAGTCTCTCGATATCTGTTGAAGACGCTGCGCGATCGCGTAGCCGTGGCTGGGACCCAAAGCGACAACCTTCAGGACCAACATGTCGAGAGTCCCCTTCAAAAGCTCGATTTGGGCTTTACTCATAATTATACCTAGAGCTTCGACATATATTACCGAATTGGTTGAATGTCAACAGCTACGTCGCTGCACAACTCACTTCGTTGTCCAGAAGTCCCGTTCGAGGACATCGCTTGAACTGACGTTTGTGGTTAGTAGAGATGGGTTGGTCCGCCGCTTTTAGCCTTGTGTCGAAGATCGGAAACGAGAAGAGCGTCATGGTGAGACTTTGGATAGGCGATGGGTTCGATCCCCACCGCCCCTACCATAAACCGCGTTGATTCAGTTGCCCTTGCGCTATCTAGTGCTGATTCGTGGCCACAAAAAGCAGGGGTTTTGGTCCAAAGTTGGTCCAAAGCCTCGACCAAACAGAGAAAGAGGCCGACTCTCTGCGAATCGGCCTTTCTCTTTACAGAATCATTGCAATGCGCCGCCGAATTGTACTTTCTTTAGAGAAGTCGTTCCCGATTGGGCATCAACGTACCCTCCGGCGCAGAAGCGCGAAAGCGGAACTCCACGAGGTAAGAGCCTTGCAGGTTGAGTTCGTCGCTCTGAGGGCCGGTGTCTTGCTAGACACCGAACCACTAAGATAGCGTGCTTACCAGACCTGCTAGGAAGTGAAGGCCGCGCGAGCCTTCCCAAGCTTCGGACGTGGGTTCGATTCCCATCGCCCGCTCCATAAACCCTGTTGATGCAGTTGGCTTTACTGACTTCCACCCCCGAATCTGACCGTTAAATCACCTAGTTTTGGACGCAGTTGGACGCGGATTTCACATTAGAAAATCCAGTTGGACGCGAGCCTGAGAGCGGTAAGCCACGATTCCGCAGACGAGGCGGACGTGTGTGCGTAGGAGGAGAAACGAATGAAACTATCCGCCGAGCAGCAAACAGAGATCCGTGAACGGTACGGAGTCTGCGTCAACGAAGCTTGTGATAAGTGTGGGCAAGTATTGGGTTGGGTCCGCTTCACATTCACGGATGAGCCAGGAGAATGGTGCTCGCGGGAATGTCGTGACGGAGTGGAGGCGCACACGCCTGGAACCTGCAAGGGATGTGGTGCGAGATTGCCGGAAGGAAAGCGGCGCGGGGCACTGTATTGCGACGACGCGTGCAAGCAGAATGCGCACAGGTCTAAGACTTCCCAATTATCCGTAACAAAAGGGTCGAATTATACGGGTTTTTGCACGGATTTTAGGCTGCCCGCTATCCCCATAGCCGAAGCCTGATTTAGGAGCTTATCCGTAACAAGAAATGCGATTCGAGATCGTTGCTCAGCACGAGGTAAGAAGCTTGCCGTTGAACTTCGTTGCTCCACGGCCCTGTGTCGTGCGAGACACAAAGGTCCTGGGACGTGTCGCAGATTGCTCCCTGCGGAGTTTAGAATCTGATCGAGCGGACCTCCGAGTATGGGCCGCTCAAATCGTACATGACCCTTAACCTCACCATCGTCAATCCTTGGGGCATCTGGCAATGCTCCGATCACCGATTAACAGACACAGTCACCGGGAAGCTTGTGGATGACTATTCTATTAAGCATGTCATTCTCCGTTGCCCCGATGGCGCTGCGCTTCTCGCCTACGCAGGAGCAGGGCGAATCAACTCTCTTGATCTTTCTGACTGGCTCCGCGAAATACTGCGTGGTGAAAGTCGCACACTCGACCAGACCTGTATTCACATTCGAGAGAATGCTACTCGTGACCTTGCCCCGCTTCTTCGTGCCCCTAACATCCAGCACATGTTTTCAATTGGCGCATTTCTCCAAGGTCGGCCTTGGGTGGTTCAGATTCGCAATTTCGACCCGTTGGCGGGCGGCATAATCCTCAATCACTTTGATACTGTGGCGAAAGAGATCTCTCACGCAGGTCAAGGGTTCATATTTGGCGGCGACCCAGGTGCAGTTGTTCCTTCAGACCAGAAGAGACTAATGACGATTGCGGCTAAGAAGCCGCGACACCCCAAAGACTTCCGTAAACTTCTAGCCTCTATTAACTACCGCGCTGCCGCGAGTAAAGCAGGGAGATCGATCAGTCGCGGTTGCGTCACATCGTACATCCCTCCAGCCGGTGAACCTTTCGAAAGTGAGTTTCACAACACCACTGGTGGTCCCAGATCTATGATCGTTCCTATGTTGCTGTTCGGCATCGACCTCACTGAAATACAGCGGACTCTGATGCCGACTGCATCATTGAGTTCTTCTAGCGAAACTGAACTCGCACTCAATCAGACGGCGGTTGAGCAGGCTGGAAAGCGATCGGTCCTTCCTCGAAACCGCCTACGCCGCTGACTGGCTTTCTGAGCGAAATGGAGCACCGCACTCTTGGGCAATATCACATGCCACGCAAGAAACTGAAAGGCGAACTACCCGAAGAAGTTCTGGCCGTCTTGCGAATCTCGCCTGACCTCAAACCCTGCCCGAAATTCCGCAACGCTAACATCTACGAGTTCGCTGATCACCTAAGCGAAGGGAAGTGCGAGCAATGCTTGACCCTTTCTCGTCAGTGGAGCAAGGAACTGGGTATGATGAAGTTGTTGCGAGACAGCAGGAACTAAGAGTTACTTTGAGGCTACCCATGTCGCGGTACGAAAATCGTGAGTAGCGTTTCTGGATCAGCCCCAATCACGAACCGGATTACGTACGTATTCATCGACGGGAACTATGTTCGCCAAGCCGTTGAGCGCGCCATGAATGAGGTGTTCGCGGTTCCAGGGGAGCTAGCACCGGAAGAGATCGGGCCATCCGACTCATTTCGAACTTACTTTTACGATTGTCTCGACGACCTGAAAAAAGAATCGGAGAGCGAAGCGGAATTCAAGTCTAGGGTTGAGGCGCAGAATAATAGTTTCGAACGGATGCATTCCCGGCGCGGCCTTCATCTTCGGCTCGGGACGTTAAAGGGTGGCCGGCGTCGCACGCAAAAGGAAGTGGACATCCTCCTCGCGGTCGATATGCTCACGCACGGGTTCAACCGTAACATGACACATGCCATCTTAATCTCGGGCGATCTGGATTTTCGACCTGTGGTTGAGACACTAGTCCGGAGCGGGGTCTTTGTGGAGGTATGGTACGAGAAGCGCTCGGGGGCCAAAGAACTTCCTGGTGCTGCTGACTTCGGAACTGAAATCACGTGGCAGACTCTTTACCGTTGGAATACAGAAAGCTTCAAAGGTGTTCACCGACAACCCACGCATAGACGCGAACATCAACCGATTTTGCACGAGGTGTACGTAGCGAGCGGGAAGTGCCAGGACCAAAACGCGGAGCTGATGAAAGCTCCAGGTCAAGGGCCTTTCATCCTTTACGTTGAACAGCCTGACGGAGCGCATTGGTTTAAGCACGACGATCGGCAGATCCTTGAGCGCTACGTTGCGATGCTATACGGCGCAATTCAGTGGAAGTGAACTGAGGGAAGTGCCCCCCTCCACTGCGCGCAGAATAGTGGGTGGTGCTGTTAGCTCAGTCTGGCGGTGAAGTGCTTCAGCCTGTAGCGGTCATCCCCGTCGAGCCAGTCCAACGTAGCTATTTGCAGGTCGTCAGGGAGCATACGTTCTTCGATTTGCTTGTTCGCCGCACGAATCATGGGAAGCGCTTGTTCGGGCGTCGCACGACCATTTTCAAGGTCTTGGTATCGCTGCTCGATGTAAGCCATGAGATCGTGAACAGGGTGCAGGACTCGGAGTCGGGCTTCGCGTGTGTTCATCGGAAGCTCAGAATGAACCGACAGTTCGAAACGACCCTCTCGGATGCCTCAACATATCCTCGTACCTGTTCTGGTGTGTTGAGTCCGCGAGCGACGCGGTCGTTCCACCACGCAATATCCTCTTCGTTAATTCGTGCGGTGTTCCGAAGTGCTTCATCGTATTGCTGTGGCTTGATCATGCCGAAAAGTGTATCACAATGAGAATTCCACGAGCATCGCTCTCGTCTTCAATGGCGGTCGGATGTAAGACCAACGGACGCAACCCCTTTCACAATCATTTCCTTTTGGCGGGTGAAATCTACATCAATCTGCCGCTGATTCAAGGACAGTTGCGGTGGTTCTTCCGACCACGTTTTTAGCGGCCGCGGTTCTTCTCTCCCGAACTACGTTTGCGTTGAAACCTCAGACTCTAGCGCGGCGTTTCGCGACGAAAGCATGGTAGGCCGGATCAAGGTCTTTTAATCCATCTCGGCGGGTCAGATTGAATCCTTCGACTTATCGGATGGGGCTCCGTGGCCTAAAAGGTCTTGTTTCTTTCCCAAAAGGTCGTTGATCTCTTTCACCAGTTCCATCAATCTCTCGGAGTCCTGCTCCTTTGCAGCTTGCTCGCAGAGAATCCACCAGCGTTCTTTGGTTGCGCCTTCCATGATTCACCTTTTCGGCTAGTCTGCGGAGTTAAACCCATTATCTCCGAAAAAGTTGTCAACAGGTAGTGCACACACGCGCGCGTGTGCGCTAAATGCCATTTTTTGATCGGGCTTACAATCCGCCGCGTGATTGAGGCGTGCATCTTCGGCTCTGTCTCCCCTGATCCGGGGCCGCGTTCCTTACGGTTTACCTTCTCTGATTCCTCGAAAAACAACTCTTTTCCGAACCCTTCAGTCAGCACTGGCGCTTGCTGAAACTGCGGGAGTTGCCGGCACGGTTTTGCCGGGGATTACCGAACCCCTCGGAGTTCGCCCTCGGAGTTCGCCGTAGAGCGATTTTTCGGTTCTCTAACAGTTTCAGCATCGCGAATGAGTTGTTCGCGTCAGAAATTGCCGTTTCTACGCGTAGAAGAACTAACCGGTGAGGCATCCGAATGAGCCAAAGCGAGTGCGAGTCAACGCGGATTTTCAGAGCGTACGCTAACGCACACCCTTTGACAGCGGATTCCGCTGGCGTCGAACAGGAAAATGTAAGACTGTTTCTCACAACGAAACCGCTCGCAGAAACAACCTGGGCCGAGTAAGACGAAGGCAAGGTACTGTTCGTTGATTTTGAAGGTTCATGGGCGGAGGACCCGCAGATGGTAGGTACACTAAGGGGCTATTTAGGGGTTCTCGGCTTCGGCTTCCATATCTTGTCGGGACTCTTCGCTCTCGGGCTTGCAGTCAATTTCGTGTGGTCGCTCCTCAAACGAGACTTTTCCCTGTGGTGGTTCTGGCCTGCTGGAATGATCGCTGTCTTGGTTCTGATGATGATAGCGGGCAACCTGCTTCGACTTGCGGACAAGAACGATTAAGATCAGCGCTGGCGGGAAGCGTCTGGTGTCCTGCGATACAGCGGCGGTCCTGGTGACACAAACTCAGAAGCCCCGCTTTCAGTGGCGAAGCGAGGCTTCTGCAAGACATGTCCCTTAAAGGTGTTATTTTTAAGGAGTTATTTTTTTTACTTGTTTGCGTAGCGACGCCGCGTCACACCTCCAAGGCCCAATAGGCCCAACCCGAGGAGCGTCAATGACGCCGGTTCGGGAGTGGAAGTAGGAGTTCCCGGAATAATCCAGAATTGCTCCATGCCATCCGTATCGTTGCTCCACGTAGCGTGGAACTCATAGTGGTTGCCGGCAGTGAGGGTGCTGAAACCGCTCAGGATCCCGTCCGTAAACCCATTGCCGTTGTTCTCAGGTACGAGCGTGTTAGGTCCGGTCGTGGAGTCCAGCACCGTGTTGCAGGATCCCGCTCCGGTTCCGCTGCACAGAAGGAGTTGGAAAGAGGTCAGAGTTTCAGGGGCGTGGCCGAGTGCAACGTTCTCGTCCACGCCGATCGAGAATGTGAGAGGGATCGTCAGGGGTGCTGCGAGCGTTGATCCCGCCACGTAGACCGGTGAGAAGAAGTCACAAACACCGCCAGCACCGCCATTGCACGGACCGGAGTTGCTTGTGTAGGTCAAACTATTTCCTGCTGGAAGGTTAGTGTCACAGGATGGGTCGCCGATAACACAAGGATTGTTTGAAGTTTGCTGAATGCCCACCGGAGTAGGCGTGTACGTCAGGCTGTCTGCCCTAGTTCGGGACGGAACTAGAGCGCATAGGACTGCCACTACCAATGCTGAACTTAAGAATCTGGTAATTGTCATTAATTTGCCTCGGCTGAGAGCGAGAATCGGGGACTTAGTCCACTTCGTGCAATTGCCGCGCCACCTGCGGACAGATTCACGTGATTTCCACAAGCTCTAAGCCCTGTGTACTTACTGGTTTGGCTGATTACTCTTTCGCCTGCTTCTTTGTGTAACGTAAATCGAGAAAAACCTTTGCGCACCTTCACCAACAAAACTGCGCATCCATTTTGACCATCGGTGAAGGTGTGTGGGATTAAAGTCTCTCGACCTAAGAGTGCCCGCTTCGGGCATCTAAACCGGGGGCAACGGGGTCCAAATTTCCGTTTTTGGACTGGCTTTGCAATCCGCCGCTTGATTTAGGCGTGCATATTCGATGGCCTACCGAGTGCGACTTCTAGGGCTATTGTTGTTGCGAAGTTCCACGGTCAGGAGCTATCGCGTCGGTCATGCGAAACACAGCTGCAAGTACTTCGAGAACGACGCGGCAGTACAGTATCCAGAGAAAATACCCGACCGATGCGGAGAGCAGCGCAATCAATCCTTGCACTGGCGTCTGCTGGAACGCCAGCACGACCCAGGCAACCCCTGCGATAAGCCCCATGAGCAAATGCAGCGCGTACAGAAATTTCAACATCCTCGGAGTGGCGTACAAGCGGAAGGAAAAATCCATCAAGCCTTCCAACATTCCTTTGGCTTCGGGCATCCGTGCCTCCTAACGATTGACTAGAAACTCCGAGAAAGATGCTATTCCTTCAACGATACGGGATCGGATTCGTTCTTGGGCGACTGCTTGTCCAACAAGGAGATTAACTCGCGGCCAGAGGCTGGGATGCCGGCCTTGCCTTGTCGGACAATCTCCTTAGCGCTGATGTCGCGGCCGTACAGTTTCTTGTTGGCGCTGCCGTCAGACCGAAGCGTCGAGCCCTCGAGCGATATCCCGGCAAACAGTCCACGTGAGCGTGAATAGGTCAGCACTTCTGCCCTCATCACGATGTCGGTATCCGCAGCGGCGGTACGCCCTTTAGGTCCCGCGGCTGCCGCAGCGTCGGCACCGAGCTTCACTTTGCTGCTCATGATGGAGTTCGCCCCTTTGGGATTCATCACCAAAAGAACGAAGTCCGTGGCCTGGCCGCCTAACTGGAATCCGATGTTTGCTCCTTCGAGTGCGAACAGGGCTGGGGCGCTCCAACGACCGGTGAAATGTTCGCCGGTGCGACACGTGATCGCACCCCTGCCGAAATCGCCTCCAATGCCGATAGCGAACTTGAGGACGGACGGGATCACAATTACGCATTCGGCCTTGTTGAGCAGGTCCTTCGGGATTCCGTCGGGGATGTTCATGATTTCCTTCAACACCTGGCCGCACGTTTCGAGGCGCTTTTGTTCTCTGCTTTCTTTGGCTGCGAATGTAGGACACGCTAGGAACATGGCGAGGACAAGAATACTAGCTTTTCTCATAATAAGACCCCCAAGCATCTACTTCATTCTTAGGTCGGCATAGGCAGATCACAACTGCCCTACAGGCCAGCCTTGTCTCAAATGGAAACGGATGCATATACCTCTGATTTTCCGTGCGTTAGAATCTGTGTCACTGAGAGCAGCCGTGGCTTCCCTTTGGTCCAGAATTGCTCATTCGAATTTGAATTGGGAAGCAGCACAGAGCTTACTGGGGATGTCTTGAATGCAGCTTGAGCGCCACCGCGCACGGCGTTATTCCTTCCATGCGAGCATCGAACTGACCGACCTGGCGTCGGAAACTCAGACTAAGGCGCAAACCAGTGACCTGAGCCTGTTCGGGTGCCGTGTGGACACTGTGAAACCATTACCGGCGGGGACAAAGGTCAGGATAAAGATATCCCACAGAAGTGAGAGCTTCGAAGCTCTGGGTAAGGTCGTTTATTCTCGACAGAACGAGGGGATGGGCATTCACTTCACCAATATTGAGCCGAACGACCAGTTGGTTTTGGATAAGTGGATAGCAGAACTAAGGGCTCAAGGTTAGCTTAGGACCTTCCGAACCAAAGCGATGCGGTCCGCTGTTTGATCGACGTTCACGGCTGTGGCCATCGATGGCGAGGATACCACAAAGAGCAAAGTGGGGCGGTTGCTGGCAGGAACGAGCACGCGAGGTGCTTTCAACAACTGATAGCCTATTTCTTTCGCTTTTCATCCGGCTCGTTTTTAGGCTTCGTGGCGTCGGCATCTGCTTCGATGGTTACATCCACGTCAGCATCTGGTTTCAGGCCGACCTCGTTGCCACGTTCATCGCTCAAAGTATTCTCGACCCGAATCTCTCGATAGAGTTCCAGCAACACCTCCCCAACGAACGGCTGAGCAGCCTTCAAAAGAATCGCGCTAGTTTCCAAACTGCGTCACGGCCCGTGCCTTCCATTCGTCGCACGGTTGAATAGCCGCTAATCAACGTCGGATGATTGATGCAAGCTCAAAATTCGGCCAGTCGTAGGGCCGACTACCCTTTGCGCTTTAACGTGACCAGCCCGAGCAAACCAGCGCCAATCAGCAAGAGCGTGGAAGGCTCCGGAGTTGGGGTTCCATTGAGCGAAAAAGCAGCGTTGAACGGGCCTTGATGCGTAATGTCGGTACCGACGCGCGACCAATTGGGATCGAGATTGGCGTTGCGGATCCAAGTCTGGAGGTCAGGGAGAAAGGGCTGCCCCGGCGCAACGATCGGCTTCGGAGCGGACAACCAGAGAAACGTTCCATCACTGAGCTGCACCTGCGGTACGAAGAAATAGTGGTCGGCAGGCAGCGAATCGGGATTGATCGAAAAAGTGAACTGCACTTCCTGCCCTG
>WNGR01003294.1_pt1 | contig 21804 bp, 22 predicted proteins | sample 5407581 | NCBI WGS metagenome assembly WNGR01 (sample SAMN13153383, study PRJNA577476) | soil metagenome | isolation source: 80 cm soil or saprolite under Garry oak tree replicate 2 | place: USA:California | collected 2016-06-15
CGACTGGGTGGACGTGCTCCTCGTCCACTGGCCCGACGCCGACACGCCGTTCGAGGAGACCATGCGCGCGCTCGAGGAGTTGGTCGCCTCCGGACGCGCTCGCTTCGTGGGCGTCTCGAACTTCACGGGCGCCATGATCGAGGAGTGCCTGCGCACGCGCCGCGTCGACGTCTCGCAGGTGGGCTATCACATGCTGGATCGCCGCCAGGAGCACGAGACGTTCCCGACCTGCCTCACCCACGGCATCGGCGTCATGGGCTACGGCTCCCTCGGGCACGGCCTCCTCACCGGCGCCTTCACCGCCGCCACCACCTTCGATCCCGCGCGCGACTGGCGCGGCAACGGCGTGGCCTTCGGCCAGCCCATCTTCCGCGCCGACAACTTCCAGACGAACCTCCGCGTCATCGAGCGGCTCCGCCATGAGGTCGCCGAGCCGCGCGGGGTGCCCCTGAGCCAGATCGCCCTCGCCTGGGTGCTGGGCCACCCCGCGGTCAGCACCGCGCTGGTGGGCGCCCGCACCCCCGCCGAGGTGGACGCCAACGACGCGGGCGCCGAGCTCGATCTCTCCTCGACCGAGCGCGCGACCATCGATGCCATTCTCGGAGGCGTGGCGGGCCGCGTGAAAGAGTTCACCCCGCTGCGGCCGGCCATGCAGCCGTGGGGTGAAGAGATCCCGGCGGGCCGGCCCGCCTGACCCGACAAGGAGACGTGACGCCATGCCCAAGGTGCTGACGGAAGAGCAGGTGCGAGCGTTCGAGCGGGACGGCTGCCTCTTCCCGGTCCGGGCCATGAGCGCCGAGCGCGCGCGCCACTACCGCGAGCGGTTCGAGGCTCTCGAGGCGCGCGTCGCCGACATCAAGAAGATGAAGACGAAGTCGCACCTCCTCTGCCCGTGGGTGCTGGAGATTGCCGAAGATCCCCACATCCTCGACATCTTCGAAGACCTGGTCGGGCCGAACCTGCGCTGCTGGAGCATGGCCTGGCGCGTGAAGAAGGCCGACGGCCAGACCTTCGCGGGCTGGCACCAGGACTCCGCCTATGGCGCGGCGATGCCCGTGGTGCTTGGAGGTCTCGCGCTGTCGGAGTGCGGGGCGACGCAGGGATGCCTCCGCGGCATCCCGGGCTCGCACAGGTGGGGCATCCTGCGCCACGAGGAGAGCGACGACCCGCGGAGCATTCTCGCCAAGGGGCAGTACATCACCGACGCCTTCGACGAATCGAAAGCGGTCGACTTCACCCTCCAGCCCGGCGAGATGGTGATGTTCGACAATTCGCTCGTCCACGGCTCCGGCACCAACTTCGGTCCCGACCGCCGCTTCCTGCTCCTGGTGGAGATGTTCCCGACCTGGGCCAAGCCTCCGCGGGTGCGCCAGCCTGCCATGCTCCTGCGCGGCACCGACACCACCGGCAACTTCGACGACGAGCCCCGGCCCGACGCCGAGTGGTCCGAGACCGCCCTGGACAACTGGGCCGCCGTCGTCAATTCGCGCGCCAAGCTCATCTTCGAGGACAGCCGCATCGGCCCCAGCGAGGCCTACGGGGGCAAGCGCCCCGCGACATGAGATGGGGAGCTACCTCGACCCTGTTGCCGATCGGTCACAATGAAGACTTGGTAGCGTGGAGAGCGAGATGCTTGCGATTTCAGCGACCGACGAATGGCGAGCCGCGCACCCTGGAGCAACTATTGGCTTGCTGGAACTGTCAGGCGTGGAGAACACGCGCCCGTCGTCCCGGGTGAATGAGCGCAAACGCGAAATCGAAGCGGACTTGCGGGAACGCTACAAAGGTTTCACTCGGAAGGATTTCTTGGCGCTTCCCGTGATGGCCGAATACGACCGGTACTACACGCGCTTCAACAAGACCTATCACGTGCAGCTCCAACTCGAGTCGATCGTCCTGAAGGGAAAGCACCTTCCGGATGTGTCGCCGGCGGTTGATGCGAACTTCATGGCTGAAGTCGAGACGTTGATCCTGACGGCTGGCCATGACAGCCAGAAGCTGCGCGGACTGATCGTGATTGATGTCTCTGGCGAAAGCGAACAGATGACGCAGATGAATGGAGCTCCCAAAGCCATTCGGTCAGGCGACATGATCATGCGAGATGCGGACGGAATCTGTTGTTCGATCATCTATGGGCAAGATGCTCGGTCGCCGATTTCCCCGGAGACTTCCCGTGTTCTCTACGTTGCCTACGCGCCCGCGGGTATCGCAGCGGACACAGTCGAAGGTCAACTCCGGGGGATTGAAGAGAATCTCCGTCTGTTCTCTGCGGCTGTCGTAGTGGAGCAACATCGCCTCCTCGCCACCTGAAATCAGGAAGGCCTGGGAGATTTCGATGCATTACTTGATGCTCAACAGGACTGATCAGAATGGCTTACTGTCGAAGCTCCAGGCCATGCCCGACTTCCTGGAGGCCTCCTTCGGGACGGTCTCGCCGCTGGAGGCCGCGACGCCTGGACCGAATGGCGCTTTCTCTCCGGTCGAGCATTGCTGGCACCTGGCGGACCTGGAACGTGAGGGGTACGCGGTGCGAATCCGCCGGCTCCTCGAGGAAGACAATCCCGGGCTGCCCGACTTCGATGGCGCCCGAATCGCGCGCGAACGTAGCTACACGTCGCTCTCCTTGGCCGAGGGCATCGATGCGTTCCGAGACGCGCGGCTCCGCAACATCGAAGCCTTGCGAGCGCTCGATGCTGTGGATTGGACGCGTCGGGGCGAGCAGGAAGGTGTTGGTGCCATCGTGCTCTGCGACATTCCGGCGATGATGGGGGAGCACGACGCATCCCACCGAGAAGAGATCGAAGAGTGGAAGCGAGCCAGGCACGACGGGTAAGCGCCGCGACTCGGTTCGGGATGGACGTGCCGCGAGATGGACACGCGCGACCGGCTGAACGAGACGGAGCGGGAGGTCAATCATCTCGGCTAGAATGTCGACCCGCGCCTGTGAGCGAGCCGCTTCAAGGCCGCTTGCCTTGGCGATTGGTCTCCACCGGCCGGCGGTCTGAGCAGGAGGCGGGGCGATGGCAGGCGACGAGCGCGTGATTGAGCGCATTCCCGGCTACTGCGCGCTGTGCGTCTCGCGGTGTGGCTCGATCGCCGTCGTCGAGGACGGCCGCTTCGTCGCGCTGGAGCCAGATCCCACTCACCCGACCGGCCAGGCGCTCTGCGCGAAGGGGCGGGCCGCGCCCGAGCTCGTCTACCACGGGGACCGCCTGCTCTATCCGCTCAAGCGAACGCGCCCGAAGGGCGATCCCGACCCTGGCTGGCAGCGCATCAGCTGGGACGAAGCGCTCGACCTGACCGCCACCCGGCTACGGCAGCTCGCGGAGCGGCACGGCCCGGAGAGCGTCGCGTTCAGCGCGGTCTCTCCGTCCACCTCCGCGCTGGCGGACTCGTATCACTGGGTGCAGCGCTTGATGCGGGCGTTCGGGAGCCCAAACCTCTGCGGGTCGGCGGAGCTGTGCGGATGGGGGCGGGGCCAGGCCACGAGCTACACGTACGGCGTCGGCATGTCGACCGGCGGCATCATGCCCAATCTCGAGAACGCCGGGTGCATCATGTTCTGGGGGTACAACCCGAGCCTCGCTCGCATCAGCCACGCCACCGCCGCGGTGGCGGCGCTCAAGCGCGGCGCCCGCCTGATCGTCGTCGATCCACGCCGGACCGGGCTCGCCGGCAAGGCCGATGTCTGGCTCCGCGTGCGACCGGGCACCGACGCCGCGCTCGCCCTCGGCATCGCGCACGTCATGATCGAGCGCGGATGGTACGACGCCGACTTCATTCGCGACTGGACCAACGGCCCGCTGCTCGTGCGCTCGGACACCGGCCGGCTCCTGACCGAGCGCGACGTCTCGCCCGAGGGGAGCGCGCAGCGATACATGGTCTGGGATACGCAAACACGGGGCCCGCTTGTCTACGACTCCGGGCGCCGTCGCTACGAGCGGGAGAATGCCGAGCCCGTGCTCTTCGGCGAGTACACGATCGAGACGCAGGGTGGCCCGGTCGCCTGTCGACCGGCCTTCGATCTATATGCGCAGCGGTGCCGCGAGTATCCCCCCGCGGCGGTCGAGGCGATCACCTGGGTCGAGCGCGAGCACATCGAGCGCGCCGCCCGGCTCCTGTGGGAGGCGCGCCCGGTCGCCTACTATTCGTGGAGCGGTGTCGAGCAACAGACGAGCTCCGGCCAGATCGCCCGCGCCGTCTCGCTCCTCTATGCCCTCACCGGAAGCTTCGACGTCAAGGGCGGCAACGTGCACTTCGCCTCGGTGCCTTCCCAGAACGTCGCCGGCGACGAATTGCTGTCGGCCGGCCAGCGCGCCAAGGCGCTGGGCTTCCCGCAGAGGCCGCTGAGCTCGTCACGCGTCCAGTGGATCACCTCGGACGATCTGTACCGTGCCATCCTGACGAGCAAGCCATACGCCGTGCGCGGGCTCGTCGGCTTCGGCGCCAACCTGCTCCTCGCCCACGCCGACGTCATCCGCGGCCGCGAGGCGCTGGCCACTCTGGACTTCTACGTCCACGCCGACCTCTTCATGAACCCCACGGCCGAGCTGGCCGATGTCGTCCTGCCCGTCGCGACTCCCTTCGAGCGGGAAGGGCTCAAGGTCGGCTTCGAGGTGAGCGCCGACGCACAGACGCTCGTGCAATTGCGCCCGCCCGTCATCGAGCCCCGCGGCGAGGCCCGCTCCGACACGGCGATAGTGTTCGACCTCGCCTGCCGCCTCGGCCTCGGCGACAGCTTCTGGCACGGCGACGTGGACGCGGCCTATCGCCACCAGCTCGGCCCGTCAGGCGTGACGCTCGAGAAGCTCCGCGAGAATCCCGGCGGCGTTCGCGTGCCGGTCCAGACCCGCTATCGCAAGTACGCCGAAGCGCAGGACGGAGCGCCGAAAGGATTCGCCACGCCGACACGCAAGATCGAGATCTACTCCGAGCTCTTCGCCCAGCACGGCTATCCGCCCCTGCCGACATATGAAGAGCCGCTGATGAGCCCGCTCTCGCAACCGGAGCACGCCGCGCGGTATCCGTTGATTCTCACCTGTGCCAAGGACACGCAGTTCTGCGAGAGCCAGCATCGCGGGCTGCCGAGCCTGCGGCGGCGCGCGCCCGATCCGGAGATCGAGCTGCACCCGGCTGCCGCCGCGGAGCGCGGCATCCGGGCGGGCGACTGGGTGAGCGTGGAGACGCCGGAGGGCCGCATCCGAGCGCGCGCCCGGCTGAACGACAGCCTGGAGCCGCGCGTGGTCTGTGGCCAGCACGGCTGGTGGCAGGCCTGTCCCGAGATCGGCGCCCCTGCCTACGATCCCTTCGGCCCCCAGGGCGCCAACTACAACCTCATCATCGGTAACGCCGCGATCGACCCCATCAGCGGCTCCGTCCCGCACCGCGCCTACCTCTGCCAGGTCATCCGCGGTGATTGAGTATGCCTCCAGCGGCTCTGAGGACGATGACGTGTGGTCCAGATAACCGTATTCAAAGGAGGATCTGCGATGAACATCAAGCTTGTCGCGTTACTCGTAGCGCTAGCAACCGGCTCCCTCGGAGCGTCCACGGGCTGGGCCCAGGGCGGCGCTCACATCATGGTCACGCCGACCGACCTCAAATGGGCGGATGTACCGTCCCTGCCGGCGGGGGCAAAAATCGCCGTCATCGAAGGGCCGCCAACTGACGCGGTTCCCTTTACGTTCCGGCTCAAGTTTCCTGCGGACTACAAGATCCCTGCTCATTCGCACCCGGCGATCGAGCATGTCACGGTGATTTCCGGCACGCTCAATTTCGGCGCCGGCGACAAGCTCGATGTGACAAAGACCAAACCATTGTCGGCGGGGAGCGTTGCCATCATGCCGCCCAAGGCGAACCACTTTGGCTGGACGAAAGAGGAGACGATCGTTCAGGTGCACGGGGTGGGGCCGTGGGGCGTCACGTACGTCAATCCTGCAGACGATCCAATGAAGAAATGAGCGCGAACGGGGCAAGTCGGTCTTCGTGAGCCGGTGTAGTGTCTGGAGCTGAAAGGAGCGAGCAAGATGTCCATATCGATCCGCCCGCTGCGAAATGAGTTCGCGGGAGAAGTGGCGGGGGTTGACATCACCCGGCCGATCAGTCGCGAGGAGGTGGCGGCGATCGATGCGGGGATGGACAAGTACGCCGTGCTCGTCTTTCACGGCCAGGACCTCACGGACGAGCAGCAGCTTGCCTTCACGCTGAACTTCGGCGAGCTGGAGAGATACCAGACCGCAGGCCATGTCCGCAAGCGCGAGGATCATCGGCTCGGCCCCGACATCGCGGATTTCTCCAACCTGGACAAGCACGGCAAGATCATGTCGCCCGAGGACCGGGTGTGGTTCTTCAAGCTGGGCGACCACCTCTGGCATTCCGACAGCTCCTTCCGGCCGATTCCCGCGAAGTATTCGCTGCTCTCCGGCCGCATCATTCCCTCGTGGGGCGCCAACACCGAGTTCGCGGACATGCGCGGCGCCTACGATGCCCTCGACACGCGGACCAAGGCGGAGATCGAGGACCTGATCTGCGAGCACTCCTTGATGTACTCGCGCGAGCAGATCGGCTTCACCGATCTCATGCCCGAGGAGGTGGCGGCCTTCAAGCCGGTGCGCCAGCGTCTGGTGCGCGTGCATCCGGCCACCGGGCGCAAGTCGCTCTTCCTCTCCTCGCACGCGGGCGCCATCGTGGGCTGGACCATCCCCGAGGCGCGCATGTTCCTGCGCGACCTGACGGAGCACGCCACGCAGCGGGAGTTCGTGTACTCGCACGCCTGGAAGCCCCACGACCTGGTGATGTGGGACAACCGCGCGACCATGCACCGGGCCCGCCGGTTCGATCGCAACGAGGTGCGCGATGTGCGCCGGACCACGCTCGCCGGCCACGCTCCGACGGTGGAACAGGAGCCGGTCGCGTGAGCGATGTCGCAATGTGAGACCTGACCCCGGAGGAAGACGATGATGCTCCCGTACACGGGCAAGGAGTTCCTGGACAGCCTCGACGACGGCCGCGAGGTCTGGATCTACGGGGAGCGCGTGAAGAACATCACCACGCACCCGGCCTTCCAGAACTGCGCCCGGATGATCGCGCGCCTGTACGATGCGCTGCACGACGACCACCAGAGCGGCACGCACGTGCTGACCGAGCCCACCGAGTGGGGCGGGTTCACACACCGCTACTTCCGCGCGCCGACGACGGTGGAGGAGCAGGTGGCGGGCCGTGACGCCATCGCGGCGTGGGCGCGCCTCACCTACGGCTGGCTCGGGCGCTCGCCCGACTACAAGGCGGCCTTCTTGGGGACGCTCGGCGCGAATGCGGAATTCTACGCGCCGTATCAGGAGAACGCCCGCCGCTGGTACCGCTACTCCCAGGAGCGCGTGCCCTTCATCAACCACGCGATCATCCATCCGCCCGTCGACCGCAACCTCGCCCCCGGCGCGCCCGGCGGGCCCACGGACATCTACGCGCGGGTGACCAAGGAGACCGATGCGGGCATCTACGTCTCGGGGGCGAAGGTCGTGGCCACGGGCTCGGCCCTGACCCATTTCACGTTCGTCGCCCACCACGGGCTCATTCCGGTTCAGGGCAAGAACTTCGCCATCGTCTTCATGGTGCCGACGAACGCCAAGGGCGTGAAGCTCATCTGCCGCGTCTCCAACGAGCTGCGCGCGGCCATGCTGGGGAGCCCGTTCGACTACCCGCTGTCCAGCCGGCTCGACGAGAACGATGCGATCTTCGTGATGGACGACGTGTTCGTGCCGTGGGAAGACGTGTTCGTCCACGCCGATGTCGAGAAGGCGAACAACTTCTTCCCGCGCACCGGATTCCTCCCCCGCGCCCTCATCCACGGCTGCACGCGCCTCGCCGTGAAGCTCGACTTCATCACGGGGCTGCTCATCAAGGCCACGGAGATCACGGGAACACGCTCGTTCCGGGGAGTGGAGGCGAACATCGGCGAGGTCATCGCCTGGCGCAACATGATCTGGGGGCTCTCGGACGCCATGGCCAAGAGCGCTGACCCGTGGACGGGCGGCTGTATCCTGCCCGCCATGGAGCCGGCCGCGGCCTATCAGGTGCTGGCGCCCGAGGCGTACGTCCAGATCAAGAATCTCATCGAGAAGACGGTGGCGAGCGGGCTCATCTATCTGAACTCCCACGCGCGGGACTTCAAGACGGCGGACCTTCGCAAGTACCTCGACCTCTACCTCCGGGGATCGGGCGGCGTGGACGCCGTCGAGCGGGTCAAGCTCATGAAGCTCCTGTGGGACGCCATCGGCACCGAGTTCGGCGGCCGGCACGAGCTGTACGAGATCAACTACTCTGGCAGCCACGAGGAGATCCGACGCTACGCGCTCTTCGGCGCGCTCGGCTCCGGCCAGTACGATCGCTGGAAGCAGTTTGCCGAGACGTGCATGGCGGAGTACGACCTCGACGGATGGAAGGCCAAGGATCTGGTGAATACGAGCGGCCTCAGCGCGCTGCCCTGACGTCGCGCGCCGTTGACGACCCGAAAAGCAGAATGGCGACGGCGGCCAGCTGGAGCACGAGACAGGCCGCAAAGGCCGCATCGTAGCTGCCGACTCCGTCGCGCAGCCAGCCCAGGAGCCCGGGCCCGAACGAGTACGTGAACTGGTTGATCGCGATGATGGTGCTCACGACCTGGCCGAAGGCCGCCTTGGGAAATTCCGCCTGCACCACGACGCTGGGCAGGCTGGTCGTGTTGCCGACGCCCAGTCCGAACATCGCGCAGGCGACGTAGAGAAGCAGCGGCCCCGGGCCGGAGAGCATCAGCACGATCGACGTCGCCTGCACAAGGAAGTTCCCGGCGATCACCGCGCGCCGGTTCACGCGGTCCACGAACAGCCCCACGGCCAGGCGGCCCAGCACCGCGCAGACCGAGGTCAGGCTCACCGCCCAGCCGGCGCCCACTGTCCCCAGGGTCGGCTTGAGAAAGGACACCTGGTGAATGATGACGCTGATCTGCGCGGTCAGTCCGAGGGCAAAGGGTAGCGCCACCGACCAGAAGTGCCACGTGCGCAGGAAGTCCCGGGTCTGCGTGACGCTTCCGCCTTTCGTCTTTCCCGTGGCGCGCGGTGCGGGAGCATCGCCGTCAGGGCCCAGCCCCAGCACCTCGGGACCGCGGACGAGCAGCCACAGTACGAGGGGTGTGAGCACGCCCACCATCACGATCACCAGGGAAAGCACGGCGGCCGTGAATCCGAGCCGTCCGATGAGAAATACGAGCGTCGGCACCAGCAGGACCCCGCCGACGGCCGCCCCGTTGAACGCAATGCTGATGGCCAGGCCCCGTTTACGCTCGAACCAGGGAGCGACGATGACGTTGAGGGCGGCCCCACTCATGGCCGCCCACCCCACGGCCATCAGCGGAAACACGACGTAGAGCTGCCACGGCTGCCTGATCCAGGTCAGCCCGATGGCCGCCGTCCCCATCGCCGACATGCCGACCAGCACCACCCGGCGCGGGCCGAAGCGCTCGAACACGTCTCCGATGAACGCGATCAGCGCGGCCCCCACGAGGTAGAGGACGGTGACCGCCGACGCGACGGAGCTCGTGGCCCAGCCGTGGCGCTCGACCAGCTCGGCCAGAAAGACCCCGATCCCGTAAAATCCAAACCCCCACCCGAACACGGCAATCAGAAACGCACAGCCGACCACCTTCCATCCCTGGTACATGCGTTCTCCGGAGCTCACGGCCGGCCTGGACTCGCGCTCTGCTCCAGCTTCGCATCTGCGTCCGGCGCCCTATCGATTGGTCGGGCAGCGAACCACGCCGCCACTGCCCCTCCCGCGATCGCCACTCCGGCGGCCACGAAGGCCAGCTCGTAGCCTCCGGTGATGTCGAAGAGCCAGCCGCCGAGAAAGGGGCCGATGGCACCGCCGAGGCCGCCGCCCGCCTGGACCACCCCGAGGATCGCGCCAAGCTCTGGCCCCGCGAAGACGTCGGCCGGAATCGCCGAGAGCTGCGCGATGCGCATGCCGAAGCCAAACCCCGACGCCGCATAGAGGAGAAGGAGGGGCAGATCGTGAGGGCCTCTCGTCAGGGCGAGACAGCCAATTCCGACCAGGGCGACAATCGAGCCGAGCGCAAATACCCACCCGCGGCCCACATGATCCGAGAGCCAGCCACCGAAGAGGTTTCCCGCCATCATGCACGCGGCCCCAAGGGCGAAGAGCCTGACCACCGTGGATTGCGGGAAGCCACGATCCACCGCGTGAGCGACCTGGTGAGTCGCCATGATCTGGAACCCGATCACCCCGAGCGTCGTCATGGTGAACGCCGCCCAGAGCCGGGGACTCCGAAGCGCCCGGCGGAGCGTCCACACGTCTCCGGTGGGGCGCGCGATCTGTGATTCCCTCAAGGGGCACTTCTCATCGGTCGGTGGATCCCGATAGCCGCGACATAGAAGAGGGCGAACGTGGACCGCGCCCCCCACGCGAGGGCATTCACGGCCGTGGACACGCCGACCACCATCCATCGGTACGACCCGGGCTCTCCCATGGACGTCGGCATCTCGTTCTCGACAGTGCGGGGAGGGCGGGGTCTTGTAAAGCACGAATGAATCGATTACCATCGAACTATGGATGCAGACTTGAACATCGCCGCCGTGGCGTCGCTCATCGGTGATCCCACGCGCGCCCGGATGCTCACGGCCTTGATGGACGGGCGGGCGCGAACGGCGAAAGAACTGGCGTACGGCGCGGCCATCACGCCGCAGACGGCAAGCAGTCATCTCGCGAAGCTCCTGGAGGCGCGGCTGCTCGCCATGGAGCGACAGAGCCGCCATCGCTACTTTCGTCTGGCCGCGCCGAGTGTCGGGCAGGCGGTCGAGGCCCTGATGGCGGTTTCGCCCCCACGGCCTCGGGTGACGGCCTCCGCGGGGCCGCTCGATGGACTACGCCTGGCCCGAACCTGCTATGACCATCTCGCGGGCCGCCTCGGAGTGAGGGTGACGGATGCGATGGTGCGCCGTCAGCTCCTGAAGCCCACGGGGCGCGACTTTCTCCTGACGGCCTCGGGCGCGCGGTTCCTCGGACGACTGGGCGTGGATGTGGAGAAGGCCCGCAAAGAGCGACGGGCATTCGCGCGCCAGTGTCTCGACTGGAGTGAGCGCCGCGCGCACCTCGCAGGCGCTCTGGGCGCGGCCGTGGCGCGGCGCTGCCTGGACCTCCGCTGGGCCGCTCCCGTCGACGAGGAGCGAACGCTCAGGCTCACCCCGCAGGGGCTGCGCGGGCTCCGGACCTGGTTCGGCATCAGCTGGAAACGCTGAGCGAGCGGAGGCGGCGTGTTTCCCGTTACCTGCCCCGCCCGTGGCCCTTTCCGTGACCCTTGCCGTGCTCTTCTCGCTCTTCGTCTCCGCGGGCCTTCCAGTCGCGCTTCTCCGACCACTCCCGTCCCCACTCGTCGCCCCATCGCGGAGGTTGGTGCTTGGCCCACTGCTTCCAATGGCCAGGCGGGACGCGGTAGTAGCTCACCGGCACGAACAGGATGGGGCGGGGCACGACCTGCGGGGTGACGACGATCCACGGGCCGTTGTATCCGGCGCTCACGTGCCAGCCGCCATTGGCAAAGGCCCAGTACTGGCCGCCGTAGAAGAACACGTTGGCGGGGGCGGCCGGCGCGTACTGGACCGCGCGCACTTCCGGTACGACGACGAGCTGCGGAGGCCCCGGAAGATGGATGCCGATGTCGACGTGCACCTGAGCGTGGGCCGGCGTACCCAGGACAAATGCCAGCAGAGCGATGATGAACACGTACATGAGTGCTCCTCCTGTCATCTGAGGTAGTTCCGCCCGGTAGCAAAATCGCCCGTCACGTCCAGGCTACCTCATCAGACGCGGAGTCAGCGCACTTCGATGAAGCCGCGGGCGTTCGTCAGAGGCGGTCCAGCGTCTGTTTCATGACGCCGGCCGCCTGCTCGATCATCCCCCGAATGTCGCCCGCGATCTCGTTGGGCAGGAGGTCGGCGATCCACACGAGCCGGCTGCCTCCCGCGCCGTGGGCAAAAACCTGCACCGACGCGTTGTGGTGAGTGAGCCGGCCTCCCACCACGGCCCACACGAGGCGCCGCGCCTCGTCGTCGAGGTCGACGATCAGCTCGCGCGCCACCATGCCATTGCCGAAGGTGACGACGCGGGCCCCCTCTTCGAGGCGCGTGTCGACGACGAAGCCCGGAACGAGGCGCGTGTGCAACGCGCCCACATCGCGAACCGCCGCCCACACCTTCTCGGGACTGGACTGGAGCAGGATTTCCTTCCGGATCGAGGCCATCGCTATGTCTCCTGTTTTGCCGGTCGGCGCCTGGCGCCCCGGCGGGGTTGCCGGCGGTGGGCGCCGGACGGCCCTATCGTGCCGGGCCGCCGAAGACGGCGTCTTGGCAAAAATTGCGGTCTCGCCGACGTTCGTCGAGGCCTCGTGCCGGCCTGACCGCTCAACGACCGGGGAGAGGCAAGCCCGGAAATCAGGCGGCCACCGGGTCGGTGTTTCCGCATGGACACATCGGCGACAACGGGCGGCAGTCGAAGCGACGGAGTCTGGCTTCGGAGGCTCCGTCAACTCGCTAAGTGGCTAGTTCGATAGGGGGCACATGGTGGCCCGTGGCTTGCTCTTCCCAAGGCTCGCCTACCGCATTCATCCGACGGGCCGAACCGTCGCCTGGGAAGAAGCCGCCTCGAGCGGCCGCGGCTAAGTGACCTACGACATCACGAGTGCCCGGGCTGCTGAGGCTCGAGGTACCAGACGAGAGGAGACATCTTGACGACCTTCTGGAGTTCGAGACGGAAGACCCTGAGTACGCAACGCGGCTTCACGCTCATCGAGCTGATGATCGTGGTGGCCATCATCGGTATCCTCGCGGCCATCGCGATCCCGCTGTACGCCAACGTCCAGACTCGCGCCCGCGTCGCCAAGGCCCAGGCCGACTCCCGCACCCTCGGCTCGGCCATCGCCATCTTCAGCGCCCACATGGGCGCGCTGCCGGCTGCGCTCACGGACCTGACCCAGCAGACCACCAACGGGCTCGGCCAGGCCGCGGGCCCCTTCGTCGCCCGTGTCCCCACGCCTCCCCCGGGAGGCTCACCTGCCTGGTCGGGTACCTACACCTATACGTCGAGCAGCACCGGCACCTTCTCGGTTACCGCCAACGGCGACGGCACCACCATCACCGTTCCGTAACGCCGACCTTCGCGTGTCGTCCGTGAGAGCCCGGGCCAATCGGGCTACGCTCTCCGGACGGCCCGTGGGCCGCGACCCCTCAGGACCCCTGCCCCTTCTCGTCTGACTCCCGATTGCCGATCAGCTTCACCCACGTCTTCGCATTGAAGTGATACTGGTAGATCACGCCCTCCTCGTCGAGGGCGAAGAGGTCGTTCTGCGATGCACAGATCTGGATGAACTTCGCCATGCGTGGTCCTCCCTGAAGATTGCCTCGAGCATGACCGGTGAAGCGGTGATCGTCTGACACGTTCACGGGTTCCGCGGTGAACGGCGACGGGCGGGGTGTGATCCGGGTCAGAGATCCTTGAGCTTCTCGTTCATCTCGGCCAGGCGCCGCTGCGTCTCCTGGCGATGGGCCTCCTCGGCCGCTCGCCACGCATTCATGGCCTTGTCCTCTTCGACGAGGGTCGCATTGGCCGCGGCCATCCAGACGCCGATATGCGCGATCCACTCGGGGATGGCGCGCTCCTCGCTGTGGAAGAAGAGCTCGGTCTTGTCGATGGACACGGCCGCGGGCTGGAGGGCGCCGGCCACCGGCTTGGCCGACTTGAACGCGTTGAGCCAGCCCTGCGTGGGCACGGCGTCGAGCCGGATGACGAGCCGGTAGACGTCATCCTTGATCTCGAGCGCCCTCGGCGTGCCGACCCTGTTGATCTGCTCCATCGCGGATCGTCCGGCGGTTCGACTACCGCGTCACACCCTGCCGGGCGCGCATGAGCCAGACGAGGCCCAGGTCCTTCTCCGTCCAGCCGTGCGTCCGCAGATGGGCGACCCAGGCCTTGACGGTGGCCGCGGAGACCTGGGCGTCGGCGGAGTCAACCTCGATGCGGCCGGGGCAACGGACATCCTTCGGCGGAATCTGCGGCAACGGCGCGGGCACGGTGGCCATGGGCGGCGTCCTTGTCGACGGCGGCGCCTTCGGGCCCGAGGGGTAGGCTGCGCGGACAGCGACGACGAGAGAGAGAGAGGCGGAGCAGGCGAGGAATCGAGAAGGCAGCGGGGGCGCGGGGTCCGCCGGTCTCTTCCACGAAGAGGACTCCAGTATACGGGAAAGCCGGATCCCGGGCCCCATTGTGTTCCTGGGGCCGCCCAGCCACTCTTGTATCATCTGGTACCTGCGCGGCCGCGGTGGTGGTCGCGGCGCTTACCGGGAGACGCACGAGGAAGGTCATGTGGCCACTGTTGCGCGCTACGATGAGCGACTGGTACGAAGATCGCGCCCAGCGCATAGGGGCCGCTCTCGCCTACTACACGATCTTCGCGCTCGCCCCCGGCCTCGTCATCGTGATGGCGCTCGCCGGACTCATGCTCGGCCCGGGCGCGGAGAGCCAGATCATCGAGCAGATCCGGGAGCTGATCGGAAAGCAGGGCGCGGCGGCGATCGAGGCCACCATTCGAAGCGCGCGGAACGAGACGCTGGGGGCCACGGGAACGGCGCTCGCGCTCATCCCGCTCGTGTTCGGCCTGTGGGGCGTCTTCGGTGAGCTTCAGGACGGGCTCAATACGATCTGGGGCGTGACACCGAAGCCCGGGCGCCGGATACGGGACATTCTGAAAGAACGGTTCTGGTCCTTTGCCATGGTCGTCGGGATCGGATTCGTGCTGCTCGTGTCACTCGTCCTGAGCGCGTGGCTTGCCGCCGTCGGCACCTACGTTGGCAGTCTCTTGCCGGCTCCGGCGACCGGGCTGGAAGCTTTGAACTTCGTCATCTCCTTCGTCGTGATCACGGGTTCCTTCGCCCTCATCTTCAAGCTGCTCCCCGACGTGAAGATTGCCTGGCGGGACGTCTGGCTCGGCGCGGCGGTGACGTCACTCTTCTTCACCGTGGGCAAGTTCCTGATCGGCCTCTACCTCGGAAAGAGCGCCGTGGCGTCGGCGTACGGGGCCGCAGGCTCCCTCGTGATCATCGTGGTCTGGGTGTACTACTCGGCGCAGATCCTTCTCTTCGGTGCCGAGTTCACCAAGGTGTGGACGAAGCGCCGCGGTTCCGGCTTCGTGCCCGAGCAGACCGCCGTGCCCGTGACACAAGAGGCACGCGCGGAGCAGGGCCTAGGGCCCCGCCCCCCGGCCGTTTGACACTCTCGGATTCTGGTGCCTTCATTCGCCGCGGAAGATGGGGCGGCGCTTCTCCAGCATGGCCCGGCGCCCCTCGCTCGCGTCGGCGCTGGTCCGGGCCCGGCTCGCGAGGAGGTCGAGATCGTCGTGGCTGATGCTGCCGCGCTGCGAGATCGCGCGCAGCACGGTGGCCTTCATCCCCTGGAGCGAGAGCGGCGCGTTGGCGGCCACGGCGCGCGCCAGCTCGTACGTCGCCTCCTCGACCTGCGCCACCGGCACCACCCGATGCACCATGCCGATGTCCCGCGCGCGCGTGGCCTCGATGGGCCGGCCCGTGAAGAGCAGCTCGCGCGTGTGAGACGGCCCGATGATCTCGACGAGCTTCTGCCCGAGGGGGAACGGCACCACGAGCCCGATGCGCGCCAGGGGCATGCCGAGGCGCGCCTCCTCGGCGGCCACGCGCAGGTCGCAGTGCAGGGCCAGCTCGCAGCCGCCCGCGATGGCGTCGCCGTGGATCATGGCGATGGTCGGGTGGCGCGAGCGCTCGACGCGCTGGAGCGTCTGGATCACGCCGCCCTCGGGATCGCCCGCCGCGCCGCGCTGCTCCTCCATCTCGCGCAGGTCCATGCCGGAGCAGAAGGCCGGGCCCGCGCCGCGGACCACGATCACGCGCACCTCGCGTGAGGAGTCGAGCTCGTCGAAGCGGGCGCTGAGGGCCTGGAGGAGCGCCCGGTTCATGGCGTTCCGCTTCTCGGGGCGATTGAGGGTGACGCTGGCGATGCCGTCCATGATACTCACGAGGACTTCGTCGGCCATGGGCTCCTCGTTCTGGGCCTGCGGCGCTGGCAACGGACCTGCGGCGCTGGCTACGGGCCTGCGGCACTGGGGTCTGCTCGGGCCGTCACCTTAAGAGAGCGCCAGGGTCTTGTCAACCGGTGCTAGAATCGCCGCCACACCGCGTCTTCGAGGAGCCGACCATGACCGTGTTCCCTGGCTTCACGCTGCCCGATGAGCTGCGCGCCATCCGCGAGCAGGTCCGTCGCTTCATCCAGGAGGAGATCATCCCCCTCGAGCAGCGCCTCGATCCGGACGCTCCGGAGATTCCCCGCGAAGACTTCGTCCGCCTCTCGGGCAAGACGAAAGAGGCGGGCCTCTGGGCCCTCGGCATCTCGGAAGAGTACGGCGGCGGCGGGCTCGACACCTTCAGCATGTGCGTCATCCTGGAGGAGATGTCGCAGCACCGCATGGGCCTCTACGTTCCCGGCTGCGGCGTCTTCGGCCGCAACCCGCCGCCGGCCATCTGGGCGGGGAGCAAGGAGCAGATCCAGAAATACGCGGTGCCCGCCGTGCGCGAGGGGCACGAGACCTTCTGGGCCATCACCGAGCCCTCGGGCGGAGCGGATCCCGCGGGGGCCATCCAGACGCGGGCCGAGAAGCGCGGCGATCGCTGGGTCCTCAACGGCCGCAAGGTCTTCATCTCGCGCGCGCATGACGCCCCCTGGGGCGTGGTCTTCGCCCGCACCGACAAGAGCAAGGGGCGCGGCGGCATCTCTTGCTTCATCGTCGAGCAGGGCACGCCGGGCTTCACGGCCAAGCCCTTCAAGGTGATCCGCACCTCCGCCGTGCCCACCGACGTCGTCTTCGAGGACTGCTCGATCCCCGCGGAGAATCTCGTCGGCCAGGAAGGACAGGGCCTCGAGCTGGCCTTCGATCTCCTCGTCAAGCAGCGCTTCCCCTACTCCGCCTGCAACCTCGGGGTGGCCGTGGCCGCGCATCGGATGGCCATCGCGTACGCCAAGGAGCGCTCGACCTTCGGGGCCAAGCTGGCCGAGCGCCAGGCCATCCAGTGGATGCTCGCCGACGCGGAGGTGGAGATCCGCGCCGCGCGCTGGCTCATCTGGGAAGGCGCGTGGAAGGCCGATCGCGGGGAGGACGCGCGGGTGGAGGCCTCCATCGCCAAGCTCTATTCCAGCGAGGTGCTCGGGCGCGTGATCGACGCCGCCGTGCAGATCCACGGCGGCTACGGAGTCTCCAAGGAGTTTCCCCTCGAGCGCTGGTATCGCGAAGCGCGCGTGCGCCGCATCGGCGAGGGCCCGTCGGAAGTGCACCGCATGGTCATCGCCCGCTCGCTCTTCCGCCGGTAGGGATGACATCGAGCGCGACAGGAGGAGACCGATGAGGCTGCTTGTCCTTCTCGTCTTGGCAAGCATCGGACTGGGGCCGCTTCCCGCGTGGGCCCAGGCCGTCAAGGTGGGCGCCGTCGTTCCGCTCACGGGCCGCTATGGCGCGGGCGGGGCGCAGGTGCGGGCGGGCTACGAGATCGCCGTCGAGCACCTGAACGCGGCGGGCGGCGTCATGGTCGCTCACCCTCCTGGACGACGAGTCCGACGCCACCAAGACGGTGAGCCGCTTCGAGACCCTGGCCGCCCAGGGCGTGGTCGCGTACCTCGGCGGGTTCGGCTCGGACCTCCACGCCGCTGCCGCCGCCGTGGCCGAGAAGAATCGCGTCCCCTACCTCGGCGTGGCCTTCGCCCTCAACAAGGTGCACCAGCAGGGCTTTCGCTATCTCTTCTCGCCCTTCTGGAAATCTCCCGACATCGGCCACGCGACGCAGGGGCTCCTCTCCATCATTCCCGCCGCCGAGCGCCCGAAGACCGTCGCCATCTTCCAGGAGAAGACGGACTGGGGGCGGGAGATGGCCACGGCGTGGACGGAGGCCGCCAAGGGAGGCGGCTACCAGGTGGTGGTGAGCGCCGAGTACGCGCCTGGCGCCAAGGATTTCTCCGATCTCGTCCTGAAGGCTAAGGGCGCCAACGCCGACGCCGTCTTCGCCCTCCCCACGCCTCCCGACGGCATGACCATGGTCAAGCAGATGAAGGAGCTGAGCTACACACCCAAGCTGACGCTTTTCATCCGCGCCCCCGACGCGGTGATCTGGTCCAAGAACCTAGGCAAGGACGGCGACTACATGGTGCTGGCCGCGGGCTGGCATCACGCCATGAAGGGCGCGGGGGTGAAGGAGCTCAACGACGCACACGAGAAGAAGTACGGGCGACCCGCCGATCCCATCGTGGGCCCGGCCTATGCGTGCGTGGAGATCTTGGCCGCGGCGGTGGCGCGCGCGGGCGTGCTCGATCGCGACAAGGTGCGCGACGCCGTCGCCGCCACCAGCATGAACACCGTCATCGGGCCCGTGAAGTTCCGCCCCGACGGCACTGGGATAGTCCAGCAGGCGCTCCTCCAGTGGATCAACGGCAAGCAGGAGCTGGTCTGGCCCAAGGAGACGGCGACGGCTCCGCTCGCCTATCCCGCGCCCCCCTTCGCGAAGCGTTGAGCCGGGTGGCCCTGTAGCCGCGCCATGCCTCTCCTCGAGGTGGAGCGGCTGTCGAAGGGCTTCGGCGGCGTCCGCGCCGTTCACGACGTCAGCTTCACGCTCGACGAGGGCGAGCTGCTCGGCGTCATGGGCCCGAACGGCTCGGGCAAGACCACGCTGTTCAACCTGATCGCGGGCGCCCTCCGCCCGGACGCAGGAAGGATCCGCTTCCAGGGCCACGACGTCACGGGTCTGGCGCCCCACCGCATCTGCGCCCGCGGCATCGCGCGCACGTTTCAGCTCGTCAAGCCTTTCGCCGGTCTCTCCGCGCTCGAGAACGTGCTCGTGGGGCGACTCTTCGGCCGCGAGCGCGCCTCGACGGTCGGCGCGACCGCGGACGCCCTGCGCCTGCTCGCCCTCGTAGGCCTGGAGGGCCGCGCGGGCCAGCCTGCCTCCGCCCTCACCCTGATGGATCGAAAACGGCTGGAGCTGGCGCGGGCCCTCGCGACGTCGCCGCGCCTCTTGCTGCTCGACGAGTTCATGGCCGGGCTCAACCCCGCGGAGACGGGCGAGGCCATGACGCTCATCCGCGAGCTCCAGGCCGGAGGCATCACCGTGCTCATGGTCGAGCACATCGTGTGGGCGCTCATGGATCTCTCCCACCGGATCATCGTGCTGAGCGCGGGGGAAAAGATCGCCGACGACCTGCCCGCGGCCGTGGCCGGCGATCCCGCCGTGGTGGACGTCTACCTCGGCACCGACGGGGGATCCCATTCCTCTGCTTGACGTCCAGGCTCTCGAGGCCTCCTACGGCGATGTCAGGGTCCTGTCCGCCGTGACCCTGTCCGTCGCCGCCGGCGAGATCGTGGCCCTCGTCGGCGGAAACGGCGCGGGCAAGAGCACGCTTCTCAAGTCCATCGCCGGGCTCCTTCCCCCGCGCGCCGGCGCCATTCGCTGGGAGGGAGAGGATCTCGCTCGCGTGGGCGCGCACCAGATCGTCGAGCGCGGCCTCGCCATGGTCCCGGAGGGGCGCCGGCTCTTCGCGGGCATGACCGTGCAGGAGCATCTCGACCTGGGCGCCTTCACCCCGCGGGCGCGGGCCGTGCGCCTGGCGAGCCTCGCGCGCGTCCACGCCCTCTTCCCCTTCCTGCACGAGCGGCGCCGCCACGTCGTCCGCTCGCTCTCGGGCGGGCAACAGCAGATGGTGGCCATCGGGCGCGCCCTCATGAGCAATCCCCGGCTCCTGATGCTGGACGAGCCCTCGCTCGGGATCGCCCCGCGCCTGGTGCGGACCATCCTGACCGCGCTCGCGGAGATCAACCGGGCCGGCGTGGCCATCCTCCTCGTCGAGCAGAACGTGCAGGCCGCGCTCACCCTGGCCCATCGCGCCTATGTCCTCGAGTCGGGCCGGATCACCGCCGAGGGGCCGAGCGCCGCCTTGCTCTCGGACGCGCACGTCCGCCGCGCCTATCTCGGCCCGCTGGCCACCCGCGCGTGAGCGCCCTCGCTCAACAGATCGTCCTGGGTATCCTGATCGGCGGCCTCTACGGGCTCGCGGCGGCCGGGCTGTCGCTCGTCTTCGGCGTCCTCAAGGTCCTCAACGTCGCGCACGGTGAGCTGATCATGCTCGGCGGCTACGCAGCCTTCTGGGCCGTCGCCCTTCTGGGCATGGATCCGTTCGGATCGCTCCTCCTCGTGGTCCCGCTCTCCCTGCTCGCGGGGGTCGTCCTGTACGGGGCGCTCTTCGGCTTCGTCGTGCGCGCCAACGAGGAGACGCGCGAGAAGAACTCTCTGCTCATCGGCTTCGGCCTCGCCCTCGTGCTGCATGCGCTCGCCGTCCGGCTCTGGACGGCCGACGAGCGCTCCATCGTCACGCCCTACGGAGGCGCCGTCATCACGGTGGCGGGACTCTCCATCCCCGTGGTCCGTCTCCTGAGCCTCGTCATCGCCTTCGCGGTCATCGGGGGACTTCAGCTCCTGCTGACCCACTGGCGGTGGGGCAAGGCCATCCGCGCGACGGCGGAGGACTGGCAGGCCGCCCTGCTCACCGGCATCGACGTCCGGCGCGCGTACCTGCTGGCCTTCGCCATGGGCACGGGCCTCGCCGGCACTGCGGGCGTCCTCGTCAGCGTGGGCTACTCGGTCAGTCCCTCCATCGGGCTCGAGTGGACGCTGAAGGCGCTGATCGTGGTGGTTCTGGCGGGGCTGGGCTCCATGATCGGCACCTTCGTGGGCGGCATCCTCCTCGGCGTGGCGGAGGCCCTGAGCGCCGCCGCCTTCGGCGGTCCCTATCGCGAGGTCGTGGGCCTCGTCATCTTCGTCGTCGTGCTCTGCGCCCGGCCGCGCGGGCTCTTCGGACGATGACCCCGCTCGCGAATCGACGCGAGCTCGCCTGGGGCGCCGGCATTCTTCTGAGCCTGGCCGCGCTCGCCCTCCTGCCCCTCGCCACGCGCCGTGACGACGTCCTCAACTTCGTCTTTCTCATCCTCCTCTCGATCACGCTCGCGGAAAGCTGGAACATGCTCGCGGGCTACGTCGGCCAGGTGAACCTGGGCCACGCCGCCTTCTTCGGGCTCGGGGCCCTGGTCGCGCGCACGCTCTGGAGCCTGGGCACGCCGATTCTCCTCGCGATGCTCGCGGGGGCGGCGGCGGCCGCGGTCTTCGCCTTGCCCATCGGGGCGGCCGCCTTCAGGCTGCGCGGCGCGTACTTCGCCGTGGGCACTCTCGCGCTGGGAGAGATCCTGCGCACGACGGTGGCCAATGTCTTGCCGGAGATCTCCACGCTGCCCACGGGCGACATCGGCACCTACCGCCTGTCGCATCGCTACTATCTCGCCCTGGCCCTGGCGTCCCTCTCCGTCGTCATGGCGGGACTGCTGAGGGCCTCCCGAGCCGGGCTGGGCATGCGCGCGATCCGCGAAGACGAGGACGCCGCCGAGGCCTCCGGCGTGGGCTCGCTCTGGCTCAAGCTCTTCGCGCTCGTGCTCTCGACGGGGCTGGCCGGGCTGGCGGGAGGGCTCTTCGCCTTCTATCACATCAGCTACTACCCCTCGCATGCCTTCAGTCCCACCTGGACCTTTGACGCGCTCCTCATGACCTTCATCGGCGGCGTGGGAACCGTGCACGGGCCGGTCCTCGGCGCCGTGGTCTACGTCACGCTGAAGGAGTACCTCGCCGTCCGCTGGGTGGACTTCCACCTTCT
>WNGR01002138.1_pt1 | contig 21801 bp, 26 predicted proteins | sample 5407581 | NCBI WGS metagenome assembly WNGR01 (sample SAMN13153383, study PRJNA577476) | soil metagenome | isolation source: 80 cm soil or saprolite under Garry oak tree replicate 2 | place: USA:California | collected 2016-06-15
CACTGTTGACCAGGCCCGCGATGGTCTGGGCGAGAATGGCCAGCGCCAATCCACTCAGTGCCACATACAGAGCAGTTCTCGCCTGGACGCGGTGATTCTCGTTCTGGTTGGCCGTCATATACAGGAGCGCGGCCCAGCCGAAGAAGAAGGTCGCCATGGCCAGAGCAAAAGCCGTCAGGTCGTTATACAGGTTAGAGAAAAAACCGCTGATACTCCCCAGGACGATGAACATGTGAACGATGGTTTGCACCAGCGTCGCAAACTGCGCCGGGTGAATGAGCACAGTAGTCAGGAAAGCTTTGGTGTTCATACGAGATATGTTGCTCCTTTCGGTGAACTGGCATGCAGAGCTATGCTTGACTGGCTGACTGTGCCGACAAGGCATAGGCTACACCGGGATTGGGGCGGATATATCCCCAAACGGTATAGCCGGGCCAGCTGGCGGTATCGACGGTCAGGTGGGGCAAGAGTGGCATAGTGGTGTAGGGGCTCACGCTATTCGCGTTGCTAAACGTTATCGCACCCACTGTCGTTGCGGTCGGCAATTCGACACTCATCACAATGGATGCATGCCCGATGCTCGCATCCTTGAAGATCATGACATCGCCCGGCATGGGGATGCCACGTTGATCGGCAGGGGCAGATGCCGAGGGAATCTCTCTCCAACCCGGCTGGGCCGCATACACCGCCCACAGATCGAAAGCATTGGCCGTGAGACGCATGGGATAGACCTGGGAGTAAGCCCCACGTACGAAACTCACGCACTGGTAGGTGCCGTTGGCCCAAGCAGAGCAGCCCGGACAAACCTGCTGCCCGTACTGGATCACTGCCTGCGGGAACGTGGGCGTGCCTGGTGGGTAAGCAGCGCCGGGTGCCTTGTACCAGGTATAGTAGCAGTCTGGATAACTGATGCGTCCCCCACAGGCTGGGTTCACGTAGAGCGCACCGGCCATCGCTCGTGCCCAGGCCACGACCTGCGCACCCACCTGGCTCGCTGGCACGCAGGGAGAGGTGTTTCCACCAGGCGTAGATGTAGCGGCGGCCTTGGCGGAACCCGTCCCAGGTGTGACCGCCTGGCAGAGAGCAGGGCCGCTCCCGTTTCCACCACCTGCAATCCAGGCGAAGGTGGCTGCAACGCCGGAAAGCGCCAGGAACGCCAGCAGGGTGACAACGACCACACCGCCAATGAGCACTGTCAAGGTTTTGCTTGAGTTGTTCATACCTGCCTCTCCTTGCGTGATACCTGGCTAGAGCAGCGCCAGCAGGCGCGGTGCGATATCTGCCACTACTGCCGCTGTCCCCCCGGCTGCTCCGGCTACTGCTCTCGAAGCATCCATCATGGGACGCAGGGCGAAACGATGCACGATGCTGGGAATGCGTAAGACCAGGTAGAGCAGGGCAACGCACACAAGCAGCGTCGCCAGGGTGCCACCGACCCCAAAGACGTTGGAGGCACCCAGCGAAGTGAGCAGCATCCCGCCAAGGGCCAGCGTCACCACCTGGAAGAACTGCACCATGACGGCGCTGGTGGTGAGCGAGAGCCACATGCGGCCAAAGCCCACGGTTTGCGGGAGCGCAAAGCAGGCAAGCCCAGGCCCAGAGAGCACCAGCAAAACCCACAAGAGCGCCAGGCGCACCGCCATCTGTGCGCCGAGCAGTATCGCCATCACCCCCAGCACGAAGCCCAACACCCACACCAGCAGACCCTCTGCTGCAAGATTGCCCTGGAAGAGCGCGGTGATGATGTTGGTGAGCATAGACATGCCTGCCAGGTTCAGCGCGACCATGTTCAGGGCATTTTCCAGGTCGATGAACAGGCCCAGGAAAAACAGGCTGAAGTGTGCCGCACCAAAGGCCAGGAGGAGTCGTGGCAGGAACTCCGCCAGTTCCGAGTGCGGCAGGCCCAAATGGCGACCCACCACGACATTGTAGCCACCGATGACGATCAGGCTAGCCAGAGCGAGATCGACCACGGCGAGGAAGGCATTCCACCAGGTGATCACTGTAGGGTTCTGATACGTATCGACAGGTGGTGTCTGGGTAAGGATATTGAGCGGATTGTTCATGATGGCACCGATCACGGGTTGCAGCGCACCCATGAGTTGCTGCGCCATCCACTGGGCGGCGTTCTGCAACCAGCAGGTGGCATCAAGCGGGTTGAGACACACCGCCCCTGGAGCGTTTGCACTTGTCCTCCCGCCGGAGGCGGCTCCGGCTCCCATACCGACCTCTGGAAGAGCACCGGGTCCGGCAACAAGACTCGTATGAACCGATGCATGGCCAGGTGCTGCAAGTTGTGTTGAGAGAGTATTTCCCGTGCCCACACCCGATCCGGCAGCCAGTAGATGCAGTCCGAACAGCGTCAGGACAATCAGCGCTAAGATCCGATAGCGCCAAGGGAGGCGGCGTGGTGAGGTTCGTTGCTCGCGCCCAGCCGCATGCTGCTCGTCGGCAACGTCATGATCACGAATCAGATGATCTGGAATCATAGCTGCGAGATACTCCTTCCTGCCTGGAACTTCCCGGCGTGTAACACCTTGGAGTGTAGCGGAATCCCAGTCGAGAAGGAGAGACAGGTGTTGCGGGTTTCTGAAGATAGGTGTTGCCGGAATGTTATGACAACACTAACGGTAGTCCGACTCAAAACCTTGGCTCTGACACACGTTCGAATAGAAGCTCATCAAAAAAGAAAAGAGGACTTGTTATGCTGTGCCCTCGAGCAGACGAGATCACAACGTTGAACGTCTCTCTTTGCCAACGGTGTACCAGCGCCACATCATGAGTCCAAACGCGTGGTTGGAGTGCGACAAGCAGGTCTTGTCTGAGTCTCATGCATACAAGGTTCGCAATCGTGACCGCCAGGAGGCAGCCTCTCGCAGGTCGGTATTGTCACTCCATTGATCAATGCTTCCAATGAGTCTACGCTCGGTTACCCGCAGGACCTCTGGATCACTGATCTGTTCGAGGAGCGCTTCTATGAACACCCCTGAGTCAAACACCCGGAAAGGACGGGTATGAAACAATGAGACCGTTGCTGGAAGGTGAGCAGTGAGGCCAAGGGCATTGTGCATCTGGGCGAGCAATGTACCTGCTTCAACGAGTGCAGTTTCCCGCTCTTGCCAGGTGGATGAGTGTTGCACACGCCAGAGAACAGGCCAGAGTCTCCCGGCGCAGCGCAGTTGCTGAAATGCGGAGCCAAACCATTTGGGATAGGGAGCATAGCGTTTTTCCATGAGAAAACATAAGGACATGATGTCACGAACCAGGCGTGATCCCATGATGGCCGAACCCAGTTCGTCCCCGACAAAGACCGCACGCGCCATCAAATGATCCTCTTGCCCAAGCCGCTGCCAACCGCATGCGAGTAGATACAACCAGACATCATGCGGATACCAACCAAGACGTATTCGCAGTTGCGTGAGCGTACCGACACCATCGTGGTAGACTGCCCCTGCCGCCATCTCCAGCAGCTTTTGCGAGGGGATGGTCAGCCAATCCACGACCTCAAGCGGACGATCAATATCGTAGCCCAGACGTGTTTGCATGAAGCTTCGTAGTGTCAGAAGAGACACAGGGTGATTGATCGAACCTACCTTCCAGGTCGTGCCAGGTTCATGGTCAAAATTCACCCGGAATCCAGCAAATTCATGTTGAAGCTTCGTACGGAAAAGCTCGTCAAGCTGAGGGACAAGAGGTGCATCGTGCTCCCGCAAGAAGAGCTGAAGCTGAGGACCCCAATCATGATCCATCGACATCTCGGTGTCAAAGCCAACCACGTCGCTGCCTGGACCGATGCGAGCAGCGGCATAGGGGAGCGCAGGAAAATACTGCGTCAGTAGAGGATGTACCGCTTCCTCATAAAAGCGACGACAGAGTTCAAGCCCTGGGAGAAATGGCATGTTGTGTTCTCCTATGCAATCCTGAGCGGTTCGGCAGTGACACATCGAGGCCGCATCAGCTCGTACATCCTGTAAAAGCCGGATGAGTTAACCCTTCTCGCACTCTAGAGTAGCGTATTCTGCTCCCCAAGACAATCCTTTACCGGCGATTCCTTGCCGCAACAAGCGGGAGGAATGATGGCGAGACCAACGCACCTGCTACACAGGAAAACACTGTGCCTTCCTGAGGTGAGAAGCCATGCATGTTTCGAAGGCAGAAACTGCACGCCGGTTTCTATCGGCTGCTACCACTCCAGACAACAAAACACCACACAAGTGCTCCCACCTGTTCACCAGGCATAGCCCATTTGGGACATGCTGATACGCTCATATGGTATATTTCATCACATGCTGTACTATAAGAAAAAATGGAGCAAACGTTGGTCGTACTTATGACCAGTTGTTGTTCTGTACATATCGGTAGCAAGCATCAACCACCGAAGTTTGCTGTTGCTTGCGTCGTTCTCTTGACGAAGTGGGAGGTCAGCATATGTCACAACACGAACGATTGTATACTCATCCACCCGATTCGAGCATGACAGCGGGTCATCCATTTCTCAGCATGCCAACGGATATATCCTCTACTTTTGTGAAACCTCTTCATGATGGAGCGCCGCAGTCTCCCTCTCCCTATACATTTTCTGCGGGAACAGCTATTCCCCCTCCGCCACCAGACCTGTACCCACCACTTCCATCTCAGCCGAAAAGAAACCGAGGGTATTTCATCGCTCTCACTGTTCTCACGTTGCTCGTTGTGGTGCTCGGCTCCTTGGAAGTTGTTCAATTGGCAGCACATACGCTGTTGACCACGTATCCCTCTGGATCGGCGGCATCGAATCAAGCAGGTATCTCACCGACACAGCATTCGACGGTATCCCTCAAGACAACACCTGTGAGGACACTGACTCCCGGAACGATCAAAGAGAACATTACGTTGACCTGCGGCGGCTGCAATGATCCCGTTCACATAACCGTCAACTCCATCGCTCTCGATATCACGAATCTCAGAACAGTCTGGACGGTCACCTTAAACAACGAGAGTGGAGCACAACAAATCGACTACTTCGCTGAGTTCAGCCTTCAAGACCCCTTGGGCAATAGGTATGAGGGAACAGGTAAGCTCAATACCGACTTCTTTTTACGTGCTGGACAAATAGTGTTCAAAACCGAGATCTTCTCGTTTCTGCCGCGTCCAGGTATCTCCTACATACTTGTAGCCCGCCTTGGCATTTCTGGAATGACCTATGACCCTCTCCAATTCACGTTTTAGGTGGCACGTTGGGATGTTGACCGAGGTCCTGAAAGGTAGTAACTCAAGCGTATCATTACGACTCATCCCTACAAGAGAGTAAATCTGCTTGCTATGATACGTGGCAGTTCTTGTTGGAAGGGAAAATGGCTCTCTGCTTGCTCTTCATTGGTGCTTGTCCCTCTTCCATGGTTGTTCTATACTCAAGGTACTTGCCTGCTTGTGACACTCCGCAGGGGTTGAAACCCCGCAGCTTCTGACACTCCTGCATAGTCGGTTTCCTGAGAAGGTGTAGCGTGGCTACTACTCACATGAAAACCGTAGGTGGCAGGGAATATCTGAAAGGCGCTCGTCCATCCTGAGCGTTCCCTCCTGGGCGGTGCCATGCCCGTTGCGGTCTCCATGCCTCGCGAGGTCGGTAGATGGCCGGGTTTCGCGTTTGGCATCCTGGGAGAGCGCAACACCTGTCTCTTTCGAGACCCTCCCTGCACGTCGCACAGGAGCATGAGGCTTTTCCTTGAGTGGTTCCTGAGCGCGGGCGATGAGCCGCTGTCCGATAACCAGACTGGCATTGCGATCCGCATGGCCCTGCATCCCACACCGCTGACAGAGGACCAGAGGAGCACCCTGCGTATAACCCTCTGCCGGTTGCCCCTCTTGATAGCGTGCCACCAGCGCGTGACAACGAGCACACTCTCGACTGGTGTTGCGCGGGTTGACCCGACTGGTGATGATCTTCTCGTTCCATGCCTTATATTTGGCATAGGCGAAGATACGTCCCTTCATCCAATAGGCACGTTTCTCATTGCCCCGTTTACTGTATTTCCCTTTTGTGGGTTTGAGGTTGCCTAGATGCTCAAAAACGAGGATAGTAGCCTCATGCTGCTGAGCAAATTGGACAATGCGATTACTGATGAGATGGGCTATTTGCTCATCACCATGCTTAATCTTGTTCCAGAAGTCCACGTTGTCTTGTTCATTTTCAGCAATGATGCCAGTCTGTTTTCGGTTGCGTGCAATACGTCCTAACTGTTTCTTCCTAAAGCCGGATATCTCTCGGCCATGTCCGATAAAGCGGGTGGCCAGGATCGTACCTTCAACAGTTTGGATGGTGCAGACCGCAAGGTGGTCGTCGAGATTGAGATCGACAGCACAAATGGTTGTCTGCAGGTTGGTCGTGACCTGCTGCTCGATTTTGGTAGGGCGAGCGAAGCGTTTCTCGATGGGCGTGTGGAGCCACCACCGCTTGCCGCGCCTGATCAGTGAGGGACTGCCCAGTTCGGCATCAGTGGGCAGTTCCCTACCGGTGATGCGCACCTTGAGCCAGGACCAGCATGTCCCCGTCCAGATTTTCAGTAGGATACTCGATGTGGTGCGCTCTCTCCATTGACCCACATAGAAGGGAACCGACTTGTCCCAGGTGCGAGGCGGGCCTGGAGGGCGCTCGGTGAATGTCTTCCCTTTGGCCAGTGCCTTCTCTTTGCGCTTGCGCCACCTGGAGAGGTGGGAGAAGAAGGAGCGAGCTGATCCAAGAGCGGCATTGATCGCGGCTCGCCGAAACATGGCAGGAATGTCCTGGGCAACCTCTTGAAGAGCCATCACGGGAGCAGGATTGCTTTGGGTGGTGTGAGTGAGCTTCTCAAGAGCCGTGAGTGCCTCTTTGTTGGAGAGATCTAATACCCTTTCATGGGCCTGGATGACTTCAGAATAGAAAGCACAGACCCGATTGAAGAGCGTTTGCGTGACAGCAAACCACGCAGCCTGATGTGGCTGATAGCTTAAGACTTGTCTAATGGTCGTGGTTGACTTTGCTTCCACCGAATGCCCTCCTGCTTTTCTTTCCCTCTTGTTCTTTTTCTCATTGCGTAAACCGGAAGAAACGAGGAGTGATACGAAGAGGATCTGGGCTCAAGCCCACAAAAACACGCCTCACCACCTGGGTTGAAACCCGGTGGCTTGCGGCGTGCTAAAGCCCTATCTTGTCAGTTTGTCTCTACTGAGTTCCTTGCCAGCACTGAGGAGGGTCTGAGATGGGTTTCTTCGACGCGAGGTTTGGAGCCTATCTTGCTGTAGCAGCGCTGCTGATTGTAACGCCCGGGCCAGATACGGCTCTGGTCACACGCACTGCGCTCTTCACCGGAAGGCGTGCGGCCTCTTTCACCACTCTGGGCATCGGGGCGGGAAGCCTCATCTGGGCGCTTGCATCGGTGCTGGGCATCGCGGTCCTGTTGGAGCGGTCAGTGGTCGCCTTCACCGTGTGTAAGTTCGTTGGGGCGGCATACCTGGGGTATCTCGGCCTGCGAAGCCTGATCGCCAGCTTCAGGGGGAACTAGCAAGCCGCCGTGACGACACCTGCTCCGCAGGCGGCGCAACTCGGTGAACGGGTCGCCTTCAGGCAGGGACTGTTGAACAATCTGTTCAACCCGAAGGCTGGTGCCATCTTTGCCACGACTTTGCCACCATTTATCAGTCCAGGTGATCCTCCATTGCGGTTGGTGCTGATGATGCTTGCCTATGAGGCGATCCTTCTGAGTTGGCTCAACCTCTATGGCTATTTGGTCAGTCGGGCCGGGCAAAGCCGATTTGGTACACGCGTCCGTGACATCCTGCAAAGAGTCACAGGCGTAGTTCTCATCGCGCTTGGTGTGCGGCTGGCATTCGAGCAGAAGTAGAGTGTGCGTCAAGTGCTCGGGCTCATCCCCACAGATGTGAGCCTCATTCCTTGACTTTCGGAAGTGGGAAGAACTTACTACTCGATCAGCGTCAGTCAGTTCTTCGACAAGTGTTAGGCCAATCACTGCTGAAATGGAAGATACGTTGTATAACCAGCCGCATTGGTCTGATGGTGAGGATCGCAGAACTGCGAGACGGGAATTTGAAAGGGCACACCATCTCAGGTACTGAAAGAGGGAGCCGCACGGTATACACGTTCCTGCGCGCAGGATTCGGTACTTCTCCTCCCAGCTAGTATTTCTCAATCGGCCCAGGGAAAGCCTTCTCTGCCTTCTCTTCCAACTGTCTCTCATTGCGCCATACAATGATGAGAAACGCGATGATGATCAGTACCGCCAGCACGATGGTGACAATGCCTACAGGCCCCGTCAAGCGGTGGATTTCCTCGCCGAGGAAGTACCCCCCAAGCCCGTAGAGTGTGGCCCAGACCATTCCCCCAAGTGCGTTGAACAGCAAAAAGCGGCTCCATTGCATCCGGTTCACGCCTGCCAGGAAGGCAGCCCAGGCACGTAACACCGCGACGAAGCGCCCAAAGAAGACAACCTTGCCCCCATGCTTGCGGAACAGGTACAGCCCCACCTTCAGCTTACGCTCATTGAGGCGGATATAGTGCCCGTAGCGTCGCACCAAACGGAATCCCCCTTCACGACCGATCCAGAATCCGAGATTATCACCAAGGATGGCACCGCACGTTGCTGCTAGAATCACCAGAACAATCGAGAGCTGATGCGTTGCGCCAGCATCGATAGCGGCAACCAGGAGCATCGTTTCGCCCGGGAAAGGTATCCCGATGCTTTCAATAGCAACAAAGACAAAGACGGCCCAATAACCATAGGTCACCAGAATATGCTGCAGATCGGTTGTGGCTGCATGGAACATGTGCTGTGCGCTTTCTCTTCTTGACGAAACAACCCATTAGCGTGGGATGATCATCCGCCTCCGGGTTATTATACCCCAAGCGTCTGATACTTTCTGCCCCCTATTTCATGATATGATACACGAGACTATAGTCGCCACCAAGGAATCTTCAATGCGAGAGCCCAGATACGCGGTTGGCACTCATCAGGAAGCAGAATCAGGCAACCTGGACAAGTGTTCCCTCTCCTTTTTGAGTCTGGTGAGGTGATTCCTCAACGGAAACGAGCCGAGTCACAAGAACAGCAGGGAGGGCATCGCACATCTCTCCCTGCTCGTGCATGGAGCGCTCATCTGATCGCTCGCGATGCCCTATGCTACTCTGTCTGCAGGAGGAACGCTCTTCCCCGACCCTCCAGCATCCTCAAAGAGGCTCTACAAGTGGGAAGAGGAGTCACGTAGATGATCAGGGCTACACCGCACAGCAACCCTGGCAGGATCATTCCAGATACTCGATGATACAAACAAAAGTGAAAGGAATAGCGCCATGGCATCCTTGCATCCGATCCGTGAAGTGCATATCGCCCTGACCGTGGAGCCATTTGATCAAGCAGTCCAGTTCTATCGTGATGGCCTGGGACTAGCTGTGGTCAACAGTAGAGATGCTCCCACCTCATCCTTCTCTCTACATGTCCGCTGATTCAGGACATCTGAGCCACTTCCCTCCGCTTTTGGCGAAACAGATTCCGGTATGCGTTCAACGAAGCCGTGCCTCTTTGGGAGATGGCGCTCAGCATCATCGAACAGAGCAGAGGATCAAGAGATGGACCCCTGACACAGTTTTGACGAACAGAAGAGAAGATCAGGCACCAGCAAAGGTCACGAGGAGGTCTGTGGCATAGCCCAGGAGGAAGCCGATGAGCAGTCCCCACATGACGATTTCGGGAGCTTTGAACCGCTTAGCACTCCCAAGGAGTTCAGCGACCACGTAGATAATCGCACCTGCGGCAAGTGCCAGGAACAGGATAAAGAGCTGTGGCGAATGGAAGATGATGCCTACCACCGTTCCCAGGAAGGTGGGACCTCCTCCAATCAAGCCCAGCAATGCCACAAATTTCCAGGAGACGGGGTGACCGGTTAAGGGACCAGCGATGCCAAAGCCCTCCGTCATATTGTGCAACCCAAAGCCGATCATCAACACCAGCGCGAGTTGGAGCGCTCCCACCGCTGCTGCTTGTCCGATAGCGAGCCCCTCAGAGAAGTTGTGGAGGCCGATCCCTGTGGCAATCAGAAGAGCGAGGGTGTGGGCTGAGAGCTCTGCTTGTTCAGCAACCACGCCGACGCTGGCTGAAGTTCCTTGAACGCGCCCGGCCAAAGCCCTGGTCACGACTGGGGGAGCGGTGTTCACCCGGACTCGCGCGATCGCGTAGCGGTTGAAATACACCAATCCGACCGAGCCAAGTCCGAGACCCAGAACGAGCAAGAACATATCCAGAGCGAATGTGCCCGTTCCCGTCTGTTGTGTGTGTACCTGATCCAGGGCGGCAGTGATGGGGTCGCTGGCCTTGCTCAACACGTCAAACAGTAAAAAAATCAGGACACCGGTGGCAAGCATATTCAAAAAGACCTTGAGTGACTGAGGCGTCTGTTTCAGGAAGGCAAGAGGTAATCCGAGGTAAATCGTGAGTCCAGCAAACGCTCCAAGCAGGAGAATGGTTTCCGTCGGCATCGTGACTTCCTTTCTTTGGTCATTCCCTCGTTCCGTGAGAGGAGGAACAGAACGAAAATGTGTAGTGTGTCTTCGTCATCCACCAAATATTAGGGCATGCTAATATCTTACTAAACTACTCGGATATTAGCATACCCTAAGATGGAAAGTCAAGCAAAACACGCTTGATCAGAGGATGGCAGACACAACCAGGTGAGTCGTGCGCCGGTGAAAGACAAGCTGAAACTGCTGAAGAGATACGTGTACCGTAGGCAGGCTTTCCTCTGGGCGCCTATCATGCTTGCTGGTCTGGTTGTACTCGAGGGCCATGTTTCTTCAAGAACCAGCTCAGAGCCAGCCACAGCCACACCACAACCAGCGATAGACCCAGCATGCCGACGGCAAACGCAAGGAGCAACGAAGTGAAGAGTGTATCGTAGAAGCTGAACACTCCATTTTTCAGATCGTAGATGATCCATGCAGGCTTCTGGAGTTGGAGAGGAGCATGCGTGTAGTTGATCACCAACACATCGCCATCGCTTTCATAATAATCTCCTCCCCCATTGCGCGCATACACAATGGGAGGGGTAAATGCTCCGTACAATTCATCTTTGACCAGACCCGTTTTTTCCAGGTCAGCGCCAACGGCATTTCTTTCCAGGTCAACGGTTGGAGCAATGTGATGGGTGGGAAGATGGTTGGTCCCACTGAGCTCGATCCCATGATCAAAGGAGGCTTGTCCCACCCAGACGAGTTGTCCCCCAATGAGCGTTCCGGTCTTCCAGAGTCGAATATGCCCGCGGTTTGCGACATCGTTGGTGGGCTTTTCAAAGGCCAGATCCTGGACTCGCCCAAAGACGTAGAGATTACTGACTGGTGCCGTTGGGTACCTTTTGTGAGCAAGACTCGCAACCGCAATTTTCTCAGCGGTTTGGGGGGTAATGGGATCAGGAATCAGCCATCCTGCTTGTTGAAAGCTGTACGTTATCTGATCTTTGCTCCCAACGAAGACAAGATTGAGGGGGTCTCCCTCTGCTCCTGATTTTGTCTGTGTTATGCTTGGATAGGCAGTGAAATTATACGTGTAGGGATAAAAACGTATGAGCACAATGCACGCTATCAAGAGCACGAACAACGTACTTATCATGCTCATGAATCTGATTCTCTTTTTTCTCATAAAGTATCTCATGCAAGATCCTGAGCCACTTTCATACTTCCTTCCCGTTCTGGCGAGGTCACGGTAAGTGCAACAGAGCTATCATTCGTATACAAAAAACACCACCTGGCTTCTACCTTGCTTGCACCCGACACCGATGGAGCATCGATATGCTTTCTTCGCAACGAGCGTCTGTCACGAACGTTTCCCTCTCGTCCTCCAGACGCCGTTCGTTGCGGCGCACGATGACGAAGGCAGCGATGATGAGGTACACGCTCAGCACGAGCGGTACGATGCCGACAGGCCCCACCAGCCAGTGGACATTGTCGCCGAACAGATAGCCGCCCATCCCGTAGAGCGTTGCCCAGATGATGCCCCCAAGGGCATTGAAGAGCAAAAAGCGCGACCAGCGCAGGCGATTGGTCCCGGCCAGAAACGCAGCCTATGCGCGCAGCACGGCGACGAAGCGCCCCAAGAAGACGACTTTACTCCCATGCTTCATGAACAAATACTGCCCCAGTTTCAGCTTGCGCTCCTCTAAACGGATAGAGCGGTCGAAGCGACGCGAGCCTCCGGTAGCCGCCCTCGCGTTCCACCCAGAAGCCCAGGTTATCGCCCAGGATCGCGAATCTTTCCGCTGCGAACACGATCACCAACGCGATGGAGAGCTGCTGCGTCGTCCCGGCAGCGATGGCGGCCACGAGCAGCACGGTCTCGCCGGGGAAAGGAATGCCGGCGCTCTCAATGGCCACGAAGAGCAAGACCGCCCAGTAGCTGCAGGTGACGAGCAGATGCGTCAGGCTCGCAGTGCCAAGGTGAAACATCTCTCAGATCCTTCCTCCACGGAGCATGCAACAACGCGCACAGGCCTCTTCAGCCAGCAGCTTGCGATCCCCCATCTGGCCTCTCGAAGGCCAGCTTCAGCACAACTCAGGCGTCGCCCGTTCGTGATTCCTGGAGGGTGCGTTCCCAAGGTGGTGCTCCTCCTCTTGTTTATACGAACGGGCTGCGCCACGGGTACCACCTTCCAAAGACGCAGGCGACGATCCTGTTCATTGCCCTGCATCCGCATGGTCCCCTGCTCTTTGTAGAGTTTCCGCCACATGATGAGGGAGACTGGGGAGACTGGCTGTTGCTTTGCGCTCTTCTTCCATTACTGTGGTACATTCGGCGGAAAGATATAGAAGCTATCCGGCAGCGGATTGGGTGAACCATACTCCAACGTGACAGCGTCGTGTGAGACGAGCGGCACCTCGGTATGCAACGGCGAGGTGACGACCCCACTGAAGGGTTTGCCATTGACGTAGATCTTCCAACCCGTCTGCTGGTTGAGCGCTGTCGGAAAGCCGAGGCCGGCAAAGCCGTCGTGCCAGATGGTCAGGAAGTCATCGAGGGCCTCATTGTGCTGCTTTTGCGGTGCCTCGATGTGGATGATGCCATCGCTCGTATGCGTATGTAGCCAGTAGAAGCAACTGCCGTCAGGTGCAATCCCGATCCCTTTGGGGACGGTGACGTGCTGTCCATTGACGTAGATCGTGAGATGGGCGTGGATATGATAGCCGCCTTGCTCCATTGTGTCGCAGGTCACGCCATTGATCGGTGGATGAGCCGCGTTGAAGGCCAGCATCGCCTGCATCTGTAGGTACGCAAAACCCATGATGCCTAGCAGGAGAACGGCACTTCCGATGCTGAACCAGTAGATGATCCTGGCACGACGACGCTCGCGCCGCCGGAGCATTCGTGCTGCTCGTCTCTCCTCTCGGAGGTGTTCTTGATCAAGATCGGATGGTGGGATCAACTGCTGACTGCTCATTCTGGTTCCTCATAAACACGCCACTACGACGATTGCTCACACGCTGTCGGCTGCGATTCCTGCTCTTCTATCAACGCCATCGGAAGAGCAGCAGGCGTACGTGCCCTCAGGATCTCGTGTCCAGTCACCTGGGCTTTGAATCGGGCAACAAGCGTCCCAACGATGCCACCCACCAGGCACACTGTGCCCGTTGCAAGACCCACGTAGGCGCGTTCGTGATAGCCCAGGATGGTCAAGAAGTACACACTTACTCCCAGGGCCACGAGCCCAAGAACCATCAGCGTAAGAAAAGCCGCAGGGTGGGCTTTGAGTCGGGCAACGATCGCCCCCACCGCGCAACCAAGCAAGAATACGGTTCCAATGCCAAGCGGGGTATAGGCGCGTTCGTGATAGTCCAAGACGGTCAAAAAGTAGAGGCCAACTGCCAGGGCAATGACCCCAAGGACAAGCACGAGCGAAAGCATTATACCTCGGGCTTTGGATCGGGCTATGAGCGTCCCAACGCTGCTGCCAAGCAGGCACACCACGCCCGTTCCAAGCAGCACGTAGGCGCGTTTATGCTCTCCCACGACGTGCAAGAACGAGAGATCAACGTCGAGGGCAAGCACTGCCAGGACAAGTAGCCCAAGGATAACAACCGCAGTGACGATGAGCGATTGCATGCGAGTTTGCTTCATTGAAGAGTGAACCTCCCATTTCTCATCTCTTTCTCCTGGTCTCTCCAGCGTTTTCATAGAATCACATCTGCAACATGCTTCAGCGAACACCTCCGAGGGCCATCGCCAGGAGGTCAAGATCCTCCCATATGCAGTACAATAGGCAAGACGAGCAGCGACACCAATCCTGCCGCCCAACAATAATAGGCAAAAGGATAAAGTCGCCCGGTCTCAAAATACTTCATCAGAAATTTAGTGGCTAGATAAGCTACGATCCCTGCCACTACCATACCAATAACAACATAGAGCCACGTTTGAGCCGTTTGACCAACAAGTTGAGGTACTTCGAGCAAAGCAGCTAAACCAATCAGTGGTGTACCTAACAAAAAGGAATAGCGAGTCGCATCCTCGTGATTGAGGCGAACCCCTAAGCCTGCAACAATAGTCACGCCAGTACGTGAGATTCCTGGTATCAGAGCCAGTGATTGCGCGAAACCGACGATGAGAGCCTCTCTCCATGAAAGAGATGACAGGCTGCGAAAATTGGCCTCCCGCTCTTTCGCGGTGGAAAACGTCATTTTCCCCTCCGCTCGTCGCCGCATACGTTCCCCAGCAAAAAGGATGGATCCATTCACAACCAGAAATGCAGCAGCAATTGTAGGGGAAGCAAACAATTGCTTGAGCGGCGTTTCCAACAAAACGCCTAAAATACCCGCTGGGATGACGCCGATAATGATCAGCCAACTCATCCACTCTTCCGTTCCAGTATGAACTTCGCCTTCCTTAATGTTCCTGGCTAGCGTGAGAAATATTTGCAGCCAGTCTCGCCAGAAATAAATCACGAGGGCAATACTTGTGCCAAGATGTAAGGCTACGATGATGGGTAGAAAACAACTTTGTCCGCCACAACTGGTATTGTTAATAAGATTCCCCCAACCTAATAGCCCGGGTATAATTACAGTATGGCCAAGGCTGCTGATAGGAAAGAGTTCTGTCACTCCCTGAAGCACGGCCAAAAAGATAATCTGCCAGATATGTAAGTTCATGGTTTCCTCACGCTCATGCAACAGGGGGAAGGGCATATCGTTGGGTGATCTCTCTCCTCAGCTTGGCGGATGCAACCGCTTCTTCTGAAGCAAAAGGGAACACCAGAGGAGATGGTACCAGGTGGATGGGCGTGCAGCGGTCACCCGTGTCAACGCCTGATGCCATCCCTCTCTCCTGCGAATGGCGAGTGCGGCCAGTATTGCCCTCTCCACGAGTTGCAAGAGCGACTACCTTCTCGCTGATTTCGGTCGAGTCACCAGGGCCGCAATGACGCATATGACCGCAAGGATGAAAAAGGCCACAGCATGCGTTGGATGCGAAGCCAGTGGAGGCGTCGTGGTGAGCGGGTGATAGATCCCCGGAATAAGAAAATAGACGGCTAAAGCCAGGGCGACAACTGCAACGACAATCGCGCCAGAAAAGAGGGTTCGCTTGTTCATCGATCGAATAATCCTTTCTCAAAAAACTCTGTATCGCTCTGTTGCTCACAGAGGATAGCACAACGATTAGTGTAGGGATGCCTGTCTCGTGGCTTTGACCAGGTATAGGCCTACGATCCCGGCAAGCAAGCCGCAAGCCCCCACTGCCACCAGGACAAAGAGCACTTCGGGCGCATGCGTACTCAGCTTCTGAAGACCAATGGCCAGGAAGCGAAAGACGCTGGTGTGAGAACGCGCAGACAACATGAACAGGCCAGCAAGCGCAGTGAGCATCCCCAGCGCCAGCACTCCGTAGCACAGCGGATGGGACAGCCGCCTGCCGAGCAGTAGAGCTGCGCTACGGTACCTGCCGAACACGCCTGCCAGGAACAACACCGCTCCCAGCGCAAGGACGGCATAAGCCCGTTCGTGATAATGGATGGCAATGTGCAGGTATATGCCGCACGCACAGGCGAGCATGCCCAGCGCCATCATGCCAGCCGACACGAGGGGGCGGCTCATCCAGCGGCGCTTGCCTCTCTCCTGAGCAGCGTGCCTCAGGAGAGACCGGGGCAGGTCCCCTGTAACACATGCCACGCGTCTGCTCAGGTCGGTGTGCTCCCACACAGGTCTGCCGCGTTGCGCTTCAGCGCCAGGGTAGTAGCGCTCCAGGGGGCCGGGCAAGGCCCGCTCCGCCTCCTCTTCCAACCGCCGCTTGTTGTGGCGTACGAAGACGAAGAGCGCGCAGAGGCCGAGCCCTGCCAGCACGAGCGCAGCGAGGCCAAGTGGCCCGGTGAGCCGTTGCAGATGGTCACCCAGGAGGTAGCCTCCCAGGCCGTAGCATGTGGCCCAGAGAATCCCTCCCAGGGCATTGAAGAGCAGGAAGCGTTTCCACTCCATGCGATGGGTTCCCGCCAGGAACGCCGCCCACATGCGCAGCACCGCCACGAAACGCCCGAAGAAGACCACTGTACCCCCGTGCCTGCGAAAGAGGTAGAGGCCCAGCTTCAGCTTACGTTCGTTGAGGTGGACGAGGTGGCCGTAGCGGCGCAGCAGCCGGTAGCCGCCCTCGCGCCCGACCCAAAAGCCCAGGTTGTCGCCCAGGATCGCCCCGCTGGCCGCCGCGGCAATGACCAGCACTATGGAGAGCTGGTGCGTGGTTCCCGCATAGATGGCCGCGACCAGCAGCATCGTCTCGCCGGGAAAGGGAATCCCGGTGCTCTCGATGGCAATACACGCGAAGACGGCCCAATAGCCGTAGGTGGTGAGCAGCGCCGCGAGGCCCGCTGTACTATTCTGGAACATCTGGTGTGTCTTCTCCGTTCTGTGCTGTTCTGTGAATATCTGCGGAAGAGGTGAGCAGCGATGGATGGGTGTTCGCGCCTTCCACACGCTACTATAGCAGCCGAACATGAGACGAAAATGAGAACAGGGACCCATTTCCTCCCGCCGGTCGGGGAAGACGGCGCTGAAAAAAGTACCGTGTTCTCATCAGCAACTCATCTACTTCGTGTATAGTAAGAGCAGAGAACTACTGTCTTTCGTCTGCGCCGTTCGCGAGGAGTGTTGCATGCGTCTATTAGTCGTAGAAGACCATCCAGAGTTGGGACCTGATCTGAAAAAAGGCCTGGAGCACTGCCACTACGCAGTGGATCTGGTGACCAATGGCGAGGATGCGCTCGCGCAGGGGGAGACCATCCCCTATGACCTCATCATTCTGGACATCCTGCTCCCCGGTCCAAGTGGTCTGGAGGTCTGCCGACAACTGCGCGAGCAGCCTCACGCGGTCCCCATTCTCTTTCTCACCGCGCTGGGTGAGGTTGAGGACCGCGTGCGGGGCCTGGATCTGGGCGCGGATGACTATCTCTCCAAGCCCTTCGCCTTCCGCGAGCTGGAGGCGCGGGTGCGCGCCTTGCTGCGGCGGGAGGGCCCCACCAGGTCACCGGTGCTGCGGTTTCTGAACATCACTCTCGATACGAGGACCCACGAAGCCAGCCGGGGCGAACGGGCGATCACGCTTTCCAGCAAGGAATATGCGCTGCTGGAGTTCTTGCTGCGCCATCCACGCCAGGTGCTGAGCCGCAGCATGATCGCCGACCACGTCTGGGACGACGATGCCGAGCATCTCTCCAACGTCATCGATGTCTACATCCGCTACCTGCGCACCAAACTCTGTGCCGCCGGTGAGCCCGATGTCATTCACACCATTCGCCACTCCGGCTACCAGTTGAAGGAGCCAGCACCATGAACGCCTTTATTCATCGCCTCTGGCCGTTGGGCATCCGCCTGCAATTGATGCTCTGGTACACCGCCGTCTTCGCGGCGCTGCTGCTCTTCACAGGAGCATTCTTCTACCAGCACCTGGAGCACTCCCTGGAGGCGAGCCTGGACTCGACGCTGCAAGTGCGCGCACAGCAAATCGCTGGGGGCATTGTGCTCACGGGTGGGACGGTAACCGTTCGCGATGTGACGGGCGATCTGCCCGGTTTCGACGCCAATCCCAACGATCAGCGGCTCTCACCCGTGGATGTCAACAACGGGGCGCTGGTGCGCCTGCTCGATGCGCACGGCAAGCTCTTGCATCAGACACCCGCCTTCCGCGCCCTGCGCGTCCCCGCAGAGAGCGTCGCGCAGCCCCTGCAGGGCACAGCGTGGCAGGGCACCGTCACCAGCAGTGACGGGCAGGAAGTGCGGCTCTTCAGCCGGGCGCTCACCGAAAATGGCCAGCTCTTCGCCGTGATCCAGGTGGGAGAGTCTCTGGTCCAGCTGCATACCCTCCTGCACAAACTGGTCGGGGAACTGCTCGTCGTGGGGCTGCTGGTCTTGCTCGCCTGCGCTCTCGGTAGTTACTGGTTGGCCGCCCGCGCCTTCGCGCCGATCCAGCGCCTGGCAGCCACGGCGAGAGCCATCAAGGCGGGCGATCTCCGAAGCCGCGTCACGGTTCCTACGGCACGCGATGAAGTGCAGTACCTGGCGCTTACCCTCAACGAGATGATCGACTCCCTGGACCAGGCGTTCAGCCGCCAGCGCCGCTTCGTGGCCGATGCCTCCCACGAACTACGCACCCCGGTTGCCGTGATCCGCAATAAAACGGACGTGGCTTTGCTCGGGGCGAGTACGCAGCAGGACTACGTCACGGTCTTACAGGGCATTAACGCGGAGGCCGAGCGCCTGGGCAACCTCATCAGCGACCTGCTGGCACTGGCGCGGGGCGATGAGGGCCGGACGCAGTTTGAACGGGAGCCGGTGCGCCTGGACCTCCTGGCCGGTGCGGTGGCGGCCAACGGGGAACCCCTGGCGGCCGAGCGCGCCATCACGCTCGAAGTGCAGGCGCCCAGGCCGGTCACGATCCTGGGGGATGAAGCCAGGCTGATCCAGGTCGTGATGAACCTCCTGGAGAACGCCGTGCACTACACCCACCCCGGCGGGCGCGTGACCGTTGTCGTCGAGGCACGAAAGAACCAGGCTCGCCTAGCCGTTCGCGATACAGGGATCGGCATCGAGCCGGAACACCTGCCGCACATCTTTGAGCGCTTCTACCGGGTCGACCCGGCGCGCAGGCATAGAGGTGGCAGCAGTAGCGGGCTCGGGCTCTCCATTGTCGAGTGGGTCGTCCGCGCCCATGGTGGGGCGGTCGCGGTCGAGAGCCAGCTTGGACAAGGCTCCTGCTTCACCGTGACGTTGCCCCTGGCCTCGCTCACCGAGGAGCGTACGCTCCCCCTGAGGAGTATCACCGCCTAGAGGCGTTCACACTCCCATCTCCAGTCTCGTGCTCACGACCTGGAGTCGCAGATTGAGAGACGACCCCGGACGGCCTCGCTGTGGGCAGGGACTTCCTGGCACGGGCGGAGGCCGCATCACACGTCAACTGGAGGCGTGGGAGTACCCCGGACGGCCAGCGGAGATGGGGAGGTTAGAGCAAGCCCACTCGAGCCCAAGCTGTGGCGGCTGATGTCCTTCAAGAAGCCGCCGCATCCTCAATCGGCATCCGCTCTGAGAGATCCAGACGGAACGTCCCATACGGGGTGACATGGCTGTAGATGAGCGGGGTGAGCGCCCGCAGGTCCTCTTTTTTCATCTGTTGGAACTGCTTCGGCTCGGCGAGGACCTGCTGGATGAGCAACGTATTGATGAATTATCTCGTGATTGCCTGGGACTGGCTGCGGTCAAGCAGTGGCAGAAGGCAGGGGCGTGATCCTGGCGCTTGGGCCTCACACCACCCTTGCACTCTTTGATGCCGCTCAAGCAGCCTTTGTTGATCACCTGGAAGTAGGTAGGCGTGTGAGTGGTCCAGTTCGTTTGGCCTTTGAAGTTCCAGATGTTGAAGCAGAGGCTTCAGCCATTCAGCAGGCTGGCGCGAAGCTGCTCTCTCACCCAACACCGATGCCCTGGGGGGGATCGCAATGCGCGGATAGAAACTCCCGATGGGATGCAAGTGACACTCTATCAGGTTGAGCTTCCAGAAGAGCAGCAAAACGAAGAGCGATCCTGAGGAGACACGCGACCTCACGAAACCAAGGAAGAACTCACAAGATGTCATCTCTACAAAACATTGGCTGAAGGTGCTCTGGTTGGCGATTACCCACACAAGTGCCAGTTCAACTCCTGATGATCCTCATGCAGTATGCACTGTTTGAAGGCACGGTACATTGGGTCAAAGAGAAGCAGATTTTGAACTGAAACGGGGGAAATCATGGGAAGTGGCCATTCACGATAAGGCAGTGCTGCTCCCGATGTAGCTCCTTCCATCGACAGCTAGTGCATGAGCTGCCTCTTTATCACTGAGGAACTCTCCTTTACGCAAGAGGATCTCGCGACGGTCGCTGTCGAACAGCACTTATGTGCACGATCTTCGAGCAAGCAAGTAACTGGTGTCAGCACTGGTTCATTTCTGTGCCGACTCCCGGGTCTTTTGAAAAGAACGCTCTCCCTGTGAGAAGTCGCTTAGGAATGAGAGGGAGCAAGCTGTTGCATGTGTTCTTGACAATGCTCAATGACAGCTTTCGTTCGTTCATACACGTAGTCACCTGGCTGAAAGAATCTATCGTCCAACGATCGTAGCAACTCAATATTGCGCTGGTAGGCCTGTCGCAACATATCACAGAGGGTCTCGAGTGGTTGCTTTCCTATCAGCGTCACCATCGCAGCGTTGATTGCATCGTTCATGACCGTTTGCTGTGTTGGGTTGGTAAACTCCGCAGGCGGCATCCCCGCTACAATCCTGGGAATGCGCACACGTGCCATGACTTCCCAGCCTGCCAGGTGAGCCACAATCTCGCGTGGTCCCCAGCCGTCTCTCCCTTGCGTCACCCCGCGCTGTGCTGCCAGAGATGCCGTTTCCATGAGGTGTTCATAGGCTTCTGCAAACTCCTGTAGGAGCTGTTCTTTTGACATGGTTTCCTTTCCCCTTATCGGTTGTCGGCAGGAAGGTGTGCCTCGATTTCTGTCAGGCCTGGTTGTTGATAGATGCCAAGGACGTTACCCGCAGGGTCACGAAAATGGGCATACACCTCATGCTCATCAGGGTTGACGGGCTGCACGATCTTACCGCCTGCAGCGATGATGGCCTCAATCGTGGTTGCAGCATTCGCGACCATGATGAATATGAGCAGGCCTGGATCTGTCGAGGGAGGGCGTCCGAGGACCCATGTGCCGCTTACCTCGCCTATCGTATCGTCGAAAGCGATCGATCCGTCGGAGCGTTGACGCGTGTGCCAGCCGAAGACTTGCTGATAGAACTGGGATGACTCTACAATGTCGATGGCAGGAATTTCGATGTAGCAAATCTTGCCCGTTCGGTAGTTAGGGGATGGTGGTGGTGTGGTCATTCCTTTGCTCCTTGCTCTTTCTCGATACATTCAAAAAGACTGTCTCACGATCGCCTCTTCAAGGATAGACCATTCGTTCTACGAAAGCAAGAAGCAGACGGCGTTTCATGTCGTTTTCGCATGGCATGCCCATGTATTTATACGACTGTCCTGCCATCTTACAAAACTGCCGTTTTCTTCCACACAAGCGAGTAACGCCACAACATATGCTTCCTGATCTTCACATCGGGCAAAAGCATGTGGCAGCGCTGGCGAAGTTCAGATTGGGTCAGATACGTATCATGCTTGCCATGCTCTGCCCACGCAGCCCGCACTTCTGGAGACTCCATGAAACGACCGGTGTTAAGATACTTCAAGATTAGACTGATCGGGATAGCAGCAAGGCTCGTGAACGATCCT